>MRWF01024627.1_pt1 | contig 35854 bp, 29 predicted proteins | sample 1013331 | NCBI WGS metagenome assembly MRWF01 (sample SAMN06117577, study PRJNA244670) | biofilm metagenome | biome: Water; feature: Cathode Biofilm; material: Biofilm; isolation source: microbial consortium enriched at the cathode of a solar microbial fuel cell | place: USA: District of Columbia ... | reverse complement strand
CATTTCGGCTTCTCTTTGAAGTTTAATGCGTGTGGAAAGTGCCCTCGAAAGCGGGCCTTCTAGCGCTGCCGACCAATCAGGAACCGATTGAATGAACGTTTCCAGTGAGGCAAGGACCGTCGCCGCCAAATACTGTTCTCTCCATCCGCGAGAGTTCTTGCATTTATGTTCGAACCGGTGAGTGACGCAGACATAGCGCGTATGGTTGGCAACATTCTTCAAGCCGCCGCACCAGCCGCATGTCACGAGACCTGTAAGTGGTCGCGCGGCGCCAATTGGCTGAGAGATGTGTGGCTGTGAGGTAGCGGGGCGTTGCTTTCGTGCTCGATATTGTCGGGGAGCGGCCCGCTGCGCGTGCACTTTCGCCCATAGTTCGTCGGAAACAATGCGCAAGTCTGGAACAGGTGTAGTAACCCACTCGTCACGAGGGTTGAGGACATACTTCCGCTTTCCAGTGCGCGGGTCGACTACTTTGCGCATGCGATTGTAGATCATAATCCCGCGATAAAGATCGTTGTGAAGGATGCCGCGATGTCGGCTGGCTTCGCCGGTGATGGAATGCACTCTCCAAAGCTTTCCGCTAGGAGAGGGGACTTCATCGTCATTAAGCGATTGAACGATCTGTCGAACGGGAATTCCATCCACGTATTCTTTGAATATACGGCGGATTATCTCTGCGTGATCTGGGTGGACTTCCCTAAGTCCATTCACATATTGGCCCTTCGCATCAAGCTCTCCTCTCACCACCCGATACCCATAGGCGATGCCGGCCGGTGCCCGGCCTGAAGACGCGATTGCCTTATGCGCTCTTCTAACCTTGTCTTTCATGTCACGTAGGAAAAGCGCGTTCATGGTGCCCTTAAAGCCGATATGGAGATCGCTCACGGCCCCTTCGTGGCCGGTCCATATCCGGACACCGCAATGCTGCAGCACCTCATAAATGGAAGCGATGTCAGAAAGTGAGCGTGAAATGCGGTCGAGCCCCTCGGCTATCAGCACATCAAACTGTCCCCGTTCCGCCGCTTCGAGCATGGACTGAAGGCCTGGACGAGAAGTTGTGGCGCCGGAAATGGCCGCGTCACTGTAGATTGCCACCGGATGGCGGGTGGCGAAATTCCGCTCCATCAAAGAAGTGCAGAGCGACACCTGATCTTCAATTGAAGCAGGGTTTTGAAGATCGCTCGAATAGCGAGCGTAGATTGCAACTCGGGGTGAGCAATCGGCCATGGTTTTTCGAGAGCCAGGTTAAGGGGTCTCGTCTCCCTACCCATCCAACGATGAGTCCGCAAGGCCTATCCGAAAATAAAATGTGGATTTTTATTTTTCACTAACCAATTGATTTTGCGACATTTTGTCCATGTTTGTCGAACATCGCCGGAGTTTGTCTGAGCTTGTCTGTCTTTGTCGAACTTCGTCCGAAATTACCCTGTCGTTTCGGGGGCAGGATATGGCAGGTGCATGCACCTGCAGTCATAGAATATCATGCTGTTTATTCGCACGGCTGCGCCGAGCTCAACGCTTATACGAATGTGTAGGCCAGCTTTGAGCCGGGTTTAGCTTGCCGGGATGTAAAGCATCGACAACGATTCTTGAGGGTGAGCTAGTGCGATAAAAACCATTGTTTCTATATTCGACCGTGCGCCTTTTCTATAAGGCCCCGATATGATGAGGTAGTTGCCGCTCGGAGTGGCCCGTAAAGGGCGTATATTGAAATTGCACAATTGGCAGAAAGCCCAAGTGCCTCATGTTTATGCATGGTTGCTGGGCAGATTTTCGACGTTTATGGTGATACGAAGAGTGTGAAAAGGCGGTTGGCTGGTGTATTTTTTAGAGATGGCAAGTATTTAAGAGTGTTGTGGTGGGTTTAGAGAAGGTGTAATATTTAATTTATTTGTTCAAAAAAGTATTTCTTTGAATGCTCTGTGTGAACATCATATAAAAACGAACGATTAATCTATGGGCATTGGGGTTTTTGATTTCTTCTCAGGGTGTGGCGGCACGAGCAAAGGCTTTCAGAATGCTGGCCTAAAGCCGGCATTTGCACTCGACTTTGACGATGATGCAGCCACGACATTTCGTCATAATTTTCCAGACACCGTTTTCAGCGCATCTGACATCAAAAAATTCAAGTCGGAAGAAATAGAGGATCTGATCCCTAGGCACGATCTAACATTATTTTGTGGGTGCGCGCCGTGCCAACCGTTCACGAAACAAAATACAAAGAAACCGGAAAAAAAGACTGATGTTCGACGGTCTTTGCTTTCGCGCTTCGGAGCTTTGGTGACGCAGTATATCCCAGATTACATATTCGTAGAGAATGTGCCTGGTATTCAGAAAGTCTCAGGAAATAGTGCCCTTACGCGCTTCACGAAGCGCTTGGAGATGTTAGGTTACTCCACGAAAGTAGGCATTGTTGAGTCCCAAAAATATGGTGTGCCGCAAAGACGCAGGCGGCTCGTGCTTATTGCTTCCTTACACGGCACCATAGATTTTCCAGAAGAAACGCATGCGCCAGATAATGGGAAGCCTTTCAGTACAGTAAGAGAGTGGATTAGCCACCTGCCTCCAATCAAAGCAGGCGAGGCCCACCCTGCTATCCCCAACCATCGCGCGGCGAGTCTCTCAGAGTTGAACCTGAGGCGAATAATGGCGACACCCCCCGAGGGTTCTAGGGCAGACTGGCCTGAGAATTTGCAACTGCGCTGTCACGCTACGGCCGGATATTCTGGGCATACTGATGTGTATGGGCGGATGAAGTGGGATGGACCGGCAACGGGCCTGACAACCCGCTGCATCAGCCTGTCGAATGGTCGATATGGACATCCAGAGCAACACCGCGCCATCAGTGTCCGCGAAGCGGCAGCCCTGCAAACATTTCCTGATAGTTTTGAATTCACTGGCTCGCTTAACTCACAGGCCAAACAGATCGGTAACGCGGTTCCCGTTTTATTGGCGCAGGCTTTTGGGGCGCACATACTGTCTCATGCGGAGCGTTTCGCAAGGTAACATATGGCGAAATTCAGAACCAGAGCGCGAACTGTTGATATGTTGGGGCGTCAGCAGATTGCTAACGTCTCCACGGCAATAAGCGAATTGTTCAAGAACGCGCATGATGCCTATGCGGATCACGCAGAGGTTGATTATTTTCGCTCAGATAATCTGCTTGTCATTCGAGACAATGGCGTTGGTATGACGCCAGAAGAGTTCGAAGAACGTTGGCTCGTTCTTGGAACGGAAAGCAAATATGCTCTGCACGGAGAAAAGATAGAGGCTTATCGTCCGCCAAATAAAGCTGAGCGGGCAATTATGGGGGAGAAAGGTATTGGGCGACTCGCGATTGCTTTGTTGGGGCGTCAGGTTCTGATACTCACCCGGGCTGAGCGTAATGGTGATGTGCACGATCTTCTTATGTGTTTCATCCATTGGGGGTTGTTTGAAATATCGGGTATCAATCTCGAAGACATCGAGATTCCAACAAAACTCATCCACGAGGGGCGCTTGCCCACGGCGGATGATGTTCAGGACCTTCTTCGAAGCAACGAGAAGTGCATCCGAGAGCTTTCTAAAAACAACAAAAGTGCCTCATTCGAAAAAATCTTGGAAGATATCTCAGACTTCCAGCTAGATCCCGAGGATATCGACGAATTTCTGAAGGGCCTCAGCCTGAAGGGGGGGCAATGTGGAACACAATTCTATGTAGCTCCCGCACATGAAAGCATGGCGGACGAAATCGAGAGGGAGCATCGCGAAGCGAAAAAGGACTTCACAAAATTTCTTTTAGGGTTTTCCAATGAAGTTTTTCGAGAAACTCCTCCTCCGCCCATTGAGACGGCTTTTAGGTATTGGCCTACAGATAGACAGAGCGAAGATCTGATTGGGGAGGGCGAGTTTTTCACCAGGCAGGAACTGGAAGCCGCAGATCATAGGATTAGTGGCAGATTTGATGAGTACGGTCAGTTCCTTGGTGAGGTCAGAGTTTATGATGAGCGGATATCGGACCACGTTATTCCATGGGCGGCCGCCCAAGGTCAGCCGACGCGGTGCGGACCGTTTGAGGTTGAATTCGGTTATATCGCTGGTGCGCAACGTGAAAGCCGCCTCCCTCCAGATGAGTGGAAGAGGATTAAGGATAAGCTGGATAAAATCGGCGGGATATATGTGTATCGAGATCGCATCAGGATACTCCCATATGGCAACTCAGATGTGGACTGGCTCAATATCGAAGAACGTAGAACGAAATCTGCGTCATATTACTTTTTCTCCCACAGACGAATTTTCGGCGCGGTAAAGCTAACTAGACAGGAAAACGGTCATCTGAGGGAAAAGGCGGGTCGGGAAGGGTTCCAGCAGGACAAAGCCTATCGGCAGTTAAAGGATATTCTTGAGAATTTGTTTGAGCAGCTTGCTGCCGACTTTTTCAGGGAAGCTGGCGAATTCTCTGAATATTACAGTGAGCAGCGTGTGGAGCTAGAGCGGTTGGAGTTGGCGCGGCGCCGTCGAGAAAAGCAAGTTTCAACCAAACGTAAAAATGTGGCAGCAGCCCTGGAAGGTTTCTTTGATCGGGTTAATGCAGGTCTTCCGCAAACTGAATTGGACAGCCTTCGTGATGTAATTTCGCAACGTATGAATGCGGCTGCAAAGATGGAGAACTCTGATGATGCTTCGTCGGCGCTTCTAGATGCTGAACGAGAGGCCAATCGAAGGTTGTCCGAGATAAGAGAAGGCTATCGTATAACGAAACCAAGAGGCGTCGGGTTGTCGAAAGCTCTTCAGCACGAATGGAACGCCTACTCTGCTGAGATCGCGCGCCTGGAAGAAGAAGTTTTCAGCCCATTTAGCACACAGGTTGCGCAGTCGCTTGGCACTATTGCGCAGGAGGCAAAGCTATATGTCGACCAACGCAGGCGGCTTAGTGAGCTTATTAAGCAACAGGCAGAAAGTGGCAAAAAGCTTGTTTCACAGGAAGCGGGGCAGGTCCGGACTTCTGCTAATGACACCCGTTCATCTGCGCTTAGATTCGCTCGAGATGCAATTCGGCAAATGCAAGAAGCCATATCGACGGTAGAGGTTGATTTCGCCCAAAAGGATCTTGCGGGTCTTTCTGAAGTTGAAATCGAGAGGCTTCGTGAAAACTTTGAGGGGAGAATTGAAGCGGTAGGTCGGAAAAATAGGGAAACCTTGGGGAAGGTTCGAGATATGTTGACCGCGATATCAAGCAATATTGCCCAAGGGTTAGAGGTGTCCGATGCCGATATAGTTGAAGCCATGGATCAAGAGTTGAGTGAGCTTCGTGAGCAGGCAGACGCTGATGCCGATATGGTGCAACTGGGTTTGGCTGTTGCTGTAATCAACCACGAGTTTGAAGCCGCCATAAAAGGGGTGCGTCGATCTTTGAGGGAACTGCGTCCGTGGGCAAACTCAAACACGGAACTGTCTGGGGTGTATCAAGAAATTAGAAATAACTTCGATCACCTGGATGGGCATCTCAACTTATTTACCCCTTTGCAGAAAAGGCTCTATCGAAAGGCAATCCCCGTGAAAGGGGTGGATATTAGTCACTATTTACGCACGCTATTTGAAGTGCGAATGAAAAGGCATGGCGTCGAAATGATAGAGACGCCAGCATTTCTGGATGCTGTGATCACAACATATCCATCCACGATTTATCCTGTGTTTGTTAACGTTATCGACAACGCTCTCTTTTGGTTGCAAGACATTGCAACTCAAAAAAGGATTACGTTGGATGCGGATGGCACCGGGTTTCTGATCTCTAATAATGGGCCCCAAATAAATCGACGGGATTATTCAGCAATATTTGACCAAGGGTTTACGCGGAAGCCTAGCGGAAGAGGGCTCGGCCTCTTCATCTCAAAGCAGTCGCTCCGGAGAGAAGGAATGGACATTGAAGTCCTTCCAGCTTCAGAGAGTGGTGGGGTGACAATGAAAATTACGTGGCCTAACAATGACGACGCTTCCTAATACAATTGCCGAATACTCGATGAAGGCCGCTGAATCGTTTATTCAAACCGCGGTCTTCGTGGATGACAGAATATATGAGGCCGTCTCTAAAGCTCCTGCTCCGCGAAGAATTGCTACTGCTCCTAAGCTTAGGAAGTCAGCTGTCAAAAGTGCAGAAAAGAATATAGAAAACGCTCAGAACTCTAAGAGCGAGGCAGTTGAAGATGACGAGGCTCCAGATACCTATGACATCGTAAACTATTTTGCGAAGAAGCAAATTGTTTGCTCCTTATATCAACCAAAAAAAAATGCAAGTGTTTCTGCCGCCTCAGAGATCTTCCCATTATGTAAGGCGGCGGACGTTGTTATTATCGATTGGGATCTTTACGGGGATAGTGGAAGGAAGGCGTTAGAGCTAGCTGATGGACTGATAACGCAAGCTGTTCAAGATGTTCCAGAGCAGCTTCGTCTCATCCTTGTATACACTCGCGAGCTCAATCTTCTCGCCATTGCTAGCGAGATTCATGACACTGTCAGAAAAAGTGTCGGAGAAAGATTGCAAATAGTAGAAGGCGAAGAGGGACTTGTCTTCCGCACAGAGAATAGTCGCGTAGCGGTGCTCGGAAAGCCGGGTCGAGATCGGCCAAAGCACCTTAAGCGCTTTGTTGTTAATGAGAAGGAGTTGGCTAATGTTGCCATAAGAGAGTTTGCACAGCTTGCGTCTGGAATACTACATGCCGCAACTCTTTTAGGCCTCGCTGAAATTCGAAAGAAAAGCCGAAAAATTCTCTCAAAATTCAACCGTGACTTGGACCCTGCATTTCTTACCCATTTTGCAATGTCATTGCCGGATGAAGATGCGTCTTCGCATGTAATTCCTTTGTTGGTTTCGGAAATAGAGGCGGTGTTGGAGGATGCTCTTCCCAATCCGCTTTTGCCGGATGGGCTGCTGAAAGATTGGTGTGAGAATGTTTGGGAGCCGGGAAATCATCTCGACGAACTTTTTGATGCAAAAGGTTTAGACTACAAAGCAATTGCTGCAGCGATCTGCGCTAAGGGATTTAAAGAAGCGAAAAAAGAGCACGATAAGATTCCGAGTCTCAATAACGGGTCTAGGAAAACGAGAAAAGCAGCCAAGATATTTTTACCTTCCAGTGATTCCGATGCAAATCATCGCTTCTCTCATCTTATGGCGAGTCGCACTTTTTATGGAGATAGAAGAAGGAAGACGCTGCAGCTTGGTAGTATTGTGTATAATGAAAAAGACAGCCGCTACTCTCTGTGCATTCAGCCAGTGTGTGATAGTATAAGGCTAAAGGCGCCTAGAGACTTCATCTTTGTAAAAATGAATAAGATGGAGGGCGACGATGGTCGCGCTTCTCATGTCGTTTGTTTTCCCGAAGAACCGCCACTCGAATTGGTTTATGAGCCGAAATCCTATCTTTGCTATTCGGCAACGTTCAAACCAGATAGTTCATCGCAAGAGATTGTTGCGATAGAGAAAGATGGCGTGACCTACTTCGAAGACATTCAGGGAAATAAGTACCACTGGGTTGATCAGCTCAAAACATCGCACGCGCAAAGAGCTGTAGAGCGCTTTGCTAGTGACTTGTCGCGTGTCGGGCTAACAGAATCAGAATGGTTGAGAAGCTTGGAGAAGAAATGATAAATGTAGGACGCTTGGATTTATATGCAGGAGCGTAGCTTATATCTTGCTATGGTTGTGCTCTCTAGTGGCGAGCGCGAGTAGTGTGTGCTTCGAGACATGGAATGCGAAAGCCGCTTTCGCCTGAGATCGCTCATGTACTTACCGCTAAAGTCCCTTCGTTGTGGTAAGGCTTGGCTGTGGCGCCGCGCCGATTGTTAAAGCCGATGCCGAAGAGTCTGTGGTTATCTGGCTCAGGTCAATGTTGCAATTTGATCCTTACACGCACGTCTAATCGATCATCGAATCGTCCCCTTGAAACGCATTGGCCGTGTGATATGCGCCACGACGTTTTCGTTGCTGTTTCTTGTTTGCTCAGCGTTGCCATTGCTGGAATCTATATCTTCACAGTCTGTATTCGGGCGAGCTACTGTTAGTGGGAGAGAAGGGTTTCAGCAGTTTCGGGATGTGTTTAGCTGTTTTTGGGGCGGTGCCCAGCAACAGATTCAGCATTTCCCGATGCGCTAGAATGAGCACGATCGCCATCGGATCGTTATAGGCCTCTGCCAGCAAAAACTGCTTCCAGTTCCCGATTGCTCTGCCGATGGTCCCCGGCCGTTTCGGCACAGCCCGCCGCGTTGTGAGGTACCGCCGCCAGAGAGCACCTGTTGCTGGGTGTCCCTTGAGTATCGGCCGGGCCTTATACCGCCGCGCTGGCATCGAGCGAGCGATCGTGGCCTCTCGATCCTTCTTCACGGGCTGGAACGGTCCGAGCCGCTTTTCCAGAGCCGGCTTTGAAGTAGAGCGATCGAAGGCGCTGGCTTTCATGGCCTGCTTGCCTTCCCGCGCTTCGACAAAGACCAGGCCGTTGGCTCGCTTGGCAATAGCGACCCCATAGGCAGAGAGTCCCTCATGGAGCGCTCGCCAGTCCTGGGCCTTCTCGATGCCCTCCAATATCTCCGCCTTGTTCTCCAGCATGTAGCGCTGGAAGGATTGTTGCCAGGTATGGCGCTCATAGTCCTGGGCTTGAGGCGAGAGACCTTCCCGGCTGCATTCCTTGCCGTCCGTCATGCCCGGATCGATCGCAAGGCCGTATTTCTGTTCCAGGGCGCGGGCAGTCCTGGCAAGCGCCCGGAAGTCGTGTCGCGGGTAGACCATCTTGAGGGTATGCGGATTGACCAGGTTATAGGCCACATGCATGTGGAAGTTGTCGGTATTGACATGCGTGCCCGCGACCCGCTGATGGTCCGAGAGCCCCAGCGCGGACGCAAACTCGGCCTCGATGTGCTTGAGCCTATCGGTTGAGAGTTTTTCCTGGTCGCCCGGCCGGAACGACACGAGCAGATGATAAGTCTTGTTCTTGGTGTTGGGTTTCTGCTTTCTGACGGCCTCGATCTCGGCAAGCGCCGCATCAAGATCACCCAACTCCTCACCCGCATCGCAGCCCGCGATCCAGAGCCGGTCCAGTTTCTCGCCTGCGTCTTTTGCGGCCGCAATGTATTTGCCGAGCGCCGTGAAGTTATCGGCAATCTGGCTGTCCTTGGGCAAACGCCGCGCGATCATCGCCGCTTTCCCTGGATGAGGGTGCGCACGTCGATCGCGGCCGCTTTCAGGTGCTGCTGGGTCTCCGCGATATCGGCCGCGATCTCATCCAGCTTCTCTATCAGGCTTTCAGGCGGCTCTTCATCGAGCGCGAGCTTGAAGAGGTTCCCGAGCCGGGCCAGATCCGCATTCACCTTCATCAGATCCCTTATGCCCTGCCAGGCCACGAACTCTGTGGGATCAGGCACGCGTTTAGCCAGCACGACACGGCGCACCACTTCTGAACGGTTCAGATGGAGTTTCCCGGCGAGCGCATCAATATGGTCCCGTTCCTTCGGCGTGAGCGTGACGGAGAGGCGGTATTGCTTGGTTGCCATCGCTCACATCTCCATGCCGGTACCCCGGTCACGCTTCTTGTCTGGCGCTGGTTCAAGCCCGAGCGCCTGACGCTGACGGGCCTCATAGAGCTTGGCGCCCGCGCGCATGTTCTGCTTGCGCGCCTCTATGATCTGTTTCTCGTCGTGGCCGAGGCGGGACTTGTCCTGGTTGAGGAGGCGCGCCGCGTGCGAAGTGAAGAACTGTCGCGCTTCATCGAAGGGAACGCCGCCGCGCCGGTTTTTCGGCAGCGAATGCGCCTCATCGATGGCCCTATACTCTCCCGGCCGCTGAACGAGCGCGGAGAGCCGCTCAGCCGCCTTAAGCTCGCTCAAGGCGGCATCGAGGCTGCTCTTCATGGCGGGACTGCTGACATATTCCGCCTTGTCGTTCTCCAGGAAGCGCCGCTCCAGGGTGAGGATGGTCTCAAGATGGCCCGATCGCCGGGCTTCCTGCACCGCCTGCAAAATATCGCCGCGTACCCGTGTGCGGTTCTTCGCGGCGCGGGTGCGGCCGACTTCCTGCGTAAAGATTTTTTCTTCGAAGAGAGACTCGTCAAATCTCTCGATCAAGCCAGTCTTTGCCATAGGCCGCGTCCGCCGTGTCGGTGCGCAGTCCCCTGGCCCTGATCCAGTCCGCCCCGTTCACACGCTTTGCAGCGAGAAGGGCGGGGGCAGGGATTTCGGCAAGAGCAAGCCAGGCCCAGGCGGTTTGCATATCGTCCGCTCTGCGGGCCTCCCCGGCCTCAATGGCGTAAAGCGTATTATCGGAGACACCTTCTGCCATCAGCTCGCGGCGTTCTTCTTCGCTCAAATAGCTCTTCGGCATGAGGGGCTCCTATACGCTTGGGTTCGCTTGCTCAGTCTATATCTGCCAGCCCGGCCGGGCCAGTGGGATGCGTCGTTTTTGAAGAGAGAGACTGGCGGCACGAGACCGCGCCGCCAGCCAGTGTGCGTGGTCAGACTCCGAGCCCCAATGCCTCGCCCGAGCGGGCTTTGGCAGGGGACGCGGCTTTCCGGGTTTCCTGGCCCCGTGTCTTCACAAGCTCGGGCAGAAGCTTCTCCAGCGCCTCCGGTCCCCGTTCCTGCGCGATGTCGTTGAAGTCAGTGAGGCCCTTGGCTTTCTCGGCCTCCGTCAGCGGCGGCACGATGAGTTCCGCCTTGACGGCCTCGGCCGCTTGCCGTGCCCGCGCAAGGCCCGCATTGCGCTCCTTGCCATGATCATCATCGGCCGCGATCACCAAGGCCCGCTCCGGCTCCTTGGCCCGTAGCGCTTCGGCGACAGGGCCGAGGTTTCCGGCATCGAAGGCAATTGCGACCTGGCGGCCTGTCGCCTTCTCAAGGCTTGCGGCCGTGGCATAGCCCTCCGCGATGAGAAGGGGTCCATCGCCTTCCCCGATCACATGCATGAGGCCGGTCTTGCGCCCGCCCTTAAGGAAGCGTTTCGTGCCGTCTTCCCGGATCACCTGCAGGTTCCAGAGGAAGCCCTTCTCATCGCGCATGGGGACCAGGAGATTGCCGTTCTCGTCGAGTTTCAGGCCGTGGCTCTTGACCTGCTTATTCTCAAGGTAAGGGTGGTTCTGCGGGGCCTCTTTCGCGTTGATATAGACGGCATAAGCGCGCTTGGCGGTCTTGGCCTGGGTCTCGGCAATCTCCGCCTCAAGGCTGGCCCGCCGCGCCTGGGACTCCGCTTTAACGCGGGCAGCTCTTCGGGGTCGAGCCGTGAGCCCGTCGCTACCCATTGCACGGCCTTTTCGCCGGTCTTGTAGTTCATGATCTGACCGGCCGGGCGCCAGTCGAGGAAGCCCCGGTAAGAACCGGAGAGCTGGCCCTTGCGGTCGCCCTCTACCTCTACCCGGTGCCATTTGCCGTCCATCTGCGGCGCACCTTTGAGCTTGAGGCCGTTCGCCTCCAAGGCCTCCGCGAACTCTTCTTGCGGCGAGACCGAAGGCGCCTCGCGCTTCGGGGCGTTTTCCTGAGGGAGCCATTTGGCAACCGTCTCAAGATCGGTCCCCTCGCGCACATACCAGGATTTGCGGCCCCGGTCCCAGCGGGCGCCGAGTTCCTTGGCCGCGTCTTTTTCCTCATAAGGGACGGCAAGATAGATGCGCTTGGGCGGTTCTTTTTCTGCGCCGCCTGGCTCCACCACTCTTCCCCCGCAAAACGAAGATCTCCGGATCTCCCCACAAACTTTCCGTCATTCCGCGGACTTGTGGCCCATTTGCGTATCGCCAGCAGGTACGACAAGCTCGGATCTACCTTCATGGCCATGATCAGGCTCGCATCAATATGCATCTGGCTCCGTGCGTATGAATTTACGGCCTAGATAAGAAATTCATTAGACAGCATCGGCCTCAGCCATCTATCACCACATCAAGGTTTTCCGCGAGCCATCGCTTCCCGCGAGGTGTGACTACGGCTATTCGATCAGGTGTTTTGGCCTTTACCCATCTCTGAGAGACCATCTTTTCTGCGAGTGTTGCGCCCAGCGCCCCTGCCAGATGCGGTCGTCTCTCGCTCCAGTCGATACATTCGTATGCGAACTTGCGTCTGGTCTGACGTATAGAACCAGCCTCGATCCCTAATGATGAGAAGAATGCGCTGCCTTTCCGCGTTAGCTCTAGAAGTTCGAAATTATCTGAGCACGTTCTTATCAATTTATTTCGTCTAAGGCCTGAAAGAATACTGACGCCGAGAGCACCGGCCAGATGATCGTAGCACCAACGGCATTTTCTTAGTTCCGAGTGATCGCAACCTCTTATGTTTTTGGTAGCAAGCTCAGGAGTGTTTACGTCGAACCGCTCCAACAACTCTGCAACGGGAAACCCGTTAAGTTCATAATACCGATGCCGCCCAATTTTTCTGACGCGAACAAGCCTCTCCTGAAGCAACTGGGCTAAGTGAAAACTCGTAGTAGACGTGCGCACGCCCGCGCGAAAAGAGAGTTCGCTAGCCGGTAAGGCAACTCCTCCCATCAGGGATGACAGAATTGCAGCTTTGCTTGGCACGCTTAATGCGCGCAGCAACGCTTCGTTATTAGAAATCGACACGGCGATCTCCTTCGCCCTACTTAACAATCACATTTCGATCTTGATCGAAACGTTACATTTTGACAAGTAAACTTGACCTCACTCTAATATTACAAGCCGTGGGTTTTGGGCGCATACCATCCCTTTTCCCCAGGCAAGAACTCGAGGCTCAAAAGAGGTAAGTGCTATGCGGGATGAATATACGAAGCACTCTGTCGGAGATGTTCTCACATATCTCCGGCAAAATTACATGACAGCGGAAGAGGTCGCTTCACGAGCCGGTATTGCCGTCGATCGACTCAATGAGCTTGTTCAGGCGCAATGTGTGCCTCCACACTCTCATTCTGCGCAACTATGTCTAACAACAGAGACAAGCATTTCCGGGCAGAAGGAAACAGTTGATAGCGAGGTCCGATACTATCATCCGGACACGGTGCGTTATATCCGAGTTGCCGAGCGATTTTCTCTGAGTGGCCACAGTTTGGCCGAGATATCGGCACTTACCAAAGAGCGCTTTTTGCGCGAAGCTGCCCAAGCGCTGGGGCAGCCACTTGTTGAGATCGAAAAACTGGCAGAAGAAGGCTGGGAAGAGTTCATGTCGGGAACTTATGGGGTTTGTTTGAAACGCGTAAGTGCTCAAAGCATGGTCAAAAAACAACATGCAGTACATCGGCTACAGAAGCTTCTTGACCAGCATGGATCCAAAGCTACGCCTGAACTAATCGACGGCCTCCGTTCTGCTCTCCAAGACTATAATGAGGTGGCTGCAGCATTTGGCCCTCATGAGATTCTTGATAGTTCACGGGGGAAGTTCGCCAAAAAAGCCGAGAAAATTTTATCGAAAGCCTTGTCTGATACGGAAGTGAACGCCCCCCAAGGCCAAGGAGCGCTGTAAGGGTATCGGTCATATCTTCTTCGTTTTTGGCCGTCGGATTTACAATATGCGTAATGGAAACCGCTGAACACGAAGCTATCGGTCAATCGATCCGGAAACCGCTCTCGGAAGTGATCTGTCAACGACTTTGCACGGTGACCCACCCAGCAGCAGATTCAGCATTTCCCGATGCGCGAGGATGGGCACGATAGTCGTGGGATCGTTATTAAGTCTCCGCCAGCAAGAGCCACTTCCAGTTCCCGATGGCTCTACCGATAACCCCCGACCGTTTCGGAGCGGCACACCGCCGCGATGTCAGGTATCGCTGCCACAAAGCCCCTGTTGCGGGATGCTCCTTGAGCATCGGCCGGACTTTCTGCCGCCGCGCCGGCATCGAGCTAGCGATCGTGGCCACTCTATCCTTCATCATGGGCTCAAACGGCCTCAGCCGTTTATCCAGGGACGGTTTCGAGGTGGAACGGTCGAAGGCGCTGGCTTTTATGGCCGGCTCGCTCTTCTGCGCTTCGACAAGACCGTTGGCCCGTTTATGCATCTAACGCTGTGCATGGCGAGCGACTCATGCAGCGTCCGTCAGTTCTAAGCCTTTTCCGCCCCCCTCCAATGTCTCCGCCTTGTTCTCGAGCATGTACCGTGGGAAGGATTGTTGCCGGGTATGGCGCTCGTAATCCTGACTCTACAACTCTTTCTTCTGTAAGCAGAGTTTCAAGGAAATTTGCCTCTCGGCGTGTTTTCCGCCGGCCGGGATTGCTCCGTTAAATCGCCTCCTTCTGGATCACGGCCAGAAAAGCCGCGCCGTATTTGGCGCGTTTGGATTCACCGATACCGGAGATAAGCGACAGATCGCCATTGTTCTGGGGACGCATCAGGGTCATTTCGGCGAGGGTCTTGTTATGGAAGATGAATTAGGGCGGCACACCCTGCTCGTGGGCAATGCAATTGAATTTCGGCAATCACGATGCATTTGACGCTTGGCAAGTTTTGGCGCGAAGCGGGCAGGGCAGATGGAAGGGGATATTCCGGGAATATTCTTTGATGCCCTCTCCCGTCTGACGGGTTGATTGGTGGGCAGGCTTAGTTTTCGAACGTCGTATGACCCTGCCAAACAGTTTCCAGTACCCGGATCTTGCCAATTTCCTTAGGCGGCACCTCATGCGGGTTGCGGTCGAGACGCACGAAGTCGGCCCGCTTGCCGGGTTCGAGCGTGCCTTTTTCCGTTTCCTCGAATTGCAAGCGGGCGGCATTGCGTGTGTAGAGCGCTAGGGCTTGGTCGACACTCAGGGCCTGCGTCGTTTCAAAGCCGTCACGTGTCACACAGCATTCGATCGCCTCAAGCACGCTCGTGTTTTCGATGGGGGCGTCGGAAGATCCGGCAATGAGAATGCCGGCCTCCAGGAACGACCGGAAGGGATAGGCCTGCGCCGCGCGTTCCGGTCCCAGGCGTTCATGTAGCCAATGCTTTTCTGACCGGATGAAAAGCGGCTGACAGCTTACGGCGATTCCGAGGGCGGCCATCTGCTTCAGTGTGCCGGTCGGCACCACCGAGGCATGTTCGATGCGGTGGCGGTGATCTTGCCGGGGATGTTGCCGGAGCAATCTCTCGTAGAGTGCCACGCATGTGGCAATGGCTTTATCACCGATGGCGTGAACACAGATCTGCAGGCCTTTCAAGTGCGCCTCTTCCATGCGCCGGTAAATATCTTCCTCGCCAAGCGTCATGTAACCGGTTTGATGCGGGTGATCGAAGAACCCTTGATGCATGCAGGCCGTGCAGGAGCCAAGTGTGCCATCCGCAAAGATCTTGAAGGCGCCGGCCCTGTGTCCCTTTGCCGGGTCGGCGAGGCCTTTCTCGGCAAGGGTGCGCATGTCCGGTACGGTTTGGCCGATCAGAATGGCGTAAATGGAAAAAGGACTGTCGGCGGCGAGCGCGGCCATCAAGTCGCTTTCAAACTGCCCGCTTGACCCGCTCGGTCCTTCCCGGTCGGTTTGCAGAATGGCGCCAATGGAGGTGATGCCCTGTGCAGGAAGTTTGCGCAATGTTGCCCGTGTGCTTTCCAGAAGTGCGCCGAGGTCCGGACCCTGAAACTTTTCCATCACCAGGCCTACGGCGTTTTCCCGGAAAATACCGGTCGGCAGGCCCGCGGCATCGCATTCCACCGTGCCGCCCTGAACGGTGCCGCGCCAGGAGGTGAGGCCCGCCGCATCGAGCGCACAGGTGTTTGCCGTGAGGCTGTGCCCGTCCCGCTTGAAGAGGATAAGCGGTTTGTCCGGGCATATCCGATCGAGGATATGCCGGTCCGGCAAGGCGCCCGAGGGAAGCAGCTTTTCATCGAGCTGCAAGCCTAGCACCCATTCACCCGGCGCCGTGCGAGCCGCCTTTTCCTTGATGATTTCTTCCATGCGCTCGGGCGAGGAAACACCGTTCAGATCCGCATTGTAGTCAAAAACGGCCATCAACATCGGGTGCAGATGTGTGTCGATGAAACCGGGAAGGATGCAGCTTCCTTCGCAATCCCTTTCACCGGCTTTAAGGCCTTGCGCGGATAGATAATTCCGCGCTTCCGCCTCGCTGCCCGTAAAGAGAATGCGCCCGCCGGAATGTATTAGTGCTTCTGCCCGGCTGCGCGCGTCATCCATGCAAAGAATATCGGCGTTATAAAGGAGTTCAGCACCTTCTTGTTCTTGCCGATCCGTCATGACGCGCTCCGCCGTTCGCCGGGCTTGCCTTCCCATACATCTAGCCGTTCCACGGTCACGAGGCGCGGCGGCGCAATGCCGTTGAAATGTGTGGCGGTGGCATTGGTATAGGCGCCCATCAGGCCGAACTCGATATAACTCCCGGTCTGGATCGAGGCGGGTAGGCGCACTGGAGTAGGAATTTTATCGAGGCTGTCGCAGGTCGCGCCCCAGATATGGAACAGCTGTACGGCTTCCTCCGGCACTAGCGTGCCGCCGGGCGAATAGGCACGAGCAGGAGGATGAAAATCGACGAAAGGCAGTTCCATGAAGGAGCCGTAAATCCCATCATTGATGTAAAGACGGTTGTCGCCGCTGCGCCTGAGATTGATGCGGGCAAGAAGGCTGATGCTGTCCGCAACGAGCGCCCGCCCCGGCTCGCAGCTCACGGGACAAGGAAAGAGCGCGGCGCCCCGGCGAACTGAATCGAAATAATGCGTTAGCGGCTGCTCGCCGCCACCCGGATAGTGGCAGGGAAAGCCGCCGCCGACATTCAGAAGATCGAGCCCGGCCATGTCCGGGCCGAGCGCGCGCCCGGCGATGGCGTGGGCAAGGCGCATCATCTCTTCATAGGCGGCGGGATTGCGGTTCTGCGAGCCGGGGTGAAAGGTGAGCCCGGCGCGGAATCCGAGTTCTTTCGCGTGTTGCAGAAGATGGCTCGCTTCATCCGGCGCGGCACCGAATTTTTCGTGGAAATTGTAATTGTCCGTGCCGCGTGCCGCTGCATCTTTGAAGCGCACGTTAAGCAGAATGTTGCGCGCCGGAACGCCGGCCCCGGCAGCCAGTGCGGCAATCTTTTCCAGCTCCTCCGGGCAATCGAGCGCGAAGCTGCGCACACCGGCTGCCAATGCATGGGCGATGTCCTCCGGCGCTTTAACCGGGTTATTGAAATGCAGCACGGCGGCGGGAAGCGCGGCCCGGACAAGATCGATTTCCTGGCGCGAGGCGACATCGAATTCCCGGATGCCGGCTTCGATGATGGCGCGCAGCACGACCGGATGCGGGTTCGCTTTCACGGCCCAGGCCGTGCTGCCCGGAAAGCTTTCGTGAAATTTGGCCACCTGGCGATGCACATGCGCGGGACAGAAACACAGATGCGCCTCGCTCGGTTTTTGCGAGGCGATGAGCGCAGGAAGTGAGGCGAAGTGTTCGGGCTGCATGGGCTTATCCGGCGTTTGAAGCGGCAGCAACCACGTCCCGTGCCCGCTTATAGGTTTTCTCCGCGAAACCCGGTGCATCCGCATAAAAGGCGTCGAGCATCATTTGTTTAATGCGTCCTGCCTGCGCGCTTTTTAGATCGCCGAACCGGTGCAGCCAATTGTCCGCCGCGATGGCCGCCACCACGTCCTCCGGCGCCACGGTGCCGTATTCCAGCAGCACGGCCAGTACCTCAGCTTTTGGAAAGAGGCCTTCGAGATGAGGCCCGAGCACGCCCTGTGCCAGCACGTCCGGCCCGTCCGCCGGGGGCGAGACGAGGATGTCGCCCCACATCGCGCGCGCGCGCCGGATGCGCGGCTGGCTCTCCTCGCCATAGGTCATCAGGACACCTTCGCCCGTTTCCCCCAGCCCGGTATGAAGGTCGATCTGCGTTGCCCGGATTTTGCCGGTCATGAAGCGCGCCCAAAGCGCTTCTATTGTTCGCCGTGACCAGCTTGGCTCCACCCCGCCATATTGCAGCCCTTCCGGATGGGTATATTGCCCGCCGCTCACCGCCTGAAATACGGCGGCAAGACCCATACGCGCAATGGCCTCCGCCGCTTCCTGTTTCAGCCGCGCGCTATGCCCCTCATCCCATGTCTGCGGATTGAGGATGTCATAGAAATCCGCATAGCCTTCATTGACGGGCAAAGGCTTGCCGAAATCGATGAAATTGCGGTTGAGGTCGACATTGTCTTCGTTGACCCGGCGGTGCCAGGCAAATCCGTAAGGGTTGACGGCATGTATCATCACGGTTTGCTGGCCGGGGGTCGCCTGGTTGATAACGCCCTCTTCAAGCAGGCGGCTTTGGATCTGCGACCCGAGATAACCTTCGATGCCATGCGTGCCAGACGAAATCATGAGCAGGTCTTGCGCTTCCCGGGCGCCGGAAAAGGCCAAATCCATATGAAGCGGTCCGCCATCCGGGCCGGGCAGCGGATGAAGAATGCTCTCGGTTTTCCAGCCCGCGCGCTCCGCATTGTCCAGGAATGCAGCCCGTGCGGCGTGATAGCGTTTTGCCATTGTTTTCAGATCAAGCATCGCTACCCCTTCATTCGATAATCGTGGTTGGGCGCACTGCATATTTTTCGAGTGCCGCGGGATCGATTTCCACGCCCCAGCCCGGCCCCTCCGGCAGCAGCACATGTCCGTCTTTGTAGACAAGCGGCGTTTTGAGAAGGTCGCTCTCCAGCATCACATGGCCGAAGAGTTCCATCTCGTAGCGCAGGGAAGAATGGAAGGCAGCGGCCAGATGCACTTGCCATGCTGAGCCTATGCCCGAGGGCTGGTTGTGAATGACGACGCCGTAGTCGTTCTGCTCGGCGAAATGAATGGCCTTGACCGCCGCAGTGACCCCGCCCGGCCGCTCGCCATTGATGCCGACCGCGCCGATCCCGCCAAGCGCATGCAGTTGATGCAGCTCCTCCAGAGAAAAACATCCCTCATGCGCCATAAGCGGCACGGGCACGCGCTTTTGCACTTCGGCAAAGGCAAGAAAGTTTGCGGCTTTGCAAGGCTGTTCGATCAATTCGATGCCGAAAGGCAAAATGGCCTTGATCGCGGCAACAGCATCGAAGGCGCTATAGGCCTGATTATAATCGACGCGCAGCTTCGCCTCCGGCCCAAGCGCCTCCCGCATTGCGCGCATGATCCGGGCATCGCGGTGAATGCCCGCGCCCAGCTTGATGCGGAAGGTGCGGCAACCTTGCTCTTGCCAATGTCTAGCCAGCCCCACCATGGTTTCCGTGTCATCGAGTAGCGGGATTAGCGCCGTAAGGCGCAGGCGCTGCGTCTCCGCCCCGCCCAGCAGATCGGCGACAGGGCGGCCGAGCAACCTCGCCTTGAGTTCGAAGCACGCGCTGTCGATGAGGCCCTTGGCTATTTCGTTGCGCGCGATATTGCGCTCCAGCCGGACGGCGATACGGTTGGTGTTGAAGGCGGATTCGCCTAGGACATAGGCGGCCATGTCGCTTTCGATGGACTGCACGATCTGGCGCGGCGATACGCCCGATTCCGGCAGCCAGACGAACGCTTCCCCCGTGCCCGTTTCGCCCGAGCGGCTAAAAAGACGGCAAATGACGAAGTCGCCGCCAAGCCAGGGTTCCTCGGCGGCGATGGCCATCCCGAGTCCGTTTTCCGAACCGGCCATTACGGCGCGGACTTCTTCCTTGAACGGGATGGCCACTTCCGTGAGTTCCATCCGGATGATCGTGTCGTTGGTCATGCGAGCCTTTCCGGTTGCGATGCGCTCGACGCCAGTATAATTTTTATTACCTAATCGGAAAGAATGTAATGAGCATTACGGAAGAAATTTCGCAGCGTCTGACAGAACGGGGCGCAGACCTCACGCCGACGGAGCGGCGTATTGCCCGTCTGATTGCCGAAGATCCCGAACTTGTCGCCTTCGGCACTAGCGCGAGTGTGGGGCGGGCGGCGGAAACATCCGCGCCGAGCATAGTGCGGTTTTCCGTGAAACTCGGTTACACCGGCTTTAGTGATCTGCAAATGCATATAAGGCGCGACCTTTCGCGCCAGATTTCTTCAGCTTATAAGCGCGCGCGGGAAGAAGAAACGGGGCACGATCTGCGTGCCTGGATCGATGTCGAGACTCTCAATGTCAGTGAGACGTTATCGGGGATTGATCCGGACGACTGGCAGCATGCCGTCGCGCTGCTGGCGGACCCATCACGGCGCGTTTTCGTTTTGGCGAGCGAGCAATGGCGGGGACCGGCCATCATGCTCCGGGATTTTCTTACTATTATACGCGGGCGTATTCATATGCTTTACGGCTCGCCCTTCCGCATTGCGAGCGAACTCAGCAGTGCCGATGTGCGAGACGTACTGCTTACAATGGATGCGCAACGCAACGAAAAGTGGGTTGTGGAAACGCATAGGAACGTCCGCGCGATGGGTTTACGCACGATCTCCCTCACCGACGGACCGCTGAATGTCATTGCGCAGGAGAGCGAGTACGGTTTTGCGGTTGCCCGCGCCACATGCGGCCTTTTCGACAGCAAGACCGGCCTCATGGCGCTTATTAACTTCCTGCTCGACTCGGTCAGCCGCGAAATGGGCAAAGACGTGGTGGACAGGCTTGCCTCGATCGAAAAGACATGGAGCGGCCGGGGAGTGTTCGACTGAGTGATCGGTGGCTGTGCTCTCGTTATGGAGTTTCTTTGGGCGGGTCTTTGGAGTCGGGCGACCGTGATTAGCAGAATGCGACACCCTTTAAGGAGGATTTTAACTATCCAGTCCGTATACTGATAGTGAATGGGGGATTTCAAGCAACCTCCATGTGATCCGGCCCGCACCATACTGTTGGCCGAGTTGAAAGGCGGAAAAAATGTTTGAGCTCATCGTCGCTAAACTCCAATCCGAAGCTGCTGCCAGAGTGGCTGCACTCGACAAATCACAAGCAGTTATTGAGTTCTCTATGGACGGAGAAGTGCTGGCGGCGAATGAGAATTTCTTGCAGGTTATGGGCTATAGTCTGCCGGAAATCCAGGGCAAGCATCACTCAATTTTTGTTGCCCCTGCTGAACGGGATGGTGAAGAGTACAAGGCGTTCTGGACAGCATTGAAAGAGGGCAAGCACCAGGCGGCACAATATATGCGGCTGGGAAAAGGGGGTAAGGAAGTTTGGATTGAAGCGTCGTATAATCCACTGATTGGCCCCGACGGCAAGCCATACAAGGTTGTAAAGTACGCGACCGATATCACCAGAAGTAAGGCCGAGAATACGGAACTTCATGGGATTTCCAATGCTATCGAAAAGTCCCAAGCTGTCATCGAGTTCGATCTCGACGGCAACATATTGACCGCCAATGAAAATTTTCTCGCGACTATGGGATACAAGCTCGAGGAAATCCAAGGCAAACACCACTCAATGTTTGTCGAGCCCTCGTATAGAGAGTCGAGCGAATATAAGGAGTTCTGGAAAGCGCTTCGTGCCGGACAGTTCCAGGCAGCTCAGTACAAGCGTCTAGGCAAAGAGGGCAAAGAGGTCTGGATCGAGGGATCCTACAATCCCATTTTTGACCCCAATGGTAGACCCTACAAGGTCGTCAAATTTGCCACGGATGTAACCGGTCAGGTCAAGCTGCTGATTGATCTCAAGAACATGATTGATACCAATTTCGCAGAGATCGATCAGGCTATGAGCAAGGCAACCGGTGAATCAGAGCATGCAGGTGAGAGTGCAGATCGAACGAGCGCAAACGTTCAGACTGTTGCTTCAAGCGTCGAGGAGCTAGCGGCTTCAATTGAAGAGATCGCTCAGAGCATGACGCGGTCCAAGTTGGCGGGCGAACAAGCGCATGAACAAGTCGCTGCTACTGAACGTTCTACGGGACGGTTGGCCGAGGCGGCATCTGCGATGTCGGGAATCGTCGAACTTATCCAGGAAATTGCCGGGCAGATCAACTTGCTTGCCCTCAATGCCACAATCGAGGCAGCCCGTGCTGGCGAGCATGGCAAGGGTTTTGCCGTCGTAGCAAGTGAGGTGAAGACGCTGGCCAATCAGGCTGCAAAGGCGACGGATCACATTACCAAGGAAATTGCAGGGGTGCAGAGTGTGTCCGATGAGGTTGTGAATGGGCTGCACACGATAAGAGATGAAATCGACACACTGCGAGATTACATAACGTCCACTTCAGCTGCCGTTGAAGAGCAGAGTACAGTGACGGGGAACATTTCACAGGGTATGCAAGATGCGGCTGTGGCTGTTGAGGGTATCACCTCAAATGTGTCCAGTATTTCCGCAGCCGTTGGCCAGGTGGGGAACGCGATCGCGATGACGCGCCGGGCGGCAGAGGTATTAGCCAGATAGATTTGGCTTTCCGGCGAGAGTTAGTTTTGGGAAGCCGTTCTCAGAGCGCAAAGAAGTGTTGAGTATTGTGTGGCCGGAATAGACAAATAATCGAGGCCGCGCACGGCTCTCTTCCTCGGTTGGAGGGTATTAGTGTTAGCTGCGTTGAGCATCCCCTCGAACGACGTTACAGGCGGGCCCGCCCAGCCAGTGAGCGTGTATCTGAGCGTAGTATTCCCCCCTTTCGCGAACTGACTTCAGGTAAACATCAACGGTCTCTCTGTCCCTTTTCCGCCGATTGGGATTTGTCCTTAGACAGCTTCCTGAATCACGGCGAGAAAAGCCGCGCCGTATTTGGCGCGTTTGGATTCGCCGATGCCGGAGATGAGTGACAGATCGCCATTGTTCTGAGGGCGCATCAGGGCCATTTCGGCGAGTGTCTTGTCGTGGAAGATGACGTAAGGCGGCACGCCTTGCTCGCGGGCAAGGGCGAGGCGGGTCTCGCGCAGTTTCTCGAAAAGCACTTGGGCCTCTTCCGGCAGGGTCATCAGCGCTTCGCGCCGCGTACCTTTTTTGCTTGTGCGCTTTTTGGGTTTGCGCAGTTCGAGCGTTTCTTTTTCTTTTAGGAATGTGCGGCCCTTCGGCGCGATGGAAAGCCCGCCATGACCGGTCACATCGACCGCGATCAGCCCATGCGCCACAAGCTGGCGCAGGATCGAGCGCCAGCCATTGGCATCATGCTCCGTGCCGATACCGAACGTGGACAGCCGGTCGTGGCCCCATTTCGAGGTGCCCTCGGTCTCCTTGCCGAGCAGCACGTTGACGACATGCGCCTGGCCGAAACGCTCGCCCGTACGGTAGATGCAGGAGAGAAGCTTCTGCGCGGCAATCGTGCCGTCGAACGTCTCGGGCGGCTCAAGGCAGGTGTCGCAATTGCCGCAAGGCGCGCAATCATCGGAGAAATAGCGCAATAGCGATTGGCGGCGGCACTGCGTGGTTTCGGCAAAGCCTAAAAGCGCGTCGAGCTTTTGATGTTCCATGCGCTTGCGCATATCCGGCGCATCGGAATTGTCGATAAAGCGCCGCCGCAGCGCCATGTCGGAGGCGCCGTAAAGCATCAAGGCTTCGCTCGGCAGCCCGTCGCGCCCGGCGCGTCCTGTTTCCTGATAATAGGCCTCGATGCTGGCGGGCAGATCGAGATGCAGAACGAAGCGCACATCCGGCTTGTCGATACCCATGCCGAAGGCGATGGTCGCCGCCATGATGACGCCGTCTTCAAGCTGGAAGCGGCGCTGGTTTTCTTCACGCTGACGCATGTCGAGGCCGGCATGATAGGGAAGGGCGGTGAAGCCGTTTTCCCGGAGCGTTGCGGCGACTTCTTCGGTCTTCTTTTTGGCAAGGCAATAGACGATGCCGCTTTGGCCTTTGCGGGGGGTGAGGAATTGCAGCATCTGCTGCGTGGCGCTCGTCTTTTCCGCCGCGCTGTAGCGGATATTTGGGCGGTCGAAACCCGCGATGAAGGCGTTCTCCTCGCCGATATTAAGGTGCGAGAGAATTTCCGCGCGGGTCGGCGCATCGGCGGTGGCGGTGAGCGCCAGTCGCGGCACGCCGGGAAAGGCGTCCGCCAACATATCGAGCGCGCGGTATTCAGGCCGGAAATCGTGCCCCCATTGAGAAAGGCAGTGCGCTTCGTCGATGGCGATGAGCGAGAGCGGCAGACGGCGCAGGCGCGCCAGCGTGCCGTTTCTCAGCAAGGTTTCGGGTGCCATATAAAGAAGATCGAGCGCGCCTTCTTCCGCCTCCCGCCAGAGGAGGTCTTTCTCCGCCCCTTCCAGCCGCGAGTTGAGCGCCGCCGCTTTGACGCCGGCCTGATTGAGCGCGCTTACCTGATCTTCCATCAGCGCGATGAGCGGGGAGATGATGAGCCCGAGCCCCGGCCGGCAAAGCGCGGGGATCTGATAGCAGAGCGATTTGCCCCCGCCTGTCGGCATCAGCACGAAGGCGTCATTACCGGCGATCACATGATCGATGATCTCGGCCTGCCGCCCCCTAAAGGCGTCATAGCCGTAAACGGTCTTGAGAATTTTGAGGGGTTCTGGGGGCACGAAACTACTTTGGAAGGAGAAACGGAACGTTCCCCCTCATAGCCGGTTTTGGCAGCGGATGCACCCCATCCGCAAAAGTTTGAACGCGGGCACTTTGCGGTGATTCGCACGCCTCATGAAAACCGGCGACGCTTTACGTTCGGGCGGGCCCCACCCAGATCTGCTGGGCGTTGACGAATTCTTTGATGCCGTGAGGGCCGAGCTCGCGGCCATAGCCGGATTTCTTGATGCCGCCGGAGGGAAGGCGCGGGTCGGTTTTGACGATACCGTTGATGGAGACCTGCCCTGCTTCGATCTCGCGGGCGATCTCTTCGCCCCGCCCGCTCCCCGTCCAGACGCTGGCGGCCAGGCCGTAGGGCGTGTCATTGGCAAGTTCGAGCGCGCGTTTTTCATCCGGCGTTTTGATGAGCACGGCGACGGGGCCGAAGGTTTCTTCCTCAAAGGCGCACATGCCGGGCGTCACATCGGCAAGAAGCGTGACGGGATAAAAGAAACCGGGCCCTTCCGGCAGCTCGCCGCCGAGCAGTTGCCGCGCGCCGGCCTTCACGGTTTTTGCGACCTGGCGGTGCAATTCCTCTCGCAGATCGGCGCGGGCGATGGGGCCGATATCGGTGGCGGGATCGGAAGGATCGCCGACTTTCAGGGCGGCAAGCCGCTCTTTCATCTTTTCGGTAAAGGTATCATAGACGGGCTCTTCGATGATGAGCCGCTTGGCGGCGATGCAGGACTGGCCCGCATTGATGATGCGCGAAAGCGTCAGCACCTCGGCGGCTTTATCGAGATCGGCATCGGCGAGCACGATGCTGGGATCTGAGCCGCCAAGCTCAAGGACGGCCGGTTTGATTTCAGACGCCGCAATGGCGGCAACCGCCGCCCCGCCCCGCGCCGAGCCGGTGAAAGAGACGGCGCGCACACGGGCGTCCCGGATCACTGCTTCGACGGCGGGCGTTTCGATCCTCAGCGCTTGAAAGAGACCGGGCGGCGCGCCTGACTCTTCAAAGACATCCGCAATCGCTTTTGCGCAAGCAGGCACATGCGGGTCGTGTTTCATGAGGCAGGTATTGCCCGCCATGAGCGCGGGCGCGGCAAAGCGGAAGGCAAGCCAGAAAGGCGCGTTCCAAGGCAGAATGCCGAGGACGGGGCCGAGGGGGAGATACTGCACATAAGAGCGGGCGGCATCGGAGCCGATCTCTTCACGGGCAAGGTAGGCTTCGGCGTGCTCGGCATAATGCTCGGCGCACCAGGCCGCTTTTTCCACTTCCCCGCGCGCCTCGCGAATGGGCTTGCCCATTTCATCGGTCATGAGCGGGGCAAGCTCTTCCACCTTTTGGCGCATGAGCCCGGCCACGGCGCGCAGCAGATCGGCCCGCTCGCCGAAAGAGGTGGTGCGCCAGGAAGTGAAGCGTTTTTGCGCCGCCTCAAGCGCGGTTTCGATAGCTTTCGCGCTATCGGGTTCGACCTCCTGAATGATCTTTCCCGTAGCCGGGTTCGTGACCGTGAGCATGGATTACTCCCCGCTTTTTTTTACGTCCTTCTTTGCCGCGCGCCGCCGCGCGTCCTCGATCTTGTCCACATTGGCCGCGCCGCTGCCGCTTGCTGCATTGCCTTCCGGCTTCAGCGTGAATTCCCGGTCCATGGTGAAGAAGGATTTGCAGCCATCGGCGGTCACATAAACCGTGTCGGAAATGCCGACCGTCTTGTTGCCGTCGACGCCCCAGACCCAGGGGATGAGGTGGAAGGTCATGCCTTCCTTCAAGGTGGTGGAAACGCCCTGCATTAAAGAGACGATGTAACCTTCATCCCAGCTCGGCGGGAACGCGATGCCGATGGAATAACCCGAGCGGGTAATGAGAATACCCTCATCGTCTGTTCCGGAAATGATGTCGCGCACGATATTGTCCGCATCCGAGACGGTAAGGCCGGGGCGGATGGCGCTTTCGACTTTCTGCAGCGCCTCCAGCATGCGGCTTTGTGCCCGCTCCATTGAGGGAGAAAGAGCGCCCAGAACGGCGGTGCGCATCATCGCAGTGTGATAACGCCGGTAGCAGCCGCCCACTTCCAAAAAGACATGCTCACCGGGCTCTACCCGGCGACCTTCCCATGTCGCATGGCCGATCATGGAGCGGGGTCCGGAAGTGACATAGGGCATGACCGCCGGCGGCTCGCCGCCTGCCCGGAACATGGCGTTGGAAATGGCCGCGCCGATTTCGTTTTCCGTCACCCCGGCGGCAACGGCGTCGAGACCCGCCTGCATGCCCGCTTCCGTGGCATGGGCGGCCTTGCGCATCACCTCGATTTCGGCGGGGGACTTGCGGATGCGGCCTTCTTCCACGATGCCGAAACAGTCGAGAAGATGCCCGCCATTATAAGCGGTGCGCAGCCGGTCCTGGTGATAGGCCGGGAAGAAATAGCTGTTGCGCTCATAGCCGATGGAGGCCTTGGCAAGGCCCGATTCCTTCAAGCTGCCGACAAGACGCTGAATGGCATCGCCATTATCCTCATAAGGGCGCGTCTTCTCTACCCAGGTGCGGGCATAGACATTCGATTCTTCCAGATGCCGCGTCACCATGAAAGGCTCGCCGTCGAGCGGAACGATAAGTGCCTGAAAGAAGGAATAGCCCGTCGTCTGATAGTCGGTCAGATACATGATGTTTTCCGGATCGGTGATGATCACCGCATCCAGAAGCCGTTCTTTCATCCGCTCGCGCAGCGCCGAGAGGCGGCTCTGATATTCCTCGAACGGAAAGGTCATGTCATCGCGTTCGATCATCTCATGCCGCCTCCTTGCTCACGGCGGCGAGCGCCGCTTCCAGGATGCCGAGCCCTTCGTCGAGATCTTCATCCGGCGTGGTAAGTGGCGGAATGAGCTTGAGCACGCGCCCGCCGGTCCCGCAGGCACCGATCAGAAGACCGTTCTTGAAAGCATGCGCCACGGCGGCTTTCGCTATGTCGCTATCCTTGACGTCGAGCCCATAGAGCATGCCGCGCCCGCGCACTTCCGCTCCCAGCGCTTTATGGGATTGGGCCAGAGCATTGAGTCGGGTTTCCACTTCCTTACCCTTGCGCTTCACGTCACTCAGGAAGTCGTCCGTCTCGAAATATTTCAGCGCCTCGCGCCCGGCGACGAAGGAAAAGCCCTGACCGCGGAAGGTGCCCGTATGCTCGCCCGGCTGCCAGTGTTTGTCGTGCTCGGGTTTGATGAGGTTCATGGCAAGCGGCGTACCGAAACCGCCAATGCCTTTGGCAAGGCAGACGATGTCGGGATCGAGCCCCATATCATCGAAACTGAAATAGGAGCCGGTGCGCCCGCAGCCTGCCTGAATGTCATCGAGGATAAGAAGCGCGCCGTATTTGCGGCAGAATTCCTGCAGTCCCTTCAACCATTCGGCACTTGCCAGATTGACGCCGCCTTCCGCCTGAATGGGTTCGACGAGAACGGCTGCCGGATGCGCGTAGCCCGAGGATGAATCCGCATAGCGCGCTTCAAGCTCATCAATGTCGCAGCCGAAAGGAAAGCGCGTTACATGTTCGAGCGGCACGCCGGCCGCATTACGGAAATAATCATTCGCCGTACAGGCGAGCGAGCCCAGCGTCATGCCGTGAAAGCCATGCGAGAATGCGATGACGTTGCTGCGGCCGGTGACGCGGCGGGCGAGCTTCAGCGCCGCCTCCACGGCATTGGTGCCGGTCGGCCCGGTGAACTGCATTTTATACTTCATCTTCCGGGGCTTCAGGACCGTGTCGGCAAACGCTTTCATGAAATCGCGTTTGACGCTGGTGGACATGTCGAGACTGTGGGCCGGCCCGTCCGCTTCGATGAAATCGACGATCGCGCGTTTCATATGCGGGTTGTTGTGCCCGAAATTCAAAACCCCCGCGCCGCCGAAAAAGTCGATATAGGAGCGCCCGTCTTCATCCACCTGCCGGGCGTTCGATGCGGATTTGAAAACGGTGGGAAATGTGCGGCAATAGCCGCGTACATTCGATTCCCATTGTTCGAATACATCCATGAGAGCCTCCTGCCATTGGGGCGCGGGTGCGCCCGGTCACGTGTCCACACTTAAGAAACGCCCTGCCGCGCCATCGGTTCGTGCGGCAGGCGGTTCTTCTTCGGCCCTGACGGCTTAAGCCCCCGTCAGGGAAGCGGCGCGCCGGCAAGGCGCGCGTAGAGCCGCGTGACAATAGGAATAAGGCTATCGTTAAAATCGTAGCGCGGGCTGTGGCAGGGTATATCGTGCCCCTTGCCGTCATCCGCGCCGATCAGCGCGAAGGCACCCGGTATTTCTTTAAGATAATAACTGAAATCTTCCGACGCCATGATGGGCGCAGGGGTATTCGTTGCGTGCCAATCAACGCCGAGCTCGGCGCTGAGCGCCTCGCGCATCAGCGCAGCTTCCGAGGCGTGATTGACCGTTGCGTCATAGCGCGGCTGAAGTCTCACCTCGGCTGTGACACCGTAAGCGGCGGCGGTGTTCACCGCTACCTCTTCGATCAGCGCGTTGATGATCTCCCGGTCCTCGCTTTGCGCCAGGCGGATGCTGCCGCCCATTTTCGCCGTGTCGGGAATGACGGTCGGCCCGCTCGGCGCTTCGATGGAGGTCAGGCTCACCACGGCGGCGTGCTGCGGGGCAAGACGGCGGGCGACGATCTGCTGCAGGGCGAGCGTGATAGCGGAAGCGGCCAGCACCGGGTCGCGGCAGGCCTCCGGCTGGCTTGCGTGACCGCCCTGGCCTTTTAAAAAGATTTCAAACGTGCCGTTGCCCGCCATCACCGCGCCATCCGGGCAGAGCGCCTGGCCGAAAGGGATGGCCGGCCAATTGTGCCAGCCATAAATCGCATCGATGCCTTTGAGCGCGCCGTCTTCGATCATTTTCTTGGCGCCGTGGCCGCCTTCTTCGGCCGGCTGAAAGAGAAGGGTGACGGGGCCGGGCAATTGTTCTTCATGCTGTTTGAGCCAGAAGGCCGCTGCCATCAAAGTGGCCGTGTGCCCGTCATGGCCGCAGGCATGCATGCAGCCTGGATTGGCGGAACTCCATTGCCGCCCGCTTGCCTCGGTAATGGGCAAGGCATCGAGATCGGCGCGCAGCGCGATGTGCCGCCCGGCGGCACCGGGGGCAAGCGTTGCAAGCGTGCCCGTGCCTGCGCAGGCGCGCCAGGCAAGGCCCGCGCTTTCAAGGCCCGCGCGCACGGCAGCGGCGGTCTCTTCTTCCTGCCAGGTGAGTTCGGGATGTGTGTGAAGCGCGCGCCGGAAAGTGGTGGTGGCATCCATCAAGGCTGCCCAGTCCCGACCAGCTTTTGCAAACGGAGCATGCGCTAGCGTCACCGACATGAATATGAGAGTAGCGCATAAACCGGCCCGCGCAATGAATTATCGGGCTTGTAAAGAACGGCGGCGCGCGCTGCTTCTTGCCGAATTGCGACTGCGTTTCATCTCTTTGCAGGTTTGGCACCCCGCTACGGCGATGCCCTGCGCAGTTCGTTTTTAATGATTGCCGTCAATGCGTCCGCAAAAGTTCTGATATGCGGCTGCTTCAGCGCGTCGATATGGGCGGTGAGGTAAACGCTGACGGGCTTTGGCTGGAAATTGGGCAGGATGCGGCTCAAGCCGGCAGCGGCCATGCCGGGCAGCGGCGCAATGCCGAGCCCGGCGCGCACGCTTTCCAGCATGGCGGTGAAGGTGTTGACGCTGAGGCTAAAGCGCGTGATCCCGGCCTGTGCAAGCCAGAGCATTTGATCGGCGCCGCTCATCGCCGGTGAAAAGCCGATCATCCGGTGACCGGCAAGCTCGCCTATCTGCGTAGGCGTGCCGTGCCGCTTCAAATAGGAAGGGGCGGCATAGAGCCCGAAATCGAAATTGCCGAGCTTGCGGTAGACAAGCGGGTCTTCGCCGCCATGAACGGTTCTGATCGCAAGGTCGTATTCCCGGTGGGCGAGATCGCCCAATCTGTTCTCCGCATGCATCTCGACGATAACGCCGGGATGTGCGGCCGAGAATTCGGCGAGCGCCATAGTGCCTGCCGCCACAAACCCGTCTCCAAGCGTCAACCTGATCTTGCCGGAAAGACTGGCGCCTTGAGAGGGCAGATCGCGCAAAGCCGCGCCGAGCTGATGTTCGAGCTTGCCCGCCGCTTCAACCAGCCGGGCGCCGGCTTCGGTGAGCCGCGTGCCTTCCGCTCCTCTTTCCACCAGAACCGTGCCGAGCGCGCGCTCCATCTGCGTGATGCGCCGGGAGACGGTGGAAGTGGAAAGCCCCGCCGCCCGGCCGGCGGCGAGGAAGCTGCCGGAACGGGCCACGGCAAGGAGAAGCGGTAAATCCGCCCAAGGGAGATTTTCACTCATAGAAAGCAGATTTGCATTTCCTTACCTTCCACGCAAAGCCAATTCTCCCAATATCGGCTGCACCGCCTGTAGCGGGCGATCGTTGGAAAGAGGAGCAGCACGATGGACGTGAAAAACTATGCCAAAGCGGCGCAGACGGCTTTTAACGCGCGGGACCTTGATGCGCTGGCGGCGCTCTGGGCCGAAGACATGACGTATCTTGGCCCGGACGGGGAAATGGTGACCGGCAAAGACCATTCCGTCGAGCGGGAAAAGGCGCTCTGGGCAGGCGTGCCGGATATTCAGGTGGAGCTCACCTGCTTTGCCGCCGATGGCGACAATGGCGTGATGCAGGGCCGCATGACGGGCACGCATACGGGCACGCTTTCCACAGCCGATGGCACCTTCCCGCCCTCAGGCCGCCCGCTCTCTATCGAGTTTGTCGCACTCTTCACTTTCAAGGACGGGCTCGCCGCGAGCGAGCGTGTTTATTATGACCGCGTGCAGCTTGCCGCCCAGCTTGGAGCGGCGTGATATGAGCGGGCAGGAAGTGGACAAAGAAGAGCCCGCGCGCCGGACCGCCTTTGTGACGGGGGGTACGGGGCTGCTGGGTAATAACCTCGTCCGGGAGTTGCTCGGCCGCGACTATCAAGTGCGGGCGCTGGTGCGCTCTCCCGAAAAAGCCGCGCGCCTTCTGCCCGCAACGGAAGAGCTAAGGCTGGTGGAAGGGGATATGGACGATGTCGCGGGGTTTGCGGCGGCGCTTGAAGGCGCAGAGATCGTTTTTCATACCGCTGCTTACTTTCGCGACAGCCTGACGGGCGGCAAACATTGGCCGGCGCTGAAACGCATCAACGTGGAAGGCACGAAAGCGCTTCTGGAAGCTGCCCATGCGGCGGGGGTGCCGCGCTTTCTTCATGTGAGCAGCATCGGCACGCTCGAAGACTTTGCGCCGGGCGGGTGCGCCGTCACCGAGACCATGCAGCGCGATCCGGCCGTGACGAAGAACGACTATTACCGCAGCAAGGTACTGGCGGACCGCGAGGTGGAAAAAGCGCTCGCCAAATGGCCGGATTTTTGGGCGGCGTTCATCTTGCCGGGCTTCATGCATGGGCCGGGCGATGCGGGCCCGACGGCAGCGGCGCAAACGATCCTCGATTTTGCAAACGGGGATCTGCCCGGCGCGGTGGATGCGCATTTTTCATATGTCGATGCAAGGGATGTCGCCTTTGCCTGCGTGCAGGCGGGGGAAGGCGCAGCGCGGGGCGACCGTTTTTTGGTGGCGGGCAAGCGCATGCACTTACGCGAAGAACTTCAGCTCCTTGAAAAGATCACCGGAAAAAAGGCACCCGCGCGGCGCATTCCCACCCGCCTTGTCGCGGTGCTTGCCGGGTTGAATGAAATCTGGTCGCGCCTGTCCGGCAAACCCGCTCTTATTTCCTGGTCGATCTACCGCACCATCCGCGATGAAGGGCCTCATGCCCGCTTCGACAGCGCCCGCGCCCAGCACTATCTTGGCGTCACCTTCCGCCCGCTCGAAGAAACGCTGGCCGACACAGTGGCCTGGCTGAAGCAGGCCGGGATGATGAGTTAGGTAAGAGCCGAAAAACACGAGCCCCGGCTATGCCGGGGCTCGCTTTGCTGTGGGGCGCTGCTTAAAGGTCTTCGACGCGGGCGGCGCGGATGCCCGGCCATTTGGCGTAGGCGCCGGCGATGACTTCTTCCTTGTTTTCGAGATATTTCTCGAAAATCGCCTTGTTGACGAAGAGATAGAGCTTGCCGTCCACGATGTCGGCATAGCGCACGTCGCCGTCGAGTTTCTTGCCGACATAGATGCCGAAGGCGCAGAAGCCGCCGAACTGAGGGAGGTACGCTTCGGGCGCCGCATCGAAGCGCTGCTGCGCCTCGCTCGATGCGAAGTAATAATCGACACCGTCATGCTGCGAGGTGTGGGCGGCATCGCCGATCTGCGGTTCGCTGCCGCCGAACATCGAGACGGGATCGACGCCGTGCATGCCGAGCGGCTGGCCGGCAAGCGTGACACCGTTGACGACATTATATTCGTCCGCTGCAAAAGCCGGGGAAGCAAGGGCAACGGTGACGGCGGAAACGAGAAGGGAGAGGAAGAGCTTCTTTTTCATAAGATTTATCCTTTGAAGAGGGGAGAGGGGACGCAACAAATGGAAGGGTGTCAGGCGGAGCGGGCGATCCGTTCGACGGCGTCCTCCGTCCACCAGAGCCCGTTGGCGACCATGCGGAAATTGATGATGGCGGCGAGATAGCCGTCGCCTTCGGGCACTTTCGCGCCTGCCGTCGCATCGCGCACGACTGCCACTTCAAAGCCGAGCTCGAGCAGCTCATAAAGATGCGCCTGCGTGCACAGGTTCGCCGACATGCCCGCGAGAATGACCTTGTCGATACCGCGTTTACGCAGCTGCAGGTTCAAATCGTTTTGCGCGGGGCTATAGACTTTGTGGGGCGAGCAGATAATTGTCTCGCCGTCTTCGATATATTTTTTGTATTGCGGCATCCAGTCGGCGCCGGACCCGTCGAAGCCTTCGAGCGACAGGGGGCCCGGCCGGTCGAACATGCCGATCGAATGCATGGTCTTTTCCAGCGTGCCTTCGAACTGCCACTTGTGATCATGCGGGTAGTAATAATGCGGGGAAATGAAGACCGGCATCTTGGCCGCTTTGGCCGCGATGAAAAGCCGCTCTATATTGTCCACCGTGCCTTGCTCGGTGACGCTTTCGCCGACAACACCCCAGGTCACACCTTTCTCGGAAAGAAAATCCACTTGAGGGTCGGTCACGACAAGGGCTGTGCGGCCTTTTTCGATCTCCATATCGACTTGCGGCAGGCCGGGTTTTTCGGGATCGGCATATTTCGCGTGCGCTTCATTGGAGGCGGCAAGGGCAGCGCCGCCTGCAAGGCCCGCGGTCCCGGCTGCCACCACGCCGGCTGCCCCGGCAAGGAGCCGCCGGCGGGCCTTGTCCACCTGCTCGTGGCTCGTGCCGCAGGTGCAATCATCTTCATCGTCGTAAAAGTGTTCCATGGGTCCAATCCTTTGTTTGGGTTGCCGCGCGGTCTCCCGCGCGGGTGAAGGCGGGCGAAACACGCGCCGCTCATCTCGTTGGCTTAGGCGTGGAAAGGGTGAGGTCTTGGCATCGCTTTGGGCGTGGCAAGGGTTGGCAGCCAAATCGTGAGCACCGCGCCTTTGCCGTCCGCGCGGTTATGCGCGTTGAGGCGCCCGCCATGGCGCTCAATGATGAGCCGGGTGATCCAGAGACCGAGGCCATGAGAAGGCATACCCGTCCCGGCGCACGGCGTAAGAGAGGCGAAAGGCCGGAAGGCGCGGGCGAGATCCGTGGCCTTAAAGCCTGATCCTTCATCGGCAATGCGGATATAAATACCGCCATCTTCCGCCGGTCCCATCTCGCAGCGCACTGTGCCGCCTTCGCGCGTGTGCTTGACGGCATTCGAGATCAGATTGTCGAAAGCTTCGAAAAGTAGTTCCTGATCGCCTGAAAGCGAAAGGGCCTCGCTTGCATGGCAGTCAAAGCCGATGGCGCGGCGGCGGGCGAGCGGCTGATTGACGGCGACGGCAAGTTCCAGCACGGGCAGAAGCTGAAATGTGCTGCGATTGCAGGAAAGCGGATCGCGCCCGTGCCGCGCCCGCTGCAAAAGTGCGCCGAGCAGCTTGTTGAGTTGTTGAAGGGTTGCGTCCGCGCGCCGGGCATCGCGGGTAATGCGGGGCAGTGCCTCACCCGCCGCGCTTTCGGCAATATCTTCAATCAGGATCGCAAGATTGGCGAGCGGTCCGCGCAGATCGTGCGCGACGATGGAAAGAGCGTGGGTATAAGCGTCCGGGCTGTCCTCGCCGTCAAGCTGTGTGGGCCGAGCTGGCGCTGTATGAGCGGCAGAATAGGCGCTGCCCGGATTTTCCATATAGAGCAAGTCGATCATCATCTATCCCCAATCTTGTCATCCAAGAGGAGGGCTAAGTGCCATTCCTCCGTAAGCCGATGATCAAGCAATAAGGGAGAGAAGGTTTTTCGTATCGGCCCGCTCTGCCAAAGCTTTGGCAGAACCTGCCATCGCTTTCAGAGAAGCGGTTCAGGCATGCACCGCCTGCTCGCGGAACTGCGCCGGCGGCTGGCCGACCCAGCGCTTGAAGGCGCGTGTGAAGGTGCTCTGTTCGGAAAAGCCGGTTAGGAAGGCGATTTCCGCGATCGTGCAATCGCTTTCGGAAAGAAGTTCTTGGGCAAGCGATGTCTGTGCTTCGCGCAAGACATCGCGGTAGGTCAGTCCCTCTTCAGCAAGGCGGCGGTAGAACGTGCGCTCGCTCATACCCATGGCGCGGGCGATGCTGCTTGCCTGAGGCAAGCCATTGCTGAAGGCGCGGGATAGGCGGCGGCGCAGCGCGTCTTTGAAAGACGCCTCGCTGCCGAGCCGGGACATTTCCGTGTCGAGGTGAGCGGTCAGAAAATCGCAAACCGCGCTGTCGCCAAGCTGGTTCGGCAAATCCAGAACGTGGCGCTGCAGCAGGATCGCATCGCGCGCCTGGCCGAAATGAACGGGGCAGCCGAAAAGCGCGGCATAACGGCCCGCCTCCCCGCGGCAGGCATGGCGGAAGGAAACAGAGGCAAGGCGCAATGCCGGGCTGGTGAAGCGGCGCATATTGGCGGCGAAGCCTGCCAGCGCGCATTCGGTGCGCAGCTGCAATGCAGGATGCGGCGCTGCCCGGTTTTCGATGGAGAAAACGGCAAGGGCGCCGCTTTCATCCAGCCGGTAAAGCGCCGTGTCGGTGATGAGCCTGTAATAACGGGTGATACGCCGGAGAGATTCGCGCAGGCTCGGCGCGGTTTTGATCGCAAGGCCGAGCACGCCGAGATCCTCCGGCACGACCGTTTGCGCATAGGCGGCAATGAGCGCAGCCTCATCGGGATGGTTTTTCCGGATCCAGTCAATAAGGCCGAGATGATCTTCTTCGCTCAGCCGTTCGCCCTCCAAGAGGGGCAGGCGGCGGACGATTTTGCCCGCTGAAAGAAGATCGCCCTCCGCCGTCATTTCGTAGCCTGCCGCGCGGGCCATGGCGCGGGCAAAAGCTGCCGTCACGCTCGTCATGAGAGGGCGCTCCTGATTTGGCTCCGGGGGCAAGCAGGTGGCATGGCATCGCTCCTCTTGGGGGAGGGGGCGCCCCGGCCGGTCTTGGGGGAGAGAGGCGGGGTTTGGCCGGGGCGCCGGGGGG
>MRWF01024646.1_pt1 | contig 36479 bp, 40 predicted proteins | sample 1013331 | NCBI WGS metagenome assembly MRWF01 (sample SAMN06117577, study PRJNA244670) | biofilm metagenome | biome: Water; feature: Cathode Biofilm; material: Biofilm; isolation source: microbial consortium enriched at the cathode of a solar microbial fuel cell | place: USA: District of Columbia ... | reverse complement strand
CCGTTGCCGCCGCGTGAATTTGAGACCTTCGTTAAAGGTTTTCACGAGCAGATCGTGGAAAATAACCTCTGAACCACTACCTCTAGGAGTTGCCATGGGAACCACTGTTATCGGCCTGATCGTTATCGCCGTCATTGTTTTCTATCTGGTCTTTATCTACAACCGCCTGGTTTCCCTGCGCAACCAGTTCAAAAACGGGTTTGCCCAGATTGATGTTCAACTGCAGCGTCGGCACGACCTTATTCCGAATCTTGTGGAAGCGGCAAAAGCCTATCTGACCCACGAAAAAAGCACCCTCACCCAGGTGATGGAAGCCCGCAACAATGCGGTCAGCGCCCAAAAAGACGCCGCCAAGGATCCCGGCGATGGAACCAAGATCCAACGCCTGGGCAGCGCCGAAAACCTGCTCACCAAGGCGCTCGCAAATTTCTACGCCGTGGCCGAGAACTATCCGGAGCTGAAGGCCAACGAAACCATTCAGCAACTGATGGAAGAACTCTCCAGCACCGAGAACCGGGTCGCCTTTGCCCGCCAGGCCTATAACGATGGCGTCATGAGCTACAACATTTTCCGGGAGCAGTTCCCGAATAATGTTATCGCCGGCATGTTTGCGTTCAAGGAAACGTCGCAACTGGAACTGGAATCACCGGAAGCCCGTCAGGCACCGAAAGTGGCCTTCTGAGGCCCTGAATCATGGCTCATCCCGGTTTCTTTCAGCGCCAGGCCCACGCCCGGCGCAACACCACTCTGCTGGTTTTTCTTTTCCTGACGGCGGTCGCGTTTATCACGCTTGCCGTCTGCCTTGTGGGTTATTTTGTAACCCGTAGTGAATCCTCCGGTCTTGCGTTCCACCACTGGCTGCTCTCCAATCATGGCCTGCTGACCGCCGTTACGGTTGTTTCCCTGATTGTTCTGGGTTCCCTGCTCCGCTGGGTTGATCTGGCGGGAGGTGGCGACCGGGTCGCCAAAATGGTTGGCGCCAGGCCCATTGACCCCGATACCCGCGACAGTGACGAGCGCAAACTGCGCAACATCGTTGAGGAAATGGCTATTGCCAGTGGTGTTTCGGTGCCGGAACTCTATGTGATGGATCAGGAAACCGGCATCAACGCTTTTGTGGCCGGCTATACGCCGGGCGAGGCTGTTATGGTCGTCACCCACGGTGCTATTACCCAATTATCGCGAGACGAACTCCAAGGGGTAGTCGCCCATGAATTCAGCCATATTTTCAACGGCGACATGCGGCTGAACGTTCGGCTCATTGCCCTGCTTGCCGGCATCCTGATGATCGGACAGATTGGCGGCTTTCTACTGCGCGCATCCTTCTACCGCGGCCACCGGGTGGGTCGATCACGGGACGGTCGGGCCCAGGCAGCCATGGGCATCATTGGTCTGGCCCTTTTTGTGATTGGCTATGTGGGCGTTTTCTTTGGCCGGCTGATACAGGCAGCGGTCTCCAGGCAACGCGAAATGCTGGCAGACGCATCCTCCGTGCAATTTACCCGCAATCCCGAAGGCATTGCCGGAGCGCTGTTCAAGATCGGAATGAAGGGCGGTTACCTGGACACAACCAGCCACGCCAGCGACATGAATCACATGTGCTTTGGCGAAAGTGCGCGGATGAAGTTCACCTCTTTGCTGGCATCCCACCCGCCCATAGATGAGCGAATCAATGCCATTCAGCCTGGCATGCTGGCCAGATTGCGAAGCCGGCTCAGGGATACCGAACCAGGCGCCGATCTCTACCGGGGAGGCTCTGGAGCACCAGAAGCGGGCGCGTCCGGGTTTAGTGGCGCGGCAACCGACATACTCGGGCCGGTTACCGGCAGGAGTGGCAGAACCTCACCGCTTGCGTCCAGCCCGGAAAAAACCATAAAACCGGCTCGGAAATTTTCAGATCAGGTCGGCACTATCAACCGGCAAAGCGAAGATTTCGCCCTGCGTTTTCTGGAACGCCTGCCAGCCACCTTCCGAAACCTGCTGTACACCCGGGCCGGGGCCACGCAGCTCTGCTATGCCATGCTGATCAGCGAGCTGCCGCGTCCACAGCAAACGGAACGGCTGAACCTGGTGCCGGCACATCCGGTATTGGGCAGCCAGCCGGATCTACTCGAGAAACTGCTGCCGGCACTGAAAACCATCGGCGATGGCGTCCGTTTCCCTGCCCTGGAGCTGGCCATGCCTGCCCTTCGCAAGCTGGACCCGGAAGAGCGGGAGTTGCTCATTACCAATGTCCAGAAACTTGTGGCGGCGGATAACCGGGTTACCCTGTTTGAACTCGCTCTGACAAGCTTCCTGTCACGCCACCTGGGCGACGAAGCAGCCAGAGTGGTACCGGTGCGCTATAAGAGCTACAAACCGGTCATGCCGGCCCTCCAGAGGCTCCTGAGCTTGATGGCAAGGGCTGGGTCTGAGTCCCAATCTGACGCCGAGAAGCTCTATCGGGAGGCCATGGCCGGCTTCATGAATGCGAAGGATGGAGTGGAGCCAGTTCTGGAAAAAGTCACCATGCGCCAGCTACGGGAAGCGTTGACCGCGTTGAACGGTCTTTCACCGCTGCTGAAACCGGCAATCATCGATGCCTGTGGGCACTGCATTACCCGCGACGGGAAAGTGGAAACCCGGGAGTACGAACTGATGCGGCTGGTGGCGGACCAGATGGATTGCCCGATGCCGCCACTGGCTGTCTGAGCGCTTACTTTACCCGGGTGCTGCCGTCTTCAAACAGCGCGTCCACTGTCGGACGCTGCTCTTCGGTGGGGATACCCAGCTTCTCCCGGATGTTCAGATTGACGTCCCAAAGCTGATTGAACTTGTCGGAAGTAGCCGCAACGGCCTCTTCCTTGCCCAGCATGATTTTGGGGCGCAGGAACACCAGCAGGTTGCGCTTCACCCGGCGCTCCGATTCGGAGGAGAACAGGCGACCAACGAACGGGATGTCACCCAGCAGGGGCACCTTGCTCCTGTTGACCTGGTAATCATCCCGGGTCAAACCGCCCAGCACGATGGTCTCACCGTCATCTGCAAGCACTGTGGTCTTGATTTCCCGCTTGTTGGTGACGATATCCGAGGCGTCCTCGATGCTGTCTGCCACGTTCTCTGTGGTCTGCTCCACCACCAGACGCACCAGGCCGTCGGCACTGATGGTCGGGGTAACCTTGAGGGTCAGACCGATATCGCGACGCTCGATGGTGGTGAATGGATTGGTGGTGCCGTCACCGACAACCGTCGACTGGCCAGTGCGGAACGGGACATTCTGGCCCACGATGATCTCCGATTCCTGGTTGTCCAGGGTGATGATGCTCGGCGTGGAAAGCAGGTTTGCCGCCGCCGAGGTGGAAAGCGCCTGCAGGAGAATCCCCCAACTGACACCATCCTCGTTACGCTGGCCGGCGCCGATGGTGATACCACCTGTTGCGGGGGTAATGGCGGATTCAGTCAGAATCGCGCTCAATACCTCACCCAGGCTGCGCCCCACGTTGCCGAAGTTGGTGCCGGCCACTGGTGAGGATTCACCAGACTCGTCACCGACGGCAACCTGGACGCCCAGATCCTGTCCCAGCTCGTCACTGATCTCGACAATCGCTGCCTCAATCATCACCTGGGCACGACGCACATCCAGCGCAGCCACAATCTGTTCGGCTTCCTGCATCAGGGACGGCTCGCCCCGAACCACCAAGGCGTTCAGCCCTTCATCGGCGAAGACCGCGAAATTGCTCTGCGGCCGTGAGCCTCCAGCAGAGCCCCCTGACCCTGAGCCTTCTTTGACCAGCTCGCCCATCACACCCTTGAGAATTTCAGTGAGATTCTTGGCATCGGCGTGCTTCAGCCGCAGCACCTTGGTAGCGCCACCGGTGGCTGACGGCTGATCCAACTGCCGGATCAGACCGCGCATCTTGTCCCGGAAGGTCTCATCACCCCGTAGAATCAGTCGGTTACTGCGCTCGTCCGCGGTAATGCTGTACTTTCTGGCGGCATTGTCACCACCGGCCCGACCCAGTTCATCCGGGGCCAATTCCTGCAGCAGAGTCACCATGTCGCCAACCCAGGCTTCCTGAAGCTGAATGACTTCCACTTCGTATTTGGACGGGCTATCCAGCTCCCGGACAATCTGCTCGATGCGCTGGATATTGGAAGAATGATCACTGATGATCAGGGCGTTGGCGGCGGCCACCCCGGCCAGATGGCCGTATTTCGCCACCAGGGGGCGCAGAATCGGCACCAGCTCCAGGGCGTTGGCGTTGTCGATCTGGATAACCCGCGTGATCAGCTGCTCGGAGGGGGTTTCGGGAAAGCGCTCCAGAATCTCTGCCGACTGTTTGGCATCAACCTGCTGCACCACCTTGATCACTTCTGCGCCCGGGATGGCGGTAAAACCGTGAACATTCAAGACCGCCAGGAACAGATCGTAAATTTCGTCCTTGTTCATGGGCGCGCTGGAGAGCACCGTTACCTTGCCCTTCACCCTGGGATCCACCACAAAACTGTACCCGGTAATGTCCGCGACCTGGGTCACGAACGCACGGATATCGGCGTCTTTCAGGTTCAGCCGCCATGTCTCGGCTTCCTGCCCATGCGCCATGGACATAAAGGGAAGGAGAAAAAGCAGGACAATGGCCCGCAAAACATTGATCTTGTGGTTATACATCTGGCGATTTCGTCCTGTTTCGATGAACCCGGTCAGCGCCACTGCTCGGGTATGGCATAACTGATGGTGAGGATGGATCCGTCACGCTCGATTTCTATCTCCAGCTGGGCCTGGCCGCGCCAGTTCTCAAGCAGGGCCTTATCCTGGCTGATATCGCCCAGCCGCTGACCGTTGATAGCCGTTATCACGTCCCCGGCCTGCAGGTTGACGGCGTTGAGCATGGCGTTAGAGCCGTCATACACGTAACCGGACATGCCGCTATTGTCCACCGGGCTCAACCCGAAAGGCGCCAGTGCGGCAATGCCCTGGCTGTCAATCTGTTCACGGGCGCTGGCCAGGAACTCATCCGGTGATGATTCTGCAGGCTCCTCGGTCACTTCTGCAACCAGTTCAGACGACTGTTCCTCGAAAGTCAGGGATTCGTATCGCCCACCCCGACGAATCAGAATACGCCCTGGTTCCACTTCCGCCAGCTCGGCATTGCCGGGTAGCATCTCCCCTACCCGGTAATATGCGGTTTCTCCATTGCTCCCAGCAACTATAGCACCGGAGTCCTCCGGGCGCTGTGCGACAAGTACCCCTTCCAGCCGGAGCCGAAGCCGGGTTTCCGGCGCCGAGCGGCGAACGGCTTCCGCCACTTCAGCCGGCCGCTCTGAACGCCCGAAAAAATCATACACTGCCATGGAGGTCGTCAGGCCGTTGGCCCCTGCCATATTGCCGGCGCCATCTGTGGCCAGCGCGCTGGGAACCGGCCTGTCGTCCCAGGCGAACAACCAGGTCATACGGGCGAGACTCACAGCCAGGTACACCACCAGCACCAGCAGCAACAGGTTCGCCAGGGTCCGCGATATCCGGCGCTGAGCCGGTGTACTCAAGAGCGCCATTATCGTGCCCCCGGTACGAGAGGCTGGCGTACCCGGAACACCACATCGCCGGCGCTGGCAGAATCCGGCCAGGGCTGGCCGGCCAGATCCACCATCCGCTTGTAGACACGCAGTTCCATCATTCCGTTCCACATTACCGTCGCATCCGCCGCCGGCCCCTGCCCGCCCTGCTCGGAAACGGTCAAGGCAACACCACCCTGAGTGGTGTCCATGGTCGCCTGCATGGGCGGAAATTCTGCCTGTCCCCGCTGATCACCCATTGGCCAGGTTACAAGGCCACCATCCCAGCGCCCAAGGCCTTCGGCCCGGGTAATCCGGTTGTCGGCCCAGGCCATCTCCAGCCGGTCAATAACCACTTCGCCTTCGATCATGGCGCCGCCGCTCTGGCGAATCAGGTCCTCAAACTCGGCCACCATGATCCGCCCATTGGCATCCAACTGAGCGCTGGCGGGCCAGCCGATCGTAACATTGCCGTTGAGCGAAGATTGTGATGATTCGACAGAAATTCTGGCGGGCCATTCGAGGTTGGTGACAGAAGGCATGTGAAGGCGCCAATCAACTCGCAGCGGAAACCCGGCCACGACGACTCCGGCCTCACCGTCCCAGAGTTTACCGGCGACCTGTCGTACCTGCACCTGAGGCGGCAAAGGCACCTGGGCAGAGGCCTGCTGCCAGACCCAACCGGCAGGTACCAGAAAGACCAGTGACAGCAGATAAACCAGAGCGCCCAGCAGCAGGAGTAAAAATACCTTGCCGGGGCGAAGAAAGGACTTGGGTTCAGCGTCACTCATTCAGCGTTGCACAGATAATGGACCGGAAGCCGAGTCTAGCAAACGCATGGGGCAAGTTCATGACAAAAAAACAAAAACCCCGCGTTAGCGTGAACCAACGCGGGGTTTTCAGGGGTGATCGGGCAGCGCCCCGAAGTGTGGAGCGCGCCTGGGATCAGGCCGGCATTACATCATGCCACCCATGCCTCCCATTCCGCCCATGCCACCCATGTCCGGCATACCACCGCCGGCAGACTCGTCCTGCGGCTCATCCGCAACCATCGCCTCGGTGGTGATGATCAGGGAAGCCACGGAAGCGGCCGCCTGCAGCGCGGAACGGGTGACCTTGGCAGGATCCAGGATACCCATTTCCAGCATGTCGCCGTAGGCTTCGGTAGCAGCGTTGTAGCCGAAGGAGCCTTCGCCTTCGCGAACCTTGGCAACCACTACAGAAGACTCACCGCCTGCGTTGTAAACGATCTGGCGCAGGGGAGCTTCCATGGCGCGGCGCAGGATGTTCACACCGGCTTTCTGCTCTTCGTTAATGGCATCGACCTTGTCCAGAGCCGCGATGGCACGGATCAGGGTAACGCCGCCGCCCGGCACAATGCCCTCTTCAACCGCAGCGCGGGTAGAGTGCAGCGCGTCTTCAACGCGGGCCTTCTTCTCTTTCATTTCCACTTCGGAACCGGCACCAACCTTGATAACGGCAACACCGCCAGCCAGCTTGGCAACACGCTCCTGCAGCTTTTCCTTGTCGTAGTCGGAAGAGCTGTCTTCGATCTGCTTGCGGATCTGCTCTACGCGAGCTTCGATGTCCGCCTGCGCACCAGCACCGCCGATGATGGTGGTGTTTTCCTTGGTGACGTTCACGCGCTTGGCAGTGCCCAGGTCATCCAGGGTAGTGTTCTCAAGAGTCAGGCCGACTTCTTCAGAGATTACTGTACCGCCGGACAGAATCGCGATGTCCTGCAGCATTTCCTTGCGACGGTCACCAAAGCCAGGTGCCTTCACGGCGTTGACTTTCACGATGCCACGCATGTTGTTCACTACCAGAGTCGCAAGCGCTTCGCCTTCGATATCTTCAGCGATGATCTGCAGCGGCTTGCCAGCCTTGGCAACAGACTCCAGCACCGGCAACAGTTCGCGGATGTTGGAGATCTTCTTGTCTACCAGCAGGATGTAAGGGTCTTCCAGCTCGGCAGACATGTTGTCCTGGTTGTTGATGAAGTACGGAGACAGGAAGCCACGGTCGAACTGCATACCTTCAACCACGTCCAGCTCGTCTTCCAGGCCACGGCCTTCCTCAACGGTGATGACGCCTTCCTTGCCAACCTTCTGCATCGCATCGGCGATGATCTTGCCGATGGTCTCGTCGCCGTTGGCAGAGATGGTGCCAACCTGGGCAATCATCTTGCTGTCGTCGCAGGGCTTGGCCATCTCGCGGATCGCCTTCACAGCTTCGGTCGTGGCCTTGTCGATGCCACGCTTCAGATCCATCGGGTTCATGCCGGCAGTAACAGCCTTCACGCCCTCGTTAACGATGGACTGAGCCAGAACGGTTGCAGTGGTGGTACCGTCACCAGCTGTGTCGTTGGCCTGGGATGCCACTTCTTTCACCATCTGGGCGCCCATGTTCTCGAACTTGTCAGACAGTTCGATTTCCTTGGCCACGGAAACACCATCTTTGGTGATGGTCGGCGCGCCGAAGGATTTTTCCAGAACCACGTTACGGCCTTTCGGGCCAAGGGTCACTCTAACCGCGTCTGCCAGAACGTTGACGCCCGCGACCATGCGCTTACGCGCGCTATCACCGAATTTAACGTCTTTTGCTGCCATGTCTTCTATTCCTGTTCGTTAAACCGAAGTCGTTGAATCAATCGGATTAATGAGAGTTCGTGCGATTCGCCTCAGCGATCACTCAAGCACGCCGTAGATGTCGCTCTCGCTCATGATGAGAAGCTCTTCGCCGTCGATCTTGACGGTGTTACCGGCGTACTGGCCGAAGACCACGGTGTCACCCACCTTGACCGCCAGTGAGCGGGTTTCGCCATTATCCAGGATGCGACCGTTACCAACGGCAATCACCTCGCCCTGGGAAGGCTTCTCTTTGGCGTTACCCGGCAGCACGATGCCACCCGCAGTTTTCTCTTCTTCTTCCTTACGGCGCACGACAACACGATCGTGTAGCGGACGAATTTTCATTGCTCGGTTTCTCCAATAGTCAGATTAATGTGGCAATGACATTGTTGATGTAGGTCGGACAGGCAACGCCTGGTCCGACAAATTGCCCGGCTGGATAACCAACTGTTTTCAGTGGAAATCAGCCCGCAGCGAACTTGTGGTTTCTATCTGGGGTAGCTGGTAGATGTTTTCAACACCCCGGAGAGAAAATTTTTTCACTTTTTTTCGATCCGGTCCCGATCGGATTCCGTCTCATCCTGGTACTCGCCTTCGATAATGTCGCCATTGCTGTCCCGATCAAAAGGCCGCTGCCGGCCGAACGGGTTCTCCCGGCCACCAAACGGATCCTGCCCGAACGGATTGGAACCGCCACCGGCGCGAAAATAGAAACTGCTGCCACGGCTTTGACCAGCAACGACCATGCGCTTGAGCGCCTGTGCTGCGAGCCAGTGGCGAGTGCCCGGGATCAGGCACAGAAACCCGACCGTGTCGGTAATAAAGCCAGGTGTCAGCAACAGTGCACCACCAATCGCAAGAATCAGCCCCTCGGCAACCTCCTTGGCCGGCAGTTCGCCACTGTTCAGTCGCTGATTGGCTTTCAAAAGCGTTGCCAACCCCTGCTGGCGAAGCAGCCACGCACCAATCACGGCGGTCAGCAGCACCAGCCCGATGGTATTGAGCACACCAATCATGCCGCCGACCTGGATCAGGACCGCCATCTCGGCGATGGGCATGACAATGAAGAGAAAAAGGAAAACGGACAAAGTGCCTCCATTGTTTCGGATCTTGTCGGGCTACGCTTCGCTAACCCAACAAGGATAAAACCCCACCATAGTCGTATTTGGTATACTCCGCGCACAAAAATAACCGCACAGACGCACAGCAACCGTAAAACCACCTGATAACAGTAGTTAGGGCAAAACATGAAACTTCAAGATTCCGTGATTGCAATTACCGGCGGCGGCCAGGGCCTTGGCCGCGCCATGGGCGAATACCTTGCCGCCAGAGGGGCAAAAGTCGCGCTCATCGACCTGATGCCGGAGAAGCTGGACGACGCCGTCACCGCCTGCGTGGCCGCGGGCTCAGAGGCCAGAAGCTACGTCTGCAACGTCGCCAAAGAAGAAGACGTGGAAAGAACCTTTGAAGCCATCATCAAAGACTTCGGCTACCTCAATGGCCTGATTAACAACGCCGGCATCCTGCGGGACGGCCTGATGGTCAAAGTGAAGGATGGCGAAGTTGAGCGCCGAATGGAGCTGTCCCAGTGGCAGGCCGTGATCGACGTCAACCTCACCGGCGTCTTCCTCTGCGGCCGCGAAGCCGCCACCCGGATGATCAAGAACGGCGACCAGGGCGCGATCATCAACATTGCCTCCATCTCCCGCGCCGGCAACATGGGCCAGAGCAACTACTCCGCCGCCAAAGCCGGCGTCTCCGCCCTGGTTCCGGTCTGGGCCAGGGAACTCGCCCGCCACGGCATCCGCTGTGCCGGTATCGCCCCGGGCTTCATCGAAACCGAAATGACCGCCTCCATGAAACCGGAAGCCCTGGAAAAAATGACCGCCGGCATTCCGCTGAAGCGTATGGGCAAGCCGGAAGAGATTGCCTCGGCCGCGGCGTTCATCTTTGAGAACGACTATATGTCCGGGCGCATGCTTGAGGTGGATGGAGCTCTGAGACTGTAATCCCTCAGATCCATCAGAGAAGTGAGGCCAGCTCAGGGACGAGCCAGCATACAGCTAAAATACTTTACATATCGAAAGATAGAGACAATAATGTAAATTATTTTAGTCAGAACAGGCCGGCAATGGATTTTCAGACCCTCGGACACGAAATCTCTGCATTCCGCCAACAACAAGGCGTCTCCCAGCAAAAAATGGCAGACCACCTCGGCATCTCTCGCGCCACCATAAATGCGCTGGAAAACGGGCGATCTGGCGACATCGGCATCCGCAAGGTTATGAAAATACTCGACTACCTGGGTAAGGAGCTAGCCATCCGGGAGAAGTCTCCGTTCCCGACCCTGGAGGAGCTGCGTGATGAGCGATGAGTTGGACGTTCATGTGAATCACAGACCTGCCGGGAAACTGTTCCGCGAGTCAGGCGAATTTGTCTTCAGCTATTCCGAGAAAGCCAATCCTGACGCCTTCGTCTCGCTGACCATGCCGGTCCGAAAAAAAGATTATAGCCATCCCCAGCTGCACCCGGTTTTCGAGATGCATCTGCCGGAGGGCTACCTGCTCTCGGTAATCAAAAAGCAGTTTGCCAAACTTACGGATACCGGCGACTTTGGGCTTCTTCGACTCCTGGCGCCGAATATTCGTGGCAGGGTCGAGTTCAACCCTGATGACCACTCTGGCGAGACTTCATTGAGCCTCGAAAAACTCTTGCACTCTGACAACCCCGACCTGTTCGAGGAGCTGGTGTCACGGTTTGCGCTTCGCTCTGCTTTGAGTGGGGTACAGCCCAAAGTCCTCGCGACACTGGAAAACAAGGCGACACTCCGCCTTGAAGACTACATCGTCAAAGCCTGGGGCCCTGACTATCCCGAACTGGCTCTCAACGAATACTGCTGCATGCTCGCCTGCCAGTACGCCGGAATTCCCGTTCCCGAATTCTATCTATCGGATGACGAATCCCTGTTCATCATGAAGCGGTTCGATTTGAAAGACAGCGGCGAGGCGCTTGGCTTTGAAGACATGTGTGTGCTTCAGGCAAAACAGCGGGAAGAAAAGTACACCGGCAGCTACGAGCAAATTGCCAAAACCATCAAAACGTTTGTTAGCGCAGAGAACAAGAAGGCCTCCCTTGAACAGTTTTTCAAGATGATGGTCCTGAACAATATCCTGCAAAATGGCGACGCCCACCTGAAGAACTTTGGCCTGGTCTACGAGAGCATTGATTCCATCAGACTGGCGCCCGCCTACGATGTCGTGTGCACAACCGCCTATATCAGGCAGGATATCTCCGCTCTCACCCTCATGGGCAGCAAGAAATGGTGGCCGAGAAAACATATGGAGCGGTTTGGAGTTCAGGTCTGTGACCTGAGTGCGATCAAAGCCAGAGAGTTGTACGAGGAGTGCCTGAGGGCAATTGCAACGGTTCACCTCTATATCGCGGACCGGCTTTCACGGGAACCTGCCGGAGAAAAAGCGGAGCTGTTGGCTCACCTCCAGACGCTCATTGCCAACAATATCGCGACATCGAAACCCGCCCGTCGGTGACTTCGACACCCTCGGCTTCAAGCCGGCTTACCTGCTCCCGATATTTCTCGGACCCCGCGGGAAATGCAATCTGGCCGTTACTGCGAATCACCCGATACCAGGGCACCGCATGCCCTTCTGGCAGCTTGCCCAACGCCTTTCCGATATATCTCGCCTGCCGGCCTAATCCCGCCATCTCCGCAACCTGACCGTAACTGACCACCCTCCCCTCCGGGACAGCCAGTACAACTTGCCAGATCTTCTGATCTTTGGTTGGTTCGGGCATCAAGGGCTCACCGGTTCTGCATCAGGCTTTGATTCATTCCGCGGCGCTAGCGCATCCAATCGATGGCCATTTCGGATCATGAACATGGCCAACAAAATAGCAGGGACGCCCATTATGCCGGCCACCAGGAAAAATTCCGCATATCCGAAGCCCGCGACGACAATGCCGGAGAAGCCCCCCAAGAACTTGCCTGGCAGGGTCATCAGGGAACTGAACAGGGCGTACTGCGTTGCCGTAAACGAGGCACTGGTCATACTGGAGAGCCAGGCAATCAGGGCCACGTTGGCAATACCGCCACTGAGGTTATCGGCGCTGACCACCGCGGCCAGGGTAACGATGTTGGGCGGGTACTGGGCCAGAACGACGAACAGAAGATTGGTGGCGGCCGTCATGATCGCCCCCAGCAGAAGAATTCGACGAACCCCGTAGCGAACCACCATAACCCCACCAACCAGCGAACCGGCTATGGTCATGAAGAAGCCGAAGATCTTGGTCACATCAGCCACCTGGGTTTTGCTGAACCCCATGAAGTCCAGGTAAAAGGGATTGGCCATGACGCCCATGGCAATGTCCGAGATACGGTACACGGCAACCATGAGCAGGATGACCAGCGCCAGCTCCTTGTACCGCCTGAAAAAATCCAGGAACGGGCCTGCGACAGCAGCGTAGAACCAGCCAACCAGTCTCGCCAGGCGCGGATTCAGATGGGTGCGCCTGGCGGCCTCCTGCTCAATCTTGTGAGCAATGTCCTGGGCGGCAGCAAAGTGGTTCACGCTGGGCTCGCGAACGATGAGAACGGTGAGTGCGCCAACGCCTACGAGGGCCGCCATCACCTCATAGGACACCTGCCAGGACCAGAATTCCGCCAGGTAAAGAGCCCCGGCGCCGGCCACCAGAAGCGCCAGACGGTAACCGAAGATATACGTTGCGGCCAGCGCCGCCTGCAGCCGCTCCTCGGCAATCTCGATGCGGTAGGCATCAATGGCCACATCCTGAGTGGCGGAGGAAAAGGCCACCAGCAGGCCGCAAAGAGCCATCATTTCAGGCGCTGCCGTGGCATCCACGTGAGCCATCAGATACAGCCCCGTAGCAATACCCGCCTGCGCAAAGATAATCCAGCTCCGCCGCTTGCCCAAAAGCCGGTCGAGCAACGGCAGTTTCAGGCGGTCCACAACCGGTGCCCAGAACACCTTGATGGAATAGGTAATACCCAGCCAGCTGAAAAAACCGATGGTGGCGGTTTCCACCCCGACATCCGCCAGCCGGGCGTTAAGGGTGGAAAACACCAGCAGAAACGGCAAACCCGCCGAGAACCCCAGGAATAACAGGGCGATCACCTGCCAACGGGTGTAGGTGTAAAGCGTATCCCGAATCAGGGTCAGGCGGGTGCCGGTTAAGATGGTGAAGCCTCCGGATCAGTCGCGGAAATTATTGAACTGCAGCGGGATATCCAGCTCAGCTTCGCGCAGCATGGCGATCGCTTCCTGAAGATCATCCCGCTTCTTGCCGGTCACTCGCACTTTGTCGCCCTGGATACTGGCCTGGACCTTCATCTTCTGGTCCTTGATCATCTTCACGATCTTCTTGGCCATATCGGTTTCAATGCCCTGCTTCAGCAGCAGGTGCTGTTTGACCAGCTTGCCGGACTTGCTGTCGCCGTCCTCGGCCAGCGCGCGGGCATCGATATTGCGCTTGGCAAACGCCATCCGCAGCATATCCAGCAACTGCTCGAGCTGGAACTCCTGCTCGGCGCTGATAGTAATGCCCTTGTCGTCCAGCTCAATGTCGGCTTCAACGTTCTTGAAGTCCCAGCGATTGCCCAGTTCGCGCTTGGCCTGGTCGACCGCATTGGTGACTTCGTGCATATCGATTTCTGAAACAATGTCAAAAGACGGCATGGTCGTTATTCTCCGTTAAGCTAAGCGGGTATACTTGGGAAAAGCTGAAAAAGGGGTCAGATGCAAGCTTTCATCTGACCCCGGGTTCGCATTCTGCGCCCGTTTGATTTGCAGGGGATCATACCAACCTGCAGCTTATACCGCACCTGACAATGGACTGGTAAAAAGTAGATAACAATGCCAAATCTGGACCTTCCCATCCTCGTAGTAGACGACGCGAAATTCAGCAGTATGGTGGTAGGACGCACCCTGCGAAAGGCCGGATATCGCGACGTGCGCATCGTCAACGATGCCCCGGAAGCCCTTCAACTGATCGAACAGCGACCGGTGAGCGTGCTGATCGCCGACTGGCTGATGCCTGAGATGGATGGCCTGGAACTGACCGATCAGGTCCGCCAGCAGGACGAACAGAACAACCATTACACCTACGTGATCCTGCTCACCGCAAGGGAAAGCGTCGAGGCCCTCTCGGAAGCCTTCGACCGGGGCGTGGACGACTTCATATACAAGTCCGACATGACCAAGCAACTGATCCCCCGTATCTTCGCGGCAGACCGAATGGCCGACCGCCAGAATACCCTGTTGAAGGCAAACTCACTGCTGATCGAGAACAACCGGGAACTGGAATCCACCAACATCATTGATCTGGAAACCGGCCTCTGCAACACCAAATACGGCCGCGAGCGGCTGACCAAGATGCTGCGCCACGCTGAATCCCGCGGCGGCTGCTCTGCTTACGTCCTGTGCGGCATTCGAAACTGGCAGGAGCTCAAGCGCAAACACCCGCCCACGGTGATGAGTGAGCTGGGCATCGGCATCGCCCGCCGCCTGAGCACCCTGATACGCCCTATTGATGCCCTGTGCCGCGTCGGCGACAACCAGTTCGCCATCATTGCCTACTTCCCGAACAGCGACCATTGCACAACCACCGCCTTCCGGCGCGTGTTCGACGGCATCAACCACAAGGCTCTGAAAACCACCGCCGGCTATATTTCCGTGGAAGCCGGCATGGTACTTTGCAAAGCCGACGCCCAGAACGGCACGCCCTCGATCCAGGATATGGAACGGGCCGCGGTGCAGGGGCTGGTGGATGCCTATGATACGCGTCGGTTTACCGAGACTGCGCCGGAGATCGGAGCGACCGCCTGAAGCGGCGACACACTCGGTAACACTGATACACACTTCACAAACAGACAGGAAAGGCCGGACGACTTATTCTGCAATTGTGGATTTAAGCAGTATCCCCCATGGTGGAGGAGCAGTGCAGTACCTCCGCCGCCATATGGGGAATCGAATCCACCGGATTAACGAATTTTTCAGGCACTTTCGTTCTTTCCTTGTTTTTTGGGCCAGCTTTTTAGCTGGCCTTTTTATTATAAGCCTGACACCCATTACCCTTCGGAAACTTTCAATAACGCCGACCGCTTTAACTCCTGCTCAACCGTCTCCGGGGCAATATCCTGACCATTGGGCCAGGTGATTGCACCATAGGTGATGCCTGCCTGCCGGAAATAATCCGTATCTTTCAACTCACGAAAAATGCCTTTTTCAAGGTAAGGCGACATATCCAGAACACCTTCCAGGCCATCAACACGTACTACCTTCAGCTTATAGTCATCCAGCGCCTCAACACTCTTTATATCCCAATACATCCGCACCTCCTAGAGCGGAGCAACCCTGAAGGGTAGCTCCCCATGAACAGCCAAATCCCAGTCTACCAGCAATTCTTCCCTGTGAAGCTCAATCCATGCCTGAACGAGACGGAGCTGTTTTCTCGGTAGGGTACCGGCGAGCAACTCTCCATCATGCAGACTCACCGATGCTTCAAACTCTGCGTACCGAGCATGAATGTGTGGAAGATTGTGATGATTATTATCCAACAGGTACATTCTTATCAGAATGCCATAGAACATCGAGATTACTGGCATTTTTGCTCTCCTTGGCTTGCCATCCACATTCAGTTTTTACGAAAATCCCCCGGAGTCTGGCCCATCACCGCCTTGAACTTGCGGTGGAAGGATGTCGTCTCGCTGTACCCCAGCCGGAAGGCGATATCGGGAATACTCATTTCGGTGTTTCGCAGGTAGTCTTCAGCCATCTGCTGGCGGACTTCATCCAACAGCTTCTGGTAGGACACCCCCTCCTGACCCAGCTTGCGTTGCAGGGTGCGGCTGGTCATACCCAGATCTTCAGCAATCATATCCTGCCGGGTGACTCCATCCGCAAGTTGTTTCTGAATACTCTGTTTTACCCGGCTGGTCAGATCCGTATCAGAATCCAGCAGGGCCAACTGTGATAACGCATGAGTTTCCAGGGTCTTGCGCAACAGCGGGTCTGGCTGGCGCAGGCGTGTGGACAGAAGACTCTGGCGCAGGATTACGCAGTCCTCTTCGGCACTAAATTCCACCGGGCACTGCCAACGCTCTGCATAGGCCTTCTCGTAATCGCTCCCCGGGGAGGAACGCCGAAGCTGTACCCGCAGCGGCGAAGCCTTCCGGTTATCCGCCAGCCAACGGGCATAGTTGATCCATGAGGCAAACACATTGTCCACTACCTGGGGCCATACCAGCGGATCCGTAAAGTTGCAGGTCCACACCAGAGACACTTCATCACCATTCATCCGCAGCCCCGTGGTGCCCATATCTCCCACCAACTTTTCATAGGGTGCAATTCGAGTGACAGCCTCTCCAAGCGTCACACAACTCATCGTTATGTAACCAAGCACGCTATAGGAGCCCGGCTGCACGTAATCACCGGTTTCCAGGCCGAGAATAGGATTACCCGTTGTTTCGGCAAGCAGGCGGATAAAGATTTGAAACTGCTCGCCGTTCAGGCGACCGTCACCGGTATCGAGAATGTTCAGCTCAAGGCCCGCTTTGCTGAAAAGACGGGTGGTATCAATGCCTTTGGCATCGGCGTAGCGAACATATTGGCGCAGGGCAGAGACGGAAGCGGTTCCGAGAGGGGGCATGGTGACTTAAATCGTTGTTGGCATTTTGTCGAAGAGTATAACCAAAAACGCCGGATTGTGGATGAAAACGGGGTCAGATGAAAATGGGGTCAGATGACTTTTCATCCCATTTTCATCTGACCCCAAGTTCACGCTCTAAAGCTTGCGGCCTTTGCCAGCAGCAATTCGCAGACGCAGGGCATTCAGCTTGATGAAGCCTTCCGCATCCTTCTGATCGTATGCACCCTGATCTTCCTCAAAGGTAGCAATCTTCTCGTCGAACAGAGAATCCTCAGACTTACGGCCAACCACATCCACATTGCCCTTGTAGAGCTTCAGGCGAACAGTGCCGTTTACATAGTGCTGGGTCTGATCAATCAGAGCCTGCAAAGCCTCACGCTCCGGGGACCACCAGTAACCGTTGTAAATCACCTCGGCGTAGCGCGGCATGATGCTGTCTTTCAGGTGCGCCACTTCGCGGTCCAGGGTGATGGACTCAATGGCACGGTGGGCACGCAGCATGATGGTGCCGCCCGGGGTTTCGTAACAGCCGCGGGACTTCATGCCCACATAGCGGTTCTCAACGATATCCAGACGGCCAATACCATTGGCACCGGCCAACTTGTTCAGGGTTTCCAGAACCACGTGGGGCTTCATGTCCTGACCATCAATGGCAACAATGTCGCCCTTCTTGTAGGTCAGCTCAACGTAGGTCGGCTCATCCGGCGCGGCTTCCGGAGACACACTCCAGCGCCACATATCTTCCTCGGCTTCCGCCCAGGGATCTTCCAGATTGATGCCTTCGTAGGAAATGTGCAGCAAGTTAGCATCCATGGAGTACGGGCTCTTGCCCTTCTTCTTCTCCACCGGAATGTTGCGCTCATCGCAGTAGGCCAGCAGCTTCTCGCGGGAATTCAGATCCCACTCACGCCAGGGCGCAATCACCTTCACACCTGGCTTCAGCGCGTAGGCACCGAGCTCGAAACGCACCTGGTCATTACCCTTGCCGGTCGCACCGTGGGAAATCGCATCGGCCCCAGTCTCGTTGGCGATATCGATCAAACGCTTGGCAATCAGAGGACGGGCAATGGACGTACCCAGCAGGTACTCACCCTCGTAGATGGTGTTCGCGCGGAACATCGGGAACACGTAATCGCGCACAAACTCCTCGCGCAGATCCTCGATGTAGATTTCCTTGACGCCCAACGCCTCGGCTTTCGCCCGCGCCGGCTCAACTTCCTCGCCCTGGCCGATGTCGGCAGTGAAGGTCACCACCTCACAGTTGTAGGTATCCTGCAACCACCGCACGATGACGGAAGTATCCAGGCCACCGGAATAGGCCAGCACCACCTTTTTGATATCAGACATGCCCTTGCTCCAGACTGAACAGAATGGATGTGTTGAAAATAAGGGCAGTATTGTACGGGAGAGCGGGGGGAATGGCTATAAAGCCCCTCTCCCCTGGCGGGAGAGGGGTTGGGGAGAGGGGGTTATTAATCAGCCAGCCGCTTGCTGACCAATAGCCTCTTCCCGAATACCGTCCCAACCCTCTTTAACGGAACGAAGCAGATTCAGCACTTCATCCAGCTTGGCCGTATCATTCTTTGCACTGGCTTCCAGGAGAGTCCGCTCCATGTAGTCATAAAGCGCCTCAAGGCGGGCAGCCAGTTCACCACCTTTCTCAAAGTCCAGGAATGAACGAAGCCCGCCAATGATCTCAATGGCCTTATTGATCAGCTTACCCTTTCCCGCATAATCCTTGGCCTGAATCCGGGCCTTGGCCATATTGATGCGCTCAATCGCGCCGTTATACAGCAGCTGAATCAGCCTGTGCGGATCCGCATCCATAGTACTGGTCTGGTTACTGACGCGCTGATAAGCCTGCAAACCGTTCATATTTAACCTCAATTTACCGTGTTAGCGGTCTTGCCTTACTTTGTCGAGCTCTACTTTGCAGAAAAGCCGCGTTATTCATTACTTGAATTTGGTGCCAGGGCCGCCAGCTGCTGGCTGACATAATCCCGAGTGCTGTTCAGCTGTGCAATCAGAGAATCAGCGGCGCTGAACTGGCTAACCAACCGCTCTTGATAGGACTGAATCCTCAACTCCAGGCGCTGGCGGTCTTCCTCAATCCGCCCAAGCTCACGATTCAGTGCCTCTGTACGATTGCTCAGGGAACCATCGGCGGCCAAAATACCGGTAATGGCATCAACCGCACGCTCACTCACGCCTTCAATAAAGTTCACAGACCCACGATTACCAACGTCGCCGCCGGTGATTCGTACCTGCAATCCAGCGGCGTTGCCACCGGAATTATTTGACAGAAACAGAACCTGGCCATCACCTTCGGCGGCCTGGCCATTAATCGTGCCCTCAACATCCTGGCCGGCATTTCCGGAGGCTGTGGACAGGCCTGTCACATTGCTCAAGCCAGTAATACTTACGTTGGACTCACCTCCAAACCGATTGGAAGTAAACGTGAGACCGTCCGTATCACTGTAATCAACCTGGACAGATCGCCCCGCAGCACTGAGCGCGGAGTTATCAGCCAGAGCCTGCTGGATTGCGGCCGCAAAATCGCTGCCGGAATAGTTACCTACCGCAATCGAAACCGTTGCGCTGGTCTCTCCGTCAACCTGAAACGTGAAACTGTTATCCGCCTGGACACCAATGGTATCTGCAGCGCCAACGCCATAGTTCAAAGCTCCGCGACTGGCCATCTGGGTTACATTGATATCGTAACTACCAGCCAGGGTATTCGAGCCACTGCGGACAAACTCTACCTGGGAATCATCGGTACGCCCCTGCTCAGCAAAAAGAGCGGTAACATCATCCGGATTTTCGCGGAGCTCCTGCTGAAACCTTTGGCTATCGAACTGTAATTGGCCAGTACGGAAATCGGTGCTGATACCAACATCAGCCATACTCCGAACACTGGCATTCTCAAGCCCGGGGACGATGTCGGTCAGTACCCGCCTGAGCTGGGCCTGGATATTACGAACGGTGGCATCACCGGTCAGAATGCTGCCCTGGCCCGATTCGCTGTCGAAGGAGGACAACTCGGTTATGGTCTGCTGCAGTTCATTGAATTTATCAACAAAAGCCTGAACCCGCTCGGCGACTGCGGCCGTGTCCTGCTCCACCTTAACAGTGGACTTGCCGGTGTCCGTTACGTTGAAGGTCAGCCCATCAACCACGTTTTCGATCGTGTTTGTAGAGCGGCTGACCTGAACGCCGTTAATCTTCATCACCGCATCTGCAGCAGCGATGGTCTGCTCCATGCCCGGATTGGCAGCAGCATCCGCCGGATCAAACTCAAATCGTGCGAGACCTTCCGCGCCAGCTTCTTCAGTCGCCGTGATCTTCACCGCGTTGGCCGTGCCGGTTTCATCAGCTGATAGCGTAAGCCGGTACCCGTCTCCGGTATCAATCACACCGGCAGAAACACCCGCGTTTGCCTCATTAATAGCATTCGCCAAGCCCTGCAGTGTGTCGTTGCTGGAATCAATGGTGATCTCGGTGGTCTTGTCACCCACCTGGAGCGTCATAGTGCCACGGCCAACACTAGTGGCATCGCGGTCCGCAAATGCTTCAGCACTTGCCAACGCCTGAGATTCCGCCAGGCTCACCACATCCACACTATAGGAACCGCGGGCAGCCTTACCCGCATCCACCGACACCTCAACATTACTTCCGGACGAGGTGGCGGAAAAAGATTTCATCGCATCGGCCGAGCCCAACTGCCTCATAGGCAAACGCAACTCAGTCACCGCACTGCGCAATTTGCCATAGGCAGAAATAAGCGCATCCGTACGCTCGGTTTTCTGGTTCAATCGGTTTTCAGTAGGCGCGCGCTCTGCTGCCACCAGCTGATCCACAAGATCAGAGGTCAGAACACCTGAACCAATACCCAACGATGAAATACTTGCCATACTCATGCCTCCTCGAGGGGGCGAATCTCTTCATTGTTCAGTTTATCGGCAAAAAGCGGCAAAACTTTGCCTTTTTCTTCTGCCGATTTGTAACACCATGTAACAAAATGGGCTACTCCGGGGTCAGAAGAAAGCCTTCTTCTGACCCCATTTTTACCTGTACGCCAAAACGCAGAACACCGCCGGCCCTTAACGGGTGCGGCGGTGCTGAAATACCGTCGTTTATATCTGCGTAAAAGCGAACGCCTTTACACTTTAATATTAAACAACGTCAGCGGTTCATCCTGCTGCAAGTTTTCTGCCAACCTCAATGCCAGTTCATCCGGAATCTGGCGGATAACTTCTTTGGTCGACTGATCAACGACTTTTACGATGGTCTGACCAAGATCATTATCCACTTCAAACTGCAGATCCCGCTGCACACTCTGAACAAAGTCGTTCAGCTGGCTCACCGCATCATCCAGTTGTTCCCGCTGAGCTTCATTCCGGGCCTGAAGCTTTTCAGCTTTCGACACATCTGAAGCTGCCTCGGGATTCTGAACCTGGCCGACCGCGGCAGACGAACCAGCAAGGTCGGAGGCATTCCTGCCTTCGGCCTGAGATGACGAAATTGCCCGAGCCGGTGCTTGTTCAGTGGCACGAACCAGCTTCAGATCCGGGCTGTTCAGGTTAACGTCATTCATAGCTTTACCTCGCTATCCTCAAACGGCGTTAAGCCGGAACCCGAAGGTTCCGGCCGTTACCGCTAGCCCCTTACTGCAGGAGGGACAGAACCTGCTGCGGACGGGCATTTGCCTGCGCCAGAACGGAGATACCGGCCTGCTGCAGCACCTGGGATTTAGCCAGGTTAGCAGTTTCTGCCGCGAAGTCAGCGTCCAGGATACGGCTATTGGAGGCGCTGAGGTTCTCTACAGAGGTACTCAGGTTCGCGATGGTGGACTCGAAGCGGTTCTGGATTGCACCGAAGGTGCTGCGCAGGTCGCTTACGGAGGTCAACGCTGCATCCACTCGCTGGATGGCTTCGTTCGCACCATCAACGGTAGAGACGTTCGCATCGTTAAGGCTGCCTGATGCAGTAACGTCACCGGCGGTAAAGACACTGGATGCTTCGGCACCCGTCGTGGCAACACTGAAGTCCTCACCGGACGTGATCGTCAGTACATTGTCATCACCCAGAACAGCACTTGCGTTACCACCCAGCGTTGCATTTACCGCATCAACGAACGATTCCGCTGTGGTGTAGGTACCCGCCGCAACTGCCAAAGGATCTGCATCGCCAAACTGGAAAGTCAGCTCGTCAGCACCCAGAGTGATGTCTTCAGCGAGCAAAGCATCTGCTGCTGTCACCTGAGTTCCGCCGCTCGCGCCCGTAATTGACGAGGTCTGGAAATTATTAACCACTGTGGCAGGTGTTGCACCTGGAGTGGAGCTGGTGATGCTGAAGCTGTCGGCATCTACGGCTTCAACGGTGTAAAGTCCAGAAGATGTAGCACTATCCAGTTGGCTTTGAATATCATTTACGGCACTGGCGATATCGCCAGTGTAGTCACTGTTGAGAGTTACGGTGTTGCCGTCAACGTCGAATACGAGGTTGCTGGTGGCAACAGCATCCGCGCCCTCTGTCGTAACCGAGCCGGTGACAAAATCGCCGATGGTGGTAGAACCAGCCGCATTGCCGTTGTAATTGCTTACGGAAATCTCAGCTGCACCAGCATTATTCGCTGTGAAAACTAAGTTACCACTTTCAACAGTGGCAGTAACATCTGTTAGTTGGCCATTAAGGGCGGTCAAGAAATCTGCTTCATTACCATAGTTGTCATCTAAAGTAACGTTATCGGTTGTTGTTCCACCATCTGCTGATACGTCAAAGGAAACCTGCTCCGCCGAGAAATCATAGTTGGTACTATCAAAGTTGGTCGCACTCGCGATAGCCGTTGTAGCCGTGTAAACTTCGGCCACTGCACCGGAGCCAGCTGTCGAGAAGTTGAGACTAGATAGATCACCGGTCGTGTAGGAGCCTGCGACCGCATCTTGCCCCTCGGTGATAACAGTACTCAGATCTACCGAATCCGACTGAGCAATACCACCAACAGCGCTGGTACGAACACTAGTGCTCAGGTCAAGACCAATCGTCTCACCGACGTTGGCGCCAACCTGGAAAACTGCGTCACCAAAGCTGCCGTCGAGCACTTTCAGACCGTTAAATGCAGTCTGCCCCGCAATACGGTTCACTTCCTGAATCCGCTGCTGCACTTCCTGGTTCAGCGCATCACGATCGGAAGAACTGTTGGTGGAGTTGGCAGACTGAACGGCCAGCTCACGAATACGCTGCAGGTTGTTGGTGATCTCGTCCAGCGCGCCTTCGGCGGTCTGGGACAAAGAAATCGCATCATTGGCGTTACGGGTTGCCACGTTCAAACCGGAGATCTGTGAGCTGAAACGCGTAGAAATGGCCAGACCGGCGGCATCGTCTTTGGCAGAGTTGATGCGCAGGCCTGAGGAAAGACGCTCCAACGCCTGATCGTTCATGCCCTGCGACTTGCTGAGCTGATTCTGAGCGGACAGTGACGCCACGTTAGTGTTAATACCGAGAGCCATAATGCTTCTCCTTCGACTGGTGTCGTTATTTCATGGAAAAGGTCTGGCGCCCGTTTTCAGTTTGGGAGCGCCGCCCTGTTACTCCGCTTAACGGCGCCACCTCCGGTTGCTTTAGAAAAAATTTCGCTGTTTTTGTTAACAAATGTAAAACCGGCAATTCGATTCCTTTCAAGCGGCAGCACTTTGGCGCGCAATGTTTTCCTGAAACGGTCACCAGAACTGAAAACCCATTTAAAAACATAAAGATAAGTTTAGATCACAAAAACTGGCACACCCTTCGCTTATCACCCTGCAAAACGGCAATTTAACGAATTTCAGCCGGCAAGGGTTCCCATTAACGATCGGGCACCAGGCTTCCGGCACCTCTGAGCAGGGAGAATAGATATGCCTCAGGTCATTAATACCAACATTGCTTCGCTGAATGCACAACGCAATCTGAACGCCTCGCAGAGTCAGGCAAATGTGGCTTTAGAACGCTTATCCTCCGGCTTGCGCATCAACTCTGCCAAGGACGATGCCGCTGGCCTCGCGATCTCTGAGCGCTTTCAGTCGCAAATTGCTGGTTTGAACCAGGCACAGCGGAATGCCAATGACGGCATTTCTCTCGCTCAGACTGCAGAAGGCGCAATGGATGAGATCACCAACAACCTGCAGCGGATTCGTGAGCTGGCGGTTCAGTCTGCCAACGCAACCAACAGTATCTCGGACCGTCAGGCTCTGAACCAGGAAGTTCAGCAGCGGATTGAGGAAATCAACCGGATTGCTGCTCAGACTTCATTCAACGGCTTGAAGGTGCTTGATGGCACGTTTGAGACACAAACTTTTCAGGTAGGGGCGAATACTGGGGAGACTATTGCCATTAGTGGGCTTGATTCTCGGGGCAGTCAGATTGGCTCAGTATTAAAGGAAACCGTCGGTTTTTCTGAGTTCGAAGTCGCTCAGGGGGATCCGGGTGAAACGTTGGTGAACGTCTCCGATATAGATTTGAACGCCGGGCTGACGGTAAACATTACATTGGGCGGGCAATCGGTGACAGTGGATACTAGTTCAGTATCCGATCCTGGTTCCTTAGCAACAGCTATTAATAGTGGGATCGCCAATACCACAACCCTTACGGGTGTGACAGCAGAACTGTCGACTGACGGCAACTCGATTGTATTCGCCAACACAGGAGATACTCCTGTCACCGCAGATATTTCGATTAGTGATGATACGGGCACGCAGGTTTCAGTTACAGGCCTTGACGTCGACCCACTTAATGCAGCAGCTTTCGCTCCGCAAGATACTGAACTCTATGCTGGTGCAAACACTCTGGATCTTGACACCGATGTCTCCGGCTCCTTTGGGTATGACGACGGTAACGGCGGTACCGGGACAGTTAACTTTTCCCTCACGGGCAATGTCGCTAATGACCTCTCCACTCTAGCGGGGGAAATAAACAGCAGCCTTCAGGGCGAGGGGCTTGACGGCGATTTGGAAGCCGTTGTTAACGGTACAGCGATCGATATCCGGAACAAGACGGACGACACCGCTTACACACTAACGAGCGTTTCGGTCAGTGATAATGTAACCCCTACTGCCAATACAATAAACACCGGCACAGTAAACGCCACTGCTGGGACCACAACGAGTACAACTCAAGCCATAACCACAGACATCTCCAGTCTAAATTTCGACTCAGGCGTAACCGGCTCTCTCAGTATTGACGGCACACCCGTGAACTTCGAATTGAGTGCGGGCACATCGCTCGGCATCGGCAATCTGGCAAGCAGCATCAGCAATGCACTGACAAATGAAGGTTTTACAAACCTCAGTGTCACAGCTAATGGGAATGTGCTAGAGATAAACAATAGTGACACAGGCAACTCTTACTCAGTCACAGGCTTCAACGCCGCAGACGGTGGAGAACCCAACAACTCGGTATCCAGCACAAGCCCTATACCCGCTGTTGAATCGATCACCCTGGTTGACCGCTTTAACGAGGGAGAGGCATACAACTTCAATGTCGATATCAATGGAGAGATCTATTCTTTCGAGAATGTAACATCCATCAACGATATCGTTAGCCAGGTGAATGCGAAATCCAACGATACCGGAATTCAGGCAAACCTTAATGCTGATAATGATGAGATTTTCTTCTCCTCACAATTCGGTGAACCGTTCAACATCAACATTCAGGCCGACCTTGATAGAGACGGCGCGTTCGACCCGGCTACTGAAACGATCCAGTCTGTCGTTTCAACAGTCGAGAACGATACGGTTTCAATGATCGATATCGATATCTCTACACGCGAGGGTGCAGACCTCGCCATGATTGCAGTTGACTACGCTATCGATTCAATCAACGGCTTCCGTGCCGAACTCGGCGCCGTCCAAAACCGTTTCGAATCAACCATCGCAAACTTAGCAACTACATCTGAGAACCTTTCAGCATCCCTGAGCCGAATCCGGGACGCAGACTTCGCAGCGGAATCCGCCGAACTGGCCCGAACCCAGGTCCTCCAGCAGGCTGGCCTGTCGGTACTGGCCCAGGCGAACGCAAGGCCACAGCAGGTGTTGCAGTTACTGCAGGGATAACGGCGCTAAACTAGACAGTGAAACCAAAACCGCCGGGCTAATAGCCCGGCGGTTTTGGTTTTAGATTGCTGTTTTTTTCACGGTGGCTCGCACAAAAACTGGACGTTAGACTAAGTCTTATTAGCTAAGCTCAGGGGCGCAATCCATGGAATCCATCAACATGCATGAAGCAAAAACCCGGCTGTCACAACTGGTTGCCCGTGCAGCCAAAGGTGAAGCCTTCATTATTGCAAAAGCCGGCAAACCGGTTGCCCGCGTAACAGCTTACAATTCCCCGGAAGCAGGCCAGCAAAAGAGAATCGGCTTCATGGCTGGTGAGTTCACAATGCCAGACGATTTCGACCGGATTCTGGTTGCCCAGGCAGAGACTGAGGGCTTTTTGCTATTTACCTCTGATGAGCTGGTTGCACGTTATCCGGGGCCAGTGCGGCTGGTCCAGGGTAACTGACGAAGAAAGTTACCCGAGTCTTGGCAGGCAGATCACCCGATGGCATTATATGCCAATGCACATTAGAGGGAGACTTCCTATGGCAACCCGAAATATCGTTTTGACCAACCACCAGGAGCAGTTGGTTGGCGCCCTTGTAAAAACGGGGCGCTACCAGAATGTAAGCGAAATTCTGCGTGAAGGATTGCGTCTGGTAGAAGAGCAAGAACTGCAATACCAGAACAAACTCCTGAAACTGCGCGAGGCATTGGCCGAAGGTCTGGATGACATCGAGAATGGGCGCACTGTAAGCCTTGGAGTCGGCGAAGAAATTACAGACTATTTTAAAAGCCGCGCCGCTGACCTCGCTCGCAAGGATTGAAGCAGATGGCTCAACTATGGACGGTAGAGCTTGCACAAAAGGCAAGTGAGGATCTCGATCAAGTAATCCTCCACACAGAGGAAAACTTCGGGCGTGACCAGGCGGTTCGTTACAGCGCCTTAATAGGTAACGCGCTCCAGGAGCTATCCCGGTCAGGCCCTGCACATCCATTAGCCAAAGAGCGATCGGAAGTGCTTCCCGGTATCCTAAGTATGCAGGTGCAGAGGGCCGGGAAGAAGGCCAGGCACATTCTCTTTTTCAAGGAGCATGAGCAGAAAATCGTTATCGTACGCATCTTGCATGAATCCATGGATTTCAGGGAACACCTTTAATCTGTGAAATTCGCACTTAAGCGGCAGGTTGCCCAGGCAGAGGGTTTCTTGCTACTTACCTCTGATGAGCTGGTTGCACGCTATCCAGGGCCTGTTCGGTTGATTTAGAGAACTGGCACACCTTTCGCAACACCTCCCTCAAAGCACGGCAAACCGCCCAATAACTGCAGACCTTTGCCGCTCCTGATGGCGGCTGTATTCACGAGGTGTCCCATGCAAGCCAAGCATCAAGTCCAGGTATCCCAATCCCAACAGGCCCAGGTTGCCCGCCTGCTGCTGCAGGCCAATCTCGCCTATGGGGAATCCAACAGCAACGGCCTCAGCCATATCCGGCGGCTAAAGGCCCGGCAGGAATGCCGGGGCTATCTGAACGAGGCGCTGGCTCTGGAGCCGCAGAATGCCGGTGGGCTGGGATTGCTTGGCCGTGTGGAGATGGACGACGGGCAGCTTGAGAAGGCACACACCCTGTTCAACGCCAGCCTGGACCATCAGCCGGGCCAGGTTCAGCAGTATTGCAACCTGGGTTACTGGGCACTTAAAACCGAGCGACCGGCGCTTGCGGAGCAGTATTTCCTGCAGGCCCTGGAGTGTGACCGGCAATCTGCCGCCGCTTTCTGTGGCGTTGCCCATTCCAAGCGACTGCAGGGGCAGTTTGATGTGGCTTATTTGCATTATCGCAAGCTTCTGGAAACCGGCGCTGAATGGGATTCCGTATACAGCGGGATGCTCACTTGCGCCCAACACCTGGAAGTAAACAAGGCGGATTCCGCCCTGGCCCAGGATGCTATCGCCCTTCTCCAGCGGGATGGTCTGCCACATCAGGAATTGGGCCGGTTTGTCAGCGCCATTATTAATCACCAATATGGCCTGGATAACCCGGACGCACAGATTTCCCTTGAGGCTGCCAGTGAAGACGAACTGCTGATCCTGGCCCTCCAGAAAACCCTGATGCCCAATCCTGCGGTGGAAGAGCTGGTTACCCTGCTGCGTCGGGCAATCATTGCCGAAGTCGCACAAACCGTTGAACTTCGCGACGAACTGCAACGCCTGACACTGGCCCTCGCTCAATACGCCGACAGAACCGGCTATGCCCTGGCAGCTGAAGACGATGAAGAACGACTGGCCTCTGCTATCAACGACAGCATCCAGGCCCAGTTCGCCCTTGGTGAGGAACAGGACGGGCTCATCGGCTCACTGATGATCAGCGCAATGTATGGCGCCCTCTTCCACCAGCCCTTCGCGGTGCAACTTGGCCAGTGGAACCTGGTGGACTGGCCCCTGGCACTGCAGCCAGTTCTGGCCGCCAGCTATTACGATCGGGCCGAAGAAGAGGCCATCAAACAAAATTTCGATGAGAAGGCCGAGGAACTCTGCCTGGATAAGACCGATGTTCCCCAGGCATGGCCTGCCTGGTCACAGCTGGCCTGCCGCACAGAAAGCAGCTTGAAAACCCTGATGGCAACGGAGCTGGGGCGGCGCATCGACAACCTGCCTGCCACTCTTCGCCTCATGGTCTGCGGCGCCCAGTCCGGCCAGCGCGCCATGGAACTGGCCAGTTACCTGGACGATGTGGAAGTGATCGCGGTGGATGAATCCCTCGCCAATATCGCCAAGGCCACCCGCATGGCTAACGACATGGGCAGGGACAATATTGTGTTCTGGCCCTGGTCCGTTGCCCAGCGTTTCGTGGCCGATGGCCATCAGGTGCACTGGATTGAAGTCGGTCGCCTGCCCTCACCGGCCATGACCACCCTGTCTCTGGCGGCTCTGGTTAACCAGGCCACCGGCTCCGGCGCCGTGGTACACATGCACACCGCCATTGCCGAGCAAACCTCCGGCGACAAACAGATTCGCAAACTGGTTGCCGAGCACAAGCTTCAACCCACCCGTCAGACGCTGCGTCAGTTACGCAGGATGGTTCTTGCCAACAGAAACGATGCCGCCTGGCAGGAACTGACCGCCGACGCCGATTTCTACAGCCTCGGCGGCTGCCGGGACAGATGGTTCCGGCCGCAGGACACTGCCCAGCTAAAAGATTTGATGGCGATGGCCAGCAACGAGGTGGAATGGAAGCTCGTAAAAGCGCGGGATGTGGATGGCCACAGCCTGGCAACCGGGCCGGTTCAGAAGCAGATTCAGGCGGAGGCGCTGGGCAGTGAGGTGCAGAGTCTGATGGGGCAGAATTTGAGTGTTTATTTTGTGAAGCGGCGGTGAGATTGAACTTGGGGTCAGATGAAGTTCTCATCTGACCCCGTTTTTAACGCATTCCTGCAATATCAACTGTCGATGATTAATCAGCGCTCAGAGCTTCCCGCGCCTGATTCAAAACGTCATTCAGATTGCTTTCCACCACACCCCAAACAATCACCGGATCGATAGTCGCATAGCCGTGGATAAGCACGTTCCGAAATGCGATCATCTTTTTATAATCGACAAACCGCTCAGCCTCGTCCGGAGCAATCTTGTGTAACTTACCTATTGCCTCTCCGATGATTTCGAACTGGCGCTCAACAGCAGACTGCAACAACTCATCACTCAGATAATCGTCTTCACTGCTACCAGCAACAAAACGCTGAACCTTCTCAGCAGCTGCAAGAATATCGTAAAGGTACTTGAGAGCCTCACGCTGCATACAAGGAATGCCGCTCTTCAAGAACCGAGGCTCTGAAATAAGGGTTGGTCAAGGAGGACACAGTGACCAGATCGACGGAGCGAGAAAACATCACTTCAAGATCTTCTTTTAGTCCGAAAAACGCCGCGGCTTTTTGTGAGGCCGTTAGCGCCGGATCAAAATCCACAAGAAAATCCAGATCACTGTTCTCATTGAAATGGCCTGTGGCGGCTGAACCAAAAACACCAAACGACATTACCCGGTGCTGTTCACAAAGCCGCCGAATCTCGTCCTGTTTTTCTTTCAGCATTTCCAGTGCATTAGCTGCAGCCATACTTTACTCAATCACTTGCAGGTATGTGTTTGGAGTTTAAACCTTGCCCCCCAAACAATAAAGAAAACGGCGGCCGGAACGGCCAACATCGGGGCGCTTGGCAATGAACCAGGATACATTTTGGCGATCTTTATGCTTATCCCGCCTTTGAATGCCAAGATAACCGGCATCACCGAACACGCGCTGCTCGTCACCGTGAAGAAGGTTGCCGGCGGACACGATGTCGTGGACATTGGCAGCGGTGGTATCGATGCTGTGGATCAAGCCGAGCGTATCGTCCACGCCGATATGCATCTTCATGCCAAAGTACCACTGGTTGCCTTTTCTGGTTTGTCGCATCTCAGGGTCGCGCTGGCCGCTTTCATTCTTCGTGGAGCTTGGTGCAGAAATGATGGAAGCATCCACAATGCTGCCTTCACGCAGCATGGTCGGCAGCGGATACGGTGGCCGGCCAGTCTGGCCCCTTGGGGTAATATCGGGCTACCTTCTTCTCCAACTGCTTCCACGGAATCAGCTTGTCCATCCGTTCCAGAAAAATCTCGCGGCGGGTTTTACGCTTCTTGTTCTGGTACTCGGCTTCGGAGACGGTAATCTGATCCATGGTGGTGATGAATCCTGTGCGGTTGACGATGGCCGTATTATCGCTGATTTTGAGACTTATTCAGAGTCTCCCTAAGTTCTTTTGAACAAGTTTAGATGGCCGGTCAGGTCAATCATGAAATCTGTCAATTTGCAGGAAGCGAAAACCCGCTTGCAGCAACTGGTTGCCCGTGCAGCCAAAGGTGAGCCCTCCAAGTTATCCCCTCGGGCGACAGAGCTGATCGGCAATGAAGATAACCGCCTGTTTTTCAGTGCTGCCAGCCTCTGGAGACTGAGGGCTTCTTGCTACTTACCTCGAATGAGCTGGTGGCGCGCACCCGGGGCCTGTGCGGCTGGTCCAGGTAGACTGAGGACAAAACTTACCGCAGCCTTGGCAGGCCGATCACCCGATGGCTCGACTATGGACGGTGGAGTTTGCAGACCAATCTTGCCTATGGGGAGTCCAACAGCAATGGCCTCAGCCATATCCAGCGGCTGAGGGCCCGGCAGGAATGCCGGGGCTATCTGAGGCCGCCAGTGAAAACGATTTGCTGATCCTTGCCCCCAGAAAACCCTGATGCCCAATCCTGCGATGTTTGCCCTTGGTGAGAAAAAGGACGGGCTCATCGGCTCACTGATGACCAGCGCGATGTATGGCGCCCTTTTCCACCAGCCATTCGCGGTACAACTTGGCCAGTGGAACCTGGTGGACTGGCCTCTGGCATTGCAGCCAGTTCTGGCCGCCAGCTATTACGATCGGGCAGAAGAAGAGGCGATCAAACAGAATTTCGATGAGAAGGCCGCGATGGTCACCGAACTGGGGCTGGACACCGACAATCTCCCGGCCACTCTGCGCATCATGGTCTGCGGCGCCCAGTCCGGCCAACGGGCCATGGAACTGGCCAGCTATCTGGACGATGTGGAAGTGATCGCGGTGGATGAATCCCTGGCTGGTTTCTTTGCAGAAACTCTCAGTTCATCCATTGAACAAGTCCCTTTGCCACTGGCAATTCCCGCTGTAACGAGACTTTGTAACTGGTCGATTTTGTGTCGCCGGTCCTGATCTTTACGAATAAGATCACGAACATAATCGCTGGTATTGGAATACCTACCAGATTCGGCCTGTTGCTCTGCCCAGGTTTTCATCGCATCGGGCAGGGATATATTCATCGTTGCCATAATTAAGCCCTCTAATGGTCAGATAATGGCAAAAATTGCCAAAGAATGCACCGCCACTACTTTGGAGCCAGCCCCGAAACTTATACTCTGGTAAATAGCCCCTCAAACAACGCCGTCCGCCGCATCATCTGCTCACCCTCATCCCGCAACCGTGCATGCTCAGGATCCAGCTCGATCAGGCCAAGTAGCTGGTACAGCGTCAACATTCTTGAGCGCATCGCAGATCGTGCCTGCTCCTCATCGCTCATGTAGACCACCGGGTAGGCGGCAAGCGGCAGCCGGGGAAAGGCCTTGAGCATGTCCTCCAGGTAGTCGTCCACCGGGCGCCACTGCTCGCCTTTCTCTGACAGCAGCCAGAAGCAGAATGGTGCGGTGTACTGTATTTCATCCAGGCCATCGTAGTGGTCCATGGAAGCCCAGCTGAGCCGCGAGAACGCGGTGGAGAGCAGATCCCTGTAAACCATTAACCAGCCTTTTTTCTCAAGCCTGGTTTCGGCGGTTTTTTTGAGTGAAAGTACACCTTTCTGCTTTTTGGTATAGCCGGCAATTTCCAGCAACACGCGGGTGAGAATCACGGCCAGAATGTGCTCCTCGGAGCGAATCGGAGAATATCTCGCCATCGGTGCCACAATCTCTTCTCCACCGGCTTCAATCATGGCCTTGACCTGTTTGAGAGGCAGGTTGCCCTTGCCGGTGAGGCGGATGCCCTTGCCTTTCATGGCCTCAACCAGAACTTTCGCCATCCGGATGACCGGCGCGGTGTCGAGTTCGCGGTTTACGGCTTCGGCATCGATCAGCGGCTTGAACACAGAGGGGCAATTCAGTGGGTTCTGCAGCAGCTCATAAACCTGGCTGGGGCTAAGGCCGAAGAAGTCTCTGGCCGGCGGGATATCGGGTTCGGATTCGGTTTCGGAAAACAGGGCATCCCGCTCGGCGAGCGCCTGGTTGATGTCATCAAGATCCACAAACTCCGGCTCGAACCATTCGCCACCCATCCACTCGCGCACTGCCACATGCTCCGGATGAGCGGCATCTTCCATGGCTTCCAGAAAATCGTAGAATCCGGGCAAGCCACCGACATCCTCTGGCGGGCACTGGCGCACGGCTTTTATGCAGCGGGGCAACGGCTCGCCCTGATCGCCCGGCAGGACCTTTTCAAGCCGTACCTCGTGCTCCCAGCTGTCGCCGAAATCATAGTCATACGTCAGAGCCTGCCCTTCCTTGTTGAGCACAGCAGACACCGCCACCATGGTTTCATCCTGAAAATCCAGCATGCCATCGAAATCCTCCGCCGGATCACCAATCAACCGGTCATCACCCGCCTGAAACATATGCAGATGACAGGCCTGCCAGCCCATCGCCAACTGGATAATCCGGTGAAGATCCTGAAACGTGGTATCCGGCGCAATCAGCAACCGGCGCCAGATCGGCGGCCGGGCGCCTAGAAGTGATACTTTGAGTTGGTAGGCTTTGTTGGCTGGCGGGGGCATAAGGGCTCCGGTAGTTTGGGGTCCACTTCATGAGCACATTTCTAAACGCAATCATTGTACTTACGGCAAAGCTGGTTCAGTTCTCCGTGTCGATCCCTCAGGACACCTGGCAATCCGGATTTAGCCATTCCCGCTCCCTTATAAATAAGTCGCTTTCCCAAAAGTCTAACCCACACCTTCCCGGCACTCTACCCTGTTGCGGCATTGCCTAATCAGAAATGCGCCGGAAGGTAGCCCAACTACCTCGCCAGTGATAGACTAAGTTCAAAGACCTAAGTCTATGGAGGAAAAATGGAATCCGTCAACATGCACGAAGCAAAAACCCGCCTGTCACAACTGGTGGCCCGTGCCGCCAAGGGCGAGGCATTCATCATCGCCAAAGCGGGAAAGCCGGTTGCCCGTGTAACCGCTTACGATTCCCCGGAAGCGGGCCAGCAAAGAAGGCTCGGCTTTCTGGCGGGTGAATTCGCCGTGCCGGACGATTTCGACCGGATGGGGCAGGAGGAAATAGCCAAAATGTTCGGAGCCTGAGGTGAACCTGCTTCTGGATACCCACATTCTGCTATGGGCAGCGGCCGAGCCGGATAAGCTGTCACCCGAGGCGGCAACCCTGATCAGCAACGAAAGCAACCGCCTGTATTTCAGCGCCGCAAGTCTTTGGGAAGTGGTTATCAAGAATGGGCTGGGCCGACCGGATTTTCACGTTGATCCGCATCTACTGAGGCGCGGCCTTGTCGATAACGGCTATTCGGAATTACCGATCACCTCGCAACACGCACTTGCCGTAAGCCACCTTCCGGACATACACAAGGATCCTTTCGACCGGATTCTGGTCGCCCAGGCAGAGACAGAGGGTTTCTTGCTACTTACCTCCGATGAGCTGGTTGCACGCTATCCGGGGCCTGTTCGGTTGATTTAGAGAACTGGCACACCTTTCGCAACACCTCCCTCAAAGCACGGCAAACCGTCAAAACTGCAGACCTTTGCCGCTCCCAACTGCGGCTGTATTCACGAGGTGTACCATGCAAGCCAAGCATCAAGTCCAGGTATCCCAATCCCAACAGGCCCAGGTTGCCCGCCTGCTTCTGCAGGCCAACCTTGCCTACGGGGAGTCCAACAGCAACGGGCTCAGCCATATCCAGCGGCTGAGGGCCCGGCAGGAATGCCGGGGCTATCTGAAGCCGCCAGCGAAGACGAACTGCTGATCCTTGCCCCCCAGAAAACCCTGATGCCCAATCCTGCGATGGAAGAGCTGGTTACCCTGCTGCGTCGGGCGATCATCGCCGAAGTCGCACAAACCGTTGAACTTCGGGACGAACTCCAGCGCCTGACGCTGGCCATTGCCCAGTATGCGGACAGAACCGGCTATGCCCTGGCAGTTGAAGACGATGAAGAACGGCTGGTCTCTGCCATCAACGACAGCATCCAGGCCCAGTTTGTCCTTGGCGAGGAACAGGACGGACTCATCGGCTCACTGATGACCAGCGCCATGTACGGCGCTCTCTTCCACCAGCCCTTCGCAGTGCAACTTGGCCAATGGAACCTCGTGGACTGGCCCCTGGCATTGCAGCCCGTTCTGGCCGCCAGCTATTACGATCGGGCCGAAGAAGAGGCCATCAAACAGAAGTTCGATGAGAAGGCCGAGGAACTCTGTCTGGATAAGACCGATGCTCCCCAGGCATGGCCGTCCTGGTCTCGGTTGGCCTACCGCACCGAAAGCAGCCTTAAAACATTGATGGCCAACAGGTGCACTGGATCGAAGTCGGTCGACTGCCCTCCCCGGCCATGACCACCCTGTCTCTGGCGGCCCTGGTTAATCAAGCCACCGGCTCCGGCGCTGTAGTGCACATGCACACCGCCATTGCCGAGCAAACCTCCGGCGACAAACAGATTCGCAAACTGGTTGCCGAGCACAAGCTTCAACCCACCCGTCAGACGCTGCGCCAGCTCCGCCGGATGGTTCTCGCCAACCGAAACGATACTGCCTGGCAGGACCTGACCGCCGACGCCGATTTCTACAGCCTCGGCGGCTGCCGCGACAGATGGTTCCGGCCGCAGGATACCGCCCAGCTGAAAGAGTTGATGGCTATGGCGAGTAATGAGGTGGAATGGAAGCTCGTGAAAGCACGGGATGTGGATGGCCACAGCCTGGCAACCGGACCGGTGCAGAAGCAAATTCAGGCGGAGGCACTGGGCAGTGAGGTGCAGAGTTTGATGGGGCAGAATTTGAGTGTTTATTTTTTGAAGCGGCGGCGATTTGGATTGTGGAGGCCAGGACGCTTCCGCCTCTCCGCCTCTCCCCCTCTCCCCCTCTCCCCCGACCCCTCTCCCGCCAGGGGAGAGGGGAGATTAGGGGTACAGAAATGAGGACAACACCATCAAAGCCCCTCTCCCCCGGCGGGAGAGGGGTTGGGGAGAGGGGAGATAATGGGTAAAGATATGAGGAGAATACCAGCAAAGCCCCCCTCCCCTGGCGGGAGAGGGGCTTTACTAACAGAAGTCCTGCACCCCCAGTCCCTCGCGGAGAAGGCTTTGCCCAGCAAAAGTACTGCAGCCCGAGCCCTTGCGGTAGAGGGGGTGGTTAAATTGTTACTCCTTCATTCCCCTCGGCCTTCAACTGCTTTGTGAATAACCGAGAGCACCACATCGGTCTGTCGTAGAATCTCGTGGTTCCAGAACCGAAGCACCCTATAACCCTGCGCTTTCAACCAAGCGTCTCTTCGTTCGTCAGTTGCTGACTCACTGTGCTGCCCACCATCAGCCTCAACGATGACTTTTGAACCGAAATGCACGAAATCCACAATAAAGGGTCCCAACGGTTGCTGTCGGCGGAAGCGTTTTCCATTGAGTCGGTAGGCACGGAGGTGGAACCAGAGGCGCCTTTCGGCGTCGGTCATATTTTTGCGGAGGTGTTTGGCGAAGGTTGTTTGGTTCATGGTTCGTCCCTGGGTTTGTGGTGGGCTTCCTGCCCGTTTTGCGGGGGATGCAATGGTCTCGCGCTCGATACCCCCCCTCTCCCCCGGCCCCTCTCCCACAAAGGGGAGAGGGGGGCTTTTGGATCAAATTCTCCGGATGACTCTGCCTTGCCCAACTCGCAGGCCAGCACAGAGGCGAGATTCTTAATCAAATCTCCGAGCAACTCCATTTAGCCCCTCTCCCCTCGCGGGAGAGGGGTTGGGGAGAGGGGGGGGGGCAAGCCCTTACGGCGGCTCCAA
>MRWF01016676.1_pt1 | contig 37749 bp, 36 predicted proteins | sample 1013331 | NCBI WGS metagenome assembly MRWF01 (sample SAMN06117577, study PRJNA244670) | biofilm metagenome | biome: Water; feature: Cathode Biofilm; material: Biofilm; isolation source: microbial consortium enriched at the cathode of a solar microbial fuel cell | place: USA: District of Columbia ... | reverse complement strand
CGCCGGTGAGGGCTGAACGGGCTCGGTTTCCTCGGCCAGCTTACCCAGGCGCTCTTCCCATTGAAGAATCAGCGCATCTACCTCCGGGTCCTCATTGCGCCGGCTTTCAAGATAGGCCCGCTCCGAGGCTGGCAATGTGCCCAGAACGAACTCTGCAACCAGCATGTCCAGGTCGTCGCGTTCAGTCATGATTCGAGGCACCTTTTGAGCTGTTTCAGGGCGCGGTGAAGCCAGGTCTTTACCGTGTTGACCGGCTGTTCAAACTGGCTTGCCAGGTCCTCCCGGGACCATCCGTTAAGGTAGGCCAGGCGCACCATGTCCTGTCGGTCTTTTTCCAGTTGGTCGATGCAGTGATTCAGTTGATTTGCCGCCCGCTGGTCTTCCAGCTGTTCCTGCGCCGATGTCTGCCGGCCTGGCATCTCATCCAGCTCGTCGCTGTTCGTGGTGCGTCCGGCGGGGTGTTTGCGCAGCTCATCAATGGCACCGTTACGGGCAATCGACACCAGCCAGGTAATCGGCGAGGATTTGCCGTCCTGAAACTGCTCGGCTTTTTGCCAGATTTTGAGATAACTGTCCTGGATAACATCGTCTGCCCACCCTCTGTCTCTGAGGATACGCAACACGGTGCCCAGAAGTTTCGGGGCAGTTGCCTGGTAGAGGAGGGCGAAAGCCTGGCGGTCTTTCTGAGCCACGCGGTGAATCAGCTCAGCAATACGCTCCGGGGTGTCTGGGGGCGCCTGAAAACTCAGCGCATCATTGGCATTGTCTGGGAGCTGATCGGGGTCAGGCTTCATGGGGCCTCAGGCTCTAATGTCTGATCAGCAGGTTACTGCTTGGACTGCTAATGCTCAACATGAAATTACGCTGGCGGTGTTACCCTGCATGTCAGTTTGGGCCCCAGTCAGCCCGAATTCCGCTGCTTGCGCCACCGCACCGGTGGCATGCCGGTCCAGCGCCGGAATGCCCTGTAAAACGTGCTGACCTCGGCAAACCCCAGCGCTTCGGCGATTTCAGGTAGGGAGGCGCTGGAATCGGCGACCGCCTGAAGGGCTTTTTCACGGCGTACGTCGTCGATCAGCCCATCAAAGGTCTGGCCCTGTTCCCGGAGCCGCCGGGCCAGGCTGCGTTCGCTGATGCCCAGGGCTTCGGCTGCGTCTGCCCGGCGGGGCAGAACTGGGCCTATCCGGGCGTTCAGCCATCTGCGTATTTCCGGCACTGAGGCACTGTTGATGGAGAGGGCGGCAAGGCGGGCATTGGTGTAGCGCTCGTGCACCTGGGCAAGCTGGGGGTCCGCCTGGGGCAGGGGCTGGTCCAGAACGGCGTTGTCGATCTGTACACCGCTGAACGCCTGCTCGAACTCCACCGGGCAATTGAATACGGTCTGGTAACCGGCCAACGGCCCCAACCGGGGTTGGCTGAACTGCACCCGGGATGGTTGCATCCGGGTGCCGGTAACCCAGCTTCCGAACCCCACTACCGAGGCCAGCACCGCTTCGATCTGGTGCGGGCTGAAGGCCAGCCGCCCCTGCCTGGGGTGGTAGACCAGCCAGGTGGCTGTGTTGCCGGCAACAATCTGGAACCGCCCGCCATCGGAGATCAGCCGCTGAAAACGCTGCACCATCACGATGGCCTCCCGCAGGGTGGCGGCAGATTGCAGCGCAAACCCCACGCCACTGATGCTCATCGGGGAGAACTCCGCCCCCACCTTCAAACCAAAGCCCGGGTCGCCGGTGCAGCGCTCGGCGGCGTGCCAGAGCCGGGTAATATCGTCGATCGGCCAGCGTTCCAGTTCGCAGGCGGCTTCCGGAATGCCGGCTTCTGCCAGCAGTTGGTTGGCGCTTAAAGACAGCCTCTCGGCAGCACCGATGACAGTGTTAACCCATCCAATGGAAACCGTGGCCTCTAATGTCAATTTTGTTGGCCTCTAAAGTCAATTTTAAAGCCATGGTACCGGTATATCTTTAAACCTGACAACTCATTGCAATCGGGTCGGATGCGATATGGCCAAGGTGATTTCCTCAGACATTCTGGTGGTCGGCGGCGGGCTGGCCGGTATTGTCGCGGCTCTGGAAGGATTGCGCGCCGGCAAGTCCGTAACCCTGGCAGACCGGGACACCGAAGAACGGATGGGTGGCCTGGCGCTTTGGGCCTTTGGTGGCATGATGCTGGTGGGCACGCCGCTCCAGAAGCGCATGAAGATTGCCGACACACCAGAGATTGCCCTGGAAGACTGGCTGAGCTTTGGCGAGCTGGCCCCCGACGATGAATTGCCCCTGCAATGGGCCCGTTACTACGTTGAGCATTCACGCTCCGAGGTTTACGACTGGCTCAGCAACGAAGGCATCAAGTTCCTGCCCGCCGTGAACTGGGTTGAGCGCGGCCGTTTCGGCGATGGTAATCGTTTGCCCCGTTACCATGTGGTGTGGGGCACCGCCCGGGAACTGGTCCGCTGCCTGATGACCGCGCTGCACCGGGAGAACACCAGCGGCAAGCTCACGCTGCTGCACCAGCATCGCATTACCGAACTGGACCACCAGGCGGGAAAAGTCAGCGGCGCCCTGGCCATCAACGAAGCCACCGGTGAGGAAGTCCGTTTCGCGGCGTCGGCCGTGGTTCTGGCTACCGGTGGCATTAACGGCAGCCACAAGGAATGCCGTGCGAACTGGCCGGTGGATCGCCCGCAACCCACCCGAATGCTGAATGGTGCCCACCCCTATGCCGATGGCCGCATGCATCACTGGGTGGCCGACACCCTCGGAGGGCGGATTACCCACGCTGGCGAAATGTGGAATTACGCGGCCGGTTTTCCGCATCCGTACCCCCACTTTCCGGGCCACGGCCTGTCCACCATTCCTTGTAAATCGGCCCTGTGGCTGAACCACCGTGGCGAGCGGATTGGCCCGGAACCCCTGGTGACCGGCTTCGATACCCACTGGCTGTGCCAGCGCGTGGCCGAACAGGAAAAGCCCTGGACCTGGCACCTGCTTAACTGGCGCATCGCCGCCAAGGAATTTGCCATCTCGGGCGCCGAGCATAATGCCCGCATCCGGGATAAACAGTTCCCCCAGTTTGTGAAAGAGCTGTTGCTGGGCAACCACGCCCTGATTCGGCAGATGCAGCATGAAAGCCGGGATTTCCTGGTCGCCGACAGCCTCACGGATCTGGCCGGCAAGATGAACGCGCTGACCTGCTCGAACGACATCAACCCGGCAACGCTCAAGGCTACCGCGGATGCCTTTGATGCCAACTTCGCGGCAGGCACCAGCCTTCACGACGACCCCCAGATCCGGATGATCCAGCATGCCCGGGAATGGAAGCCGGACCGCCTGCGCACCTGCAAGCCGGCCCCGCTGCAGAAATCCGGCGCTGGCCCCTTTATCGCCATCCGCATGCAGCTGATTACCCGCAAGAGCCTGGGTGGCCTGCAAACCGATCTGCAGAGCCGCGTCCTGGGTGCCCACGGGCAGCCGGTTGAAGGCCTGTATTGTGTCGGCGAGGCGGCAGGCTTTGGTGGCGGTGGTGCGAACGGAAAACGTTCTCTGGAAGGCACCTTCCTGCCCGGCTGCATCATGACAGCCCGGGCAGCGGTGCGCGCCATCGTGGCCGGAGGCTGAATCCTGTGGGCAAAACACATAACCAAAACCCAGAACCCGGAAAGCTTGGAGAACAACAATGACAAACGGCGCTCAAGCCCTGATGAAAACCCTGGTGGATGCCGGCGTTGAGGTCTGCTTCAGCAACCCCGGCACCAGCGAGATGCATTTTGTGGCCGCCCTGGATGACGAGCCCAAAATGCGGGCGGTGCTTGCCCTGTTCGAAGGGGTCGCCACCGGTGCAGCCGACGGCTATGCCCGCATGGCCGACAAACCTGCCGCCACCCTGTTGCACCTGGGCTGCGGGCTGGGCAACGGCCTGGCCAACCTGCACAACGCCCGCAAGGGCAAGGTGCCGGTGCTGAACATTGTGGGCGACCACGCCACCTACCACGTGAAATACGATGCCCAGTTGCAGTCGGATATCGAGACCGTAGCCCGCAACGTATCCCCGGGGTTTGTGCGCACCGCCAAGAGCACGGAAACCCTCTGCCAGGATGCCGCCGAAGCCATTGCCGCTGCCCGTACGGCGCCGGGGCAGGTCGCCACACTGATACTGCCTGCGGATGTGTCCTGGGGCGAGGGCGGTGTGCCCAGCGCGCCCCTGGCGCCGCCGAACCCGGAGCCTGCAGACGATGCCACGGTGGAAGCCATTGCCAAGGCCATCCGCTCCGGCAAGAAAACCGCGTTGTTGATGGGCGGCCATTCCCTGCGAGAGCCCAACATGCTGGCGGCCGCCAAACTGGCCGCCCACAGCGGCGTTACCCTGCTGGCGGAGACCTTCCCCACCCGCATGGAGCGGGGGGCCGGCCTGCCTTACATCGAACGAATCGCCTACCTGGCGGAACTCGCCACGGTGCAGCTGACCGATATAGAGCAGCTGATCCTGGTGGATTCAAAAGCGCCGGTTTCCTTCTTCGCCTATCCCGGCAAGAAGAGCTACCTGGTGCCGGATACCTGCCAGGTACACACCCTGGCCGCCCCGGACCAGGATATTCTGGCCAGCCTCAACAAACTCAATGACGCCGTTGGCGCCAGCCAGGCACAGCCGAAGCTCCAGCCAGAGAAACGACCGGGCCGGCCACGGGGCAAGCTGACTGCTGAGAAAGTCTGCAAAGCGGTAGGCGAGTTGATGCCCGAGAACGCCATCATCGTCGACGAGGGCATCACCTCCAGCCTGATGCTTTCGGTGATGACTGCCGGCGCGCCCCGCCACGACATGATCACCCTCACCGGTGGCGCCATCGGCCAGGGCCTGCCCAATGCCGTGGGTGCAGCCGTGGCCTGCCCGGACCGGCCGGTTATCGCCCTGATCGGCGATGGCACCGCCATGTACACCATCCAGGCCCTGTGGACCATGGCGCGGGAGCAACTGAACGTCACCTCCATCATCTTCAATAACGCCTCCTACTCCGTGCTTAACATCGAGTTGGAGCGGGTCGGCGCCGAAGAGGCCGGAGAGAAAGCCAAATCCCAGCTGGACCTGCGGGGCCCGGTGATCAACTTCGCGGAAATGGCTAATGGCATGGGCGTTCACGGGGTTCGGGTGCACACCGCCGAGGAAATGGCAAAAGCCCTGGAATACGCCCAGAGAATGCCGGGCCCACACCTGATCGAAGCCGTGATCCCGGAATCCCTCAGTGGGGTAAAACGTCGGATACTGCCGTGGATGCTGCGGGCACTACCCAGCCTTCCTGTATCAGTTTCCCGCGCGCTCAAGCGGAAGCTGGCGCCTTAGCAGGATTGGCGAACGCCTACATTGAATTGGGTGAAGAAATCGGGCCTGTCTCCTGCGGAGGAGACAGGCCCTTAGCTTACTGGGGCTCAACGGTCCCGCTCAGCCGGGTGTATCAGAGCTTGGCGAGCTCAGCATCGAATGCTTTGGCACCAGCATCGGTGAACTCATAAGCTCCACGAATATACTGCAGTGTTGCCATTTCTGTATCTGTAACGCCTTGTCCATCCTTGGCGGACTTGAACAGGTCTTTTGCTTCGTCGACTGAGATTTTGCCCTCGCCCCGACCCGTGGTGTGTTTTACGGCCAGATCAATGAGCTCTTTCTCATATTTGTTGCCATCAATTGTCACATAAGCCATGAGAATATCCTTCCGTGAGGTATTGGATCGTTCTTTCCGGAACGTTAATGCTTATGCCGGAGAATGTGCCGAGGATCGGCACTTTCCATAATTTAGCGCCTTGTTCAAAAAATAAACAGATGTTAGTGATGAGATCGGGGGAGCTTTCAAGCTCCCCGGATTCAGTGGTTGGACAGGCGTTACAGCCAGGTCAGGCCAGCGCTGATGATGATGCCGGTGATGATCAGCAGCATCAGGCAGTAACCCATGATGTCCTTGGCCTTCAGCCCGGCAATGGCCAGCACCGGCAGGGCCCAGAACGGCTGGAGCAGGTTGGTCCAGGCATCACCCCAGGCAACGGCCATGGCCACCCTGGGAATATCCGCACCCAGCTCCTGCGCCGCAGGCAGCATAACCGGGGCCTGCACCGCCCACTGACCGCCACCTGAGGGAACGAAGATGTTTACCAGGCCGGCACTGATGAAACTCCAGAAGGGTAGGCTCTCGGCACTGGCAATGGAAACAAACCCACTGGAAATGCTGGCTGCCAGACCAGAGGCCGTCATCACGCTCATAATGCCCGCGTAGAACGGGAACTGGATCACGATACCTGCACCGCCCTTGACCCCTTCGTTGAGGCTGGCCAGCAGGCGCTTGGGGGTCTGGTGCAGGATGATGGCAATGAACAGGAACATGAAGTTCACGATGTTCAGGTTCAGGCCGCCCCCGTCCATGAAATACTGGAAGATAAACGCGATGCCACTGAAGCCGATCAGCCAGGCGAGGGTGCGGCTGTTCTCCAGGTAGTCAGCAGGGCGATTGATTACCACAGAAGTGTCTGGCTCGTCGTCCAGGATCTTCGGGTCGGCATAAATGCTGTCCCTTTCCTCAGGCAGCATCAGCCGGTTGACCAGCGGCACAATGATAAACAGGGCCGCCACAATGGCCAGGTTAAAGAACGCAAAGATGGTTTCCCCGGTGCCGATAATGCCGATGGTGTCCTGGGTGAAGTGCCCCTCGGTAGCAATGGTCAGAGGAATAGAGCCTGCGAGGCCTCCGTGCCAGACAATAAAGCCAGAGTAAGCGCTGGCAATCAGAAGGGGGTAGTGGACGCGGATCTGGCGAGCCAGCGCCTTGGCGAATAGGGCGCCCACAACAAGGCCAAACCCCCAGTTAATCCAGCTTGCAATCAAAGCAATGAAGGTCACTAGCACAATTGCCTGGCCAGGCGTTCTGGCGAGCATCGCTATACGGTTCAGGATGCCTCGCACCAGCGGTGTGCTGGCCATCATGAAGCCGGTGACCAGCACCAGCAGCATTTGCATGGAGAAGGTGAGCAGGTTCCAGAAGCCGTTACCCCACATCTCAACCACGGCCATTGGGCTGTGGCCCTGAAAAACCATGGCAGCAATAAAGGCGACCAGGGTAAGAATAATGACAAACAGGTACGGGTCTGGCAGATACTTATCAACCAGGCTGACCATCGGTTTGGACGCTCTGTCTAGCATTTGTTACCTCGTTGTTTTATTTAGACTCTGTGCGAGTGTAGCAAGCTAAACGTAAAGTGCTTCCTTAACCCATTATTCTTTCGGAGCATTGTTTTTCAGAGGGACTCAGGATGCCCGGATACTCGAGGCTATGGCATCAGCAATAAATGCGTAGCCTTTTGGGCTGGGGTGGTAGCCATCGCTGGCGAGAAGATCCGGATCGGTCAAAGTCGGGTAGTTAAGGTGCCTAAAATCTGCAGCGGCGTCCCTGGCCAGCTGTTGGTAGATCTTGTCCAGCTGCATTGCGCGCCACCCCATTACGTAACGAAGCGGCGAGGGCAGCGCGGTAAAAAGATGCATCGGCGGCACGCTCAGAAGCAGAATAGGCCCTGAATACCGTGGCGCCAACAATTCACGCAATGCCCGCAATTGCTGGCGGAAACGAAAGCGGGGCGTGAACCCCGTGGTGTCGTTCACCCCTATGCTCAGCAGCACCACGTCCGCCTCTGGCAACTCGGCGGTTTCCAGCTTGTGAATCAACGCCCCAAGCCGGATGCCGTTGACCCCGAAGGTGTGCCAGGCAATGGTCTGGCCCGTGCGCTCGTGAATCTCTCTTGCCAACTGACTGGCCAGGCCCTGATCGTGGGTTTCAACACCCACGCCGGCCGCCGTGGATTCGCCAATCACCAGGACTCGCCTGGCGGGAGTGCCTTCACCGTATTGGCCGCACGGAGCGCCTCCGGCCTCCGGCAACCTGGGTGTTGTGCGGCGCGCCCGCTTACCCTGGTAAAGCAGTACAGGAAAGAGCAGGGTAGTCGTCAGCCAGAAAGGGAGATGCATGGGGGCTCCGGTTTTACCGACAGGTTAGTGAGCGACTGACTTGGAAAACAGATTGATCACTGCAACACCGGTGATGATCAGCGCCATACCAATCACAGTGGCGGCATCCAGAGCCTGCCCGTAAATCAGCCAGCCGATCAGTGCCACCAGCACAACGCCCATCCCCGCCCAGATGGCATAGGCCACGCCTACGGGAATTTCCTTCAGGGTCAGCGAGAGGAAGTAAAAGGCAATTGTATAGCCGGCAATCACCAGCAGGCTGGGCCACAGTCTGGTGAACCCTTCACTGGCTTTCAGGCCGGTGGTGGCTATCACTTCTGCTACGATGGCAACGCCCAGAAAAATCCAGCTCTTCACAACTTACAGCCCCCATTGGTGAACAACCGCCCGGCTAGACCGAACGGCACTCTGTGGCTGCGGAGTCTATCAAAAACCAGGCCGATAACGCGCGGGCTTATCCCGACCAGAGCGGTGGCCATTGGCCGTGGAGCTTCTGGTACTGCTCGATCGGCTCGCTGCGGTAGCCGCCGGCATAGCGCTCTTTCACGCTGGGATGCACCCAGGTGCGGTTGGTCTCGGGCGGGGGTATCTCGCGCACCAGCTTGCCCAGCAACTTGTACTTGCCCTTGTACTCATTGTGCTGTTCTGCGTTGGCGTGGGTTACGGCGGGCAGGGAATCATTGAACACGAGGGCGTGTTTTTGCGCCTCCTCTTTCAACCACAGCAGGGGGATGTCGGCCAGGGTGCGGCCCTGCTTGTCTGGCTCGTAACCTCCGCCGACGTCCGAGTGCACCCCGGCAAACCAGACCTGGGCCAGATCGGTACCGTCTCGCGGGTCCCAGAGCGTGGGTTCGAAATCCTCCCGCTGCTCGTCCAGCGAAAGCGCGTGGCGGGCGACGCGAATGTTGCTGCCGATCTTGCAATCGTAGAACAGGTCCCGATCCTTGATCAGGCCGAAAAAAGTAAAGGGCAGGCCCAGGGCGCCCACGGTATCCCACACCCCGACAAACCTAATGGGCGTGCGCTGCTCCAGCGAGTACTTCGCCTTCCAGGCCATGGAGTGGTCGCCGTTGGCTTTATGCTTCTTGGTTTTGTAGAGCTTGAAGGCCTCCTCGATCCGGCTGCCGTGCTCTTTTCGCAGAATGCTGCAGTTATTGATCATCCCGCACAGGCTGCGGGCCGTGTAGGCACCGCGGCTGAAGCCGAACAGGAAAATCTCGTCGCCGGGCTCGTAGTTGTGCACCAGAAACCGGTAGCCGTCCATCACGTTCTTCTCCAGCCCGTACCCGGTGGCGCCGGCCCGAAGTGAATCGTGGTAGGAGCCAATGCCCCAGTCGTAAAACACCACCTGCTCCACCCCGTTACCGTCGGTAGGCCGGATGGCACGGGCGAATTGCAGAACGTTGGTGGGAAAGTCCTCACCCAGTATTTCCTCCGGGCGGTTCCAGGTGCCATCAAAGCAGACAGCAATGCGTTTCATGGGAGTGACCTCCTGTCGTTGTGTTTCCCTGTGCCCCGCCTGTCGAAAGGGGAGCAGCCTTGCCCACCGCCGGGCGAATCGAAACGACCGGTACATCCTGTTTGGTGGGTATAGATGAGTATCTCAGGTATGTGAGTGGGAGGGTAGTGCGTAGGCGCCGGGTGCTGAAGTTATACGCACGCGTTCGCAAAACTCCAGGTGTCACATGAGAAATGTGGGTAACTATCTGATAGGGTTGGAAAGATGTAGGAGGATGGGTGGAGTTATACGCCCTCGGTAGGAGCAGGAGTGTTTCAAAAGAGAGCGTATAACTCCGGCTTTAGCCGTGTAATTGGCGCTCAAGATGCTGTTTTACGGAAGAAATCCGTCTTTTCTTGAGCGCGTTTGAATAGAGTTTTACGAAAGGGTGATATACGAACGCGTTCGTATAATTTGCTGTTAACACAGAGAGGTTCTGGCTATTTTGCAGGGTGACAAGCAGGTTTTATTAGCCATCGTTGTTGGCCTTTTTGGGTTTGCAATGGGTCTTCTATCGGAATCGAATAGTATGGATTTTCCTCTCGGGGCAATTATTGGCCCTCTTATGACATTGGTGGCGGCATTTTTCGGTGCATGGTACGCATTCAAGTTGCATGATAATAAAGATAAAAGAAAGCGCACTGAACATGATGTCAAAGCGGCAAATCGAGCTATTTTCGAGATATCAAGACACTGCAACCGGTTGGCCACGTTTAGGAAACAATTTTTGGAAGGGAAAAGAAATGATCCCCATCGGGATTATTCCATTTTGCCGGTGGCCGGATTTTCATGGGACAAGCCAGAAATAGACTATGATTCTTTGGTTTTTCTATTTGAGTCATCCGAGCCGAATTTGCTGACAGAAATTTCATCAGTGGAGCAGGAGATCACATCCGCAGTCGATGTTATACGGCAGAGGTCTGACTTCCACGTTAAGAGACTTCAGCCGGTGATAGAGAAATTAGAAAAGCAGCATGGCCCTACATTCTCTCCGAATCTGATTTCCTCAGCTCTTGGCCCCAAGGACTCTCGTGTACTCAGAATGCTCACTGACTACAACTATACCTGTGTGGATAGTGCCATTACTGAAATGCAAAAAGTGATGGAAAAACTGGCCGGGGAGGTACGAAGTTTGTATCCGGGTCATGTAGTGATTTCATTCAAGCTATAGCCAGCGGTCTAAGTTGTGTTAACAAGGCTAGGCACGGCGACGCCCACTGCATTGCGGCTTCGCCTCCATTCCGTAGCCGCGCATGCTGGCAGGCGTTAGGGGTCTTCGCCAAGGAGTAAAAAATGCGGAAAGTACAGATCATATCGGTATTCGCGTTCGTGATTTTCTATTCGCTCAACTTGGGTGCGCAGGACTACCAAGGCAAGTATTGCGAACTAGATGGCGCTTCCACCGAAAGTGGAGAAGACGTCGATGGCGAATGCTACATGTATAGCGATCAATACGGTGAGCTTGATGGAGCTGAGACAGAAGACGGAGAGTCAGTTTCCAGTGAGTGTTACCGTTATTCCGAGCGTTACGCCGAGCTGGAAAGTGCGGAAACAGAGAGCGGGGAATCTGTTTCCGGCGAGTGCTACTTCTACAATTTATAGCTCGATTTAGCCCAATGCACTCAATCCCCCTAACAAGTGCAGGCACGGCGACGCCCACTAAATTGCGCCTTCGGCTCCACTTCGTGGGCGCGCATGCTGCAAGCGTTATATGCCTCAATTAGATAGTGGGACTCATGGAAGACTTTGAAAGTTATTCTCAAGAAGAACGCGCACTGGTCGAGTCTCACCTCCAGGAAGAACCTAGCTTTCTGATGAAGATCATTCGCGCTCATTTTCTTTTCGAGCAAAAACTGAATGAGATGTTGCGCTTGCTTGTGCGAAACCCCTCAGTTCTTGAGTCAAGCAAAGCTCCGAGGGTCGATTTCCACACTAAGCTTTTTTTCGTAAGGGCCATAGCGCCCAGTCCTCCAAATGATTGGTTTTGGCCAGCTTTATTAAAGGTAAACAGGATCAGAAACAAAGCCGCACATGGGCTGGAGTCTGAGAAGCTGAACACAGCTATTCAAGACTTCGTAGATCACATGAAGAATAACTGTGAAATTCATAAGAAGAACATGGCTGCTATGGGCCGAGTCGACCTCGAAGATGAGTGTGTATACGCAATGACATCGGCCTTTGCTTTCCACACGGTGTACCTCCGGAAACTTCAGCAGCATCTTGAGGCAAATAACCAGTAGCTGCAGCGGACACCACTAAAGCGGCGGCTTGGCATGGCGTTATGCAAAGGAATAGCACTAGTTAATTATGGAACCTCTAAGTACCACATTTGCTAAAGCAGTTGATGATCTCGCTGGCAACATTTTCATTCCTGCGCTTATCTGCGCAATTTTCGTAGAGCTTGGCCCATTACTGCAGGCGTGTTTGGGTGTGAACCTGTTCGTTACGTATTTGGTAGCCCTCGCTATCGGAGCAATGCTAGCGCCACTGATTCTTTTCTTAATCATGGAAATCAGCATAAGGCTCTTCAATGGTAGTCACATCGGTCCCCACATTGGCGTAGTAATCATGCCTCTTGGTTTTGCTGGCTTATTCCCGGCTCAGTTTGAAGGGTTGGGCATTCCTTATACTGAGGTTACCGGAGTGGCAATTTTAGCCTGGGCATTCATGTTGGTGAGAGGGAAGCGTTTTTTCTACGGTCACTTTTGGGGCGACAATTAATGCATAACCAAACGCTGTTGCCGGACAATTTTTCACCGCTTCGCGGGTCCAAAATTGCCGAACAGCTCCGTATTATGCGTCACTGCACAAGAAGAACATCACTGTTCATCTCGCGAGGAAATGACAATGAAACAAACTGGTCAATGCTTGTGTGGATCGATTAAATATGACATTACAGGCAGTCCAAATTTAGTGGCTGTTTGTCATTGCAGGGATTGTCAACGCAGTGCTGGGGCACCACTCGTTGCATGGGCTATGTTTCCTGAATCATCGGTCAAGGTCATCGCGGGTGTGCCGAAGACAATCAATTCATCCGGCGCTGCTATGCGTTCGTTCTGTCCAGAGTGTGGCACAGGGCTGTTCTACCGAAATGCCGATGTTCTGCCAGGTCTTATTGACGTGCAGACCGCCACTCTCGATAACCCGAACTCGCTACCACCCGTGGTCCAGGTCCAAACGGCCGAGCGCCAAACTTGGGTGCCCTATCTCGGCACATTGAAGGCTCATGATCGGTTTCCATCGGGCGACGAGGAGTGACGCGTAACAAGTGATAGTAGTTTGTTTCGGGCCTTCTACCCTCCACCGGACACCCATTTAGCTGCGGTACATGGCCGCAGCTAAACAAAAGCGCTAATCTTCTTAGCTGCAGATTTAGTGATTATTGGCAGCATGAAATCTGCCTGCAAAACGTTTGCTAACGAAGGCTATCTTGGCGATAGAACAGTAGACTGGATTAGCAGCCAATTTATGGTTTCAACACCATTGCATGGGACCTAGATGCATGGAAAAAGGTCTGAGATTTGGGCGTGCTTTCTTGTTAACGTCTATCGCACTATTCACCAGTGCATGTGATCAACTGTTCACTGACCCACCTTTTGATGCAGACGGCAAGCTTACCAGCGCCGAGCTGGACCATTTTTTGGTGGGAATGAAAGAAGCGACGAACATCAGTGAAAAGGTGTACAACTGCATCAAGACACAGGCTGATCGTCGCGCCGAGATCGCTGGTGATCCGGAAACCCTCGATCCTAAATCGCTGTCGCTACCAGAGGAAAATTGGGTGCCTTTGGATAAGTCAGACAAACGGCTTATTTTGGCCCAGCTTGTCGTGACCGAGGCCAGCGTGTTCTGCACCACAGGGCGAGAAATGTGAGCGGCTAGAAATAGTACAAATTAAGAAGTACGGAGAATTCTATGCTCGAATTAAGACCCAATTGCGAGTGCTGCGACAAGGATCTGCCGCCGGACTCCAGTGAGGCAGTCATCTGCACATTCGAATGCACGTTCTGCCAATCGTGCGCCTCGGGTATTTTGGGTAACCGATGCCCCAACTGTGGTGGTAATTTCTCACCCCGTCCGATTCGCCCTGCGTCACTGCTTGGTAAGTATCCGGCGTCAACCAAACGTGTCCTTAAGGCCGGTGGTTGCAGTGCCAATTCATAACCAGTCGCAGTAGTACGCGCCCGTTTGCCGGCCTTATCGCACTTCTACCCGTTCCCGGCGAATCAGCAGCACCAATGCCAGCGCCGCCAGTGACCCCATAACAGCGGCGAAACTGACTCCCGTCGTCGTCAGGCTGGTCACGGTTGCCATCACGCCCAGGCCGATCACCGGCACCGAGATCGCGATATAGGCCACAACAAAGAAGGCGGACGTTACGGCGGCCTTCTCCGCAGTCGGGCTGGCCGACGCGATTGCACCCATGCCGGCCCGGAACGAAATACCCTGGCCCATGCCGGCAATCACGGCCCCGGTTACGAATAGGGCAAGAGACTGGGAATAGATGCCCAGTGCTATCGGAATCACGCCTAGCATCAGAGACACACAGCCCAGGGGAAGGCGCAGCCGCAGCGGCAGGGCGCCTTGCAGGAACTGGCCCAGGGTTGAGGCGATGAAAATGCTGCCGGCAACAACACCGATCAGCAACCGATTGTCATAGCCCAGCACCTTGCCCATCATCGCCGGGGCGATGGAGGTGAAGAACCCGCACATGGCAAAGCCCGCAAATCCGGCAATGGCCGCGGGAATGAACACGCCGCGAACTTCCGGTGGCACGCTCAGGCGCTGGATAGTCAGTTTTGGGTGGGCGGGTTTTGAGGCAGTCTCCGGCGCTGCCCAGATGCAACACACGGCCAGCAGGGCCATGGCCGAGTGCACCAGAAAGGTCAGGTGCAGTGGCCAGGGCAAATACTCGGAAAGGGCGCCCGCAAGCATGGGCCCGAGGCCAAGCCCGCCCATGTTCGCAGCCGTGGCAAAGAAGGTTGCCTTGTCCCGCCAGTGGGGTGGTGCCAATTCAAGCACGGCCACGGTGGCCGTGCCGGTAAAGATCCCCGCAGACAATCCGGACAGCACCCGGCCGGTGAGTATCATTCCCAGCCCATTGGCCTGCCAGAACACCAGGTCGCTGATGATGGAGCACGCCAGGCCCGCGAACAGCATCGGCCGGCGGCCTATCTGATCAGACCAACGCCCCGTCATTACCAGTGCGGCGATCACACCAAAGGCATAGGCGGCAAAGATGATGGTGATCATCAGATCCGAAAAGCCGAACGTGTCCTGGTAGATGGGGTAGAGCGGTGTCGGCATGGTGGTGCCGATCATGGTCACACTGAAGGTAAAGGCCGCGCCCAGGAATATGAGTAGCGGAAGCCATGGGTGCTGCTTGGAGGAGGCCATGCCAGAGTTCCAATGAACAGTGAGAGAAAGGCCGGTTACACTATCAGATGCGTTGGGCGGAATCGAAGCATCCTGATATCAGAGACAATCGTTCAACCGCTCTTCCCGGGGTTCTGCAGATTTACACGAGGTAGATTTGATCGCCTGCATGGATGGCACCTGTGGCAAGGATATCGCCGTAAACTCCGAGGTTCTGGTCCGCATCACGCACAATACTGCGCAGTATGCTTCTATCTTCGGAAAAGCCCTGTTGTTTCCTCACCACGGCTCCACAACGTGGTGCGGCTTCACCAAGCTTGACGGTGACGTCACCAATTACCAGCGAGCGCCCGAGCCATTCCTGTTCGGCCAATCCAGATATCTCCGGCAACGTTTCAATGATCAGGTTGGGCCGAAACCGTTCCACGTTCCAGTCGGGGCCGGGGTGGATTGATCGCATATGCTTGAGGCTGGCGGTGGTGATGATGTGAAACGGGGACACCAGGAAGAAAGTCCCGAGTAACGACACATAGGTTTGCATCTCGTCAGGCAGATTATCCAGGTCCGGCAGTGGCTCGCCGGGCTCTCTCGCGAAGGTTGCTTTCAATTCAGTCAGCCATGAATGATCATCCCGCTTGAAACGCTGATAGAACTTCGAGTCACTTTTGGGGCGTAATGATTGCAGCTTGCTCTTATGGCCTACCAGTTGGGATATTTTGTCATTCACATCGCGATCAGAGCTTAGTTTAACCTCGCCATCCGGAAAGAGAATTTCCACGGTTTCCGCGTTATCAACGGCCTTGCAACGGCACTGCAACAACTCCGGGCGGAACTTGCAGCTCTGAATCTCCTGGCGGGCAACGTCCTGCACCGCAAGAATCCGATCTCCGGAAACCCCCATTGATCCGATATCTGCCCGTGTTAACGATTCGCCAGCCATTCCTTTTACAGGGTATCGCCATATGGATGAGACGGTCCCAATCCTGATCATCGCTTCCTCCTTATCCGCAATCAAAGTAAATCAGGGAGAAGCTATGGCCCATACGTCATTTACCCCATGCACCAAATTACTTCGAGGGGCGTGGCGTTGAGCTACCAGGCGCTAATGAGCTTAGCGTTACTGGAAGAGAGCGTTGCAACCAGGAGGCAAATGTCTAAGCTGCAGCTAAGAATCAACGGTTACAAATAAGCCCTCAATGGTCCATCAACTGCGTGCCGCACTGCTGTGTTCGGCTTCAAGCACGAAAGGAGAGAGCGTGCATCAATCAGCCGCCGAGTGGATTGTGTCGCTACTGAGGGAAAGGAACATTCCCTTCCTCATTTGTGGCGGGCTCGCCGCAAGGGGATATGGCTCTCAACGCGATCTGCATGACATTGATCTCTTTGTCCCTGGGGAGCACTTTTTGTCTGTGGTCCAGGCAGGGCAGCCGTTTGTATCCAAAGCGGCTGCCCACCGCCAGGAAGAGGGCTGGGACCTACCTACGTCCAGTTCAAATATGAGGGTGTCAAAGTGGAAGTGGGTAACGCCGACGGTGCACAAATCTTTGATGCTGGCAACAAGACCTGGGTTCCGCTCAATATAGATTTTTCTCGCTATGCGACGGTGCAGTTGCTGGGTCTGAATCTCCCCCTTATGTTGAAGGACGACTTGGTCCAGTATAAGACCTTGCTCTCACGTCCAGTGGATATCGAGGATATCCGTGCTATCCGAGCGAACGCATAACTTTGCCATGCACCTGCCCCCAATGAGAAACAGATCCCGCTCAATCAGTACTTTGAAGTGCTAGACTCCAAACGGTCTAAATGACAGCGCGTGGCTGCCGCCGCGGGCCCTGCTCAAAAAAACACTAAGAGTTTCAACATATGAAAGGCCTGTCGATTCCAAGACCCGGCTCACCGGGCGGCATCCTCTTGTTTCTGGTTTTCTGGTTCCTGGTCTCCGGCAACGCTGTCTCCGAGTCGGCGACGATCAACAAACGGGCCCAGCCCGGTTGGGTCACCAATATGGAGATCCCACCGTCCGAAGCTTCCGGAGGAGTGGGATTAGGCGGAGTGGAGTACCTGCTCTACGACCTTCAAACCGATCTGCGGGACGCAAAGATTCGTCAGTACTTTCGAATTGCCAGCCAGATCCGTAATGAAGAGGGCCTTCGGGAGCTGTCCTCGCTTTCCGTTGTGTTCGATCCCGACTATGAATCATTGTCCTTCCACAGCCTCAGGATTCACCGCGGTGACCTTGTCATCGATCGTCTGGATGAAGCCCAGTTTCAGATTCTCCAGCGTGAGTCCAACCTTGAGCGGCAGATATACGACGGCTCGCTAACGGCTCACCTGATACTGGAGGATCTCCGCGTCGGTGACGTCGTGGAATACAGTTATAGCCTGGAGGGTAACAACCCCGTTTTTGATGGTCGTTTTTCTGGCCATTACTCGTTGCAATGGCAGGTACCGGTGCTTCGGCACCGACTACGTTTTCTGACCGACGAGGGCAGCCCGCTGCACATTCAGCCCTCGTCTCCGAATTTCCGATTCACCCGCACTGCTGAAACTGAAACCGTGGAATATGTCCTGCGTCAGGAAGCGACGGAGGCCCGGCCAGTCGAAGGTGGTACGCCCAGCTGGTATCGCCCGGTCGCCCATGTGAGTGTGAGTCAATTCCAGAGCTGGGAAGATGTGCAGCAATGGGCCGCTCCCTTGTATGCCGTGTCTACCCCGGTATCGGAGGAGGTCCGGGAAATCGCCGAGACCATCGCCCAACAGCATCAGGCACCAGAGCAACGCCTGCAGGCCGCCCTGGATTTTGTACAGCGGGAAATTCGTTACGTCGGCATAGAGATGGGCGCGCATTCCTATCAACCCCGCCCGCCTGAAAAAGTTCTGCAGCGCCGCTTTGGTGACTGCAAAGATAAAACGCTACTGCTCAATACTCTCCTTGGCCAAATGGGCATTACGGCCCACCCCGTTCTGGTTAATACCGACCTTCGGCACAAAGTTGCCGAGTCCGCTCCCTCGCCTTTCGCCTTTGACCATGTTATTACCCAGGCTCACATCGGTGATTCACTCTATTGGGTGGATGGCACCAACACTCATCAAAGAGGTGCTCTGAATCGCCGGACCCTGGCCGACTTTGCCGCCGGCCTGGTTCTTGACGGGCAGAATAACGGCATCACGTCCCATTACCCCGATTCGTCGACGCAGACGACACCCCGACTTGATATTGAACAAAAACTGTTTCTGGAAAAGGATCGCGATCAGCCTCTCGCGTTGCACATCAAAACGCAGATGAGTGGTGACGAAGCAACGACCATGCGTGGCCGCGTGGCGCAGGGCGGTGATGAGTTTCAGCAGGAATACATCCGTTATTACGAGTCGCTCTTTCCTGAATTGGAAGTCATCCAGAAGCCTGCCTATGTCGATCGGACCGGAAAAAACCAGATTGTCATCGATGAGCGTTATCGAGTGGCGGATTTATGGAGCACTGATGAGGGGGGCTTTACACAAACCCTTTGGCTGGAAGCAGATCAGATAGACGATTTTGCCGTGCCACCGAAGGATCAGAATCGAAGCGATCCCTATCATCAATACCACCCCATCACCGTGCAACAGAAATGGGTCGTGGAGGGCCTCGATGAAAGCTGGTCTCTGCCCGCTGAACATGAGGTTGTGGACAACCCCTATTTCCGCTACGAGCGAGAGGTTTCCTTCAATAGCTATCGATTGGAAGTGACCCATCGATACCAGTCGAAGACTGACTTTGTGCCGGCGCAGGACATCACCCGCTACAACTCGGATATCGAAAAGCTGAAGACTCTGAGCTACTACGGACTGCAGGAACCGATGCCGCAGCTTGTAGCCGAGGAGGAAGATCATCGCATGATGATCATCAGCATTTTAGCCGGTGTGCTCTTTCTTCTGGTTTTGCTCATTATCATCGATTACATCATCGATCGGCGTCGTGAGAAAAAGCTCAATCTGGAAAGCCACTATTATCCAGTCTCATCCACCAAGTTCATTGCCCTCAGTGTAATTACGATCGGCCTTTATCAGGTCTTCTGGGGGTACCGTAATTGGCGCTACATCAGCGAGCGTGATTCCCGAAGCCTGTGGAGCTGGGCACGTGGGCTGTTTATCACGATTACCTGCTACGGTTTGTTCGCCCACGCGCGAAACAATGCTGTGGGCAGCTACCATTTGCCACTAGCCGCGCTATCGTGCGCATTATTAGCGATAGCGTTTTTCGTGCTTTCACTGATTCAGAGTGCAGACCAGACCCCGGCGCTCTTGATGCTGGTCACATTGATACTGGGGTCGCTCTGTCTGTTGCCTTTGCAGAACTATGTAAATCGACTTCCGGAGAACCGTGAGGCATTTGCATTCAACTCCCGTTGGCGCCTGCGGCATGCAGCCGCTGCACTCATTTTCTCGCTCATCATGGGCCTTATGGTGGCTGAAGAACTAAGCATCATTCCATCTGACCAAGTCGTTTCAGGCGAGGAACTCCCAGCTGACCTCAAACTGTTTTTATCCCGGCAATCGGTTATTGGTCCGCAAGAAGAAATCCTGAAGTTTTATTCCGACGCGCTTTGGGACTTCAGGCAGGATGGCAATGCGCTCACCAATGAGGGTGTTTTTTCGTATTGGCAGGACAACACTGGTGGATTCCAGTTCGTCAAGGCAAGGTATGAGGATATTGCTGATTTGGAGGTTAAAAAAGGCGGTGCTCTGGAATCGACAATGCTCAAGGTCTTCCTGAAGGACGGCTCCTTTTTCTGGCTTGTACTTTCGGTCGACGGCGACGAATCTTTTGTTCAGAGTCTTGAGTCACGGCTGGCAACTTGATGGAGGAAGCCGTGGAGAGATTCAAAGTATTCTCGTATCGTTGAAGATTGCGAAATAGTTATCCTGCTTGGCGGTACGGCTGTCTGACAACCACGGTCTTGCTTTGGTTAGCCTCTGCGCCCAGTTTCACGATTGTTGAATCAGGAGGACTTTCCGCAGCGGAAAGCCCCCTAACTAAAACGCCTTGGCACTTATTGGTATGCGCCCGCACTGTAAATCAACTCGTAGCTGTGGCTGTAAATTTCCAGGATGTTGCCAAACGGGTCTTCCATGTAAATCATGCGGTAGGGCTTTTCGCCGGGGTAATAGTAGCGCGGTTTCTCCATGCGCTTTTTACCGCCCGCAGCCACAATCCTCTCAGCCAGTTCCTCTACGTTCGGGTCTTGCACACAGAAGTGAAAAACCCCGGTTTTCCAGTACTGGAAATTGTCTTCCGGGTTGGTCTGGTTCTTGAACTGAAAAAGCTCCACTCCGATTCGATCACCTGTTGATAGGTGAGCGATACGGAAGCTGCCCCAACCTGCGCCGAATACATCAGTGCACATCTCTCCGATGGCGCTGTCGTCCTCTTCGATCTCGGTTGGTTCCATAATCAGGTACCAACCCATCACCTCTGTGTAAAACTTTACGGCTTGCTCAAGGTCGGGCACGGATATGCCGATGTGTGAGAAATTTCTCGGGTAAACGTTGTTCATGTCCTGTCCTCCTCTGTTGGGACTGAGAGCAGGTTACATTCGCTGATTGATCATTTAAAATTATCATTTGTTCTCGCAAAGATTATGGATTTTAATGATAAATACGACCTGGTTGCGCACCTTTTGCACGTTGGTGGAAGTTGGTCATTTCACCCGTACGGCTGAACGCCTGCACATGACACAGTCAGGCGTTAGTCAGCATGTGCGTAAACTCGAGGAGCAACTGGGTGCCGAATTGCTGGTGAGGCAGGGCAAACAGTTTTCTCTATCCGGTGCCGGCGAGAGGCTTTACACGGAGGCTCAGGGCATCCTCTTCGCATTGTCTAATCTTGAACAGACAGTGGGAGAAGACCCGCCCTTTCAAGGAAGTGTGCGAATCATGTCCCCGGGCAGTGTCGGGCTGAAGCTCTATCCACATCTGTTGGCGCTTCAGAGCAAACACCCGAAGCTGATTATGGATTACCGCTTTGCGCCAAATCCCGATGTGGAAACTGCCATTGCCGGGTCGGCTGTTGATCTCGGATTCATGACGTCGAGATCGACGCTGGCCGACGTAAGCTGCACGCCCGTCGCCCAGGAATCGCTGCTGTTGGTAACACCGGCCACCGTCCAGGAACCGGGTTGGGACACACTGATGAACCTCGGGTTTATCGACCACCCCGATGGCAGTCATCACGCAAGCTTGCTTCTGGGTGCCAATTATCCCGAGTTTCAGCACAGCAACCTGTTTCCGAAGAAAGGCTTCTCAAACCAGATTGGTTTGATTCTGGAGCCGGTGAGTATGGGGTTGGGATTTACCGTTCTGCCCGCCCATGCCGTTGAAGCCTTCGAGAAGCGTGAGCACATCAGAGCTCATCGTCTAGCTAACCCGGTGAGTGAAACGCTGTATCTGTGCGTGCCACGGCACCGGGCACTTGCGGCGAGAATGCGGACTATAATTGCGGAAGCCAAAAAATGGCTTTGAACCGACCTGGAATTTGGCACGTTGCACCACTCGCGTGAGCTGTGATGTTGCCATTAACTGCTTAGTAAGGGATTGAGATGACAGCGCATTCTGGCTCTTGCCTGTGTGGCACCGTGACATTTGAGATTGAAGGCGATTTCGAGAACTTTTACCTGTGCCATTGCCAGCACTGCCAAAAAGATACGGGTTCTGCGCATGCAGCCAATCTGTTTTCGCAATCCGCCAAATTGACGTGGCTGGCCGGTGAGGATGCCGTGACGTCCTACACGCTTCCGGGTACTCGCCACAGCAAGAGTTTTTGTAAGCTGTGTGGTTCCGCACTGCCAGGCACTCAGCTTGAAGGGTTGCTCGTGGTTCCAGCAGGGTGTCTGGACACTGAAGTCTCCATCAAGCCAACGGCGCATATTTTCACGGCGAGCAGGGCAGCCTGGGATGAGGCGCTCGAAGAGGTACCCGTGCAATGACGGAACTCACACAGGTGGCAGGCCTGTCTACGGAACAGCTTCCAAATATTGAACGTCATCTTGACCGCTGCTATCTCCAGCCCGGGAAGTTACCTGGCGCGCTGACACTTGTCGCCCGGCGAGGGGAGATTGCCTATGTGAAAGCCCAGGGGCTGATGGACGTGGAACGCAACAAGCCGGTCCGCCGGGATACGGTGTTCCGCATCTATTCCATGACCAAGCCGATTACGTCTATCGCCATGATGCAGCTCTATGAGCAGGGGCGGTTTTTACTGGATGATCCCGTACACAAGTATATTCCTGCCTGGAGGCATCAGCGGATTTATAAAAGCGGGGTTTATCCGAACTTCCTGACCACGCCTGCATCCAGCACCATGACGATTCGCGACCTGTTCACGCATATGTCAGGCCTGACCTACGGATTCATGCAGCGCACCAACGTTGACGCTGCCTACCGCGAGCTCAAGCTGGATGGCAGCCGGAGTATGTCGCTGGAAGCCCTGGTCGATCACCTCGCAGAGCTGCCGCTGGAGTTTTCCCCGGGCACAGCCTGGAATTATTCGGTCAGCACGGATGTGCTGGGGTATCTGGTGCAGTTGCTGTCGGGCAAGCCGTTTGATGAGTATCTGCGGGAGCATATTTTTGAGCCTCTGGATATGACTGACACCGGCTTCCATGTTCGGGATGATCAGCTTGACCGCTTCGCTGCCTGCTATCAGTACCAGGCCGGAGATCAGTTCACGCTGCAGGATGACCCCGAGACCTCTCCCTTCCGGCGTAAGCCCCAGTTCATGTCCGGCGGTGGCGGGCTGGTTTCCACCATCGACGATTATTTCCACTTCGCCCAGGCCCTGTGTCAGGGTGGCGAGTTCCGGGGGCGGCGGATTATTGGTCGAAAAACCCTGGAATTCATGTGTCGTAACCATCTGCCCAACAATCAGGACCTGCCGGGCCTGTCTGTGGGTGCATTCAGTGAGACTCCGTTTGCCGGGACTGGCTTTGGTCTGGGTTTTTCGGTAAAAACGGACGTCGCCAAATCCCAGACCAACGGATCGGTTGGTGAGTACGGTTGGGGTGGCCTAGCGAGCACTAACTTTTTTGTCGATCCCGTTGAGGAACTGGTGATGATTTTCATGACGCAACTGATTCCGTCGTCCACCTACCCCATCCGTCAGGAGCTGCGGGCGATCGTTAACGGAGCTCTGCTATGAACACAGCTTCAACACCCTATCCAATCGGCACGCCCGGCACTCCATGGGGCGAGGCAGAGCGCGCCAAGTGGTTGTCGCGACAGACCCGTCAGCGCAGTTACGAGGCGGAGGTGTTGAGTGTGATCGAGCGCCTTGGCGCGCGGTTTGATGTGGAAGAATACGGCGGGCTGGATTACGGTCCGGATTATTATCCGCTCATGGCGATTCGCAGCCGCGACTGGAACAACGACCTGCCCGTGGTGCTGATCACGGGCGGCGTTCACGGTTACGAAACCAGCGGCGTTCATGGCGCGCTTGAGTTCCTCGATAAGCACGCGGCGGATTATGCGGGGCGCGTGAACCTTCTGGTTGCGCCCTGTGTCAGCCCCTGGGCATACGAGCGCATTCATCGCTGGAACCGGAATGCGATCGACCCCAACCGGTCGTTTCACGAGGACAGCCCGGCCGGGGAGTCTGCCGCGCTGATGCGGTTGGTGGCGCCTGTGCGTGAGCATGTTTTGATTCATATCGACCTTCACGAAACCACCGATACCGACGAGTCGGAGTTCCGCCCGGCGCTGGCCGCTCGCGATGGCAAGCCATTCGAGCCGGCCGGCATTCCCGATGGCTTCTATGTGGTGGACGATAGCGAACACCCGCAGCCAGATTTCCAGCAGGCACTGATCAAGGCGGTGGAGCAGGTGACGCACATTGCACCGGCCGACGAGAAAGGCGAGATTTTCGGCTCACCAGTCGTTGCCCGGGGCGTGATCCAGTATCCGCTCTCGCAGTGGGGCCTGTGCGCTGGCATGACCCGCGCTCCCTACCGCACCACCACTGAGGTTTATCCCGACAGCCCCCGTGTGACCTCCGAGCAATGCAATGCTGCGCAGGCCGCGGCGGTGTGTGCTGCCATCGACTATGGGCTTACTCACTCTCAATAGGCCAAATAAGTGGGAAAGCTGACTAGCCGGACTCGGATAGATAGGGCTGCGCCAGGGCCTCAAGCTTTTCTTCTCTGAGTTCGCCGATGGCATTCCATATGTGCTCTGCAAGCTCTGGGTGTGCCGCTTTGAATTCCCGCGAGAGCATCAGGTAGTAGGGCTTGGTTTTGAGAGGGGGATCAATCCGGACAATGCCCGGGAGCTGCCTGGCGTTCTGGCGTAACAGAAAATCGGCGGTGACCGATTGGAGTGCAACGGCATGAACGCGTCTGGCAGTCAGTAACTGCAGGCTCTGCCTGGAACTCCGAACCTTGATTACGGAAACGCCCAGGTTTTCCAGATCGTTCACGATTGAGTAGCCCAATGGGGCGCCAACTGACAGGTCCGTGTCTTCGAAAGCCTTGCCGCTCCAGCCCAGCTCTGTATCTGGCAGGGCATAGAGATTGTAGCTGATGGTGGTTAGTCGGCGGGTAGGGTCAACCTGACCGTCCCGCCAAGGGTATTCGCCAATTCGGGTGCGGGCAGCATTGTAAGAAGCATTGAAGATACCATCCACCTGGCCGGTTTCGAGCATGGCCAGGCATCGTTTCCAGGGGTATCGGCTGAACTTGATCCGCAAATCCGGTACCCGCTCTTCCAGCAACTTGACCAGCTCTACCGCTGCGCCGGGTTTCTCCAGAACCTCCTGGGTGTCGCCCATGTAATAGGGGAATTGCGTTTTATCTTCGTAGGCAACATGCAGGACGGTTTCTGCATGGCCAATTCGGGCTGGACTCCAGAGAAGCAGAATGGATAGCGCGAGAGCGAGAACTGCATGAAGACACGCTTTCATGGGCATGCTCAAAAGAGTGAAGAGACAGGAATAGCTTAGTTTGTGGCGAGGAATTTTCAATACATCTTTCCATTGAGACCAGCAGGTCTGGCATCGGGCTGGAATGTATAAGACCATGCTCTCCATACTTTCGAAAAGAGGCCATTACGGCCTGGGAGACCTGATCAATGAAGTACAAGAGTCTTGGGTTTTTGTTGGCGGTTGGCGCTTTGACGGGCTGTCAGACGTCCTCTCATGTTTCTTCCGCAGCTATGGATGGAGACGGCATTACCTGTAATGAAATCTACCAGGCATTTTCAGCCTATGAGAGCGACCGGCAATCCGCTGCGGCCTGGGCCCAGCTGGGCACCCTGATCAGCCCCAGTGCCGGGAACTACGCAGATATGGGCGTGAAAACGGCCGCCAAATACTACGATCAGATCAAGGCGGCAACGAATATTTCTCTCGCTGTTCGCGGTTGTCAGCCGGTGCAGTGATGCATGGCCGCATGCAAAACGGGTGCATCAGTTCTGCATGCGGATATCGTCTTTCCACCGGAAGCCCACGCCACCGGCCTGCCATACGCCGTCTTTGTTGAACGGGTGGGGGCCGGCCATGTTGATGTATTGGGGCAGCCCGAAATGGGGCGACAGGTTTCGCGGTGCCTTGATGGTAACCCGGTCCATGATGCGCAGTCCCTGTTGCTCTGCCGGCAGATGCGCTTCTGGCGCGGCGCGGTGGGCGACGGCCCAGTTATCGATAAATAACAGATCGCCCGTTTCGTATTCGTAGCGAATTCCGTAACCACCCTCGAAGGAATCGTTCAGCAGATCGTTGTAATCGTTGAACAGTTCCTTCATAGCGGCCTCGTCCAGCAGGTAGAAGCTGTCCGCAGGTGCGGGCAGGGTTTTCAACTGGTCGAGCGTCAGACCTTCTTCCGGCAGGCGCTCCAGCACGGCGCCGGTCATACCCAGATGCAGCCAGACACTCTTGCGACCGGAAATAGGGTGGGTGTGAACCACGGGGTGGGTCACACTGGATGCGGAGTTTACCGACACCAGTCGTTCCCAGAAATCCTGTTTCTCCGGAGGGAGTGCGTCAAAGGCCGCACCCTGGTGCGCGAAGTGGGTGCCGCCGCCATTCTCGGGCGCACGGGCCATGTAGTAGGCGCTGTGGGAGAAGGTGGCGGCTTCGAAACTGCCGTCGTTGTGCCATTGCGGGCCAACGCCGAGAATGCCCTGGCGGCCATCGTTAGAGCAGCGGAAAATGTGCCGGTTACGGCCGGGTGTTGCGGGATGCACGCCGTGGGTGGAATGGATCTCGCGCCCGCCCCACCATTTGCAGGCTTCAATCAGTTCATCGGGGGAAAGGCCGGCCTGGTGCTTGAATACGATGAACCCGCGATTCGCCATTTCCTCTTCCAGGGCCTTGATAGCCGGCTCTGGCAGCTGGATGCGCACGTCGGATCCGTAGATCTCAACACCAATAGGATCCAAAGGCTTGAGGGTTAAACCTTCCTGTTCGAGCAGTGCCACGTTATCAGGGTTCAGGGGCGCTACGGTGGAGGTGGGTTCGCGGGTCTTTTCCAGGGTCTGTGCCATAACCTTCACTACCATGCTGCTCGCTTTTTAGACAGCCTAACCCGTTGGGTTTCCGGATTTCAAATACGATGTCCGTTCCGCCCGATATTGGAACTGGCTTCCTGCGGGTCGGCGCAGGCAAGACCAAATCCCGTTTGCCTTCGTAGATGCGGCCTCTAGACTGATAGTGGTAACCAAAAACCGAGAGGAATAGCCGTGACTCCCAAATCCCTTTTGCGCCGCACAGCGGCATTGATAGCGTTCGTGATGTCCGGATCGGTAATGGCTGCTGATCCCGTGGTCGTGTCTTCCAAAATCGACACCGAAGGCTCGGTACTGGGGCAGATGGTGTTGCAGTCTCTGGAGGGGGCCGGTATTCCGGTTGAAAACAGGCTCCAGTTGGGGGGCACCAGCATCGTCCGCAATGCGATCAAGGCCGGCGAAATCGATATCTACCCCGAGTACACCGGCAATGCTGCGTTCTTTCACGATCAGGCGGATCTGGATATCTGGAAAGATGCGGATAAGGCCTACCAGGAGGCTGCTCGCCTGGATAAAGAGGCACATAACATTGTCTGGCTGGAACCCGCCGAAGCGAACAACACATGGGCTATGAGCGTGCGGGGCGATCTGGCGCGGGAAAATAACCTGGCCACACTCGAAGATCTTGCGGATTACATCAATGAGGGCGGTGCCTTCAAGTTTGCGGCCAGCGCCGAGTTTGTGGAATCCGCCAGTGCCTTGCCGGCGTTCCAGGAGGCTTATGGCTTCAAGCTGGAATCCGACCAGCTGCTGATCCTTTCCGGTGGCAACACGGCGGCGACATTGCGCGCGGCGGCCCTGAATAACAACGACGTAAACGGCGCGATGACTTACGGCACCGATGGCGGGCTGGATGCGCTGGATCTGAAGGTAATGGAAGATACCGCAGGCGTTCAGCCAGTGTATCAGCCAGCGCCGATCGTGCGTGGCGAGGTGCTGGAAGCCTATCCGCAGATCCGGGAAGTGCTGACGCCGATCTTCGAATCGCTGGATCTCGAAACGCTGCAGCGCCTGAATGGCCAGGTGGCGGTGAACGGGGTACCGGCGGATACCGTTGCCCGGGATTACCTGGATTCCCTGGCCCAGGACTGAGGTTTGTCGATTTACAGCTCTGTTGTCTCGAACACCATGCCGAACCGTGTCCTGCCTGTGCTGGGGTGTCTTGCCCTGGCGCTGGTCTGGCTCCTGGACCTGGGCGTCATTCAACCCAACCGCATCGTTCCGGGTACCGGTCACGGCCTTCTTTCGGCAGTTGGCGGGCTCTGGGCTGGCCTGGTGTCACTGGTTCTGGCTGGCTGCGTTCTGCTGTCTTTTCTGCCGTTGCGCCGGCGGTACCTGCCGCTTCTGGGCCTGGTAGGCCTCTCCCTGGCGCTGCTGCCCCTATTGTTCGAGGTCTTCGCAGGCCGGCACCTGCCGGAAGACGCACCTTATGCGCGTTCATCCATCGGAGCCGGTTTCTGGTGTTTGCTGTTTTTGCTGTCGCTGATGCTGATCGAAATTCTCGGGCGCCTCGGGAGCGGGCGAGGGCTGCAGCTGATGATACTGGCCGTCATTGTTGGCAGCTGGCTGTGGATCCTTCGAGGCGGTGGGCTGGAAAGTTTGTCGCTGGTTCGGGAATTCAACGCCCGCCCCGACAAGTTCGAGCAGGCCCTGTGGACTCATCTGGCACTGGCCTTTGGCGCGGTCGGTATCAGCGCCGGACTGGCTTTTTTACTGGCCCTGAAGATGATTCGTAGTGTGGCCTGGCGCCGTCCCATTCTTGGCGCGGTCAGCTTTCTTCAGACTATTCCCAGCCTGGCGGTATTCGGGTTACTGATTGCGCCGCTCAGTGCCCTGGCGGCCGCTTTTCCCGCACTGCAGGCCATGGGGATTCGTGGCATTGGCTGGGCTCCGGCCTTGTTGGCTTTGGTGGCTTACAGCCTGTTGCCCATGGTGCGCAACACCTTCGTCGCGCTTACCGAGGTGCCCGAAAGCCTCGCCGATGCCGGGCGGGGCATGGGAATGAACGAGCGACAGCTGTTCTTCAAACTCAAGTTGCCACTGGCGCTTCCCGTGATTGTGGAAGGCGTGCGCATTACCACCATCCAGGCCATTGGCCTGACCGCGGTTGCCGCGCTCATTGGCGCCGGCGGTTTTGGCAGCTTTATCTTTCAGGGCCTGGGGCAGGCGGCGATGGATCTGGTACTGCTTGGTGCGCTGCCCACCATTGCACTCGCGCTGCTGGCGGATGCTCTGCTCACCATGCTGGCGGCCAGTCTCAAGCCGACACCGGCGACGGCCTGACAGGAGAGGGATAAGCCCGGATGATCGAACTGAAAAACGTTACCCGCCGCTTTGGCGATGCCGTGGCGGTGGACCGGATAAACCTCACGGTCGAAACCGGCGAAGTGTGCGTGCTGGTGGGAAGCTCTGGCTGCGGCAAGTCGACCACCCTGCGGATGATCAACCAGTTGCTGCCCCACAGTGAGGGGCAGATCCTGGTGGACGGTAACGATGTTACCGCCATGAACCCTGAGCAGCTGCGGTTGAACATGGGCTATGTGATTCAGGGCACGGGGCTGTTCCCACATTGGACGGTGGCCCGCAATATCGCCATGGTACCCCAGCTTCTGAAATGGCCTCGGGAGCGGGTCGACGAGCGCGTGCATGAGTTGCTGACGCTGCTGGATCTGGACCCGGCCACCCACGCCAACAAATATCCCCAGCAATTGTCCGGCGGGCAGGCTCAAAGGGTAGGCGTTGCCAGGGCGTTGGCCGCCAACCCCAATATTCTGCTGATGGACGAACCCTTCGGTGCGCTGGATGCCATCACGCGGGAAAACCTGCAGCTGGAAATGCTGCGTATCCAGAGTCAGCTGCGGAAAACCACGGTCTTTGTAACCCACGATATTGACGAGGCCCTGCGGCTGGCGACCCGCATTGCCGTGATGGACCAGGGCCGGATTATCCAGCACGACACGCCGGAGAACATTCTCCGGCGACCCGCCTCCGTTTTTGTAGAGAATCTCGTGGGCAAGCAGGACCGCGGCCTGAAACTGATGAGCCTGCATACAGTGCGTGATCTGATGGAGGCTCACCCTCAGCCCAGAGAGCCGGAACCCGGCGCCGACGGCCTCAAGGAAGACGACAGCCTGCGAGTGGCTCTTTCAATCATGCTCTGGCAGAACTGGAGCCAGGTGCCGGTGTTCAATGCCGATGGCCAGGAAACCGGAACCATCACCCGTGACCGCATTATCCAGGAAGGTGCCTGATGCGGGTCTGGTTGCCGCCTGTGATGCTGACTGTGCTCCTCTGTGCCCTGAGCGCGGGCATGCCGGCTCTCGAACCGCTTTTCGAGTGGGTGCAGCCCGATAAACAGAATGTGATCTACGAGCGGGAGAGCTTTCTTTTTCTGCTCCAGAACCATCTGATGCTGGTGGTGATTTCCGCCCTGGTTGGAACCGTCGCTGCGGTTGCCGGAGGTATCTTCGCCACGCGCCCGGCTGGGCGGGACTTTCTGCCGCTGGTTAGCCAGATTGCCTCTATCGGCCAGACCTTCCCGCCGGTGGCGGTTCTTGCCCTGGCGGTGCCGGTTCTCGGGTTTGGTGAGGCGCCGATTCTGGTGGCGCTGATTCTGTATGGATTGCTGCCCATTCTGCGCAATACCCTGGCCGGCTTGGAGGGTGTCGATGCCACAGTGAGGCAGGCGGCGCTGGGTATGGGCATGTCGCCTTTTCAGGTGCTGTTGCAGGTGGAGTTGCCGCTGGCGGGCAGGGTGATCCTGGCCGGTATTCGGACCTCGGTAACCATCAATATTGCAACGGCCGCCATTGGCTCAACCATCGGTGCCCGAACCCTGGGGGATCCGGTGATCGCCGGTCTCGTCAATGGCAACACAGCCTACGTGTTGCAGGGCGCGATTCTGATTGGCATGCTCGCGCTGACGGTGGACAGCCTGTTCGAGGCCGCTGAGCGGGTCTGGGACCGCCGGTTTCTGCCCCAGACCGCAGGCTGATCGCTGGAGCAGGCCATCCGCTGCTTTAAAAATCTTGCTTTGATGTCTAGTCTGACGAAGATGGACAGCGCAAGGAGCACAGCGGAATGAAGTTTCCTTCGAGCACGTCATTTGCACTCCTCGGCGCAGCACTGATCGCGATCAGCTATGGTCTGGCGCGCTTTGCGTTCGGTCTGTTCGTTCCCCCGATCCGGGATGACCTGGGGCTGGCGCCGGATGTGATCGGTGTGATCGGTGCGCTGCCGCTGATCAGTTTCGTATTCGCTACCCTGGTGGCTCCGCTCTCGGCAAATCGTCTTGGTGCCCGCAATACCGCCATGGCATCCGGTATTTTTGGTGTTGTTGGCCTGGCGCTGATTAGCCAGGCCGTGGGGGCCGTCTCCCTCGGGGTGGGTGTTGTTCTCTGTGGTATCTGCACGGGCCTGATGATGCCGGCTCTCACAGCCGCCATGCAGGCGTTGGTGAGACGCTCGCTCCACGGCCGGGTAAGCTCGGTGATGAACGCGGGCACCAGTATCGGTGTCGTCGTTGCTGTGCCGACGATCCTGTTCCTCGCCGGGGCCTGGCGCTATGCCTACGCGTCCTTTGCCGTGCTGGCGGTAATTGGCGTGATTGCCACCTGGTTCTTCATTCCGTCTGTATCCCGTGTTGTGCCCGCCAATGCTGCGCCGGCGCAGCCAATCAGTGCGGATCAATGGTGGCGACTGCTCAGGCTCTCGCTGTTCGCGTTCATGATGGGCTTTGTCTCCGCCGCCTACTGGATTTTCGCACCCGATCTCGTGGTTAATCTGGGATCCATGCCATCCGATGCCACGGCATGGCTGTGGCTGGGGGTCGGTATTGCTGGCCTTGGCGGCGCGGTGGTGGCCGATCTGGCTGACCGGAACAACCCACCGGTTACCCAGGCCCTGATGCTGATGACACTGGCCGCGAGCCTGGCGTTGTTGGCGGCCAGCCCCGACAACCTGATGATTTCGGCGTTTTCAGCACTGGTGTTTGGTCTGGCCTACATGAGTCTGACCGGGCTGTACCTGATGACCGGCATTCGCCTGCTGCCGGGGCGGCTGTCCATGGGCCCCGTACTGCCTTTCATGGCAGTATCACTGGGCCAGGCGGCCGGCTCGCCGATAGTCGGTATGCTTGTGGGCAAGGTGGGTTACGCCGATGCCTTCGCCATGTTCTGCGCCATCGGCATTATCGTGGCCATGTTGTCGCCGCTCTATCCAAGGCATCTGGAATACGAACCGGATGATGAGACCGAAGAGGATACCGGTCTGCAGGCCGCCTACGACTATCAGCTGCAGAACGAGGAGGGCGAGCCCCTGTCGCCGGTCACCGGTAAGACCGAGAGCTATTAGGGTGGATAGCCGAGAGTGTTATTCCTCGGATGTATCTCCCGGCGCCGCCCAGCTTGTGTAGCCCAGGTCCATAACCCGGGCGACTTCCTCATCGGGTATCGCCGAGAGGTCGCCCAGTTCCAGCGGGTCATAGTGGAAGGCGTACAGTCGAGACGTGAATTCGGCCACGGGCAGGGAAGCTTCACCGCGAAACTCGCCATTGCCATGGGTTGAGCAGGTAATGCCCTGGCCCCAGTTCTGGCCGCTGTCGTTGTTGGGGTTGAAAAAGTACACCCGCATCTCGTTCTTCGGGCTCAGGGCAACCCGCAGGATATTGATGGCGTGCCGGCCAACAAAGCGGGCGGCGCTGTCTGTTACAGCAATCCCTGCAGGCTGGGCGTGAATGACCGGTATGTTGCCGTTGTAGAAGGGGTGATAGCTCGCGTAGAAATGCCGGATAAACCCCTCGTAGTCTTTCACCTCGCCGGTTTTTACGTCGGCGACCACGCGAAAGCCGTGGCTGACCCACCAGCCGTAGAACTCCGGGTTGATCCAGCGATGGGCGTCGTCGTCCCGGGTTTCACAGCGGCGCCACATCTCGCCGTAGAGGCGATCAAGATGGGGTATGAGCACGAGCGATACCGGGTCCACATCCACCGGCGTGCCCTTCACCAGACCGGGTTCCAGATCGCGGGAAGAAACCTCCTGCCCTTCAAAGCGGCTCAGTACTTCGTTGTCGCGTGCTGCCCAGGCCAGGACTTGCAACAGGTAATCCGCCTCGTTTGACGCCCACATGGAGAGGCCAATGGCAGACTGGCAGGTGGGGTTGTTGCCCTGACCAACGCCCAGCGGCTGGCCCAGCAGGTTGATAACCCCGGCCAGCAGGAATACCCGGGGTGGCCGGGCATCGCCGAACGCCTCTCTCAGGGCTTGATCGGTTTCCGCAGAGGGCTTCAGTTTGATTTGCCGCCACAGGGCCTGGGCCACCGAGGGTGTAAACAGCGATCCACGCTCCAGCATCATGGTCAGGCCATAGACGGCCTGGCAGGTTTCCGGATAGATGGCCTCGTCAATCAGGGCATGGACCAGATCGGTGTAACAGTAGAGATCGTCCAGCCCGGTCATGGTCAGCCCCAGTGTGTTGGGGATGAGATCGTCCTGGCCGCTGGCGCGCAGGAACCGGAGCATCACCGCGTGGTAGGGAGAGGCAAGGCCGGTGTCGAACATGCTGCGGGCAAAGTAGGTGGCTTCGGAGGAGAGCGCCACGTCGTCCATGTCTTTCAAACGCTGCTCGTAAACGGCAAGGCCGGGGTCCTCGGCGCTGGCAGGTGTGGGGGCAAAGAGGGCCTTCACCAGCCGCGTGGCATCGGCATTGCGTCCGGTTTTGATGTCGGGGTCGTAAAGGCATTTGGCGATCTGCCCGATCATTTCCCGAATACTGTCGACCTGCACCGGCCCCTGGTCCAGCAATCGCCAGACTTCCGCCACCAGGCTGTCCAATAGGCTTTCATAACCGAGGTGGGAGATCAGGTACCGATAGAGTTCCTGAACGATGGTGCCAAGTTGCTTGGGTCTTTCACGATCGGCTTCGGTGAGCTGGCCAGACAGCAGGTCCAGGTTTAATGCCATCACCTGGGTGAGAAAGTGGCGTGCCTGCTCAGCAGAAATTCCGGGATGGAAGTATTTGCCACGGGTGACGGCCAGCATGCGCAGTTCGCTGATCGCCTCGACAATGGTGGTAACTGCACCCGCCTCCCTCAGAGAGTGTTTGGCGAGCGCCGGTTGCAGCAGGGCTGGCCGGGCCCAGTCGCTGGTGCCGAAAATGCCAGCGGATTCGAGCGACCTTACGCGCCGGTAGATGGCGTCGAAGCCGCCTGGCAGCGTCATTAGCATCCGTGTGCGCTCCAGGAGACTGAGACTGGAGGCTTTGGGGTCCGATTTGCGGGCGCGGGCAAATTCTGCCAGCGCCATGTCGAATTGTATCAATGCCGGCTTGAGCGCAGGATCTGCGTCTTGGCGCTCCATAGCGTTGGCTCCCTTGAGGTATTACCCGCCCTGGCGAAAGCGTTGAATAAAGGCTTCAGACTCCGCGATTGATTGTTCCATATTGCGAATCAGGGAATCCACATCCTGACGGATGCTCACCAGTTCGTTTTCCAGCGAACCGATCGCCTGGGCATTCAGATTATGCTTAAGGTACAGCACCTGATCCTCAAATGCCTGCAGCACCGGTTCCATTCTGTCCTCGGCGTCGTGCATCCGGCTGATCAGCTGGCCGTACTGGACGCGGGTCTCTTTCAGCTGCTGTTCGCTGCTGCGGCGCAGTGACGCGCTTTCGTACAGGCTGAGCTCGTCTTCCCATTCATCGAACAGGTCCTCGGCGACTTCTTCTACTTTGTCGATCCGGTCTCTAACCTCTTCGGCACTCGCCAGGCTGTCTTCGTAGGCATCGCTGATTTCGGCATATTGTTCCTTGAGCTCGGTGTCAGGCGTGTCCACCACACTCTGGAAACGCTCAAGCGACGAACGGAAGGTTTCCTGGGCGTCGTTCTGGCTGTCCCGGGCATCTTCGACTCTATCCACCAGGATGTCTCGCTTTTCATACCCGAATTTTTCCATGGTTTTGTAGTACACCGTGGAGCACCCGCCAAGGAGCACCGCGCTGAGCAATAGCACCCAGACACGTTGAAGGCTGATTTTTGTTTTCGAGTAGTCGGTTGCGGGGCTGGGCATAGGGGCGTCTCCGGTTGCATGCTAATCACAGAAGTGAAGCATGGCGGTGGAGCGCTGACAAGCACGTATTCGGCCTTGATTCGCTGGAGCGGAAAACGACAAACCCCGGCAAGTGCCGGGGTTTGTCGGTTCAACAAAAGCAGGGACCGTGGTTATTTCTTGAGTCCCATCTCCTCGATTGAAATCTCCCGCATCTTGAATTTCTGGATCTTCCCGGTGACGGTCATCGGGAATTCGTCCACGAACTTGTAGTTCTTCGGGATCTTGAAGTGAGCGATCTTGCCCTTGCAGAAGGCCTGCAGGTCCTCGGCTGTGACTGGCGCCGCGTCTGGAGCCAGCTTCACCCAGGCAATAAGCTCTTCGCCGTACTTGTCATCGGGAATGCCGGTTACCTGCACTTCTTCGATGGCCGGGTGGGTGTAGAGGAACTCTTCGATTTCTTTCGGGTAGATGTTCTCGCCACCGCGGATGACCATATCCTTGATGCGGCCAACGATCTGGACATAGCCTTCTTCGTCCATGGTGGCCAGATCGCCCGTGTGCATCCATCCGGCGCTGTCGATGGCTTCGCGGGTTTTCTCTTCGTTGTTCCAGTACTTCAGCATCACGCTGTAGCCACGGGTGCAAAGTTCGCCGATCTCGCCACGCGGAACCACGTTGCCGGTGCCCGGATCAACGATCTTGGTTTCCAGGTGCGGCTGGGTGCGGCCCACGGTGGTGACCTGCTTCTCGAACGGATCCAGGGAGCTGGTCTGGGTGGAAACCGGGCTGGTTTCGGTCATGCCGTAGGCAATCTGAACCTCTTTCATGTTCATCTTGCCGTTGACCTTCTTCATGACCTCTGCCGGGCAGATGGACCCCGCCATGATGCCGGTGCGCAGGCTGGAAAGGTCATAGGTCTCGAATTCCGGCTCGGCCAGTTCGGCAATGAACATGGTGGGCACGCCGTACAGGGCGGTGGCCTTTTCCTGGTGCACGGCCTGCAAGACGGACTTGGGCTCGAAGCCTTCGCCGGGATAAATCATGGTAGAACCGTGGGTGATACAGCCCAGGTTGCCCATGACCATGCCGAAGCAGTGGTAAAGGGGCACCGGGATCACCAGGCGGTCTTTCTCGGTCAGGAGCTGGCTCTCGCCCACAAAGTACCCGTTATTCAGGATGTTGTGGTGGGTGAGGGTAGCGCCTTTCGGGTTGCCGGTGGTGCCGGAGGTGAACTGGATGTTAATGGGGTCATCAAACTGCAGTTCGCCCTGGCGTTTTACCAGATCGTCCTGGGACACGTCGCTTGAGAAGCCGAGGAATTCCTTCCAGGTCCACATGCCGTCGTGCTTGTCTTCGTGCACATTGATCACAGCCCGCAGTTCCGGAACGTGGTCGGCCTTGAGCTTGCCGGGGGAGCTTCGCTTCAGCTCCGGGGCCAGCTCGTAGATCATCTCGCGGTAATTGGAGGCTTTGAAGCTGTCGGCCGTCACCAGGGTGGTGATACCAGCCAGGTTGAGGGCGTATTGCAGTTCGTGGACACCGTAAGCCGGGTTGATGTTCACCAGGATGGCACCGACTTTGGCGGTGGCGAACTGGGTAACGGTCCACTCATAGCGGTTGGGTGACCAGATGCCCACGCGGTCGCCGCGTTTGACGCCAATGGCCATGAAGGCACGGGCGGCTTCGTCGACTTTTTCAACAAACTCTTTGTAGGTCCAGCGAATGTCCTGGTGCAGGCACACCAGGGCTTCGTTGTCCGGGTATTTCTCGGCGGTGCGGTCGAGCATTTCACCGATGGTCATGCCCAGCAGGGGCACTTCCGCGGTTCCGCTGGTATAACTTGGTAGAGTCTTGCTCATATCTCTGCCTCCATTGTTTTTGTATTCGAGGGCGAGCAGGGTGGTTTACCTGCTAGCGACTCTGACTGTGATATTCGGGGTTCGGTTGCATATCGCTGGCAATCGCCACCCGGTTGGACATGTTGTAAAAACCGATCAGGTTGCTGAGATCCCAAATGCCGCGGTCACTCAGACCGGCATCCCGCAGGGCCTGGATGTCGTCTTCGGTGACGGTGGCCGGGGAGCGGGTAAGGTGGGATGCAAAATCCAGCATCGCCCGCTGGCGCTTGTCGAGTTTGGCGCTGCGGTAGTTCATCACCATGTGCTCTCCCAGCTGGGGATCGCCGCTCAGCACCCGCACGGCAGCGCCGTGGGCGACCAGGCAGTAGAAGCATTTGTTCTCGGAGGAAACCACCACGGCCACCATTTCCCGCTCCAGCTTGGAGAGTTCACCTTCGCCGAGCATGAGCTCGTTGTACAGGCGGGTGAAGCCGTCCAGCTGTTTGAGGTTCTGGCTGTAGGCGGTGAGTACGTTCGGGATCATGCCCAGCTTTTCCTGGCAGATCTGGAAGTACTTCTGAGTGTCCTCCGGCATGTCGCTGATCTCGGGAATCGGCAGATCCAGCGCGACCACATTCTTGTTGCTCATAACTACTCCTGGTTTTAACAGTTACCGCCCATTGCCTGGCCGACTTTTGAACCGTTGTGACGGTTCAGCTGGCTGCAGATCCAGTCGCCTGTGGCGACCAGTTTTTCAAGATCGACGCCGGTCTTGATGCCAAGGCCGTTAAGCAGGTATAGCACGTCCTCGGTTGCGACGTTGCCCGAAGCGCCCTTGGCGTAGGGACAGCCGCCGAGGCCGGCGACGGAGGCATCGATAACGCTGACGCCTTCTTCCAGCACTGCATACAGATTGGCCAGTGCCTGGCCGTAGGTGTCGTGGAAGTGCGCAGCCAGTTTATCCATGGGCACGTGCGCGGCGACGGCTTCGAGCATGCGTTTGGCTTTGATCGGAGTGCCCACACCAATGGTGTCGCCCAGGGAAATCTCGTGGCAGCCCATGTCGTACAGGGCCTTGGCCACGGTGGCCACCTGCTCCGGGGCAATGTCACCTTCATAGGGGCAACCCATCACGGTTGAGACATAGCCGCGCACGGGGATGCCGTGTTTGCGTGCTTCCTCGACGACCGGCGCAAAGCGCTCGAGGCTCTCGGCGATGGTGCAGTTGATGTTCTTTTTGGTGAAGGATTCGGACGCAGCGCCAAAGACGGCCACTTCGTCGGCCTTCGCCGCCAGTGCCCCCTCAAACCCTTTCAGGTTCGGGGTGAGCGCGGAGTAGCGGACGCCAGCCTTGCGGGTGATGCCGGCCATCACCTCGGCGGCGTCGCCCATTTGTGGCACCCATTTCGGGGACACGAAACTGGCGGCTTCGATGTGGCTCAGGCCGCTGTCTGCCAGGCGGTCGAT
>MRWF01029894.1_pt1 | contig 38242 bp, 25 predicted proteins | sample 1013331 | NCBI WGS metagenome assembly MRWF01 (sample SAMN06117577, study PRJNA244670) | biofilm metagenome | biome: Water; feature: Cathode Biofilm; material: Biofilm; isolation source: microbial consortium enriched at the cathode of a solar microbial fuel cell | place: USA: District of Columbia ... | reverse complement strand
TGAAAATGAAACTAACCATACTTTTCTTAATTCTTACCCTATTCCAAATCAATGCGAATTCTTATTCACAGAACAAAAAGATTTCCTTGAATATGCAAAATGTCACTATTGCCGATGTGATTCAGGAAATAGAGGCTATATCTGATTTTAAGTTCTTATTGAACCGACGAGATGTGGACCTTGATCGCAAGGTTTCAATTGAGGCAATAAAAGAACCCTTGCCATCGGTTTTAACAAAATTGTTTGAAGGTGAAGGGTTGGGTTTTAAAGTGTTTAAGAAACAAATAATCCTACATGGGGTAGCAAATAAGTTGGAATCAACACCCAAAATGCCATTACCTATGAAGACAAGTATTCTTCTGTTCCAGGAATTGGTTTCTGGATCGGTCAAAGATGGTAATGGACAACCATTGCCGGGTGCTAGCATTGTAGAAAAGGGTACCGCGAATGGAACGCAATCTGACTTTGATGGTAATTTTTCGTTGGAGGTCACCAATGAAAATGCCACCTTGGTGATTTCTTATATAGGGTTTGCAAAAAAAGAAATCGAGGTAAATGGAAGAACCAGTTTCGATATCATATTAGAGGAGAGTGCCGCAGGCCTTGATGAAGTGGTTGTTGTCGGCTATGGTACCCAACGTAAGAGTGATTTTACCGGTGCCTTGAGTTCTTTGAAGAGTGATGACCTTAATCCCGGTACCAATGTGTCCGTTGATCAGTTGCTGGTGGGCAGAGCAGCAGGAGTACAGATAAGCCAGACAAGTGCGGAACCTGGAGGAGGAATTTCCATTAGGGTGCGAGGTGCAAGTTCTATATCAGCTGGCAATGAGCCATTGTACGTCATCGATGGTTTTCCAATCGACAATTCACAAGGGCTTTCTGGATCTGACCCCAATACGGGTATGGGCACCAACGTAAACCCTAGGAACCCCTTAAATACCTTGAACCCCCAAGATGTAGAATCTATTGAAATTCTAAAAGACGCATCAGCAACAGCAATCTATGGGTCTAGGGGCGCCAATGGAGTTGTCTTGATTACAACCAAAAAGGGGTCAGCACAAAGACTGACCGTAAATTATGATGAATCGGTAGGGTTTCAGCAAGTTCACAATAGAATAAATCTTCTCTCTGCATCAGAATATATTGATGTTATCAACGGTATTGCTGTAGACAATGGCAATGAGCCTGTGTTCACCCAAGTAGACATCCAACAAATAGGTGCCGGTACTGATTGGCAGGACCAAATTTTCAGAACAGCCATTATACAAAATAGAAATTTATCAATTTCAGGAGGAAGTGAAAATTCCAAGTTTTTTGTCTCTTTAAACCAATACAATCAAGATGGGGTGGTCAAAAATACCGGTATTAAAAAATATATCGGCCGAGTAAATTACGAGAGCACACTTGGCAACAAGGTCAGAATGGGCCTCAATCTTAATACAAGCCATATCAAGGACAAAAATAGTGTTGATGGCGTTGGATTCAATTACAGTTCGGGGCCCATTTTTTCAGCACTTTCATATGACCCCACTGAACAGGTATTTGATGAGAATGGCAATTTCAGCGAATCTTCCCAATTGACCGTGAACAACCCTTTGAGCTTAGTTGAGGGTGTGTTGAGCGAAAACCTCACAAACCGCACACTCGGGAATATATACTTTCAGTATGAAATCAGTAATTTATTGAATGCCAAACTAAGTTTTGGGTCAGATAGGTCGAACTCCCGAAGAGATGTTTATAACTCTACTTTGACCGTGAACGGAAGGGCACAGGGCGGGGTTGCCAATGTCTCGACATTAGAACGCAACAGCAACCTCGTTGAATTTACCATGAATTATAATAAGAAGTTTGGTTCTGAAAGTAATTTGAGCGTTTTGGCCGGTGCTACCTATCAAGATTTCAGTGTGAGGGAATTTTCGGGAACCATTGGAGGTTTTCCTGATGATATAATAGAAACCAACAATCTATCATTGGGGGACACTGGAAATGACAACCTAAGAAGCCTGAAAGAAGAAAATGTGCTAACCTCGTACCTAGCAAGATTTAACTATAATCTTATGGATCGCTATCTCTTTACGGCAACGGTTCGAACTGACGGTTCTTCTCGTTTTGGAGAGAATAACAAATTCGGTTATTTTCCTTCGGCAGCTTTTGGTTGGAAACTTTCAAATGAAGTCTTTGTACCTGATTTTTTTGAGGAACTGAAACTTAGGGCGAGTTGGGGTCAGACGGGCAATCAAGAAATAGGCAACTACAGTTCCTTACTTACTTTCAGCAGTAGTACAAACGCCGTTTTTGATAATCAACCTATTACCACCACAAGACCTTCAAGGATTTCAAATCCCGATTTGAAGTGGGAGACTACAGAACAGCTCAATATTGGTTTGGATATGTCTATACTAAAAGGAAGGCTACGTACCTCGGTAGACTTTTTTGTCAAAAACACAAGAGATTTACTCTTTGACTTGCCTTTACCTTCGGCATCCGGCTTTAATTCTATCTTATCGAATGTCGGAAAAATACAGAACAAAGGTTTCGAGGCATTGATCAACAGCATAAATGTATCTTCACCCGACTTTATGTGGACTACCGCAGTAAATTTTTCTATGATCAAAAATGAAGTATCCGATTTGGGCAGAATAGATGAGATTCCCACGGGAAACATAGCTGATATTGGAAACAATGCCATAATCAGGAGAGGTGAGCCGTTGGCATCCTATTTCGGCTATGAGGTAACGGGCATTTTTCAAGAAGGCGATGACATTGCCAATTCGCCGCAACCTACAGCACAACCTGGATTTCCAATCTTTAGAGATGCTGATCAAGATGGCACAATCGACCCCGATGACCAAATCATTTTAGGGGATCCATTTCCTGATTTTACATATGGGATAAACAACAGTTTCAGTTATAAGGGCTTGACCCTGGATATTTTCATACAAGGTCAAGAGGGGGTTGAGCTCTTAAATGTCAATGCCATTCAAAGCCTCTATCCTGGTACGTTTAGGTTGAACAGATATGCACATCAATACTTGGATAGATGGACTCCCCAAAACACAAACACTATATGGCCTTCGGGTACCAATCCTTCATCATACGGTGGAGGAAGGGTCAATTCACTGGTTGTCGAAGACGCGTCCTATATAAGGTTAAAAAGCATAAACATCAGCTATCAAGTACCTGTTGACAACATAAAGTTCTTGTCTTCTTTAAAGCTCTATTTGACAGGACAAAACTTGTTGACCATAACAGATTATTCAGGTTTCGATCCAGAGGCCAATTCCTTTGGAAGAAATAACACCAAGGTTGACTATAGCAGCTACCCCTTGGCAAGCAGCTGGATTTTGGGTGTAAACATTGGATTATAAAATTAAATTTACTAATATGAAATCACTATATAAATACTATGGAATTGCGGTGCTGGCCCTATCGGCATCGTGCACTGATATCTTGGAGGAAGAAACATTCTCCGAACTGGAACCCGAAACATTTTTGGCCACTGAGAAAGGAATTAGGTCGTTGCTTGGTTCCGCATACAGTTCAATACAAGTGCAACCCGGCATACCCCAGCAAGGTATTTATGCATTATCGGGACTTTCTTCGGGAGAAGTGTCAAGCTTAAACGGGAGCATTGAAATATTTTATAGGCAGCTTTCCGATTTCACATGGGACAGCAATAATAGACATATTTTAGGGCAGTGGGACCTATATTATGCAGCTATCAGAGATGCAAACGTGGTGTTGAGCAATATTGACAATGGCCCATTTAGTGAAGATTTCAAAACTCTGATTACCGCCGAGGCTCGCTTTATTAGAGGGTATAGCTATTCTAAGCTATATAACCTTTTTGGCCCAGTGCCCTTGTATAAGGATTTATTTAACGAAGACCTTTTACTACCCAGAAGTACAGAGGCCGAAATAGAATCGTTCATCGAACAAGAATTGATTTTTGCGTCAACAAACCTTCCAATTAGAGCAATTGAAGAAGGTAGGGCGACCAAAGGAGCTGCGCTTGGCACCTTATGCAAACATTATTTGAATACCAAAGAATGGCAGAAAAGTGCGGAAAAGGCAAACGAAATCATCTCTTTGGGGGTTTATGAACTTTTGCCCGATTACGAAGAAGTTTTCAGTTTGGACAATGAAATCAATGATGAAATGGTATGGGCACTGCCTCACGTAGCTCCTGATGCTGGCAACCAAATAAATGCGCTCACTTACCCAAGTGATTTTCCTAGACCGGGAGACCTTAGGCTGTATCCGGTCATCATATTTTTTGAAGATGAATTTGTATTATCGTTCGAGGATAATGATGCTAGGAAAAACTTGATTGTTACTGAATACACCAATACGGCCGGGGATGAGATTCAGCTTTTTGGCAACGACCGTTCTTTTCCTGCTAAATATCCCATGGATCCCAATGGATCGGGAGATGGGCAAGGAAACGACATCCCTGATATTCGTTACTCAGATATTTTGTTATCGAGAGCTGAGGCTTTGAACGAACTCAACGGACCTGTTCAAGAATCAATCGATTTGATAAATCAGGTTCGCAGCAGAGCCGGAGCAAGTGAAATCTCACTTGCTGATTTTTCAAAACAAAGTTTGAAGAGTTTCATATTGGATGAAAGAAAAAGAGAATTTTTCTGGGAAGGCAAAGGAAGGGAAGACCAGCTTAGACAAGATGTATTCATATCTAAAGCTGTTGAAAGAGGTAAGCTTGCCCAAACGTTTCATGTATTGTTCCCAATTCCTCAGATCAATTTAGATGCAAATCCAAAATTGGTGCAAAACGAGGGTTATTGATTTTTGTAGAACATTTTTATTTCGAGCACAGTGGAAAAGGAAAATTCGTTGCATTTAGAGAAGAATTAACAATCTTTAAGGACGGAATGATTGAAATGGTTTCCAAAAAATAGATGCTGAGCTACAAGCTTAAATTGTGTGATTCGCACACATAGCTTCAATAAATCCCCCCACGGATTTAGAACAAAGGAAGGGTTTGAAATGGGTCTGGATAAGCCCGCGTAAACTGACCCACCTTCGCCGGATGAAACCGACCAGGGCAAATGGACTGCCCAGATTTGATCTATCCGTGGGTTAAACTTAGTTTTTATTTTTCAATTTTCTTCTCATTGATTCTCCTTTTATATCTATTCTGTAGGCTGTATGCACCAAACGATCGAGGATGGCATCGGCTAGTGTTCTCTCCCCGATGATGTCGTGCCATTTTGATACGGGCAATTGTGGACTATAATTCTGTGTTTTTATCTCAGAATAACCGTACATGGTACCATTCACATTTTTTAGTAAAATAGGCTCTACCCATCATAAAATAAAGGGTTTGATAGAACTTGTAATCAGAAAACCTTTATAGGAAAAATACTTTCAAAACAATCCTTTCTACTTATTTTATCATATAACTTCTTAATGAGAAGTGATTTAAACTTTTTTTGGATCGAAAGATAGGGCTACGGACATTTGTGTCGCCAAACATAAATACCATAGCCCATGTACAAAAGATACCATAGAAATGGAGATAGTTCCGCACATACCTTTACCGAAAAGGGGTTTTGCCCCAACGGCTCCCTTGTACGAGATTGTCAATGCGATACTCTACAAGTTGAAGACGGGCGTGCAATGGGAGTACCTGCCCACGAGCTCGCTGTTCTCCCAAAAGGTCCTGAGTTGGCAATCGGTCTACCACCATTATCGCAAATGGTGCCGTTCAGGGACATTTCTGGATTGTTGGATCGGTATTTTAAAACGGTACAGGGACATGTTCGACCTCTCCAGTGTCGATCTTGACGGCAGCCACACTGCCATCAGGGGAGGCTAGGCCGTGGAATACCAAGGCCGCAAAAAGGGCAGGACCACCAATGCCCTCTTCCTTACCGATAGGCAGGGACTGCCCTTGGCCATCTCGGAACCGGTATCCGGTAACCACAATGACCTTTTTGACATCGAGGTACTGCGTAGGCTCCATAACCAAAATGGGCGTCATGCCCTCCTTCTTCGGGACCACCCCCAGGCCAGTGTTTCACCATCGCATTCACGCTTTGGTAGCCCCAACCGCCATCACCGGAAGATTGAAATCCATCCACATAGGCCCTGGCCATATCGGTGGCCAATTTAGGGTCCTCACCCATGGTACCATCAAAACGGGACCAACGGGGTTCCGTGGCCAAATCAATTTGGGAGGAGAGTGCCGTGGCAATGCACAAGGCACGATATTCCTTGGAAGCAATCTCCCCAAATTGCTTCATCAATCCAGGATCAAAACTGGCCGCAATGCCCAAGCTACTGGGCCACATGGAAATCTGTCCGCCCGATCCTGCATTGAATTCCGCATAGGAATCGCTGCCATGCCTTGGATACGAACTCGTGTTCACCGGAATGCCCATGCCGATACCTTCCACAAAGGCTTGCGCATTGTTGTTCCATTGCGCAGCAACTCCGGGAGATTCCACGCTGGTAATCAATACATGCCGTAAGTTGTCATACTTTAAAAAAACTTGTTGGGCATCGGAAAGGTCACTTGCCTTTGCCCCACTTTCCGCAAAAGGCTTTACATTGTAGGTCGCCGGACCAAAAAAACGGTTCCCACCTCCTGGAATGGATTGGTGGGCACTGTACAACATCAATCCGGCAATTCGCTCAATGCTCATCTTGGAAGCCAAGTCCTGGGCTCGTTCCTCAACGGGCAATCGCCAATCCTCATAGGAATCCAGTCCCATTTTGATTTAGATCCTTGAAGGCCAATTGATCTACTTCAAGGATGAGAACCCCGGATTTAGAGCAATACCCTAAACTTTTCCCAACTTGTTGGTGTACAAGATTGAATTCTCCTTTATTCTCTTCGGTAAATTTTGGACCACTGCAGCCCGTCAAGAGTATAACTGAAACAGCAATGCTAAAATAGAATGGGCGCTTTTAGGATTTCATATTGGTGTATTTTGTGTTCAAAGACTGTTTTTTGGCTTTCCGTTTTTAGGATTTTTGGGAGGAATCATATAGATGCTATTTGTTTCTGGGCATTTTTACCGGCATTACTGTCCTAAACCCTAAATGCTCCATTCCCGAATCAGGACTGGTGGCCATACGGGCACTTATCCGGTAGCTGGCACAATAGGAGGCACTGCATAGGAAAGACCCGCCCTTGATCACTTTTTCCTTGGCATATGGGTTCGAGGGATTATAGGCCTCAAAAGCCCCTTTAGGGTTTTGGGTAACCTCGTTTTTGTCCGCAAGTTCCTTATAATAATTCGTGTTGTACCAGTCGCTAGTCCATTCCCAGACATTTCCGGCCATATCGTAAAGGCCAAAGTCGTTCTTGGGATAGCTCATCACGGGGGCCCTACGCTCAAATCCATCCTCTTTGGTATTGTTCAACGGAAATTCCCCTTCCCACGAATTGGCATGGGAACTCAACTGCGAGACATCGCTTCCCCAAAAGAACAGCTCGTCCTTTTTGCCTGCCCGTGCGGCATATTCCCACTCGGCCTCGGTGGGTAATCTCCTTCCCGCCCACTTACAATAGGCCAGGGCATCCTCAAGGGCAATGTGCACCACAGGCTCATTTTCCTTGTCCTTAATAGTGCTTTCCGGCCCGTTGGGATGTTTCCAATTGGCACCTATCTTCCATTCCCACCATTGCGAATAATCATATAGGTTAGTCACACTGGATTTGGTTTTTTTGAACACAAGGGACCCTGGCTGCAAAATGGAGTCATGGGGTTTGGGAGTGCCCTCTGGCAATTGTTTCTTCATTTCCTCCCAATCAATTTCCCGTTCTGCGACAGTTACGTAACCGGTCTCATCCACAAATTTGACGAACTGTTCATTGGTGACCTCATGGATGTCCATAAAAAAACCGTCAACGTGCACCTGGTGCGCCGGCTTTTCATGCATCATGGCCATTTTGTCCTTAGCGACGGCACCCTCCATAAATTCTCCACCTGGTATCCAAACCATACCTTCTGGTGCTTCGGTCGGTGAATCTGTTAATTTTGGAGGCCCCTCTATTTCTGTTATGCCAATGGATTCATTTGCTCCATCTGTTTTGGTCCTGCACCCTATCAGGAAGACAAACAGGATAATAAAAAGTGCCGATTTATGCTTTAATACCATTGTTCTTGGTTCTATGAAGATGTTTTGACCTGGACTATATGGTTAATTTCGTGTTTATAAATATTCTTGGTACAACCTTTTTCTTTTTTCGGGGGAAAGTTTCCAATATTCAACCAATGGGTTGGCTTTGACCTTTTCATAATATTCCTCAATGAATTGCCGGTTTTGGGCATCGTTGTCCCCGTATTTCACCCTTAATTGTTCAAGTTCCTTGTGAAGCTCTTTTTGGATGCTTGCATAGGATAGATCTCCATATACATTGTTCAGTTCATTAGGATCCTTTTGGAAGTCGTATAATTCCCATTTATCCAAATCATAGTAGAAATGGATCAACATGTATCTATCGGTGGTAATTCCGTAATGCCTTCTTACATCGTGCTCGGAAGGATGTTCGTAGTAGTGGTAGTAATGGGCTTTTCTCCAATCCTTAGGTGTGTTTCCCTCTAAAATGGGCAGCATGCTTTTCCCTTGCATGTCCGCTGAAATTTCGGTTTGTGCGATATCCAAAAAGGTTTCGGCAAAATCCAGATTGGAAACCAGGTCCTTATTGGTCGTTCCTGGGCTGACCTTACCGGGCAACTTTACCAGTAATGGAGTTTGCAAAGATTCCTTATACATCCATCTTTTATCAAACCAGCCGTGTTCCCCCAAATAGAATCCTTGGTCGGAGGTATAAATAACAATAGTGTTCTCATCGAGCCCAGCTTCCTTTAAATAATCCAATACTTGGCCAACCCCTTTGTCCACGCCGGCAATACAGGCCAAATAATCCCGCATGTAACGTTGATACTTAAAACGGGTCAGATTGTCTCCCTTAAGATTAGCTTTCTTGACCTTTTCGTTGATAGGCCCATAGATAGAATCCCATTTTTTCTGTTGTTCCTCTGTAAAACCAGCTTGGGGTTGGTCCGTTATTTTAATATCCTGTGCCATTTTCATGGCTTCGGAAATGGACATATAGTTCATGGCGGCTACCTCCCTGTTTCCTGAGTAATCATCGAACAAAGTCTTTGGTTCTGGAATCTCTACATTTTCATACATGCCCAACTCATTTGGTCCCGGCTGCCATGGTCTGTGTGAGGATTTGTGTCCCAAAAACAGCATAAAGGGCTGGTCATCGGATTTGATGGCGTCAATCCATTTGATGGCTTTCTCCGTAATGATTTCCGTAGTGTATCCTTCCAATTGATATTGTCCCTCATTATTGATGAAAAGGGGATTGTAATAGGATCCCTGACCTGGTAGAATGTCGATATAATCGAATCCTTTGGTCGGTTTATCGCCCAGATGTAGTTTACCGAGCACCCCGGTTTTGTATCCCGCCTGTTGGAGCAATTCACCAAAGGTTTGTTGGTCAAAGTCGAATTTGGTACCGAACCTATTGTCGATAAATCCATTTTTATGACTGTACTTGCCCGTGAGTATGGTAGCCCTTGATGGCCCACAAATAGAATTGGCAACCAGACAATTCTCAAAGAGCATGCCTTCCTTGGCAATCCGATCAATATTGGGAGTTGGTGCTACTTGGGCCAATCTACCGCCATAGGCACTGATGGCCTGATAGGCATGGTCATCACTGATAATGAAGACAATATTGGGCCTTTTTTGGTTTTCATCTTTTTGTTGGGCCTGTATTTTGGTAATGCTGAACGACCACAACATTACGAATACCAGTATGATTTGAAAAGGATTCTTCATGTTATTTTATTTAAACTTATAGATGATTTCTGTTGGCTTATATCCTATACGATGCGCATTGACTTGAATGGTCTGCCCTTTTTTGAGTGATATGTTACCACCGGTGTAAACATTCCACGGCTTGGGCACGGTCACTGTTTTTTTGTTGTTATGTGGCATTAGGTAGAAAAAGTCCCAAGTTTTTATGTCCCGTACCAAGGTGGAATCCGCTACATTGTCCTTGAATATTCGATAACCTATGGAGGCACCATCGGTGGCACATGAAAGTGTTACACCTTCCTTGCTTTTTTTTATGACTGGTTTTTCGGTCATAGGGGCATCATCCTTACCTTTCCACCACATGTTCCTGACCATTTCTTTTTCTGGAATTTTACCGGTGTCCCCAACAACTTCCAGCCAGTTAAAAAGTACTTCTTTCAACTCGTTTTTCTTGTCTTGGTATGCGGGGTCGTCTGCTAGATTGTGTACTTCGTCCGGATCTTTGGTGGTATAATAGAATTCTTCTTGCGGTTTTGGCGTATTGAACCAGTCCGAAAGGTATGGATTGGTAATCTTGCCTGCATCCCTCATATCAATGATTTCCTGCATGCTGACCATTTGTCTTCTGTAGGCCAAATCCTGGTATTTGGGCAATTCGGGATGAAAATTATAAACGTACCTAAAGGTCCCATCGGTCACAGAGCGAACTCTATCATATTTATCCGCCATTCTATCCCTGCCGGCAAATACATATTGGTTCTTTTCACTTCCCGATTTTGGGCCCAAAAATGGCTTGCCCTGCAAGTAGTCTGGAATATCAGCCCTGGCAATGGATAACATACTGGGGGCGAAATCAACGGAACTGATCAAGTCATTGTTCACGGTACCGGCCATTTCAGATCCTGGATGTTTCACAACAAATGGGATATGGGTGCCTCTCTCCAAGATTTCACGTTTCATCCAGGGCAAATTGCCTCCATGATCACTATAAAAGATCACATAACTATCATCATAGACCCCATCTTTTTTTAGTTGTTGGATCAATTCTCCCACATCACTGTCCATTTGCTCAATCCGAGTATACAAGGCAGCCTTGTCGTGCCTCATTTGTTCCGTATTCTGGTAATAAAGGGGCAGCACCATTTTAGATGGATCGTAGTAGAGGGAATCTGGAGGAGAAATGATTTGGGACTCATGCGAAATGGCAAAGTTAAAGACACTGAAGAAAGGTTGCCCAGCCTTCCTGTTTTGGTAGGAGGCACCAATACTGCTTTCGTCCCAAACGGTCACGGGCTCCTCAAATTGATAATCTTCTTTTGCGTTGTTCGATGTGTAATACCCAACTTTTCTCAGATACTCGGGAAAAGCCTTGACTTTTGGTGGTAACACGGCCGAATAGCTGGGGACCCCTTCGGGCATCAATTTTGAGTTGTTATGAGTAGTTCTCATATGGGAAGTCCCGATGGAGATCTGGTTCATTCCCGTAATGATAGAGGACCTACTTGGGGCACAGACCCCAGCAGTCGTATATACCCGCGTATACCTAACGCCATCCCTTGCCAGTGCGTCAATATTGGGAGTCCGCACAGTGGCATCCCCATAAACCCCGATATAGGGGGAAATATCTTCACAAACGATCCAAACAATATTAGATTTGGTCTGGGAAAATGTGTGCGCGGTGAAAATAAATATAAGAAGAATCGTAAATCGTTTGGTAATCGTTCTTAAAAATAATGTTACAGTATGCGAAAAAGAATCAAAAATCATGTTGTACAAGATTGGCTTCACTAATTAGAGCGATCCATTTTCCTTTTATAGACAAGATTTTGATTTTTTTTTCTAGTGTGCTACTTCAGCTAAAATGGCAATAAACTCTCATTCTTTTAAGTGAAACATTAAAATCTCATAGGGTGTCTTTCCCTTAAATGCACCTTGTGTTCTATAAAGTTATAAAAGTCTTCCCATTGTTTTATTTTCTTGTTCAAATCAACATCATCAGAATAATCTAGTAGTTGATAAAACTCTTTCTTGTCCGTGAGGTGTGATCGTTCCACCTTTCCGTGAGCTGTGGTCTTCCTGGCTCTATGTAACGGTGCTCCATGCCAAGGTCCTTCACGTGCCAATTGAACCTAGATTGGAACTCATGTCAATTGTCTGTCTGGACTGCATGGATTCGGAAAGGGAACTTATTGGCAACATAATCCATAAAGTCAATGGAACTTGACTGGTTGTGACTTTCATATACTTTCAATGCCCTGATACGCGTGTAATCATCAATGGCCGTGTACTGATATCGTTTTATCTTTTTTCCTTCGTTGGTGTGGAAAATCAAGAATTTAACATCCACTTGGACATGGTGTCCCGGAGTTTCCTTGGCGTAACGTTTAGGTCCCATCGCTTTTCTGGTAACTGCTCGTTTGAGCGGTTTGATACCGTTTCTTTTAAGGGTCCTATAAACACTTGATTCAGAAATATTGATGTCATGGTATCTTTCCAAGTACCATTTGATACGCCATGCGCCAAGTTTGTATTTCCTTCTAAGGTCCAATATCAGATCAACCGTTTTTTGATTGATTCTATTGGGGTAGGTATCCGCTTCCCTTTTTTTCCTTAAAAGACCCTCTGTCCCATACTAATCATACTTTCTTTTCCAGCTAAAGAAAGTGCTCCTGCTCACATTGAACATCTCACAGGTTTCCTTGACCTTTCCATAATCTATTGCAAAGTCCAATACCCTCAGTTTGAACTTCCATCTCAAAAGTGTCTCTTTAAATATTATCAAAATAGTACACTTTTAGTTGACGTAGTCACATACATGAACAAGTAACAGGGAGCCTTCAGGAGGTCCTACATTCTACATAAATAATATACAACCTAAAGTCTCACTTAAAGGGGAGGGATTTTCCCTGGATAAATATAATAAAATCGAGCACTTATGTATATTAGTTAATACTTAATCTGACAATCTCAATATATTAGTTTAACCCTTGAATTAGTGGAAACGCCAGACATAGTATATCATCTTCGTCGGGTCAAAGTGAGTGTAGCTGGCCAGTGAAAGTGAGCCACTTTTGATTTGTGCTGTTTGTAAAGTCCCAAAGGTCTTTTTTTGCCAAAGAGGACCATGGCGAACAAGCAGGTAGACGTGCAAAAATAAATAGATATTCAAATTCTACACCTGGGGTGTGAGCAAGCGGCGGATAAGCCAGAAGTTAGGCATCTTCCGAACACGGTGGACAAGCACATCGATTTCTCTAAGCTTTACCGCTTGACGACATATGAGGTGGAGAATATTTATACTCCTTGATGGGCTAAAATCAAGCTCTTCTGATATGAAATGACTTATTTAAAATGATTTCAATATCTTTCTTTAAAAAGTTCGAATTCTGTCCTGCCGAGGTCACGACACTCAGGAAACCACGCCCTTTCGGACGTGGTTCTTTGTTTTATGGAAAAGCCAAACGTAGTTTGAGCTTTGGAACAAAATAAAGAAAAAGCAGCGCCAGCTGCGTAGTTTCCTATTTGCAACATTGAGCACAAAGGATGTGCGTCAGCACATCCTGCTACGGTCACGAATACATCGAAAAGCAAGCAAAATCATAAGGCTTGCTTTTTTGGTTTTATGCTTTTTGATTTTCAGCCCGTAGCGCAAAGGATGTGAAGCAATCCTGCCGCGGTCACTTGGGCAGTAATGCCAAAAAAAGAAAACCTTGCAAATCTATGAGATTGCAAGGTTTTCGCAGTTTTTGGTCAAATCCAATCTTCTACTAAGAAAAAATTGAAAACACTATTCAAAAAAAGGTATTCCGGGCGTGGCATATTTCCGCATTGCCTCCTGATTGATCTCCACGCCAAGTCCAGGTTTGTCCGGTACAGGTATATAACCGTCCTTGGTCAAAAAATCACCCTCAAAATCGACAATTTCCTTGTACATTTCATTTTCATGGAAGTAAATCTGCCATTCGAGGATGAGGAAGTTTGGCACGGCCGCACAGACATGTGCCGAAGATATGGCACCAAGATATGAGGCGACCATGTGCGGTGCAAAAGGGGTATTATAGGTATTTGCCAGATTGGCTATGCGCAACCCTTCTCCCAAACCTCCACATTTTTGAAGATCCGGCATAATAACGTCTACGGCACCAATTTCAAAGGGATGCCTAAAACCGTAGGTCAAGTACCAATTTTCACCGCCACAAATCGGTGTGGTAGTCGATTCACGAATGCGTGCATAAGACTCCGGAACCTCAGCAGGAACCGGTTCTTCCAACCACATAAGATTGTAGGGCTCCAAAGCTTTGGCTATTTTCATGCCCGAAGCTTCATCAAATCTACCATGACAGTCCACACAAATATCAATGTCTTCGCCCACAGCCTCACGAACCGCGGCGATTTGGTTTTCCATACGCCTTAATTCTGGAATACTTACACTCCAATTGTACAGATCCAATTTATTGGGATCCTGACGATCATCAATATCAAATTTTACCGCAGTGAAACCATATTTGTCCACATCTTCCTTTGCTCTTCTACCCATCTCTTGTGGCTCAAGCCGACTTCCTGCCGTATCGCAGTAAACTCGGATCTTGTCGCGGAATTTGCCCCCCATTAATTGGTAGACGGGCAATCCCAGGGCCTTGCCCACCAAGTCCCACAGGGCTGATTCCAAGGCTGTCATCACACAGACATACATACCCGCTTGGGCTCCTTTAAAGAGGCCTCCCCTGCGCATTTCTTCCTGAAGCCGATTGATGTTCAAGGGGTTTTTACCAATCAAGTGATTTTTGGCCAAGTGGTGCACAACGTGGTATGTTCCGTAAACACCGTCAACACCTTGACCATGCCCAACAATATCCTGATTTGTGTAGATCTTCACAAAAAGGCTGTGCTCATTGCGAATAAACCCGCATTTCACTGCTGTAATCTTAAGATCGGATGGGGCTGATGATTTTGGCGTTCTTTCAATGGATGCTGCCAGACCGTCATAGTTTGTGGCCAGCATCGCGCCGGTGATGCCTAAAGTAGCTCTAGACAAGAAGGACCGACGGGAAGGTTTTTTGTTTGAGGTTGAGGAAAAGAGTTTCATTGATTTTGATTTATGATTTATGATTTTGATATACTAATTACTAAATATACTAAAAAATGAAAATAGATCTTCAATGGAAAGCCAGCACACTCAGACAAGGCATGAATGATTTTAACATATTGGGCATATCAATAAAACTTGAAGTAGCAAAAAATATAACAACCCCTTGAATGAAAACCGTAAACTGATTCAGGAAAAATGGGAAAGAAGATATCCTTTTCACGGCCCAAGTTTCCAAAAAAAAAGGTTTTTGATTAAATTGGTTTTGTAGAAAGTCAAGTAAGGGCTAGGGTTGGAAAAAAGACCCACCATATCCAAGAGCACGTATGGTAAGGCCTCTTAACCAACATTGATTCTGATAACTAAATCTGGGTTCAGGTATTCGCTGAACAAAGTAAATCTAAGGTCCAACTCCTACCTTATTTAGGGATATGCTTCCCTTTTGGAGGTGCAAAACTCCAATAAAGGGAAGCAAAAATCTCATTCATTATTCATTCAATCCTGGGTTCACAATGGTCTCACTGGCGGGGAGAGGCAAATAATATTCAATCTCTCCTAAGGGCTGTAGATCATCAGGATGCTTGTTTGCGATGACATCTTCCACCATTTCCAGCCTGACCAGGTCAAACCATCGACAATACTCTCCAGCAAATTCCCAAGCTTTTTCCTGTACAATTTGTTCTTGGGTTATGGAGGTATAGTCCACAGAAAGTGCCGGGGTATCCAAAGGAAGTCCGTGAGCCCTTCTGACAATTTTATTGATGGCTTCCAAGGCTTCTGGATCACTGTTGTTTCCCGTGGCCATTACCTGTGCCTCGGCAAAAATAAAATAGACCTCGGCCATCCGTTCCAAAGGAAGTGAAAGCGTATTGAGCCATGTCATCCTGTCTCCTTGGAACTTTTTGAAATAAGGCCTGCCTGTATTAAAATCTTGCCAAGGGGTACCATCAGGCAATTCGGTCTGAAAGGTTACCTCCTTGCGCAATTGGTCAGGATATTCATTAAAGAAGGTGATCTCGCTGAAATAGTCATCCCATCCCCCAACATCACCGGGAATGGCGGCATTTCCATAAATGGCATTACCACTACCTCCCTGACTGCCCGAGAAATTAAGGGCAAAGACCTCCTCTTTGTTACCATCATTGTTCATATCTGGTGTGGGCCATAAGTCAGCAAAATTGTCCATGAGTCCCAACCCATATTCCTCTTCATTATCTATTAAATCTTTGGCCACCTGAGCGGCTTGGGCATATTTGGAGGTGTCCTTTAAGGGCCAGCTTGCCATATGCAGGTATACTTCCGCCAAGATGGCCTTAGCGGTACCCTGACAAGCTCTTCCCGGGGCCAATTTGGTTTTTTGCATTAGGTTGATTGCCTGCTCCAAATCGGAAATAACCTGGGCGTAAAGTTCCTCAACAGAACTGGAGGTCATGCTGAGGGTCTCTTCATCAAATTCATGCGAGTTCAACAAAATGGGAGCCTTTCCCCATAACCGGACAATCCAAAAGTAACTGTAGGCCCTTAGAAAATAGGCCTCTCCAGCTATCTGTTCTATGGCGGTCGCATCGCCTTCAGCAGTCTGATAGTTGGCAATGATATTATTGGCACCCTGAATGCTCTTATAGACACCTCTCCATATCAATGGTAACCTTCCGTTCTGTTGGGACACATTGAATTGGTCAAACTCCCTAAAATCTGCCTTGTTACTGGCTTTATGGGTAGTGAGATCATCTGACCCCATGAGGATGGCCTGGGTAGCCGCAGTGGCAAAACCGGAAGCCCATGTTTTTTCCAAGGGCGCGTAAGACCCGGCCAAAGCAGCATTCAATCCCCCTTCATCGGAAAGAGCATCCCCGTCAGGAGTCAACTGCGCAGATAGATCCTCATCCAAAAAATCGCTGCAGGAACCCAATCCTATAGTCAGACAAACAAGTATGATGAGTTTTATGTAAATCTTATTTTTCATGATGTATTGTATTAAAAGTTAAGCTTAACTCCCAAGGTCCATGTTTTGGAATTCGGATAAGAGCCTGCGTCCCCTCCACTTGAGTCTCCAATTCCGTTATTGGAATATGCCTCGGGATCTAAACCTTTGTAGTCTGTGATTGTCCACAAGTTGGTACCACTCAGAATCACTTGCATATCGATACCTTTGATGGTTTCTTGGGGAAGATTATAGGAAAGGCTCACGTTCTTCAACCTCACAAAATCTCCTTTTTCAACAAACCTTGAGGATTGTATCTCCTCTAGGCTGGTGGGGCTAAAATGAGGAATGTCGCTATCTTCGTTCCCTGGGGCCCAACGATTTAATATGTCTACATGTACGGATTCCCTGGCATCCACATTGGGCATTACCCCTGTAGCATACCCAAAGTTCCATTTATCAAAGCCTGTCATTGCATTAAAGAACAGGTTTAGGGTGAAGTCTTTGTAGCTAATAATGTTATTCCAACCATAGGTGGCCGTTGGGGTACCATTGCCTATGATTTGCATGTCATCCGCATTGATACTGTTATCTCCGTTGATGTCTTCATATCGGGAATCACCTGGCACATTTCCATAAACGGCAGCTTCGGCCGCTTGATCAGATTTCCATGTTCCCAAATACCGAAGGCCCCAATAGGTTGAAAGTGATTCACCGGGGGTTAGAATATTCTCTGGCTGGTTGGTAAGACCTGCCCCAACTCCACCTGAAAGAAAGATTTCCGATCGGTCACCAAGATCTACCACTTCATTTGTCAAGTAAGCGGCATTGAACGTGGTTTCCCAAGTAAAATTGCCGTTATCGACCAATGTGGCATTGATTCCCAGTTCCACACCTGAATTATCGACCTGTCCTACGTTTTTGACAATTTCCCCTCCTCCCACATAATCGGGAAGGGGTTGGTTGAGCAACAAATCCTCGGTTGATTTTTCATAATAATCCAAAGTAATGCCTAAACGGTTGTTGAAGAATCCCATATCCACTCCAAAGTTCAGCTGACTGGTGGTCTCCCAACGTAGGTCGGCATTCCCAGGGTTTCCCAAAACAAAACCTGGGGTCAAGCTTCCATTTAAATAGGAGGCTCCAGCTGTGTTTGGATTGGTGTTCAACGTGGTAATCGTACCGAAAGGAGCAATGGCCTGGCTTCCTGTCTGTCCCCAACTAGCCCTTAGTTTCAGCTCGTCAAAGAAGGTTTCTTGCATAAAATCTTCCTCAGAAATCCTCCACCCTAAGGCAACGGATGGAAAAGTACTGTATTTATTGTCCCCTCTAAACTTGGAAGAGCCATCCGACCTTACCGAGAGGGTAAGCAGGTATTTGTCCATGTACTCATAGTTCAATCTTCCTATATATGAGAGGAGTGTTTCCTTGCTTTTGATTGCGGTGGAAGCGGATGACCCCACCAAGTTGAGATTGTCATACCTAAAAATAGGAAAGAGCAAGTTACTGGCGTCGGTACTAAAGCCGTCCATTTCCCTACTCTGGTTCTCGAAAACTGCTGTTACCGTAAGATCGTGTACCCCATTGAAATTTTTCTTGTACGTGAGGTTGTTTGTGTTCTGCACAAAAAGACTTTCTATTGAGGACCTAGTGGCTGTAGCTGTTTCGTTGGCAAGACCCAAAGTAAAATTTTTGGTTTGTGCATTGGAATAGCTTAGGCCGAACCCCACATTAAAGGTTAGTCCTTCAAAGAATTCATAGTTGAGTGAACCATTGGTAGTAAAAGTGCTCACTTCCGAAATTCGATCGTTAAGGGCAGATTCCAATGGATTGGCCTTGATCGACGATATGGGGTCCCTAACGGTAAACTGCCCAGTCTCATCCCTGGCAGGGGTTGTAGGCGCCCAGGTCAAGGGACCGGCCAAAGAGCCACTGGTGTTCCCAGAACCATTTACGTTATTTGTTTCCCTTCGATTAAAGTTGGTCTTAATGTCAGCCGTAAGTTTATCACTTAGATTGGCCTTTACATTGGCCCTAAGTCCAATTTTGGTATAATCTGAATTTACGACAATACCTTCTTGATCCAGATAATTCCCCGATACAAAATAGGAAACCCCCTCTTTACCGCCTGAATAGTCTATTTGGTATTCCTGGCCGAAACCTGTTCTGAACAAGAGATCTTGCCAATCCGTGCCACCATTTACCCTGAAATTATTTATCTCTTCTTGGGTAAACTTTGGTGCCAATCCAAAATCCGTTGCCCTTGCATTTACAACTTCGGCAAAGGTGGCCGCGTCCAATAGTTCCCATTCCTTGATCAAATTGGCCACAGAAAGACGAGAGGTAAATGAAATCCTAGGTTTTCCCATTCTTCCCGACTTTGTTGTGATCAAGACAACCCCATTTGAACCCCTACTTCCATAGATGGCAGTAGATGAAGCATCCTTCAATACTTGCATGGACTCGATGTCCGCAGGGTTAACATCCCTAAAATCGGCCCCTACAAAACCGTCAATGACATAAAGCGGTTCATTGCTCCCATTGATGGAGTTGGCCCCCCTGATCCGGATGGATACTGTTCCCCCAGGAGCTCCAGAGGAATTGGTGACGTTGACCCCGGCAGTCCTACCTTGTAGAATTTGGTCCACCCGAGTAACGGGTTGGTCTTCATATTCATCTGAGCTTACCACTGAGATGGCCCCAGTCAAGTCTTTTCTTGTTTGTGACCCATATCCTACAATGACCACTTCGTTGAGGGCTTCGGCATCTTCCTGCAGTTGGATGTTCAAAGTTGTGTTTGTGCCCACTGTTCTTTCAACGGGCTTCATCCCAATATAGGAAAAGATCAATATGGCGGAAGAAGAGGAAACTTGAATACTGTAGTTCCCATCAAAATCTGTGGCCACCCCATTTGTGGTGTTTTTTTCCACTATGGAAACCCCGGGAAGAGGTTCTCCTCCTGAATCGGTCACAGTACCGGAAATGGTCATTTGCACCGCCACGGTATCTGTTGATATGTCATTGGCTGCCATACCGCTTTGACCCACTCTGTAGGAAACCTGTTCGGGTTTTAGTATAATTTGTTGGTTTTTAAAAACGTAATCAATACCCTTGTTTTTAAAGAAATCTGTTAAAACATCTTCCAAAGGTTTGTTTTTGGCCTTGATAGTCACTAGTCTTTCGGCATCAATTTTATCAGTATTATATAAGAACTTATATGGTGTATGAGCCTCGATTCTCTCAAAAACCTTATACATTTTCACTTGCTGCATATCCAAAGTAACTTTGGTTTTTTGTGAATATGAATTGGCTTGAACTGAAAAAACGGAAACTATCAAAAGGATGGTTGCCAGTTTCATTGCTAAACTAAATTTTAGCATAGAAGACCCCCATAAAAGGGCCTGCCTATCATTTTTTTCCATAATTTTACAATGTTATTAGTTAAATTGATTTTAGCTGATTATTCTTAATCGGGAAATGGTGCGACATTTTCCGATTTTTTTTTGATTGATCTTTTATTTCTTCATTGGCATATTGTTTTTTGGTTTATTTATTGTAATGTGATTACCCTCAACGGTATAATCAAAAGGGGTATCTTCACCAAATGAGTCCAAGACTTCCTTGATCGTTTCTTTGTCAAAAGTGGCCGTGAATACCTGATGGTCCAATTTGGCATAATTATTCACAATGGTCACCTTGTAGTGACGTTGTAATTTTTCAACAATATTTGTAAAGGGCAACTTCTTAAGGACCAGTTTTCCTTCTATCCAACTTGTATAAATACTAGTGTCGACTTTTTCAAATTTTATGTTTTTGTCACTGCGCGCCCAAGAAGCCTTATAACCCGGTTTCAGTAATACAGGAGAATGAATTTCATTGAATTTTTCTTTTTTACCGTATAAGCCTACAGAGCCTTCAACAAGCACGGTATTGATATCTTTATCCTCGGGATAGGATGAAATGTTGAAAGTAGTTCCCAATACACGAAGGTTCATGTTTCCGGCTGATACGATAAAGGGGCGTAGCGAATCCTTTATGACCTCAAAATAACCTTCGCCAACAATGGATACCTGCCGGTTTCCATCCTTGGAAAATTGAATGGGATAGCGAAGGAAAGACCCTGCATTTAGGTGGACCTTGGTTCCATCGGACAGCACAATACCAAATCTTTTTCCATAGGGCACAGTGAGTTCATTATACACCAATTTCCCCGAGTCCACTTCATCATTGGAATGCGCTTTGGAATAATCCAATACCACCCCTTTCTGTACGACCAACACTTCCCCTTTGTCATCATTGATGGTCTGCGAACTTTCAGGAGAAATAATTTTTATTTCCCCATTGTCCAGCTTCAAGGTAATTGCATCCTCAATATTGGGCGTATTTGCTTTGGGGTTTTGTAATAGAAAATACAGGCTGCCCAACCCGAATAATACTGTAATTACTGCAGCATACTTTAAAACCAGACGGGCGTAGTTTTTCCTGTAAGGGGGTTTTGTTTCAACACCGGTCTTTTCCAACACAACTTTCCACGCTTCATCTATATTTATTTCATCTACATTGGGCAATTCTTCGCCATTTTGGTATCGCTTTAGAAAAAACTCATAAAGATTTCGATTCTTTAAAGAGGCATTTACCCACTCTTCAAAGAACCGGTTTTCTTCTGGTGAGAGTGTTGAGGTGATCTTCTTTATTAGTATTGAGCCAATATCCACTTTGGTTTCTTCTTTATTCGCGTTCTATATATAAGACACGGAAAAAGAAAAAAGGGTGATGTGATTTTGATAAAAATTTAAAATAGGAGGGTGAATAACTGAAAATAAGCAAAAAACACTATTGAAATATATGTATTTCTCAATTCAGAGCGAAGAATTCTATAGGCCTTTTTGATGTGTGTCTTTACGGTATTTACAGAAATATCCATGGTTTCTGCCGCAACGCTATATTTCTCCCCTTCCATGGCACAAAGCTCAAAAACCTTTTTACACTGCTCTGGCAATTGTCCCATTGCCAGTTTAATTTTTTTGTCAATGTTTGTGTCCAATGGTGAGCAATCCTCAATAATTGCAAACGATAAATCTTGTTCTTCAAGGGGACGTTCCTTTTTGGTTCTCCGTAAATGATTAAGGCTTTTGTTTTTGACAGCGGTCCAGATATAACTTTTTGCATTTTTGATTTTTTGGATTTCCTCTTTGGTCAAAACTTTCACAAAAACATCCTGAACAATATCTTCTGCTACATCCATACTGGAGGTGTATCTATAAGATAGCAAGCAAAATTCCCTATAATGCTTTTTAAATATAAGTTCAACCTGTCTATGATACTTTTTTTTATCCATATAAGAAACCTCCATTGGCACAATAATTCCTTACTGATTTTTATTGGAAGAAAAGTGATGCAACTACACCAAACTTAAAAATTGAATTAGCTTTACCTATTGGCATTTCATATTCAATATTAATAAAAAAATTAAAGTATTATTAAATATTGGACTGCTTTTCAATTGATTTACCCTTTTTGAATGGTGTTTTTTACGTTATGTACAAATAGATTTTTAAGCCCACTTTATCACAACCAAATTTCATCTTGGAGGTCTTTAAACACATATAGAACAAATCATTGAAGGGTGCAGAAAAGCAAATCTCACACAAGTAGTTAACCCGTTTGACGCTGACAGTTCAAATAAATGGTTGACTTAAAAAATAATTATCTATAAGAGAGTACTAAAGGCAAACGCAGCGAAATGGAGTGCTATAAGCCACAAATCCTTTGAAAATTGGGTTTGCAATCAGGTTTGGTCATGCCGATAGTTACTAGACACTCTTCATCAAACCATGTTTTTCTCCAGGACATAATCATCCATCACATAGCCATTGCCAATATCCTGAACTATGGACGCGACATTGACAAATCCCATTTTTTGGTAGGCCACAATAGCATTGGAATTATACTTGTTGACGGTCAATTTTATTTTTTTTAAACCCAACTCTTGTCCTTTTTCCTGAATAAAAGAAAGTGCTGCTCTGGCCACTCCGTTTCCCCTTGCCGATTTTAGAACATACAACTTGCTCAAAAAGAGAGCATTTTCCTCTATACTGAAGGAAAAATAACCCACAAAATCATCTTGCAACTGCATGAGGTAATACGCAACACCTCTTTCAACCTGATCGTGAATTGCTTTGACAGACTGAAACTTATCCAGCATATAATTGACCTGACCGGCTCCGATTATTGGGGTGTAATGTTCGGTCCAAATGATCTTTGCCAAGTCAGCCACAACACTAATGTCTGCCTCTGACTTTACCGGTACGATGTTTACCATGGTCTGTACTATTCCAGTAAAAAGTTAAGCATTTCATATGAGTGTCAACAAAAGTTAATCATCAACACTGTTTATGAATGCCTCCATAAAACACTTACAAATAGTCATTTTTACTTTCATCTTAACATTTTTTAAACCTTAAAGAAGAGAATATCGCATACCTACTGTTTCCTATTTTGAATAACACATCTCCAGTTTCAAAAATAGCGTTGTATATGTAAACCGAGTATCTTCCGATTTAGATTTACACCAACAATGGTCTGTATTTAGTAATTTAGATTGTTGGATTGCCATTTAATCCTTAAAGAATGAATGTTTGGGAAATCATATCGGTGTTTTTTGCGGGTCAAGGCCTGTTGACGGCCATTTTTTTATTGCTCCGTAAAAGCAATGTAAAGCAAGCTAATAGAATTTGGGCCTTTTTTTTAGTCTTGTTCTCATTGAACATTGCGTACAACGTTCTCTTTTGGGCCTATGAGGACTCCAAGTTTACCAACTCGTTGAATCTAATGTACCTAATTCCTTTTTCATTATATGGCCCGTTGTTTTACTTGTATATGCTTTTTTTGGTAAAAAAGGATTCAATGATATTTTTCAGCAAGAGAACATTGGTACATTTTATCCCCACAATCCTCATATTTGCCAACTTTGTGTACTACTTCAGTCTGCCTGTTGAAACAAAAATTCTTTTTGAAAGTCAGAAAGATGTTTTTGGCGGCACCATTCCAGTCCACCCAAGTATTGTTTATGGGTTTATCTGTATTATGTTACTTTTCTATACTTTTTTGGCCCATAAGAATTTAAAAAATCATTTTAGGGGTGATGCCGAAATGAAGTTATGGCTAACTCTGATTACAAGTGTATTTGGGTTATTCGGAATCTCTTGGATTGTATATTTTATCTTTGCCAGAACAGGGCTGTTACAAATTGAGCATGATTATTTCATTGGCTTTTTTATGATTTTTATGATTGGGTTGACTTCCTACTTTGGATTTAACTATTCAGATGTATTCAATGGTAAGCCTTTGCAAAAGGTATTCCCCATTATCAAATACAAAAATTCAGGCCTTTCCCGAAGGGTACTTAACGAATTAAAAGTCAAGTTGGTCAATTTAATGGAAAGGGAGGGATTGTACCTGGATAGTGAACTGAAATTGGGCGACCTTGCCGATGAACTCAAAGTTTCAAGACATCACGCTTCCCAAATCATAAATGAATGTTTTGGCGTGAGTTTCTATGAATACGTGAACAACCTACGTATCCAGGAAGCCGAAAAGTTATTGATGGACAATGAGGCAATGGACATGAACATTACGGACATTGCCTATAAGTCGGGATTCAACAATCGAATGTCCTTTTACAACACTTTCAGAAAACATTTTGGGGTGACCCCATCCGAGTTTAGAAGCAAAAATCTAGCTTCATAACCAGAAAAACACAGTCGTTCAGTTAGCACCAATTAATTCGCTTTGCTTCCTCCAACATGTGGTACAGCCACTTTTCACCATTATCCTTAGAGGTTCTCACATATGTTTTTCTTATAAATGACTTGGGAGTGTTATTTGCCAGTACCATTTCATCCCTAACATATTCTGTAATACCATTTTCAATTAAAAAAGAGGCGGTTGTGTCTAACATCTTCTTATTTTCAACCATCGTTAGATCACCCTGTAATAATACTTTAATAGGCCAAGTAGAACTCAACCAAAGGCCTTTCATATTCATTGTAGATATTGTTATGGTTAAAATAGATAATATCCATGGCATTTGCTCTGCCGTGCAGTTCCATGTTATATTCGCAATCAAGTGTTCTCTTTATCATGCTCGGGTTTTCGGTTTTCGGATTATATATCCGTTCAATATTCCATTTACCCAACAAAAAAGAAAGGTCTTCGGTTGTTTTCTGTGCACAGGCTTTTGAAAGTGATACTAAAAACAGGAAGCAAAGTATGCTTTTGAGCTTATACTCTTTTAAAGACAAAACAATATCTGTATACATATCCGATATTTATAAATTATCCAACAAGAACCTTAGGTAAAAAACCCTCAAAATCGAAAACCTTGGAATGATTGTTCCAAGGTTTTCATTATTAAACAATTAAACACCTAGCTATATCTTTGATAAGATAAAGGCTTGGTTTTGTGAGGAACCGGAAAAATCCAAACTAAGGTTGATGTCTCCGGTACAGGTACCAATAGTACCATCTCCCGTTACCGTTGTAATGAATCCGCCCCCATAGTCCCATGGTTCGTTGGAACTTACCGTAACATTGCCCGTGGCAGTATCAATGGTCACAATTAAATAGGATGAATCTTTATTAATTATAAAGGGCCTTATTGTGTTGGGCAACCTAAAGGTAAATTCTCCGTCTTCTGATGGTAAAAACTCTGCCTGTACTACTTCTCCCCCACCATAATCTGCCCAGGCATCTGCTACTACGGTATAGTCCCCTTCAAAAAGCGATGCATCTGACAATGCGCAAAAAAATTGGGCCGAATATGCGAAGGGAGAGTTGAAAAAGCTTCCATTTAATACTGTTCCCTTGCCCCTATTGGTAAATTCCCTTCCATCGGATAGTTTTGCCACCAAACGAATGGAAAACGAATCAGCACTATCATAATCCCCATCCTGAAGGCCTAATGCCGAAAGCACTTCAGCCAAGGTTGCAGAAACTTCGACTCTTGGATAGCCAAAAGGTCCTTGTGAAAATGAAGAGGCCGGTATGGTTTTAATCAAAGTTTCCGTACCAGCCTCACCATTGTTTACAAATGTCATCAAAACGTCAATTGCTGTAAGCAAATCACCATCTTCAGCGTCCTGAGCTTCAAGAGTGACACTCCAAGATTTTGAAGTATCAAAAAAATCGAATGTCCCACTATTTATGGAGATGGTGCGCAACACCAATCCACGTGCAACGGTGGCTTCCACTTCGTCCACCAATTTATCATCGGAACTGCATGCGGCCAATAGCACCATTACCACTGACAGTGCAGTATATTTCCATTTATTTTTCATAATCTTCACGTTAAAATTTTTCATTGCTAGTTTGATCTGGGAAATGAGGGTCCTACAGGATTATTATCCCAAAACACTTGCACCCCAACATTTGGTTTTTGTGTAATGTTCGCGTTTGAGGTAACTGCCTGATTAGGATAAAACATAGATCTGGGGAAACTTCCCGGATCTGGCTCCCTGTTTGGCTGTAGCGTAGAAGGAAATCCAGTACGTCTATAAAAATTATAGGCCTCTATACCATTTCCGTAATGTGCTAAAAAGTGATTTTCGGCAAAAATATCCCATTGATCATCCCCAGTTGCGTTTCCGAAAGAAGTGACAACCCCATTAATGAAGGCTTCAAACTCAGCGTCTGTGGGTTCAAAGGACAAATCTGATACCATATCATTTGCCACAGAAGCACGAACTTTGGCTATCTGCTTTCTCATGCCAGCCTCAAAAAATACCTGTGCAGAGGCAACATCTCCGTCCACCAATGCAAGTTCTGCTCGCCAAAAATCGACCATAAAGGCATTAAGAATGGGCGTAATCCCCACCCCTCCTGCCCCCAAAGAAGCTGCGTTCGATTGACCTATAGGGCTAAAGCTGTCATCGTCAAATCTTCCTCCAGCAGGATAAACACCCCATGTGCTCCTTAGAAGGCCATCAGGTGGCGTTCCTTGATTGTCACCATGGTCTCTACCCCAATAACCATTTGGCAAACTACAAAAGGTAAACCCGCCATTGGTATAATGTTGGGGAGGTGTCTGCAAAGAGCACCTTAGTGTTTGTTCATCCGGAGGTGTACCTCCCTGGCCTGGCACTACGCTGACCTGTCTGTAGAAATAATATCTAATTCGGGGATCATCGTTGGTTTGCATTTGGTTGACCAACCAGTTAGACGTATAATCCCCAGCACCATTCGACACATAATTGAGCCCATATCTTGGATGTCTATTGTCTGGCTGTGCAGCACTTGTGGCTGGCCATTTGAACTCGAAATCATCAGCAGTATCCATTATATAATTACCCGAAGACACTATGGCATTGAAGGCTTCGACTGCACTTGGATCAACCAGTCTGGTTTGAAGATACAGTTTCATTTTTAAGGTGTTCGCCGCCTTTACCCACTTTGTGTAGTCATTGTTATAATAATAGTCAATGGATGGAGTCCCGGATGTGGTATTGGTGAAGTTTACAATGGCTTGATCTAAAAGCAAGAAAGCAGCTTCGTATACAGATTCACCACTATCCAATTTTGGGTTCACTATTTCGGGTCCCTGTACAGCTTCTGAGTAAGGGATGTCCCCAAAAAAATCAACCATTGCAGTAATGACATAGGCCTCAATGAACTGGGCTATCCCCAAATGACGGTTAAGCCCTGCTTCTTCAGCCAAAGGGGTCATCAAGCGGATGTCAAAAAGTATACCCCTATATGCATTGTCCCATTCGTCGTCCACATCACTGTCTTGATAGGTACTTTCATAGTTTCTACTGGACATTTGCATAATTCTTGTCAACTCCATTCCAATAGGTGAAAGTCCATCACCAAATTGGAATCCCCCTGTGGTAAAATTGTCATTGGGGTCTCCACTTGCATCCCCATCCAATTGTCTTACAAAATCCTCCTGAATAGATAACAGGAATAGGTCTGGACTGGCCTGTGTTGGTGTCAAAAAATTAGGATCCTCGGTAAGATCTAGTTCCGTGGTTTCACATGATGCCGCTCCAAGCAACACCAGGGATAGCACCAATACAATATATTTATTCGTTTTTCTCATCTTATTTTCTTTTTTCATCTTAGAATGTTGCTTTTACGCTCAAACCGTATCTTCTTGAACTGGGTCCATTTAAGAAATCAAATCCAAACCCATTGCCCACACCGGTTCCTGAAGTATTTGGGTCAAAATTGGCCCCATCTGGAGTATTGATGGCATCATACCAAAAGTTCTGACCTGAAACCTTGAACGTAAGGGCCCCAAAAGGGGTGTTGTCCAAAAACTTCTTGGGCAGATTATAGCTTAATGATGCCTCTTGTAGGCGTATAACGGTAGCATCCCATACCTGTAATTCAGAGGGTCCTCCAAAAACGTTACTGAAATAATAGTCCGAGTTATTTATCTGCAGATCATTCACCCTACCATCAGGTGTAACACCTGGCAATACATAAGTGTTTAAACGGTCCACAGTCTCTACAATAAGTCCTCTCCCCAACAGTGTGGAGATAGTACTTGACCATATATCGCCTCCATGGGTATAGTTCCACTGGAATCCTAGTGTGAAATTCTTGAATGAAAGAGTGTTGATAAGGTTGGCCACCCAATCTGGGTTGGGATCTCCGATAACCCCGTTTTGAGGGTCTGTAGCATAATCCCCTACCGAATCCACCACCAAATTACCATCATCATCCCTTAATACCCGGGTACCAAAAATCACGCCCATGGGTTCCCCTTCTATGGCAGCATTACCCAAATTTCCAAATCCAGAGTACACAATTTGGTCTGTATCCTGACCCAAATCAGTCACCTCAGATTCATTAGCCGTAAAGTTCAGATTGGATGTCCATGAAAAACCTCCATCTTCTTTGGGTCTGAACCATTGAACCCCCAAGTCCAGTTCAATACCTTCACCTTGGATTTCTCCAACATTGGTATTGGTTCTGAAGAAACCGGATGCCGGATCTAAGGGTTGGGTTACAATCAGATCTGTGGTAACCCTTTTATATAAGGACATGTCAAGGGTAATCCTGTTCTGCCACCATCTTGATTCCATACCTACCTCGATTTCATCCACCCGCTCGGGTTTCAAATTTGGATTACCAAGTGTTAAAGGGCTTGTATTGGTAACAATGTTCCTACCCGTATTATCTTGAAAGTCTTGAGCATCAAGAATTAAACGGTTGGCTACAGGGTAGTTATCCGAATTGGCATCGGGGAAACCTGCCGAAGTACCATAGCCAGCACGAATTTTCAAGTAATTGAGTACATTTTTACCCTTCAACCCTTCAAAGGCAGTTGTTGGTACAAATGAAAGACTTGCACTTGGATAAAAAAGGGATCTATTGGCTCTGGAAAGGTTCGAAGCCCAATCATTCCGACCAGCCAAGGTCAAGTAAACATAACTGTCATAATCCAATTCAAACTGACCATATGCTCCAGCCAAATTTCGTTCGGCAGAACTCTGAATCTCGTTTTGGTTCAAAAAATTAAAATGTCGCAGAACCCCAAAAACTTGCTGGTTATCACTTGCCACACCACTTTGATCAAAAAGTTCCCTTCTTGAGTTTACACCAAAGTTGAAAGTGGCACCAATCTTTTCCGTAATGTCATAATCTCCATTAATCGCAAGGTTATGATCCCAGATGGTGTTGGTATTGTTCCACGTTTCGTAAATACCACTGGCCAACCTAGGCTGTGGCACGTTCCCATTGATACCTCCTTTATTTTGATAGTTTACATTGTTTTCACTATATACATCGATTCCTGCTCTATATATGACATTTAAATTATCGTTGATTTCATATTGCAGTGTTGTTTGACCAAATACGCGGTTGGTTTCTTGTCTTGTGCCAGAATTGTTGACGGTCCACAGCGGATGCTGTATGTCATTACCATTCCTGTAATACACACTTCGACCATCAATTGGGCTTTGATATGGAAGATTAATCAAATCAATGCTCCTTGGGGTAAAGAACAAGTCCCCAAATACCGAAGAACCAGATCCAGTGGCCCCATTACCTGCACTGTATGCAACTGGTGGGGAAATGAATTTGGTCCTGGCAAAATTTAGTGTGCCCGATACCGTAAATTTATTGCTGAGTACTGCTCGTCCCCCGACACCTAAATTGTTCCTATTTAAGCTATTGCCCGGGGTAAAACCTTCGTCTTTGAGGTAACCATAATTTGCATTATAGCTTATTTTACCATCGTCTGATGCCCCACTGACATTGATTGAGGTATTGGTTACGGTTCCTGTTCTGAAAAAGTTACCAAAACTGTCATAGGGTCTCCATTCATATCGTATGTTGGCAAACTCTGGAAACCCTTGTTGGCCTGCCACCGATAATGTGTAAGGGTGAGGCAAAGTGCCCTGTGCATCAAATGCCGTACTATTGCCCCAACCTGCAATACCTTCTCGATCAAAACTAGGTCCCCAGTTACTAAAGAACCATCCAAAAGCTTGGTCAAACCCATTACCAAATTCATTTTGGTAGTCAGGTGTTGAAGCAATCTCATTGAAAAAAATCGAAGAGTTCACAGTAATCTCAGTCTTTTTGATGCCCTGACCTCCCGCACCGGCCTTGGTAGTAATGAGTATTACACCATTTCGACCCAAAGAACCGTAGAGCGTTGCAGCAGCCAAGCCTTTCAACACGTTCACACTCTCAATGGCGTTCGGGTCAAGATCAAGAAACCTACTGGATCCATTATTACCATTTATGAAGTCTTGTCGGTCCCCCTGTCTACCAACAGAATTGGTATCAGCATTGAAAGGAACCCCATCAACAATGAATAGTGGTTGGTTACTTTGACTAAACGAGTTATATCCTCGGATTATAATATTTGTTCCTGATCCAGAGAGTCCGCTCTGTTGGGTTATGTTTACACCAGATGCTTTGCCCAACAAGGCTCTTCCAATATCACCTTCGCCTCTTTGTTCAAGATCTTCCGCTCCCACTTCGGCCACCGCGTATCCAAGCGCTTGCCTTTCTCTCTTGATACCTAGGGCGGTCACCACCACCTCTTCAAGGGCTTGGGCATCCTCCTGCATCTGAACATTGATTATACTTTCAATGCCAATTGTCCTGCGCTCTGGTCTTTGACCAATATAGGTGAACAAGAGCACCTGACCTGTAGAGGCTGAAATTGAGTAATTTCCATCAAAATCGGTTTGGGTGCCAGAATTTGTTCCGTCAACAATAATGTTTACCCCAGGTAATGGCAACCCTTGGGAATCTGTAACATTACCTGAAATGTCTCTCTCTTGGCCCAGTAAAATTGCGGTTCCAATTAAGAAAACCACGAAGGTCAAGAACACTTTACTTTCTTTCATAGAGTTTAAAGTTTTGTTAGTAATTAATGAGCTAGTACAATTGAGAAAGGCGGGCGAGAGAAGCGGAGAATAGCTAATTCAAAAATCAAAAATGAGAACAAAACTCAATGGTTGTCTCTATTTTGGTAAGGCGTCTCACCGCCCTACCTTTACAATTGCAGGGTAAAAGAATTGAATTAAAACCAAGAGGATGTATGTACCGATAGAGTTATTCAAATTCTCCGTTGCAGATTTACATTTACAAAAAAGACAGTTTCAAAAGCAATAAAACAATCATCACTTCTATGAATTAATAAGGAAGGTTCCCAAAAACCCAGAATACCCCATTGCTTTAATCCAGTTTTTGATAAAAGAATTATCGTTGACCTGTGGGTTACATAATTTTAAAATTTTCCGAACCATAAGTAGCAGTAAAAAGTATTTTATCTCTCAACGTATATGAGCAATAGGAGAAAGCTCCATATAGACTTATGCATCAAAGGCTTGCCGTACAAATACAGGCCTTTTGTTTTTAGCTTCCTTATAGCTGAAAAATAAAAAGACGCCCCTACTTGGGGCGCCTTTTAAGCAGATTATGGCATTCTGCTCATGATTCTCATAGCCATAATAAAACTCAACTACATTTTTAATCGCATGAACAGTTCGTGTGTATTGTTGTCCAACCCGTCAATGGGGCTTTGGATGGCGGTCTCATAGGCATACCCCAAATTAAAGCCGTTGCTTATATTGAACAGGAACAATCCGCTGATGCTTTCATCGTACCTATAGCTGGCCCCGAACTCAAAGCGCTCACCAAAGTCCAGAATGCCCGTCAGTTCCACGGATATGGGCGAAGCGTCCACATAGCGCAACATCCCCATGGTCTTCAGATCCAAGGTTTTGCCCAAGAGAAAGGTGTGCCCCCCACTGAGGTAGGCATGCCTACGGTCTGCCCCTAAATAGGCGTTGCCGTTGCGTTCCTGCATACGGTCCGGGGTCAACAACTTTGGTGCCGACAATGACACAAAATACCTGTCGTGCCTTAAATAGGCCCCTGCACCCACATTGGGCGTGAACCGGCTCTCGTAGTCCATGAGTGCACCGTCCTGCCCCACTCCATAGGTGACCAGACCATCGGTGTTGGCATCATAGGAGTTGGCACTTCCCTTGATGCCGAAGTACAGGCGATGCTCTGCATCCAGATCAATGTAGTAGGAAACGTCTATGGCCATCCATGTCTGTTGTTCAATGAAGGTCCTGTCGTTGAGGATGGACACGCCAAGCCCCACATTTCTGCCCACTGGCATCCCGAAAATGGCACTCTGGCTCTCGGGGGCACCTTCAACTCCGGCCCATTGGCTCCGGATTCCCAAGGAGAACTCGGCCGCCTCTGAGCTTCCAGCAAAGGCCGGGTTGTAAATGTTCATGTTATAGCGGTAAAAGGTATAGTTGGGATCCTGTTGGGCGCTAGCCGAAACGGACAGTGCCAAGACCGCTATCAGTACCTGGAATTTATTGATAATATTCATGTCTTTTATATTGTGTTTTTTGTCTTGTTGTTTATTTAATAGTTGATAAAGATCCAGCCCTGGAGCGGAGCATTTCCATCCCCTAGGTCAATGATGTACATGTACGATCCAGCAGGGAGTTTCTCGTTCCTATCTTTGTAGAACCCTTCCCAATTGTTTCGGTACGATCTGGTGGCGAACACTTCGTGGCCCCATCGGTTGTAAACTTTGACCACATTGTTGGGATAGTTGTCTATCCCCGGTACGATCCAAGCATCGTTGTTACCATCACCGTTGGGGGTAAAAGCTTGGGCAGGCACCAATGAAGGTTCTTCATTTGTTGGGAACGCATCATCCCTATCTGCAACACCATCATTGTCATCATCATCATCCATATTGTCAGGAATGCCATCACCATCGGTATCCAATGGGGTGCTGGATGCATCCGTAGGATCGGTTCCTTCGGTCAATTCCACTTCGTCGGAATAGCCATCACCATCATCATCGGTATCGGCATTGTCACCGGTTCCATCTCCATCGGTATCGATGGTCTCTAAGGCATCATTTGGAAAATCGTCTTGATCATCGGGTATACCGTCATTGTCATCGTCATTGTCAACGTTGTCGCCAAGGCCGTCTCCGTCTGTATCGGTATCGGTAACTCCGTCATTGTCGTCGTCGGTATCAGCATTGTCACCAACACCATCGCCATCTATGTCGGAATCTTCGTTAGGGTCATTCGGGAAAGCGTCTTCATCATCTGGAGTACCATCGTTGTCGGCATCATCATCCGCATTGTCTCCCGTGCCGTCACCATCGGTGTCGGTATCCTCAGAATCATCTTTTGGGAATGCATCCTCGGAATCAGGGGTACCATCATTGTCATCGTCGGTATCAGCATTGTCACCAACACCATCGCCATCTATGTCGGAATCTTCGTTCGGGTCATTCGGGAAAGCGTCTTCATCATCTGGAGTACCATCGTTGTCGGCATCATCATCCGCATTGTCGCCCGTTCCGTCACCATCGGTATCGGTATCCTCAGAATCATCCTTTGGGAAGGCGTCCTCAGAATCAGGAGTGCCGTCGTTATCATCGTCCTCGTCGGCATTGTCTCCCGTGCCGTCACCATCGGTATCGGTATCCTCCGAATCATCTTTTGGGAATGCGTCCTCAGAATCAGGGGTACCGTCGTTGTCATCGTCGTCATCGGCATTGTCGCCCGTTCCGTCACCATCGGTGTCGGTATCCTCGGAATCATCCTTCGGGAAGGCGTCCTCAGAATCAGGGGTGCCGTCGTTGTCATCGTCGTCATCGGCATTGTCGCCTGTTCCGTCACCATCGGTATCGGTATCCTCGGAATCATCTTTTGGGAATGCGTCCTCAGAATCAGGGGTGCCGTCATTGTCATCGTCGTTATCGGCATTGTCACCCGTTCCGTCACCATCGGTGTCGGTATCCTCGGAATCATCTTTTGGGAATGCGTCCTCAGAATCAGGGGTGCCGTCATTGTCATCGTCGTCATCGGCATTGTCGCCCGTTCCGTCACCATCGGTGTCGGTATCCTCGGAAGGGTCCAATGGGAAATCATCCTCAGTGTCAGGTGTACCATCCCCATCATCGTCTTCATCATCTTCATTGGGTATACCGTCACCATCGGTATCTTGGGCGGCATTGATGTCCGCTGTGTGTGTGTCCGAACTTAAGGCATCATCACCATCCTTTACCTTGAAGGAGAAAGAGGTATAGGATGTGCCATATTCCCCATCTGCCGTTGTGAAGACAAGCAATGTAATATCGTCTATCATATCATTTGCCTGGACGGGAGAGCCATTGTATTCCAAAGTACCTTTCATCGGAAGTGAAATCACTTGTATGCCATTGAAGGTGTCACCTGGATCAGCATCAGAGAAGTTGAAATCATCTGTTTTAAAGGTATACCCTGAATCCTGAACCACCTCCAAGGTAATATCCCCTCCTTCCGGGGCATCGTTCATATTGGTGATGTTCAATGTGGCCGTAACGGTTTCCGAAAAGGAAGCGGCATCCTCAAAATTATAGGTAAAGCTATCCGTTGCGGATTCATCGCCATTATGCTCATAGGAAAAAGTACCGTCTGCATTGAAGGTAAACGAGGCTGCATGGGATGGGTTTGCAATGATATGGTACACTAACTCATCCCCATCGATTTCCACATCATTGGTGGAAACATCTTCGTTCAAAGTTGCGTTTTCATCCAAATTGAAGCTATCCATATTGGCAACGGGTTCATCATCTTGGGGCAAAATGGAAAGCGTAATGTTGGCCGTTACCTTTTGGCCTTGGTCGTCCAGTTCGTAGGTAACCGTATCGGTACCATTTTCATTGGCATTCGGCGTGTACACCACTTGGTTGCTACCATTGACAACGGCAGTACCTTTGGTTCCTTGTGCTGTGATGGTCACTGTGGGAGTGACAACTGAATCATAAACATCATTGTACAGCACATCAATGGGGTCCGATGTGGTATCTTCATCCAAAATGGCCAAGTCATCATCGGCGCTTACCACAAGTGTAATATCGTAAGGACCAAAAGTGGCCGTACCCACATTGCCCGCATTGTCCTTTACCTCAGCATGGAGATACCATCCTGAACCTCCGGAGTTGAATGACGTTGTCTTGGACTGGCTATTGCTCCATGAAGTCCATGCTGCATTGTCTGTGGCAGGGGGTGTGGCACTTTGTACCTTTGCAAAACGTTGTACATCAAACCCACTACCTCCATTTTCATCTTGGAAGACCAATTGAATGTCTGTATTGGTATCCAAGCTTCCACTGGACGGGTTTGCCGTAATTGAGGGCAAGGTATTATCATCTACAATGGTAAGCGTTCTGTAGAACGGTTCTGACCATACGCCGGTATCAGTCTGGGTACGCAGACTGATGATATAATCAGCTGATAGGTTGTTATATGCTGAAAAATCAGTCAGCGGTGTTGAAGCATTATAAATCTCGGTATCGGTTGGATCCCCATTGCCATCATATGTCCGCTGGATAACGATCCATTCCTGGGTTGACAATGTTCTACCATAGGGATCGACAGAATTGTCCTCAATGGCGATGGTCATATTACCTGTGTAGGTATTGATCAAATCAGGTTGGATGTTGAACTGGGCAATGGGCAAATCAGTGGCACCACCGGAAGCAGCCGTTTTTTCCACATAGATACTGGTTGGGCTACTCCAAATACCTTGGTGGTCCTGAACCCGTAACATTACCAAATATTGACCGTCGGAAACTGAGTTTTTATCAAACTGTCCATCATTCCAGTCATTGGTGGAGGCAGCGTCCACGGCTTTCCATTTCCATTCGGATTGGTTAATACCATTATTGGTGCCGCCATCCAAATCATAGGATGTATTATTGATGAAGCCTGTATCACCACTATAGGTGAAACTCGCCACTGGCCTACGATGGAAATACAATGTAGTGGGTGCCGTAGGCATCTCCTCAAAGGTGAAGGTGTACTTACCTGGTTTTTCATAATACTCAGGTACATCTTCCAGAAACAAACCGCTCCATGAAACACGGCCTGTATTGTTTTCAAAATAGGTCTCATCATGGGCAATCTTCCAACGACCGCTAGGATAGCTCGCATTGGCCGTATTGTTTTTAAGCTGTGCGGGGTCTACGTCAATTTCAACCGAAGTTCCTGCTATGAAAAACTCCCCGGCACTTACGGTACCAAATTGGTACTGCTCATAAATGTACTGGGCCATATCGTCAATCCAAGCGGACCAACTTCCGGCATCCCTATTTATAAAAGTACCTTGGTTATTGTTCTGGGTGATAAAACGTTCAAACTGGGCCTCATTGGTATTTGTGCCCCAACCAATGTAATGGATATCCTCGTTGATGGTACGCATCAAAATTTCGGATAAATCCTCATCGCTGTCAAAATCAGCCACCTCAAGGTCATCCAAGTTTACGTTGAAACGCAATGCGCTATTTCTCCATTGGGGTTCCCGAAGCACATCTTTAAACGCGCGCAATTCCAATTTTTCAATATTGATATCCTTGAAATAGGCACCAGATTGTTCGTGCACATAAAAACCATAACTTCCTTGAGAGTGTGCACTGTCATCAAAATTGAAAGCTTCCACCCAATCGGTGCCGGCACTTCCACCGCCCCCTCTTCGAGAAACCTTAATGTTGTCCCCGTTCATGTCAATCTTAAAATCTATGGTCTGACCATTGAAGTATGCGGCAAACATATCAGCGCGATTCCCGTTCCAACCGTAGGTTGCGGAACCGGAATTTCCACTATTGGTGTTGAGTGCCAATACAGATATGGATCCATTCTGAACCTTGATGATGGCTTCCGCGGGGTCACCATCGGTTCCATATCCACTAATGTTACCGCAGGCGGAATGGTTGTCTATGATATAGGCATAAAAGTTCTGGTTATCTACTTTTCTAAAAATAAAGCCTACCTCTCCATGTGGATAAGGTGCCTCGCTCAACCCCCAGGTTGCCGAAATGGAACCATCGGCTATGTCACCTGTTGGATCGTACATGGCAAAACCCCATCCATAAGAAGTATATCTTCCCACAAAGTCTGCTATAACTCTGTTGGTACCGGAATCAAATTGGAAATAATTTCCACTATAGGAATTGTGAACGGGCGGCTCTGTCCCATTAAAGTTCATTTTGTTCCAGCTGTTGAAAATGTCACTGGCATCAGCTTGGTCAGATGAAATGGAGCTTCTCTGAAAAGCCTCCACTCGTAGTTTTCCCAAAGGAATTCCTTTAAGGTGCATGGCTTGTTCCAAATCATCCTCAAAAGTGGATAGATCTAGATTGGCCGACCCAACGGTTACCATTACGTCGACATTGGGTCCTTGTTGCACGGTCATGTCAACCGTTTGGGCCTGGGCGGTTCCAAAAAGTAGAAATAGTACAAAAAGCGATAGTATGCTTATAAAATTCTGTTTCATGATTGGTTGGTCTATTGAAATATTGAATTATGGGTTGGTTGATTCATTGTCGTATGGTCAAACTTCAAATCTGCCCCAAAAATGGAGTTGCAGTTTGTGGGAACAGCAATATTGAAGTAAGACATCTCACTAATTTCCTTCAGTAGGGCAAGTCCATCTGGATTGGAGCCTAGATTACAGTCGTAGACCAGAAGTTGCAGGTAGCTCCCTTGATAAAGCCCTTCAAGCATGGAAAATTCAAACTCTTGGTCCACAGCATTTATATCATAGGTTTTGCCCCCTAGTTTCACTGCGTTGTAATTTGTGTTTGCAAACAAATGAACCACTTGTTTGGAACGATTTTGCTCCAAATATTCACGGATGGATTTCCAAGGGTTGCTTATTCCCTTAATCTCAATAACTGTGGTACCAACAGGCAGGTTATCAAGTACCTCCTGTCTTTGTGAATACTCAGAATCTATAATCACCACATCATCTGACTGGGCCATAGCTCCTGTAGTTAAAAAAGCGAATAGGAAAAAAAAGATTGGTAAAATTTTCCTGTACATAAAATTTCTCATTGGTTAATAATTTTGGTTTTACGTTTAAATTTT
>MRWF01031332.1_pt1 | contig 38633 bp, 30 predicted proteins | sample 1013331 | NCBI WGS metagenome assembly MRWF01 (sample SAMN06117577, study PRJNA244670) | biofilm metagenome | biome: Water; feature: Cathode Biofilm; material: Biofilm; isolation source: microbial consortium enriched at the cathode of a solar microbial fuel cell | place: USA: District of Columbia ... | reverse complement strand
ATGCAGATGATCGGAAGGCCGCGTTTCTCCAGCTCGCGGGTGAGCCAGATGGCCAGGATGCCACTCTCATGCACCACCCGCTCGGGCTTGGCGGAATGTTCGAAAATAAACGATGCAATCTCGTTCGGATCCGAACTGGTTTCGCCGCGCGCCAGCACCTCGCCATCTTCATCGACAACACAGATCGACACGGATTTGACGGACACGTCCAGACCAACATAATGCAACATGGTCGTTCTCCTTCACGGCTGGTTTTTGCTGAGGCCGATCTTATCGGACCTCGTTCGCCCTGGGAGAGCGGCCGCCGCAAACACACCATGTCATTCGTCGATCCTGCAGCATTTTCAGCTGGCGAGTGGCAGCAATGCGGGACGGAGCTGCCGTTCGCTGCACATGCAGTATGGGCGAAGTCAAACGGCAGCAATGCTGATTCTCGACGCCTGACTGTTTACTGGTTGCTTTGCAGTGAATGCTTGGTTTCGTGGCAAACTGAGCAACAGGTAAGAACTAGAAGTGCAGGAAAGCTTGCAGCTCAGGGGGAAGAAAAGGCGCAATAGAAACGTTGCCCGCTGCAATCATTCAGTGAATCGGTAAACACTCATGCTAGAATGGCCAAGCCTAGCTCTTGCTCCGTTCCAGTCATGCCTAATCAGGTTTTCTGGTGGAATCCAAAACTGGATGGCAGCTTCATCACCCCAGGTGAAGCCCATAACAGGGTCACTTGCCACCTGCAGCAAAAGGATGGACTGGTCCTCATCTGGTTCGAGATTTGGTTGTGTTTCGAAAGGTACTGCGAACAGATGTGGCCCGCGCGCGGAAAACAGATGCGAATTCCAGTAATTCAAAGCTTTTCTTGGAAACTTCGAGAGATCCATTTTGTGTCCAAAAGCTAACTCGGCTAATACGCCTCGCATCTGTCGGGGTAAACCCTGGGATAATTCGTTACTAAACGGAGTTGCTCTCCCCATTTCCACAATCAGGTTGTATTCATCCATTGACATGGGTTCGAAAGGAGCTCCATTTGTAAAGATTTCTTTCAGCTTGGATAGGAAAGGTTTCAGGAGTTCTTGGCCAGAGGGTAATAGTTCAATCTTCTCGCGACTATCGCTCAAGCCTTCACGTGCCCGTAGAAGCGCATCCCCTGGATTTTCCTCGATCACAAAGTGGCCGGCTCTTTGGACAGCAGCTCTGAAGTCTGCGCCGTTAAGGTGCTGAAAATTTTCTATAACTTCTATAAGGGCCTCTTTGCGTTTCATATTCATCAATTCACGCTCGCGAGTTCCATAAAATGGTCTCTGGGTGAACTCCCGCTGAATGCGAGCAAAGAATTGCTTCGCCGCTAGGCGAAAAGGCGGGCCGTCGCGCTCCACATCAAAAAGATCGTTGTAACTTGCTCCAACCTCTTGAATCCAAGATTGGTAATCGCCCCAGTCCCTCAGTTGTAGATTGACGGGTGTTCGGTAGAAGCGATCTTTCGGGTGATCAGCGTGGAAGCTGGTGGCGTGGTCAAAATTGGAACCGAATACCTGTGGAATGCTGGAGGGGGGTTCGCAAAATTCATACTCCTCAGCGACATAAAGGATAAAAGGCTGCAAGCCATGCTTTTGTGCTGTTCCTTCAAAATTGGTGTCGATGAAGAATGCTAACCAACCGTTCTTTGGTAGGCGTAAATCTTTTGGTTGATCTGTTGCTGCGCGCAGATCGATCTGAGCTATGAAATGCAGTGGGAGGCCTGTTTGGTCAGACTTTGGCCAAGCAGACTTAGGAATTTTGGGAAGGCCTCCAATCCAACTTGTGGATTGGCTTCCAGTCGTGGCTCTCTCCATCATGTGGAACATTTTTCGCCCTCTTCCCAATCTCAGTTTGAATTCACTGCGATTTTTCAACACTCCATCTACACATTTCACCTGTGCGACCGTGTAGAGGATCATAAGCTCATTTTGCAGAAGGATTGTCACAACTGCAGTGATTGGTAAAGCATGTAGAAGCCATAGCTCCTGAGCGCCAGCTTCCTCAGCGTCGCCCTGGTAGATTGAAGCGTCTTTAGACGCACAAGTCTAAAGCCAAAACCAACAGCACATCAGCCCGCTCTGACAACTTTCGGTGTTGGTCATTGAACGGCCGCATAGCGCCGTTCACGGCTTGCTGCCCGCGCGAGGAGCCACGTGCCGACCAATGACTGATGAGGGCTCAAAGCTACCGACCTCAATGTCTATCTGGATGTCCGCTTCGGTGATTGCGCGAGGCTTTGCAAAGTCCGCTATCTGCGCTTCGCTGCCTCCGGTGCAACCCGCAGAATCCCATGAAGCAACTTGGCCCTGCCGAGGGTCCGCTTCCGGGAAATTGACCATGAAATTTCGCACCAGCAGCATCTTTGGCGCGGCACCACTTATCTACGACAGCTTTGGGTTGAGATCCGGGCCTTTCCGTGCTGTCTTGAACGCCCGTTTTTGGGTGGGCAAATCCCGAGCTTTCAGCTCGTGATCGGGCTCTATCCGGATACCGACTGCATCGGCATCCGGACGGAACCTGGATAGCTCAATCTCCCTGCGTCCAGGTTCCGGCGGAACGCGTCTCGTTCCGAGCCATTTTCCACCGCGGCCATAAGTCGTTTGAACTACCTAGTTTTCCGTCCCAGAAGGTAACGATCCCTTTTGCTGGAGCAGGACTTGACTGTCTGGCCCGGGCAGCTGCGCCTTCTGTAAGAGACAGTAGAAATCCGCGCGGGGCGCGCGGATTGCATATCCCAGGAGTCGGGACAGGGCATCGACGGGCTGCGCCCGCTCCTCCCTGCCCCGGCATTTTCCGTTTGATTGGTCCGCCTGCCATCCGGCCGGCACTCTGAACACGGGTTCTGATGCCGCTGCGCGTCAGCCTCCACGGAGAAATCCGGTTCCTCCTGCGCCAGGCGCGGGCCCCTCCCAATTTCACCGCTCCGGCCCCGTGTGTCAGATCACCGCCTGGCCGCAGTCCGGGCTGCGCCCACCCTGCTTTGCCCTCCGGAAGACACGAGGTCTTCCGAAGTGAAAATCAGGGAAGGCTTCGCCACTGGCGGAACAGGAGGCGCGAGCGGGGATGTTGGAAACACGAAAAAGGAAAGGTTCTGTCGCAAATGCAAAACTATGTGTCGCCCGACAAGAAGGAAGTGGCGGACCGAGGAGGATTCGAACCCCCGACCCCTTGATTCGTAGTCAAGTACTCTATCCAGCTGAGCTATCGGTCCACTGCGGCGGGGTTTATCCATAGCATCGCACAGGCGCAACCCCAAAAGACGGCTGTTACCGTTTTTCTTCACCCGCCCCAACTGGGGTAAAGGCCTGCTAGCTGCCGGGCCGCTCCGCCGCACGTCCGGAAGGCCGCCCTTGTGCCGCGGCTTCCATCATCCCCCAAGCCAGCGCGGAAGTGTGGTATAAGTCAGCAGCTGCGCCTTTTCCGGCCAGGGTTGGCACCCGGAGAGGCATGTGTTGCAAATCGAAAGGGGGCGGCGGATGCCGAACCGGAATTCAGCAGGTTTTCAGCTCAGGCCGCTGGAAACAGAGGACCTCGCCACAGCCGCAGGCTGGCTTCAAAACATTGCCGACATGGCCCGTTTCGACCGCTCCACCCGCGTGCCGCTCAACGCGGCGGGGCTTGAGCAGGCATGGGAACTTTTCGGCGACACCAAGCCAAATGCCAGCAAATGCTGGTTTGCGCTCACCACGGACTCCGGTCAGCTGTGCGGCATCACCGGCTTGGAGAGCATCTCTGCGGTGAACCGTGATGCTGTGGCTGCCATGTTCATCGAAGAATCCAGGCGCGGGCGGGGCGTTGGAATTCGTGCCCTGGCCCTGCTTCTGGACTTTGCCTTCCGGCAGATCGGGCTAAATCGCGTTACATCGTACTATCGGGCCGACAACACCCGCAGCGAGCAAATGACAGCGCGTGCCGGCTTTGCAACCGAAGGCAGGATGCGGGCCGCATGGTTTGCAGAAGGCCGGTTTTTTGACATGATCACTGTCGGCCTCCTGCGGGAGGAGTGGGACGCCAGCCGCGAAGCGCTGGCGCAGGAGCTCGGCGCCAGCCCGCGAGTCAGTTTCCGCGGCGCAGAAGCCGCCGGCTGGGCTTGGCCGCCCGGCCCGGCGGCCCCGCCAGACGGATGAGGGGCGGCACCGGCGGCCTCAGCCCGCACTCACAGGAGGAGGACAGCTTGTGAGCGGCCACAATGAGACAACAACGGTCCGGCGCCAGCTTGGTGCGGTGCTGTTTGCCGATGTTGTCGGCTATGCCCGGCTGATGGGCAATGATGAAATCGACACTTACAGCGCCCTCAAATCCCTGCTGGAACAGCTTGAAACGGCCTGTCAGGCGCATGACGGGCGCGTCGTCGCTGTCCGGGGCGACGGGGTTTTGGCGCTGTTTGAGACGGCCACCAATGCCGTCGAGTTTGGCGTTGAGCTGCACCGCATAGCAGAACAGAGCAACCGCGCGCGGCCGGAAGACCAGCATCTCCGGTTCCGGGCCGGGGTGCATCTGGGCGAAATCCTGGTCGATGACCGCGGCATCCACGGCGATAATGTGAATATTGCCGCACGGCTGCAGGAAATCGCCGAGCCGGGCCGGGTCTTCGTCAGCGCCTCGGTCTATGAGCAGATCCGCAACCGGCTGCGCTTCGGGTTTGAATTCCTCGGTCCGCAGATGCTCAAGAATATCGCCGAGCCGGTCGCGGCCTATTGCGTCCGCAGCGAGGTTGCGGGCGCAACAATGGCGGCAACCCGCCGCCCGGAGGCACTGCTCGCACACCGCCCGCCGCCCGGCATCCCTTCGGTTGCCGTGCTGCCCTTTACCAGCCTGGGGGGAGAGCCGTCCGACAGCTGGTTTGCCGACGGGCTGACAGAGGACATCATCCTGAACCTGTCCAAGTTCAAGAACCTCTTCGTTATTGCCCGCAATTCCTCCTTTTTCTTCAAAGCCAGCACCAAGCCGCCGCAGGAGGCCGCACGGGAGCTTGGGGTGCGCTATGTCGCCCGCGGCAGCGTCCGGCGGGCCGCTGCCCGCGTCCGGATTGCCGTCGAGCTGATCGACGCGGAAACCGGGCGTACCATCTGGGGCGAACGGTACGACCGCAACATCGACGATATTTTCGCCATCCAAGACGAGGTGACCGACGCCATCGTTGCCGCCACAGCGGTGCTGATTGAGGCCCAGGAGCGCAAGCGGATGGCGCAGACGGCGCCTGCAGATCTGGCCGCTTACGGCTATGTCCTGCGCGGCCAGCAGTATATCTTCCGCTACACCAGGCAGGACAACCGCGAAGCGCAGACCCTGTACGAGCGGGCGCTGGCGCGCGACCAGGACTATGCCCGGGCCTCTGCCGCGATCTCCCGGACCATGAATATCGATTGGCGCTATTCCTGGGCCAAGGACGCCGAGCATGCGCTGGATACGGCGCTGTCATATGCGCAGCGGGCGGTGGAGCTGGACCCCACCGACGCCCGCGGATTTGGCGAGCTTGGCTTTGTGCATCTGTACCGCAAGGAGCATGATGCAGCGATCGGCGCCTACCGGCGCGCGCTGGCGCTGAACCCCAATGATGCGGACCTGCTGTCGGATTACGCCGATGCGCTAGCCCATTCCGGCGACAATCAGGCCGCGATCGGAAACCTGCAGCAGGCCATGCGGCTCAACCCCTATTTTCCGGACCAGTACCTGTGGCACCTGGGCGGCGCCTATTACAATCTCAAGCAATATGATGCGGTGATCGACACGCTGACAAAGATGAACAACCCGACCGAGGGACAGCGCATACTTGCGGCCAGCTACGCGCAGCTGGGGGACATGGACCAAGCCCGCAATATGGCGGCCAGGCACCGCGAGGCGCATCCGAATTTCTCGCTGGACCGCTGGGCCAAGGTGCAGCCCGACCGGCTGGAAGAAGACACCCAGCACTTTGTTGAAGGGTTGAAGAAAGCGGGGTTCTGACAAGGTTTCGCTGACAGGCGGTTACGGCCGCCCCGGCGAGGCGCACTCCGCTGCGCTCGTCTGCATCACCCGCTCAACGGAAAACGGTGTCAGTCGCCTGACCCGCGGGCCTTGGCACCGCTGACTTTGGCACCACTCACCTTTGCACCGCTGACTTTGGCGCCGCTCACCTTGGCCCCGCTGACTTTGGCACCGCTGACCTTTGCACCGCTGATATCCGGGCCGCCCCCGCCGAAGTAGACATCCAGCAGCACCTGTTCCAGCATACCGGTCATCACGTCCATGCGGATCGAATAGTCGGCCTTGTCATAATCCCAGACCCGGATGTCGTTTGCGATCTGGTACTCCGCTGAGGCAACCCCGGTCAGGGAAGGATCCAAAGGGGCACGGGCAGCCTGATCCGCAGGCTTGTTGGTATCTGTCGCACTTTCGCCGTCCCCATGCACCAAGAAGATCACGGGTTCCGGCAGCTCAAAATACGTGCCTTCGTAGGCGAACCCGTAGATACGCGCGAGCCTTGCATCATCACTCAGCTGATCAGCCAACAGGTTGTTTCGGCCCCGGCTTCTTTGCTGCCGTTTTCCGGCCCGGGTAAACTCCTGCTGTCCCGCGCCGTAATTGCCAACCTGTCTCCACAGGCCCTGGCGGGGTCCGTGGGCAATCTCGACTATGGTTCCCTTCGGGAACTGCTGCTGATTTTCCCAGGGGTTATTGTCGCCCTCCCCAACTTGATAGAGGCCGTTTTGCCCCTTGTTGTTCTGTGCCATCACCAGAATCTTGTCACCCGGCGCGAGCGTTTCACCGTTGACCGACGTGCCGCTCAGGTTCTGCACATTGTTGACCGTGCCAACGATAGCCCCGGCGAATTTGGGGACTATTTTGATGTCTTCGACCAGACGTCCAAATAACAGCACTTCAGAAAAACTCAGTAAGGATTCGGCCACCGTGCACACTCCCGTGGCTATGGAAACAACACCAGAAGATCTTTTCGCATTGCCGCGGGCGCAATCGGCGCCACTCAATTTTCCGGAAAAGTCCCCCTGAGGGTGAAACTAGCACAAAAAGGATAGAATTTACAGCCATTGGGCCAATCATTCATCCGGCACCCGCGTCCGCACCGAATGCGCGTGGCTGTCTTCATCCGCTTCCGCCAGCCGCGGCCCGGCCTCAACCCAGCCAATTCCGCGCATTCTGAAGTTGCCAGCGATAATTGATTCAAAGGCGCCTCCGGTTGTTTCGCGGTCCACCGCCAGCAGCGCCTCCCCAACTGCCGCATATGTGAGGGTTTCCGCCTCCAGCATGCTCCAGGCCGCCGCCAGATAGGCGCCCAGGAAATCGCGCGCCTCCAGCAGAGCGACGCGGAACCCTTCAGGATCAAGCGCATAGCGCGCATTGAACAGCTCCTGCATCACATCGCTGTAATAGGGGCTTTCCTCCAGATGGTCGGACAGATCCTCCATTTCCGGCGTGATCAGATCATGCACCAGCAGCCGCTCGTGGAAGATGTCGACCAAAATATCGAACATTGCACCGGTCAGCGGCTCGGACAGCGCATGCTCGCTGCTCCAGCCCCGCGCAAATTCCTGCAATGTTCGGGTATTGGCCGCCATCCGGATCTGTGCATTTCCGGCAAGCTCGGCAAACCGGTTCAGCTGGTTGAAGGTGTAAAGATTGCCGCTGGTGCTTTCCAGCAGCTCCTCGACCACAGAGCCGAAATGCAGCGAGGCGATCAGCGCCACCATATCCGCTGCCGATTCATGAAAGCCGTAATACTCTCCCGGCACATCCTCAGACACGGGCATTCCGACAACGCTGTAGATGATGGCATGGCCGACCTCATGCGCGACAACGTCAAAATTCAGGCTGTAGGCGCGGTACTCGCCGCCATGTTCGCTGGTGCCGCCGGTTTCCAGAAAGCCCCAGCCGATATGGGCGTTGTCCAGGCTGGGCAGCAGGGACAGCTCCAGCCGGTCATAGTCACGGGCGAAATGCCAGGGGATGGCGTGCCCGAAGTATTCCTCCCACACATCCAGGGTGAAATGGGCCGAGGCGAACAGATGCACCGCCTCGAAACCGGGGTCGGACGGCAGGATATGGAGGAAGTGGCCGTCTTCATCCGGTTCCGGCGACGGATGCACCTCACCATGCCAGGGCGGCAGATACATGCCTGGCCCGGACGGTCCCGGCACGATTGCACCAAAGGGTATGGTCTTGCCCGCCGGGTTGACCACATACATCCGCGGCCCCGACGGTCCTGGCCCCAATGAGCCGGGGGGGGCGGAAATCTCGACCAGTTCCAGCGCCGGCTCCGCCATCCGGAACGGGGATTGCGGAAACAGCAGGAATCGCGTCCCCGGCGCTTCCTGCGCCACATCATAAGGGTCGTCCATACGGTCCTCCCGGTCTGCGGAGGCCTCGCCGCTTGCCCTGCCTAGTTCCGGCCTTCTGATGCCAGCCGTGTTTTGCGCCCTTGATGATACATGAACTCGCGTCGGATAAGCTCATAGAATTCGTCCCGGCTGCGGCAGCCAACGGCCTCCAGATAGTCATCCAGCCTATCCGGGACGTCCCGCTGCAGCAGCTCTTCAAAGTACCATAGCGTCAGCGGCAGCCGTTCCTGCTCTGTCACCGGCTTGGCCGGCTGCTCCTGCGCCGCCAGATACCGCTCCTTTGACGCAGCCCGCGATTTCAAACGCGTATACACACCCGCCTGGCGCAGTTCGGCCAGCAGATGCGGGGCGAGCTGGCCGTACAAACTGCCTGCCACGGTCCCGGCAAGGGCTGATTCACCCAGCCAGCCCTCATAGTCCGACGCGGACAGCCCGTTGTCATCCAGCCATTTGCGCAGGCTGCTGCTGCTGAACAGGCCCAGCGCCTTGCGATGCGCCGACATCTGCGCCGCAAGCGCTGCACGTTTCACCGTGCGGCCGCTCTTGCCCGCTTCCTGCAAGGCCAGATGGCGCAGCATGGCGCGGGTGCGGACCCCCTCATAGCGGTCCGGGTCCAGCCTCAGCTCATCCAGCACCCGCCGGTCTTCCGCTTGCAACAGATGCGCCTCCGCCTCGATACGCCGCACCAGGGTCTGCCAGGCAAGCGTCCGCTCTAATTTCAAAGGCGGTGCTGGCAGGGCGCCGCGCTCGCCGTTCAGATAAGCCGCCATCACCGCCAGCATTTCCCGCGCATCGTCCCGCTTGGCATCCACTCGCCCGGATTTGAGCCAGGCCCTGAACCGTTCGCACCAGGGCGCAGTGTGGAAATCCGCCAGGATCAGGTCCCAGACCCTCTGCTGATAAAACCGCGCCTTGGCGGCGTTCAGCACTGCAGCCGCCTGATCCGCCTCCAGCACCGCCTCGCCTTGCGCCCGCGCAATCGTGGCCCGGATCGACACCATCGGCTCACTTAGCGGTGCAAACCCCAGCTCTGCCGGGCTGTGCAGCACCGCAACCTCGTCATCGTCGATCAGCGCGCCAGACGCGTAGGCTTCATAAATACTGCCGGCGCCGACCATTCCAAAAGCAGACAGCTCAGCCGCCCGCAACGCCCCCATGCTGGCACTGCCGAAAACCGCTATCCCCTGCTCCAGCGCCCACAGGATTTCCTTGTGCCAGACGGAGGGCACACCTTGAAAGTATCCGTCAATCAGTCCAATGGCCTTGGCGCCCTGCCGGGCAGCCCTATAGATGTCGCCCTGGCCGGCCGGGGGCAGAACCGTTGCCTCGAAATAGGCCTGCACCTCTTCTGCCCGGATGGTCGGGCCGGCAAACACAACCGCTGTCATGGCCGGGCCTGCCCGTCCGCGCGTGCCCGCGGACCCGGGATGTAATCGGGATCATCATGCGGCGCCTCCAGCCCCGGGATCACCGCGCGCACCACAGAAACCCCCAGACCCGGACGCGACAGGTCGACCGCCAAGGCCTGGCCCATGCCGGCCCCCGCCAGCTTGCCCAACAGCCAGGACAAATCCTCCTCAAAGGAGGGCGAGGAATAATCCGGGCAATCCTCGAAGCGGGCGGCTGCCGGCGAGCGCTCCAGCAGCCCGCGAACATATTGCGTGCGCCCGGCCGATGCCTGCGGCGTGAATTCCTCCGGATCCAGGTCGTCGCGGGCGCCAGAGATATAGGTCAGCCGGGTCTGTGCCGCCTCTGTCAGCGCCCGCAGCAGGGCAATGCCCCGGTCCGGATGGCAGCCGCTGCCGATCCCGATGTGCCCGGGCCGGGCGCCGTCCTCGCAGATCATGCAATGAAACGCTGCCACGCCGATGTCAGAGGTGATGTTCCAGATCCCCGCCCGCAAACCTGCCGCCTCAAACCGCTCCAGCGCTTCGCGGCAGCGCGGATCCGCAATTGCCGCGGGATCGATCCGCGGGCCTGGCGACGCGTGGTGCCACAGAGTGATCGCATCCCGTTCGATCAGTTCGCAGATGGCGTGGCACGTGGCCTCTGCCAGGCTGTTGCCTGAGGCGAGCCCGTTGGTCGTGCGCGGAAAGGCCCCCTGCCCGCCGCAAGGCCGCGCGGTATAGTCTGTGTCGACCATTTCAAGCGGCAGCCAGTGCGGCTGCCCTGAGACCAGATCCACCCCCTCCACCCACAGCATCCGGCCATGGGGATTGAAACTGCCGCCTGTGACCTGCGGCAGGCGCTCAACATCGGCGACCAGAACCTCTTGCCGCAGGTCCGCATAACTGGCCGCCCGCAGCGGCCGCATGATCCGTTCGGCGTGCCAGGTCTCGACCGCCTCCATCACACCAGAGGCCTGCGCCGCCTCCAGCGTCAGCCCCTTGCCCAGCGCCACGGCAACAGAGCGGGAATTGGGCCGCGCCACCATCACGGTGGGCAGCCCGACCCGGTCCAGGCCTGTCAGGTTGGCAATGCGGGTGATGCCCATCTCAGCAAGATGCGGCCTGACGGATGCCAGCGTCTGCGCCGGATCGCACAGCCGGTGTGTGTCCAGCACATATCCCTTTTGCTGTGCCTTGGGCATGGGTCAGGCCTCACTGTCATGACCGCTGCGGATGGGCTTCCGGCCGCAGCTTGGCGGCCCGCACGCGTTGACCAAGGATGCTGGATCGCGCGCCTTCGGTCAACAAAACAGACCAGCCAGCCGCTTGGCCGCCAAAGGGCACGTCACTAGTGCGGCTGAAAATCGAACACCGGCACAAAACTTGCCGGCGCCAGGGATTGCTCCAGGACGCCGGAGCTGAGGCTGTTCTGATCGAATATCTGGATCTTGGGGCCTGCATGTTTGGTATGCAGCTTTCCCTCGATGGCCCGCACCGCCATTTCGATCGCCAACCGCCCCTGCAGCACTGGAAGATCTGTCGGCGCTGCAATGATGCGGCCGCGTATAACCCCGCGATAGACCGCATGGGTCATGTAATCCGAAACCACCTGCACCCTGCCCTGCATCCCGCGTGCGCGCAGGACTGAGACGGCTGCTTCGGCTGCCGGTGCAGAACCGGCGATGTAATCGAGATCCCGGGCCTCATCCAGCGCCTCCTCAACCAGACGCACCTGAATTTCCCGGCCGGTGTCGCCGTATTTCGTCACAGCAACCACCGCAGAGCTGTCCTCCAGCGCCGCGCGAAAGCCCTGTTCTACAAATTTCACCCAGCCCGCTTGCTCCGGGCCCGGGAACCAGGCCACTTTCACCGGCGCGGTGCCCTTGGGGTGGCGCGCAGCGATGACCCGCCCTGCCACGGCCCCCATCTCGGTCCAGGACACCCCCACCTTGGCGGTGATCCCGGCATCGGCGATATCATTCACCGCCGCAATTACCGGAACCGTCTGCGAAATCCGCTTTACCGCGCCGGTGAGCCCGCCGAAGGACACCGTGCCAAGGATCAGCGCATCCGCACCGGCCGCCACACAGTCCTCCGCCTGACGGATCTGACGCTGCAAGTTGGGATACCCGCCGGCCTCGACCAGCTGGAAAGAGACGCCCAGCCGGTCCGCTTCGGCCACCATCCCGTAATTGACGCTCAGCCAGTAGGCATCCTTTAAGTGCGGATAGGCGACACACAGCCGCCAGGCATGAGAGGCCTTGTCTAGCGGGCGGTAGTCCGCGCCATCGTAGCCGCTGTCATAATCGAACGGCGTCCGGGGCACCTGCAGGCGCCAGGTTTCCGCAGCCGCCGGTGTGCAAAACACCGCAAGGACAAACAACCAGACTGCGTGCATAAAGCCCCCTTCCTGCCGACGACGATAGGCAGCGGGAGGTAAAAGGGAAATTCAAAATTGCACCGGAGGCGAATGCGCGCGAAAGTCCGGGGATGTTCGGAAAGCTCGGCCTCGGCGGTAAATTGAGCCTCGCATTCATCGTCATTGCGGGCCTGCCAACCCTTGCGGGCATCCTGGGCCTGGTCGAGCTGAGGACGCTCGCACACCGCCAGGCAGACGTGATCAGCCAGACCATTCCCGCCATTGCCGAGGTGCGCGGCATGGCCGAAGAAAGCACCCGCATCATCGCTATTGCACCTGAGCTGGCCGCTGTCAGCTCTCAGGCGGAACGAGAGAACCGCGCCCGCTTCCTGGCGGATCAGGTGGAGGCCCTGACCCGGCGGCTCGACGCGCTGGCGCAGGCCGGGGGGCCGGGCTCGGGACGGCTGCGGGCGACAGTCGATGATGCCGCCCGGGTGCTGCCCCTGTTGAACAACCTTGTTGAGTCCCGCATCTCGCTGCGCGAGGAGTTCAAGCTGCTGGCAGAACGTAACCTGACGGCTGCGAACGACTTGCTCAGCATGGCCGATACCCTGGTCGCCAATGCAGAGATGGGCACCACAGCGGTGATCTCCAGCCTCTACGGGCCCGGCGCGTCTCCGATAGAGGAGCAAGCCCGCACCGACACCCTGGACAAGCTGATCGAAGTCGACCTGTTCCAGCTGGGCCTGATGTTCGAGCTGCGGTCGCAAACTGCGGAAATCGGGCTGCTGATCAACCGGATCGAAGACGCTGGCAGCGAAACCGAGCTGGGTGAGATTGAGGCGTCGCTGACCAGCCGCCTGCGGATCGTCTCGCGCCGGATCAAGGCCATTCGCGACCCGGGCCGCCGCCAGCAGGCCGAAGGCCATGCCGCGCAGCTGCAAAGTGTTTCAGACAGTCAAACAGGGCTTTTCGTGCTGCGGGACCGGATTCTCGCCACCGAGCACCGCATTACTGCGCTCAAGCAGGAGCTGCAGAATACTGCGCTGCGCCTTGGCGACGAAGCCGCTGCCGTCGCCGATCAGGCGCAGGCGCGGGCAATCCGTTCGGGCAGCGCCGCCGCGTTGGAGGTGCGGCGGGCGCAGCTGCGCAACGGCTTTGCCGCTGCCGCCGGCTTTGTGCTGTCGCTGGCGGTGCTGTGGTTTTATGTGCGCGGCAGCATCACCCGCCGCCTCAACAGGCTTGCCGGCACCATGGCGGCGCTGATGCGCGGCCAGCTGGACCATCCGGTGCGGCCCCTCGGGCAGGATGAAATCGCCCGCATGGAAGGTGCCGTCGAGGTCTTCCGCCAGCAAGCCATCGAAAAGCTGGAACTGGAACGGGTGCGCGACCGCAACGAGCAGGAGCTCAGGGAACACCGCAACAACCTGCAAACCCTGGTGAATGAGCAGACCGAGCGTTTGCAGGAAGAGGTCGAAGCCCATGACGAGGCCCGCCGGAAGGCCGAAGCCGCTGACCAGGCAAAGTCTGAATTCCTCGCCATGATGAGTCACGAAATCCGCACACCGATGAATGGTGTGCTGGGGATGCTGCGCAGTTTGTCGGACGACGGCCTGCCGCCCCGCCAGATGGAACGGCTGCGGGCGGCGCTGACCTCTGGCCAGAACCTTTTGAAAATCCTGAACGACATCCTGGACTACTCCAAGATCGAAAGCGGTGCGCTGAAGCCAGAGATCACGAGCTTTTCCTTGCCCGAACTGGTGACTGACATTGTCGTGCTGCTGCGGCCCGGCGCCAATGCCAAGGGCGTCCACCTCTGGCTCGACGCGCCAGAGGATCTGCCCGGCGTGGTGCAAGGTGACGCTGCCAAGCTGCGCCAGATCCTGTTCAACCTCCTGTCCAACGCACTGAAATTCACCGATGACGGCGAAGTCATCCTGCGTGTCCGTTCCAATGGGGAAACCGGCGGGCACCACCGGCTGACCTTTGAGGTCAGCGACACCGGCCGTGGCATCTCTGATGCGGCCAAGCGCAGGGTGTTCGAGGCCTTCGAACAGGAAGACACTGACACGGCCCGCAAGTTCGGCGGCACCGGTCTGGGGCTTGCGATCAGCAGGCATTTCGCCGAGGCCATCGGCGCCCGGCTGTCGGTGGAAAGCACCAAGGGCGTGGGCTCCGTTTTCACTCTCGCCCTGGAACTGCCCCCCGGCAACCCGGCTGACCTGGCACCGGAGGAACCGCCTGCCGCTGCCGCACGGGCTGACCGCTCCTTGTCTGTTCTGGTGGTAGAGGACAATGAAATCAACCAGATGGTCGCCCGGAGCTATCTGGAGCGTATGGGCCACAGCTGCCAATGCGCTGGCAGCGCCGAGGAGGCGCTGGATCTGTTGCCCGGCCTCCCGTTTGACCTTGTGCTGATGGATGTGAACCTGCCCGGCATCAGCGGAACCGAGGCCACCCGCCGCTTGCGGGCTTCGCCCGATCCGCGGCTCGCCAAGCTGCCGGTTATCGGCATTTCGGCCCATGTTCAGGAGGAACAGATCGAAACCCATCTGCAGGCCGGAATGAACGGCTTTGTCGCCAAGCCAGTGTCACCCGAACGCCTGGCAAAAGCGCTGGACAGTGTCATGCGCGGCCATGAAGGAGCGGTCTATCTGTCCGCACGGCACGCAGACCCTGACCAGGTGGACCGCTTTGCCAGCCTACGGCAGCAAATGGAGGAAAACACTCAGGACCTCGGCGCGGCGCAAGCGCTGAGCATTGCGCGGCTGTTTGAACGCGAACTGCCGCAAAGCCTGGCCCGCATGCGCTCTGCGCTGGAAGCCCGTGATCTGGCAGCCCTGGCGAAAGACGCGCACCGCGCCAAGGGGGCGGCCGGCGCCTTCGGCCAGCTGTCGCTGGAAGCCCTTCTGTCAGACCTTGAGACACGGGCCGGAAACGGCGACCTGTCCGGAGCCAAGGATCAGCTGGACGCATTGAACCGGCTGGCGCCGCAAGTCTTGGATGCCTTGGAAGCTGCCCTGCGCGGCTGCGAAGATCTCAGGCCAAAGGCGCCGTGAACACATAGCCCTCGCCATGAACGGTCGTGATCAGCCGCGGGTTGGCCGGATCGTCTTCCAGCTTGCCGCGCAGGCGCCGGATCAGAACATCCACCGTGCGCGGGCTGCCGCCGTACTGCCGGTGGGTGACCCGGTTCATCAGGGCATCGCGCGACGCGACCTCGCCCGCCCGGCTGACCAGCATATCCAGCACTTCGAACTCGGCCCGGGTCAGCGGGATGCTGCCGCCCCCGGCGGTCTGCAAATGCCGCGCCGCCACATCGAATTGGAACTTGCCGAACTTGTAGATCCGCCGGGACAGACGCCGGATATCCTCTGTCCGCCGCAGCAGATTCTTGAGCCGCGCGAGCAATTCGCGCCGGTTAAACGGCTTGCAGACGTAATCATCCGCACCAAGCTCCAGTCCCACAATCCGGTCGATCTCATCATCGCGGCCGGTTACCAGAATGATCCCCATCTCGGACTTGGCACGCTGCTCGCGTGTGATCTGCAGCCCGTCCTTGCCCGGCAGGTTGATATCGACCAGCAGCAGATCAACCTCCTGCTCCTCAAGAACTTTCTCCGCCTCTGCAGCGGTTTCTGCCTGCGAAACAGCATATCCCTGCGCATCCAGATAACTGGCGAGGGTGGCCCGCGTGACCGGCTCGTCCTCGATGATCAGAATATGCGCCATGACTGCGGTGCCCTTCACAGAACTTTCCCACCGGTTAACAAATTTTAACAAAACACGCCAGCCTGTTCATCCCGCCGGGCTGACCTGTTCACATCCGCGCCCTAGCCTCCCTCCCCGAAAGCTAGGCTTTCAGACCGAAAAAAGGCTCAGGCCATCAGGACCCGGGCCGCGACAACAGGGAGACACACATGAAATACCGGCAGCATCTATTGGCCAGCGCAGCGACCATTGCCATGGCGGCCCCGATGGCGATGGCAGAGGACTCCCCGGACCCGATCATAATCCCAGTCCACAACTGGTCCAGCCAGATCGTGATGAGCCACGTTGTCGGCCAGATCTTCGAATCGATGGGCAACAATGTCGAATATGTCTCGACCGACAGCCAGGCGGTTTATGAATCGGTGCGCCTGGGCGACGTCACGCTGGAGCTGGAGGTCTGGGAAGGCGCCTTTGGCAAATCCTTCAACGAGGCGCTGGCCAAGGGCGGCCTGCATGACGCTGGCGACCACAACGCCGTCACCCGCGAGGACTGGTGGTATCCGGCCTGGACCAAGGAGGCCTGCCCCGGCCTGCCGGACTGGAAAGCGCTGAACGGCTGCGCCGCCATCTTTGCCACGCCCGAGACCGGCGACAAGGGACGCTTTCTGGGCGGCCCCGTCGACTGGCTCAAGCATGACGCAGAGCGGGTTGAGGCGCTGGACATGAACTTCACCGTGGTGAATGCGGGCTCGGCATCGGCGCTCTGGGCCGAAGTGGCCGCGGCGGAGAAAACCAAGCGGCCGGTGGTAATCTTCAACTGGACCCCGAACTTTGCCGAGGCCGTTTGGCCGGGCGAGTTTGTCGAGTTTCCGGCCTGGGAAGACGGCTGTGACAAGGACCCGTCCGTCGGCCCGAACCCCGAGGCCACCTACGACTGCGGCAACCCGGCGAACGGCTATCTGAAGAAGGCCGCCTGGGACGGCATGAAGGACAAGTGGCCCGCAGCCTATGAGACGCTGACCCAGATCAGCTTCACAAACCCGCAGATCGCCGAGATGGCCAAGCTGGTCGACATCGACGAGATGGAACCGGAGGACGCGGCGGCCGAGTGGCTGGAGGCCCATGAGGACCTCTGGAAGCCCTGGACCGGTTCCTGATTTCTGCACGTCCCGCCAACCAGCCGGGGCGGTCCCCTGCCCCGGTGCCCATGCCAATGAAAGTTTAGCCATGACCGCCGCCACCCCCGTCATTTCCTGCAAAAACGTCTGGAAGCTTTTTGGCGCAAATCCGGAACAGTATCTAAAGTCGCTGACCGGCAACCCGAGCTTTGATGAAATCCGCCAGGCCGGCTACATCGCCGCCGTGCGTGACGTCTCCCTGGACATTGCCAAGGGCGAGATGCTGGTGATCATGGGGCTGTCCGGCTCCGGCAAATCGACCTTCGTGCGCTGCCTGTCGCGGCTCATCGGCATTACTGGCGGCGAAGTCCGGGTCGAGGGCCAGAACATCGGCGGGATGTCCGAAAAGGAACTGATCCATCTGCGCCGCAACAAGATGGGCATGGTGTTCCAAAGCTTTGGCCTGCTGCCCCACCGCACGGTTCTGGACAACGTCGCCTTTCCGCTGGAGATGCGCGGCCAGGACCGCCACGAACGCCGTGCCCGTGCTTTGGAAGTGATCGAACTGGTCGGCCTCTCGGGCCGTGAAGACTATTTCCCGCGGGAACTCTCAGGCGGCCAGCAACAGAGGGTCGGTATCGCCCGCAGCCTGGCAATTGAACCTGACATATGGTTCCTCGACGAGCCTTTCTCTGCCTTGGACCCGCTGATCCGCCGCGAAATGCAGGACGAATTCCTGCGGCTGCAAGAGATGCTGGGCAAGACCATCGTCTTCATCACCCATGATTTCGACGAGGCGCTGCGCCTCGCCGACCGCATCGCCATCATGAAGGACGGCGTGGTCGAGCAATGCGATACTCCTGACCAGATCGTGCTGAACCCGGCCACCGACTATGTCGCCAAGTTTACAAAGGAAATCGAGAAGTCCCGCGTTGTCCATGCCGGTGTGCTGGCGCGCGAGGTGAACGGCCACCGCCTGACCGGCTCCGCCGTGGGCGAGAAACAGACCATCGCGGAACTGGCCCGCCTGCTGGTCACTGACAGCCGGGATTACCTGCCTGTTGCCAGCTCCTCAGGCAGCCTGATCGGCGCCCTGAACCGCCAGGAGGCGCTAGACGTGCTTCTGGGAGAGGCGTCATGACCGACCAGACAATGATACTTGCCGGCAAATCCCACACCTGGACACGCGCCAAAACCGGCTGGGCGGTATTTTCCGCGGCTTGCCTGCTGGCTGTGGCAAACTCCGTCCTGCCCGCCGGGCTGGTGCGGCCGCCAGAATGGTTGATCCTGCCCTTCGCGGACTGGATCAACGCAATCTTCGCCTTCCTGCGGGATGATCTGGGCCTCCTCCATTTGACCCGCGCCTTCGCGGATGGCGTGGAATGGCTGCTCGATGTGACCGCCAACCTGCTGTACGGCAAAAACCGCTGGCCCCGCATCGGCCCCGTTCCCTGGACCGTGATTGCCAGCATCGGCTTTGTCACCGGCTATGCCCTGCAAGGCTGGCGGCTGTCGCTGCTCACCGGCGGCACCTTTGTCTGGATCGCGGTCATGGGGCAGTGGAAATGGGCGATGGAGACCCTGTCCGTAATTGTCGTCGCCGCCCCCTTCTCAATCCTGTTCGGCCTGATCATGGGCATCCTCGCCTGGCGCTCCAAGTCCTTTGAGCGGATCCTGAACCCGGTCCTCAATATCGCACAAAGCCTGCCGCATTTCGCCTATATGATCCCGGTTGTGGTCTTCATCGGCGTCGGCCCCAAGGCAGGCGCCATCGTCACCATCATCTTCTCGGTGCCGCCAATGATCCGCATGTCCCTGCTGGGCCTGCGCAAGGTCCCGCATGAGGTGATCGAAAGCGGCCACATGTGCGGCTCGACCCGCTGGCAGCTCTTGCGCCATGTGCGGATTCCAACGGCGCGAACCGAAATCCTGGTCGGTGTGAACCAGGTGATCATGCAGTGCCTCGCAATGGTGGTTCTTGCCAGCTTCATCGGCATGCCGGGCCTGGGCCAAAAGCTGCTGCAGCTGCTGCAAGCACTGAAAATCGGCCGCTCGGTCGAGATCGGCATCACCATCGTGCTGCTGGCCGTCATGCTCGACCGCTGCACCAAGGCCTGGGCCACCAAACAGCCCGAGCATTTCGAGAAGGGCACCTCATTTGCTGTCCGCAACAAATTCCTGCTGCTGGGAACCGGCCTGTCGATCGCCTGCCTTGTGCTGGCGCAGTTCGTCCCGCTGATGGACCAGATCGGCCGCCGTGATGCTTTCACCATCTCCCAGCCGATTGACGCTGTGGCGGACTGGTTCATCGTGCTGATCGACCCGGTCACCCAATGGCTGCGCTGGTTCCTGATCACCTGGGTGCTGATTCCGATCCGCGATGCCTTCCTGTGGATGCCCTATGCCGCGGTGCTGGCGCTGCTGGCCGCAGTTGGCTGGGCCATTGGCGGCCTGCGCTCGGCGCTGGTGTGCCTTGCCTTCTTCGGCCTCATCGCCATGTCCGGCTGGTGGGACCGTGCGATGATCACGGTTTACACTGTCGTGGTCGCTGTCTCGATTGCCGCCGTGCTGGGCTTTCCGCTCGGCATCTGGGGATCGTTTCACGAAAAACGGGCGGACATCGCCCTTCTGATCTGCGACACGCTGCAGACCTTTCCCAGCTTCATCTACCTGATCCCGGTGGTCATGCTGTTCGGAGTGAACGATGTGGCAGTCATCGGCGCCGTGGTCCTCTTCGCCGCCGTGCCGCTGGTGCGCTACACCATCGAAGGGCTGCGGCAGGTGCCGGAAACCCTGATAGAGGCCGCCGGCATGTCCGGCGCCACCCGGCTGCAGACCCTGTGGAAAGTCCGCCTGCCGATGGCCCTGCCAACCATCATGGTCGGGGTCAACCAGTCGGTCATGTTCTCGCTGTTTATGGTTATCATCGCCGCCTTCATCGGCACCCAGGACCTGGGCCAGGAAATGCAGCGCGCGCTATCCTCCACCGATGTCGGCAAGGGCCTGATGCTGGGCCTCGCCGTCGCCTTTATGGGGCTGATGGTGGATCACCTTGTCACCACCTGGGCCAAGTCCAGGAAAGACGCGCTGGGGCTGGAGTGAAACTGCAACCATCCATTCCAGCGGCTTAGGCCCCGCCCCGTTTACCCGCATAGGCTGTCTGCTGTTTCCAGGCTTCTCCATGGCCCGCCTGACCTCGGCAAAATAGCCGCTGCGTGCCGGCGACTAAATCGCCGGGGCCGCAGATTTTTGCCTGGGTTCCGATAACGGCAAACTCATGGGCCACTTCAATAGCATCCGGCCGTGTTGCCTCCTTGGACGACCGGTGGACGTATCTCCCAGCAAGGGGTCTCGGAAGCGGATCTAGTAGTAGGGGCGGTGCAGTGTCTTGCAGATCGACAGCACCTTGCGGAAGTGTTTGGTCGTTGTAACTCGACTTTCGGAATCTTTGGCCAAACCGAGCCCATTTGAGAAGTGTATAACTTTTAGAGTCGGCTCCGATGATCATCAACGGGCGAAATTCTTCAGTTATATTATGTAGTAATGGTGCCCGGGGGCGGAATCGAACCACCGACACGAGGATTTTCAATCCACTGCTCTACCCCTGAGCTACCCGGGCACGGGAAGGCTGATCGCCTTGGGTGGAGGCCTTCTATGCCGAGGGCGCGGCGGTGTCCAGAGGGTTTTTCAAAGAAAATTGCTAATGACGCGTCTGCTGCGTCTTTTCTTCGGGTGCCAGTGCGCGCTCTGCTTCTTCCAAAGCGTTTTCAATGTCTTCCGGATCCTGGCTGGGCACCGAGTAGGCGCCGGTCAGCCACTTCCCAAGGTCGATATCGGCACAGCGTTTGGAGCAGAACGGCCGAAAGCTCTTTTGCGATTCCCCGCCGCAAATCGGACAGCTCATTTCAGCACCTCACTCAGGGCAATGCGACCGCGTTTGCGCTGCAGTTCGTAGTGGCCAAGGCTGGTCCAGCCGGCCAGAACCGTTTCCTCGGAATCGGCCCGGAAGGCGGCCCGCAGCGCGGTCTCGAACCCGCGGCGGTCCTTTTTGGGCATCGGCGCCAGGTCCAGCACGATCTGGCCGCCCAGACCCCTGACGCGCAGGGCACGCGGCAAGGCCTTGGCGGCCGCCATATTTGCCTTCACACCTGCCGCCAGCGAGGTGTCGGACCCGGTGTTCACATCCACCGCGACCAGGGCGCGGGTGGGCTCGATAAACAGGGAACCGCCGCCGGGCAGCGGCTCGCGGATACCCCGGGCAATGTCCAGCGCATCCAGAACGCCCTGGCGCTCAAATCCGCCCGGATCCCGTTCGATATCCGCGGGCTCGACCCAGTCCCGCCAGGCCAGCAGATGCGGAGTGTCGCCTTCGGACAGCACTTCCGCTTCGGCTCCTTCATCCTGCATCACCTGAGCCGCCATAGCTGCCATAGCCGCGACATCCTCGGCGATCTCTTCGCGGTCCGCCCCGGCGCAGGCAGAGCGCAGGATCAGGCCATAGCCCGTGTCCCCCATTTCCTCATGGGCGATTTCCAGCAGGCGGTCGCGCTCTTCCTCGTCGCGGATGCTGCGCGAGATGTTCAGACCCGGGGCCTCCGGCGTCACGATCGCATAGCGGCTCTTGAACAGCAGCTTCTGGGTGACCGGGATCGCCTTGCCCGGCTCGGCATAGCCGGAGACCTGCACCAGGATCATCTGGCCCGGCGCCAGCCCCTTGACCTGGCGCAGGAAGGCCGGGCCGTCGGGCGTGGTCAGGAACATGCCGCCCTGCCCCTTAACCGGCCGGTCGGCGCGGGCGCGGTAGATGGTGCCGGGCGCAGGCGCATCGCTTTCGATCAGGAAATCTTCCAGTTTGCCATCCACCATCAGCGCGGCGGCTTCACGGTCCTGGATGTGGTCGAGAATAACGGTGCGGCCCTTCATGCGGCAGCCTCCTGATACAGCGGCAGCCCGGCGGCGCGCAGAAGATTGGCAGTTTCTGACAGCGGCAGCCCGACGATACCGGTGAAGGAGCCGCTGATCCACGGAATGAAGGCCCCGGCGGGCCCCTGGATGGCATAGGCGCCGGCCTTGCCTTCCCAATCGCCTGTGGCGAGGTAGGCATTCAGCTCCTCGTCAGACAGGTTTTTCATTTTCACCTGGCTCACCACGTCTTTTTCCCAGATCCGGTCCCCGCGGCGCACGGCGACGGCAGTGATGACCCGGTGGCGGCGGCCCGACAAGGCGATAAGGAACGCGGCCGCTTCTCCTGCATCGCGCGGCTTGCCAAGGATGCGGCGGCCCAGGGCGACGGTGGTGTCGGCACACAGGACAATATCGTCCGTCCCCGCGGGGACAGCCTGCGTTTTTTCCCGCGTCACCCGGGCGCAATAGTCGCGCGGCAGCTCGCCTTTCAGCGGCGTCTCGTCGATTTCCGGCGGGCGCACAGCGTCAGGATGCACGCCTAACTGCGCCAGAAGCTGCAGCCGCCGCGGACTGCCCGATCCCAGAATGAATGCCATGCATTGGCCCTCTTGACTGTTCGCGCCTGTCATACGGTGATTTCCGGCCGCGGAAAAGCGCACTGGCCCGCTTCCTGTTGCCTAAAATATCCCCGCCGGAGGCCGCGGCTGCATAGCCGCTTCAAAAACAAAAGCCCGGCGCGATGCCGGGCTTTGATTGTCTTGGCAGATCAACGACTTACTTGAAGCGGTAGTTGATCCGGCCCTTGGTGAGGTCATAGGGTGTCATTTCCACCTGGACCCGGTCGCCGGCCAGAACACGGATGCGGTTCTTGCGCATCTTGCCTGCCGTATGCGCGATGATTTCATGGCCGTTTTCCAGCTCGACCCGAAACGTCGCGTTAGGCAGGAGTTCCTTCACGACACCGGGAAATTCGAGCGTATCTTCCTTGGCCATGTTGTCTCCATCATTGGGTTAACCCGCAAACTGCGGGACGTGCGCTTAAATGGGGGCATTTTCCCAATATTTCAAGGCCTCAATCAGGATAACACGGCTTTTGTGACTGATTTCACCCGCGGCATCTGCTCCTCCCAATGCAGCCGGTTCAGCACCCCGCCATCGGCCCGCACATGGGCAATTGTGTCCAGATCAGCCTCGCCGTAGGTCCAGCCCGGCTGATTGAGCACGCCCTCGGCGAGCACCCCGGTTCCGGGGAACCCTTTGTCCGGCGGGCCGAAAATGCCGCCCATTCCGGTATTCGTATCCACCGCCTCGGACCACGGGTTGTTGCCCACGACGGAGGCCATTGCGGTCACGCACTGGTTTTCCAGCGCCCGCGCCATCGCGCCGATGCGCACCCGCCAGTATCCGGCCAGCGCCTCGGTGCAGGAAGGGACGAGAATCACATCCGCCTCCGCCAGGGCGCGGCCCAGCAGCGGGAACTCGCTGTCATAGCAGATCAGCACACCGATTCTGCCCAAACTGGTCTCGAAGATCTTGAGCGGGCCGCCCCCAGCGATGCCCCACGGCGCGCGCTCGAACCGGGTCATGATCTGCTTGTCCTGGTGATCGCGGCTGCCGCCGGGCGTGTAGAATTCCGCCCGGTTCACCGGCTGGTCCAGCCCGCTGTTCACGGGCGCAGATGCGCCCAGGATGTGCACCCCGTACTCAGCGGCCAGCCTCAGGTGCAGCGCCGCCGCATCCTCCATCTTTTCCGAGACCGAATTGATCGACTGCGCCAGATCGCCTGCAACCGCAGCCCCGTCCAGCGTCGAAAGCTCCATTGCGCCGTATTCCGGGAACACCAGCAGTTCGGCGCCGTTCCCGGCGGCCTCTGCCACCCAGGCGGCCAGCTTGTCTTCGTACTGCGCCCAACTGTCGAGCCAGTCGAGCGGGTAAGCGGCAGTGGCGATTTTCATCCTGTCTTCCCTTTGTGCAATTCCTGCTGTGCAGATAGGCCCGGCTGCTTTTGAGGGTCTTCGAAAACGGGGGGTGCCTTCCGTACACTCCCTGTGCACCCCCTGTGCACCCCTCTTACAGCGGACCGGCAGAAGGCTCTCCGGCCAAACCGGGCCGGCAGTGCTGCAAATCCCGGATCCAGAATTGCAGCGGCTTCTTCGTTTCTTCCGCCTGATCGACGTCCTTCCATGAGAAATGCGCGATGGCGCCAGCCAGGGGCTGGTAGCCGCGCTTGCGCCAAAACGGGTCCAGCGGCGCGTAATCCGCCGGGCGCAGCGGATGGTCCGCCGGACGCTGCACGCCGCAAAACGCGCATTTGCGGAAACCGTGCTTGCGCGCGTGCGCCTCTCGCGCGTCAAAGAAACCGTGGCCGGCACCCTGCCCGCGGTACTCCGGCAGCAGCACAGATTCGGCGCAGTAGAAGACGTCCTCCAGCTCAATGCCAGTGCCCTCAAAGGCTGCCGCGAAATCATCCGCGTGATCAGCCAGCGGCGCGCCGGTGGAGGCGCCGACCAGCGCATCGCCGTCGAAAGCGCCGACCACAACGGCGCGGTCACTGTCGCGGTAGCTTTGCAGATATGCGCGCTCATAGGCCAGATCGCCGTCATAGAGATACGGCCAGGCCCGGAACACCTTGATCCGCAGGCCCGCCACGTCGTCCAGCGCGGCCTCCAGCGCCGCGCCGGTCATCGCTTCGACCCGGAGTGTCATCCGGCGGAGACCTGGGCGATCCAGTCCGCCAGGTTGTAATAGGTGGTGACGCGGGAAATCTTGCCGTCCTTCAGCTCAAAGAACGACCCGCCCGGCAGGCGGTAGGTCTGGCCCTTGGCTTCCGGCAGGCCTTCGTCGGTCACCAGATAGGTGCCGTTGACGATGAATTCCGCCGCCGCGCGGGTGCCGTCGTCGCTGGAAAAGATCACCAAATCGGTCAGTTCTTCCTTGTAGCAGCGGCTCATATGGGCGCAGAATTCCGCGAATTTCTCTTTGCCCGCGCGGATCTGCCCTTCGTTCACATGGTGGGCAATCTGGTCGTCCAGGCAGTCCAGCATGGCACCGGTGTCGCCTGCATTGAAGGCTTCGAAATAGCGCGCGATGGTGTCGGTCATGTTCTCTCCGTCGGTTCGCCCCAGCGGTTTTTCAGATGCTGGATGATTTGATCCCGTGTTTGACGGTAGATATCTAGCTTGGCTTCGCGGGTCTCGCCGAGCCCGGTTGGGTCCATAATCGGCCAATATTCGACATCGAGGTGAAAAAAACGGGTCAGTTCCAGCGCCCGGCGCTGGCTGGCGGGCGACAGCGCCACCACCAGGTCAAACGACGACAGATCATCGCCCCAGCGCTCCATCTCGTCAAAGGAGCGCGAGCGGTGGCGCGACAGCTCGACATCTATTTCCTGGCAGACCGCGATGGAGAAGCCGTCGATTTCCATGTCGTTCTTGACGCCGGCCGACTGCACATAAGTGCCGGTGCCATAGAATTTCTTCATGATGCCCTCCGCCATCGGAGAGCGGACCGAATTGTGGTCGCAACAGAACAGAACGGACTGCGGCAGCTCCTTCACCCGTCAGCCTCCGAAATGCAGAACGCAGATCAGGGTGAATAGGCGGCGGGCGGTATCCGTGTCGACCTCGGCCTTGCCCTCCAGCCGCTCCTGCAGCACCCGGCTGCCTTCGTTGTGGATGCCGCGCCGGGCCATGTCGATGGTCTCGATCTGGCTTGGCGGCATGGTCTTCACCGCGGTGAAATAGCTCTCGCAGATCTGGTAGTAGTCTTTCACCACCTGCCGGAAGGGCGACAGCGACAGGTGGAATTCCGCAGCCTTCTCACCTGCTTCGGTATTGATGTCGAACACCAGCCGCTTGTCGCGGATTGCCAGGCCCAGATGGTACGGGCCTTCAGGCAGATCGCGGTCCTCGCGGGACGGCAGGGTAAAGCTGTTTTCTTCGATCAGGTCATAGATCGCCACCTTGCGCTCCTGCTCGATCTCAGGGGTCGGAGGCGGCAGGTTGCGGTCGTCCAGTTCGATGTGGCTGATGCGGCTCATGGGTCTTTGTCTCTATATGCGCTAAGGCGTCCGGCCATGAGTATCGCACCGGCGCGCCTTGGGCAATGCAGCAGCAGGCGTCACAGCAAGGGTGGTATGCGGCAGCGCTTGACAGACAGCGTCCGCCTGCCCAGCCTGCCCCGTGCAGGAGACAGGACCATGACAGCGTTTGAACAGTTTTCCCTCGCAGGCCAGCGCGCGCTGGTGACCGGATCGACCGATGGGCTGGGCTTTGCCGCCGCCCGGCTGCTCGCCAGGGCAGGCGCCGAGGTCTGGATCAACGGCCGCAGAGAGGAGCGGGTGGCAGCGGCCGCGGCCCGGATGCCCGGCACCGCCCGCCCGCTGGTTCTGGATGTGGCAAATGAAGAGGCTTGCGTTGCGGCGATGGAAGACATCGCGGCGGCAGGCGGGCTCGATATCCTGGTCAATAACGTCGGCCAGCGCGACCGCCGCAGCCTGCCGGAGTTCTCCCGCGCCGATCTGCAGGCGCTGTGGGAGGTCGATCTGGTCTCGCCCTTCCGCCTGAGCCAGCTGGCAGCGGCGCAGATGGCCCCCAAGGGATATGGCCGCATCATCAATATCTCTTCGATCGCGGGCCTGATCGCGCAGGCGCGCGACGCCGCCTACACCACCGCCAAGGCCGGTATCAACGGTATGACCAGGGCGCTGGCGGCAGAGCTGGGGCCGATGGGCATCACCGTGAATGCAATCGCCCCGGGGTTCTTCAAGACCGCGCCGAACATGGCCGCGGCGGCGGATCCGGCGATTGCGGACAAGCTCAAGGCCGCCACGTCACTCGGCCGCTGGGGCGTGCCTGAGGAGCTGGCGCCCGCCGTTCTGTTCCTCGCCTCCCCTGCCGCGTCTTACATCACCGGACAGGTGCTGGCGGTGGATGGCGGCTATACCGCGCACTACTGAGTGCTGCGTCATTTCTCCGGGAAAAATGACTTGCGGCCTCCGGCGGGGATATTTGGGGCCAGATGAAGCAACGGATCATTAACCAAACTTGGCCACCCTCGTCCCGCGGTACAGGCGGGGACGCCGATGACCGCGCCAGGTGAAGCGCCCCGACAGGCCCGGGGCGCGGATCCCTTTTCATCTGGCCGGAAATATCCCGGGGTGAATGCGCGGCACGCGCAGAGGGGCAGCGCCCCTCCGGCCCTTACCCGTTCAGCGCATCCAGACGTGCGGTGACCGACAGACCGTGCGCCTCCAGGCTTTCGCTTTGCGCCAGCACTTCGGCCGCCGGGCCAATGGCGCGCAGCGCATCCGGTGTCATCTGGCTGAGCGTGGTGCGCTTGAGGAAATCCAGAACCGACAGGCCGGAGGAGAACCGCGCCGAGCGCGCGGTCGGCAGCACGTGGTTCGGGCCACCCACATAGTCGCCAATGGCTTCGGGCGTGTACTGGCCAAGGAAGATGGCGCCCGCGTGAACCGTCTGTTCGCTGAGCGCAACCGGGTCGGCAACGCAAAGCTCCAGGTGCTCCGGCGCGATGCGGTTGGACAGCGCCGCCGCCTCACCCAGATCCTGCACGGTGATCACCGCCCCGAAATCGCGCCAGGAGGCGCCGGCAATGGCGCGGCGCTCCAGCGTCTCCAGGCGTTTCTCCACCGCCTCCGCCACCGCGCGGCCAAAGCCTTCGTCGTCGGTGATCAGGATCGACTGTGCACTTTCGTCGTGTTCGGCCTGGCTCATCAGGTCCAGCGCGATCCAGTCCGGGTTGTTGTCCTTGTCCGCGATCACCAGGATCTCCGAGGGGCCTGCAATCATGTCGATGCCGACCTTGCCGAACACCCGCCGCTTGGCCGCCGCGACAAAGGCGTTGCCGGGGCCGGTGATCTTGTCCACCGGTGCGATGGTTTCGGTGCCATAGGCCAGCGCCGCGACGGCCTGCGCACCGCCAACGCGGTAGATTTCATCGACTCCGGCAATCCGTGCCGCCAGCAGCACCAGCGGGTTGATCTGACCGTCCGGCGTTGGCACCGTGACCGCCAGCCGTCCGACACCGGCCACCTTGGCCGGGATGGCGTTCATCAGCACCGATGACGGGTAGGACGCAAGCCCGCCCGGCACGTAAAGCCCCGCAGCCGACACTGCCGACCAGCGCCAGCCCAGCGTTGCGCCGGCCTCATCCGTCCACTGCGCATCCTGCGGCATCTGGCGCGCGTGATAGGCGCGGATGCGGTCTGCCGCCAGCTCCAGTGCGGCGCGTTCTTCGGGGGAGACTTCGGCAATGGCCGCATCAACGTCCGCTTCGGTGATGCGCAGCTGCGCGGGCGCCAGGTCCAGCCGGTCGAATTTGGCCGTCAGCTCCACCAGCGCCGTATCGCCGCGGGCGCGCACGTCCGCGATGATCCCGGCCACGATGGCGTCCACATCCGGGCTGTCCTCGCGCTTGGCGCCCAGCAGCGCCGTGAAGGATGCTTCGAAATCGGTGTCACGGGTGTTCAGAAACTGCGGCATCGGGATCTCCTTTGCCCTCGCATAGCTGCATGACCGGGCAGTCTCAAGATCTATGGGCTCAAGAAGCATGGGCGCGCGCGGCGCAAATGGACGCAATCGCGGGGCGCCGCCCCCTTTTGGACCGGTGGCCAATGCCCCCGGACCGCCAGTCCGGTTGCGCTGCCTTACTGCAAAGGCCCGGAAGAGGCCGGGCTTGTTTTGCGCTGTTCAGGATTTGTGATCCGGTGCCTTCCCCGAGGGGGCACGGTAGGGCCGGGTCACGTCGCGCAGGGAGACTTCCAGCGCCTCGACCGACAACCGGATCGCCCCGTCGCCCGCCAGTGTGAGCAGCACATGCCCGGTGCCGTCCTCGCCGGGTTCGAAACTGACGGCAAGAAGGGACAGCACCAGATCCTTGTCCTTGCGGTCGACCCCTTGCGAGGCCACCCGCAGCACATTGTCCACCACCAGCAGCGACTGCACCCGTTCATAGGCGCGGCCGCGGCGTTCGGCGGCATCCCGGTCCTCCCAGCGGAAGCGGTTCAGCAGCAGGGCAAAGCGGCGCTGCGAGGCGCGCCAGCTCATTTCGGTTGCCGGGAAAACAGCATCCTGGATCAGCGAGGAGATGACCTTGAGGTCCTCTTCCTCCAGGGCGCCCAGATTCAGCGGAACCTCGCGGCCGTCCTCGAAACTTGCATCCGCCATCACTGCTCCTTGATCCGTTCGATTTTGGCGCCGACGCCGGACAGCTTGCGCACCACATGCTCATAGCCGCGGTCCAGGTGGTAGACACGGCTCACCTTGGTTTCGCCTTCTGCGGCCATGCCAGCCAGAATCAGCGAGACCGAAGCCCGCAGGTCGGTGGCCATAACGGGCGCGCCTTTCAGTTTCTCGACGCCGGTTACCGTGGCATGGCCGCCATGCACCTCGATCTGCGCCCCCATACGCACCAGTTCCGGGGCGTGCATAAAGCGGTTTTCAAAGATCTTCTCTTCCAGCACCGAGGTGCCTTCGGCGGTGCACATCAGCGCCATCATCTGCGCCTGCAGGTCGGTCGGGAAACCGGGGAAAGGTTCGGTCACCACGTCCACCGCCCGGACCCGGCCGTTCTTGCGGCTGACGGTCAGGCTGTTTTCATTTTCGGTGATCTCGATGCCGGCCATCTCCAGTTTGTCGCAGAAGCTTTCCAGCAGGCTGCGGCGGCCGCCCAGCAGTTCGACCTCGCCGCCGCAAATCGCGGGGGCCAGCATATAGGTGCCAAGCTCGATCCGGTCGGTGACCACCTGGTGAGTTGCGCCATGCAGCCGGTCAACGCCCTGAATGGTGATGTCCGGGCTGCCGTCGCCCTCGATCTGTGCGCCCATTTTGCGCAGGCAGTCCGCCAGGTCGACGATCTCAGGCTCGCGTGCCGCGTTCTTGATGACTGTGGTGCCCTTGGCAAGCGTGGCCGCCATCATGATGTTTTCGGTGGCGCCGACCGAGGCAAAACTCAGCTCGACCACCGCGCCCTTGAGGCCGCCCGGCGCCTTGGCGTGCAGATAGCCGTCTTTCAGCTCGATCTCAGCGCCTAGCGCCTCAAGTCCGTGGATGTGCAGATCCATCGGCCGCGCGCCGATGGCGCAGCCGCCCGGCAGCGACACCACGGCCTGGCCCAGACGGGCCAGCATCGGGCCCAGCACCAGGTTGGAAGCCCGCATTTTCCGCACGATTTCATAATCGGCGACATGGCTTGTCAGGTCATGGCTCGACATCGCCAGCACCTGGCCGTCCTGCAGGCTGGACACTTCGGCCCCCAGGGACTGCAGCAGCAGGGTCATCGTCTTGATGTCGCTGAGCCGCGGCGCATTGGTAAGCGTCAGCGGCTCGTCGCTGAGCAGCGTCGCCGGCATGAGGGTCAGGCAGGCATTTTTGGCGCCCGCGATCGGGATCTGCCCGTTCAGCGGGCCATTGCCCGTTACCAGAATCGAATCCATCTGCTCTTACTCTCCGCTCTTACCTGTGTCCTGGTCCTGCTTATCAGCCCGCGCCTTGGCCTGGGCCTTGCGCCGGGCCATGTTGGCCTTGAGCGCGGCCTTCAGCCGGTCTTCTCGGGAGGCCGCAGATCCGTCGTTTTTCGGTGTTTTCTTCTCTGCCATAGAACTTCTGTAACTTAGTGCGAAAAAACCGTCCAGAATGCTCTTGCACCCCCCCGCGTTTATGCCTAAAAGCCCCCTCACCGGCGCTGCTGTAGCTCAGAGGTAGAGCACTCCCTTGGTAAGGGAGAGGTCGAGAGTTCAATTCTCTCCAGCAGCACCATCTTCCAAAATATCAGTGTTTTCAAAGGCTTGGACATGGGCCGAGTGCTTTTGATGCCGCTTTCGCATGCAAACGGCCATCGCCTGCAGGCTTGATATCCTGAAAATAAAGAAATTTCGCGCCGCGTGCGCCGTTGGCAGCCTGCCGGGCGGTTTTCAGCCGGAACCGGGCTGGCGGCGGCACAGCTGCACCCGGCCCGGCAGATTCGCAGCTGCGGGCGCAGGAAGGCGGCGGAATTCGGCTGAGCCTGAGCGAATCGCCGCATCGGCGGAGTCCGCAAATAAAACTGAAACGGCCTTTTTGCGGCCCCCGCCGCGGAGAGATGCCGCAAATCAGGGGCTCCGGCACCCGAATTAACGCTGCGGAAACGAATCCCTCTGAGTGTTTCTCACATCAACCGCCACCCGGCTGGCACAGCCCGCCGCTGCACTCTGGCTGCCGGGCAGACCGAAATGCTGATGGGAGCTGCACACTGATGACCCGACTGTCCAAATTCTGGGGCAATATGCGGCTGGGCCGCAAGCTGCCGCTGTCCATCGCCGCGCCGACAATCCTGCTGACGCTCGCTTCGGGCTTTTTCTTTGCCTGGGAAGCCGGGCAAGCGCTGAAGGCCAACCGCGAAGCCGCCTTTGCAACGCTGCTGGAGGAACGCAAGGAAGCCCTGGAATCCTGGGTGGCGGACCTGCGCTCACAGACCCGGACGCTGGTTGCCAGCAAGGCGGTGGAAACGGCGCTGCGGGATTTCTCCAACGGCTTCTACTCTCTGGGCGAGAATCCCGGAGGTTACCTGCGCGCTGCATATGCCGACGGCAACCCCAACCCCGCCGGGGAGCGTTATAGACTGCTGGACGCCAAGGACAAATCGGCCTGGTCGATCCGCCACAAGATGAACCATACCGGTTTTGTCACGTTCTTGGAGGAACAGGGGTTTCTTGACGCCTATCTTTTGGATGTTCAGGGCAACATGGTCTATTCGGTTCAAAAGAATGCCGATTTTGCACTGAATTACCTGGATGGGCCTTACAAGGACAGCGGTCTGGGCCAAGCCTTCCAAACGGCGCTGGAGCTGGAACAGGGCGATGTGTTCCTGTCGGAAATGGCCGCTTATGAGGCAGGCGGCGGTGCTGCCGCCATGTTCCTGTCCTCGCCGGTCTTCAAAAAGGGCGCGATCATGGGGGCCCTGGTCCTGAGGGTGCCTGTGAACGAAATCGCGGGGATTCTGTCACATTCCGCGCTGCTGGGGGACACCGGCCAGGCCTATCTGGTGCGCGGTGATGGCGTTGCCTTGACTGCATCCAGCCGCCCTGGCGGCCATCAGATCCTGTCGCAGCTGCCTCAGCTGCAGCAGATCGGCGCCGCGATCGGCGGCCGGGAAAGCACGTTTTCCGGCACGCCGGGGCTGTCCGGCCAGCCGGTTGAGGCGATGGCCGGCCGCGTCGGCCTGGACGACCGGACTTGGGGGATCGTGCTGGAAGTCGACAGTGCCGAGGCATTGGCTGCGCAGAAAAGCCTGGTCAATGCCGCCATGCTGCAGGCTGTTGGGGTGGCGCTGGCGGTAGCGCTGCTGTCGTGGGCGGCGGCCCGCGGCATCGCCCGCAAGGTTGCCGCCCTGTCCGGCAGCGTCGAGCATATTGCGGCCAAAGATTACGATCATCCGGTTGCGGGCAAGGGCAACGGAGACGAATTCGGCAATATCGCAGGCATTCTGGAAGGTTTGAAAACCGATCTGCAAAATGCCCAGACCGCCGAAGAGGAACGGGCAGAGCTGCAGCGCCAGCAGGGCCATGTGGTCAGCGAGTTGCGCAACGGCCTGAAAAACCTGGCAAACGGCGACTTTTCCAGCACGATTGATAAGCCCTTCCCCGAGGCCTACAAGGGCCTGCGGCTCGACTTCAACCAGACGGTCAACACGCTGAACGCGACGGTGCGCGAGGTGGTTGAGGCCACCACCAGCATCCGCAGCGGCACGCATGAGATCAGCCAGGCGTCAGACGACCTGTCGCAGCGTACCGAAAGCCAGGCTGCCACGCTTGAACAGACCGCGGCGGCACTGGACCAGATGACCGCCAGCGTCAAAGCGGCGGCCGATGGCGCCCGCGGGGTTGAAGCCGCGATGAACAGGGCCCGGGATGAGGCTGAAACCAGCGGCCAGGTGGTTCAGAATGCGGTATCCGCAATGACTGAGATTGAGCAGTCCTCAACCCACATTTCGCAGATCATCACCGTGATCGACGACATCGCTTTTCAGACCAACCTGCTGGCGCTGAACGCAGGGGTGGAGGCCGCACGGGCGGGTGAAGCCGGACGCGGGTTTGCGGTTGTCGCCTCCGAAGTGCGGGCGCTGGCGCAGCGGTCCTCGGATGCGGCAATGGAAATCAAGGCGCTGATTTCCAATTCCGGCGAACAGGTGGCCAAAGGCGTGGACCTGGTCGGCAAGGCTGGCGCGGCGCTGGACGGCATCGTCTCGCAGGTCACCCATATCTCGGGCCTGGTGTCGGGCATTGCCGAAGGCGCCGCCGAACAGTCCACCGGCATCGGCGAGATCAACACCGGCGTGATGCAGCTGGATCAGGTGACCCAGCAGAATGCCGCGATGGTGGAACAGATGACCGCGGCAGGCCAGCTGCTGAACGGCGATGCGGCCAAGCTGGCCGGGCTGGTGGCGCGGTTCGATGTCGGGCTGGCGACGGCGGCGCCAAAGCAGCCGGCCGCAGCGGAACTGCCATCGGCGCACGGCACGGGCTGGGCTGATGCGCCGGAGGGGCCGGCCGCCGTCCCGGCCCCGGATGGGTCTGCCGCCCTGATGAAATGGCAGGATTTCTGACCCCGCGCCGGACTCCTTGCTGCGGACCCGGATCCGCGCACGGGGCCGGGCCCGGGCGGCCAGGCTGCCTGCTGCCCCGTGTGACGGCCTGCCCGCCGCCGCCCGCCGGCCGCGGCCGACGCCCAGGCCGGCGCGGCACCGCCGCTGAAATAGCTGCGGTTGTGAAAACCTGTTTTTCAGACTTTAAGGAGATCTTGGAGCAGAACCGGACACCTGACGTGCAGAGCCCTGGCGGCTGTCAGAGGAGATTCGCGCAAATGCAAAAGGTGGCTATATGGCCCTGAACAAGATTTCCGCAGGCTGGCTGCGCAGGCTCGGCAACCGGACCTACCTGCCCGCCCTGCTTGCCCTGGCGGTTGTTTGCGCTGCCGGGTATTACGCCGAAAGGCAAAACGACACGATCCACTACCAGTCCGAACGCGCCAGGGTTCAGCAGCAGGCCGGGCTGATGAAGTCCAGCCTGGAGGGCCAGCTGAACGGCGACTATCAGCGGCTGCGCGGGCTTGCCGCCATGCTGGCCACCGAACCGGACATGCCGCAGGCGCGGTTCAGCCAGATTGCGGAACAGGTTCTGATGGGACAGACCGCGATCCGGCATATTGCCGCGGCCCCGGGGCTGGTGGTCTCGCTGATCTATCCGATCAAGGGCAACGAGCCCGCCATCGGGCTGGACTACACCAAAACAGCAGCCCAGCGGGAAGCGGCCTACCGGGTCCGCGACAGCGGTGAAATGGTGCTGGCCGGCCCGGTCAACCTGGTGCAGGGCGGCACCGGTTTCATCTACCGGCTGCCCATCTTCACCGGGCCGGAAGACAAGAAGGAGTTCTGGGGCATTCTGTCGGCCGTTGTCGAGACCAAGACGCTCTATGCGGAAACCGGCGTAACAGGCGGCGCCCAGACGCTGGAAATTGCCCTTACCGGCAAGGACGGCACCGGCGCGGCCGGCCAGCAGTTTCTTGGAACCGAGGAGATCCCCGCTGGGGAACCGGTCATGATGGACATCAATCTGCCGGTCGGGTCCTGGCAGCTGGCGGCCCGGCCCGCAGGCGGCTGGCAGGCCCAGCCGGGCAACCTGTGGCAGCTGCGGCTGGCGCTGCTGGCGGCCGGAACCCTGATTGTTTTCCCGACCTTCCTGGCCGGCAGGCTGTCGGCGGCGCGGCAAACGGTGATCGGGCAGCTGCGGCGCCGGGAGGCGGAGCTGGAAGCGGTTTCGCGGCGGCTGGAGATCGCGGTCAAGACCTCCCGGGTCGGCATTTGGGAATGCGATGCCGGCAACAAGCGTGTCAGCTGGGACAGCCGGATGCATGAACTGTACGGCGTCCCCCGCGAGCAGGGGCCGCTGGCGGGCAGCGCCTGGATTGCCAGGCTGCACCCGCAGGACCGGGACCGGGTGGTCAAATCCCTGGAGGCTGCCGAGCGTGCGAAAACGAATTTTGCCTCCGAGTTCCGGATCCTGCTGGACGACGGCTCCGTCAAGCACATCCGGGCTTTGGCCAGCCCGTTCACCGACACGCAGGGGCGCAGCTGGATGATCGGCGTCAACTGGAATGTGTCGGAAGACGTCCGCCTGCGCGAGGAGCTGATCCACGCCAACCAGGCGCTGTCGGAACGCAATACCGAGCTGAAGGAAGGCAAGCGGGCGCTGGAGGAAGCCCATGCCGAGCTGCAGAAACAGCAGGCGGAATTGCACCGTCTGTCCCTGGTCGCCAAACATGCCTCTGACAGCATCATCCTGACCGATGGCAGCCGCAAGATCCTCTGGGTGAACGACGCCTTTACCCGCGCCACCGGCTACGGCGCCGACGAAGCCATCGGCCGCACCCCGTCCGACCTTCTGGACGGGCCTGCCACCGACCTCAGCGTGGTGCGCGAAATGAACCGCCACAAGGAGCGTGGCATCCGCTACCACAATGAAGTGCTCAACTACACCAAGGCCGGCGAGGAGGTCTGGTTTGACACCAACATCGTACCGGTGACCGGTGCCGATGGCGAGGTCGACCTGATCATCGGTATCGAGCGCGACATCACCCGCAGCAAACAGCGCGAGCGTGAACTGGCCGAGGCCAAGCTGGCCGCCGAACACGCCGACCGCGCCAAGTCGGAATTTCTGGCCAACATGAGCCACGAAATCCGCACCCCGATGAACGGGATCATCGGCATGGCCGATCTGCTGGCGGAGGCAGACCTGACAGCCGATGACCAGCAGAACGTCGAAACCATCCGCAGTTCGGCGCAGGCGCTGCTGAAAATCATCAATGACATCCTCGACCTGTCGCGGCTGGAGGCCGGGAAATTCGCCATCAGCCGGGAGGATTTCAACCTGCGCGACTGCATCGGCGGCGCTGCCGACCTGTTCCGCCCGAAGGCGCTTGAAAAGGGCCTTTCGATGCAGGTGAGCTATGCGAACGGCCTGCCTGAACGGCTGCACGGCGACGACGGGCGGTTGCGCCAGATCCTGGTCAACCTGATCGGCAATGCGGTGAAATTCACCCCGGACGGCAAAATCGCGGTGCGGGTTTCGCACGCCGGCGCGGACCGATGCCGTCTTGTGGTCGAGGTCGAGGACAGCGGCATCGGAATTTCCGAAGCCCAGGCCAGCCACATCTTTGACCGCTTCACCCAGGCTGACGCCGCAACCACCAAGGCGTTTGGCGGCACCGGTCTGGGCCTGACGATTTCCAGCATGCTGGCCAAGCGGATGGGCGGCGGCATTTCGGTGCAGTCGCAACCTGGCAAAGGCTCTTGCTTCCGGCTGGAACTGCAGATGTCCCCCGCCAGCCAGGCACCGGATGCAGAAGCACCGGCGCTGCCGGACGCGGCGCCGCAGCTTGGCCCCTGCCGGGTGCTGCTGGCCGAGGACAATCAGACCAACCGGCTGCTGGTCCGCAAGTTTCTGCGCGGCCAGCCGGTTGATCTGCAAGAGGCCGGGAACGGCCGCGCGGCAGTGGAGATGTGCAGGGAGCTGGAGCCAGACGTCATCCTGATGGACATGTCGATGCCGGAGCTTGATGGCATTTCAGCCACGCAGGAAATCCGCAGCCTTCCCATTCGCCAGCCAGTCATCGTGGCGCTGACGGCAAATGCCTTCTCCAGCGACCGGCAGGCCTGCCTGGACGCCGGCATGGACCATTTTCTGGCGAAACCGGTGAAAAAGACGGTGCTGCTGCATACTCTTGCGGCCGTTCTGGCGGAAGCAGAAGACACGCAGCGGCGGCCCCGTGCCAGCGCCTGATGCCTCGGCCCGCCACCCTGTCCGGTTGTGGGCCGCCAAGGGGCGCGGGCGCTAGACAGCCGTACCGATGAGCGACACACCCGCGGCCATCAGCACCGCCGCGCCCAGGCGCCGCATCCAATAGCCCTCCTTCAGAATGGCAAACCCGATCAGCGCCGCAAAGATCACCGAAGTTTCCCTCAGCGCCGAGACCGCCCCCAGCGGGGCAAAGTTCTTCGCATAAAGCACCAGGCCGTAGGCTGTCATCGACACCAGCCCGCCGGCAATTCCCAGGGCCCAAGTCCGCGGGCGCAGGGCCGCCAGTGTGCGGCGCTTGCGCAAAGCAACGAAGCCCGCAATGAAGATGTGCAGGAACGCCCCCCAGGCCCAGTAGCTGAGCGTGTTGCCCGACAGCCGCACCCCGATGCCATCGACCAGCGAATAGACCGAAATGCAAAACCCGGTCCCGGCGGCAAATCCCAGTGCTGCACGGCCAACGCCGGAGCGCAGCGCTTTCCAGCTGCTAAGCTGGATGCCAAGCACAATCACCGCAATCCCGGCCCAGGCCTGCAGCGGCAGCACCTCCCCGGCAAAGATCATCGCCCAGAGGCCCACCAGTGCCGGCACGATGCCCCGCGCGATCGGGTACACGACGCTGAGGTCGCCATGCTGATAGGCGCGCCCCAGCATGTAGTAATAGCCGAAATGCACGGCAGTCGAGAGCAGGATGAAGACAAAGCTCTCAGCCGACGGCAGCGGCAGCACCGCGATCATCACGGAGGCGGGGATGACATGGCCAAAGGCAACCAGCCCCAGCGTTGTGGTGCGGTCGGCAGCGGTTTTTACAATAGCGTTCCACACCGCGTGCAGCAGCGCCGCTGACAGAATGATGGCAATGATAAAGGGGGTCATAATCGTGATAGGACTTCTATTAACAGGCCGGCTCCTGCCTCAATCGGTTTCTTCCGGCCGCATCTCCTCGATCAGCCGCGTCTCCAACAGCTGGCCGTTGCGGTAGAGCACCGGGTAGGCCACCGCTGCGATGTGGCTGTTGAACTCGCGCAGGGCGCGCAGGGTCTCCAGGTGGATGTCAGAGGTGTCGAAACTCTCCCGCCCGCCGCTCTGCAGCCGCCGCAGGTGGCGCTTGCGGCTGTCGCGCTCCATCCGTTTCAGCTCGGTCTTCTCCAGGCTCAGAAGCCGCGCGCTCTCCAGGTCGTCGGAAATCAGAACGTTGGAGGCCAGCTGCAGATTGGCCAGGATCGCCTCATGCATGCGGGTGATCTCCAGCCAGCCGTCGCGGGAGAACCGCAGCTCCTTCTTGCGCATCTCCTCGGCCAGCACCGTCAGGCGGCGGGCCACCACATCGCCCGCGGTCTCCAGCCGGATGGCGTATTCCATCAGGCTGCGGGCGGTCTTCAGCTGGTCCTTGCTGAACGCCTCCGCCGGGATCGCCGCGACATACTGGCGGATGCCGGCGAGGCAGGCGTTCACCTCCGCGTCCATCTGCTGCACCGCGCGGATCTGCTCCTTGCTGCCGCTCTCGTACAGTTCCAGCACCGGGCGGAACATGGCGCCGGCCAGATCGGCCATCCGCAGCAGCTCGCGGGTGAGGTTGGCCACCGCCTGCGCGGGCGCGCCGTAGCTGCCCTGCTTCAGCGCGCTGACCGGCCGCCCCGGCGGCTGCGCCGGGGGCGCCGCCGGATCCGGGAACAGCCGCGCAAAGACACCGCCCAGCGGCGTGCAGAGCGGCAGCGCCAGCAGCAGCAGCGCGGCGTTGAAGGCGAGATGCGCGCTGACCAGCATCTGGCCGCCCTGCGGATCGCCGAGCCAGCCCTGGCGCAGCGCCAGATGGGCGCCGAACAGGCAGATCACCGCCCAGGTGCCGCGCAGGGCGAGGTTGGCATAGGGAATGCGCCGCGCCTGCAGGTCCATGCCGCGGCTGAGCCAGACCGGAATGAAGGCGGAGCCGAAATTCGCCCCCAAGACCAGCGA
>MRWF01032071.1_pt1 | contig 38674 bp, 28 predicted proteins | sample 1013331 | NCBI WGS metagenome assembly MRWF01 (sample SAMN06117577, study PRJNA244670) | biofilm metagenome | biome: Water; feature: Cathode Biofilm; material: Biofilm; isolation source: microbial consortium enriched at the cathode of a solar microbial fuel cell | place: USA: District of Columbia ... | reverse complement strand
GTCTTCCACGCCCGCATCAATGCTCGGGTTGTCGTTGACTTCGATGACGGCAACCCGGTTGCCTGACTGTTTGATATCCACACCGTACAGCCCGTTGCCGATCAGTCTGGTGGCATTCAGGGCCGCCTGAATGACATTCCTTGGCACCTCATACGTGGGCATGGTCTCAAAGCCACCGCTCTCACTCTCGGATTCGCTGTGCTGATAGATCTGCCAGTGGCCTTTCACCATCATGTACTTGCAGGCGTAGATGGCCCGCCCACCGAGCACACCAATACGCCAGTCGTAATCGGTGTAAAGGTATTCCTGAGCCAGCACCAGGGCGGACTGCTTGAACAGGTCTCTCAGCCCGGCACGGAGGGTCTTCTCGTCTTCGGCCTTGGTTACGCCTCGGGAAAACGCACCATCCGGGATCTTGATAACTACCGGAAAACCCAGCTCACTGATGACCTGCTCGACAGCGTTCTTCAGATCTTTCGACAGGATGAGTGTCTTGGGCGTGGGAACCTTGTTGTTCTTCAGGAGATCTGCAAGGAACACCTTGTTGGTGCACTTGAGGATCGACACCGGGTCATCGATGACCACCATGCCCTCAGCGGCCGCCTTGCGGGCAAACCGGTAGGTATGATGATCAATGGCAGTGGTCTCACGAATGAACAACCCATCGTATTCCGGCAGGCGCATATAATCCCGGCGGGTAATCTGCTCAACGTTAATGCCCAGTTTACGGCCCGCCTTCTCGAAGCGCTTCAGGGCAACCTTGTCACTCGGCGGCATTTCCTCGTCGGGATTGACCAGCACCGCCAGATCATAGCGGTAACGGCGTCGGGCCCTTGGCTTACGCCAGACCATACTGCTGAAACGATCCAGGGCAGCTGCGAACACGTCCTGCTCCTGCTCGCCCAGATCCGCCGGAGCCGCCGGCTTCATGGACTCGATCTGCCACTGCTTGCGGCGCTTGAAAACAATTTCAAGAATCGGACAAGGGAACCGCTCGAACAGCGCCCGGGCGACCGGCTTCAGATCCGGGTGCTCGGCCTGGCCAAAGTAGGTCCGGACCCGCACTTCGTGGGTGGCCGCGCGCTCATCGCTGGCAGGGTCAATAGCGGAACCCGCTGCTTCGAGCCAGTTGATGACGCTTTCATCAAGCTCTTCCAGCTCAAGAGAAAACAGTCCTTTGCGGCCGAGATCATTGAGCGTCATCACTGAGGGTACGACATGGTGACCACGGGCTTCCGCCAGGAGTGAACAATAATACCCCTTGCTCAGGTAACGGGCGCTCTGACACAGGTTGATGACCCTCACCCGACTGGCGGGCGGAGCTGAGAACTGGAGGTACTGGTCAAACGTCAGCACGTCCTCACTGGGGTAATAAGGTGCCCAGTCTTTGGCGCGGTCCACTACGATAAGCAATCGGGACATTGAAGGCATTCCTCCCTGAAAGGTCTTGCCTGTGGTAATTGAGGCCACAATACGCCGGTCACAATCGCTGCACAATCGGCGCATAATGCGTGCTTTTACGCATCCTTGTGGTCTTTGCGTTACCCTGACTCTCACACATAATAGCGGAGTACGGGAAGCCCACCAGCATGCCCTCCTCGCGTTTTTCAAGGCCGTCTCTCAATGCCTGATTTCCAGCTCCGACAAGCCTCCAGCAAGGATCTCGACGCCCTGGTCTTTCTCGAAAACCGGTGCTTCGCCGAAGACCGGCTTTCCAGGCGTAGCTTCCGCCGCTTTCTGGAGATGCCCAGAGACCGCTTGATTGTGGCCGAGGCCGATGGCGAGCTGGTGGGCTACTGCCTGGTTCTGATGAGCGCTGCCACCCGGCTCGCCCGGATCTACTCCATTGCGGTGTCGCCGGCTGTACGTGGCCAGGGCGTGGGCGAGAAACTGGTACGGGAAGCAGAATCGGAGGCGGTGGACGCTGGCCGTATCATCATGCGCCTGGAAGTCCGCGAGGATAACAGAGGCGCCATCAACCTCTACAAGCGCCTGGGCTATCGCCAGTTCGGCACCTACCGGGACTATTACGAAGACCACGGAGACGCCCTTCGCTTCGAGCGAAGGATTCTGTTCTACGAGCCTTCAAGAGAATTTCCGGCCGTTCCCTACTATCCGCAGACCACGGATTTCTCCTGCGGGCCGGCGGCGCTGATCATGGCGATGGCAGCTCTGGATGAACAGCAACCACTCACAACCCTGGAAGAACTCAGGCTTTGGCGGGAAGCGACCACCATATTTATGCTCGCCGGCCACGGCGGCTGCGGCCCTCATGGACTGGCGCTCGCAGCGTGGAATCGGGGTTTTGAAGCCAGCGCCTGGATCAGCATGGAAGGAGCCCTTTTCAAGGACACCGTCAGAAGCGAGGACAAGAAGCGGGTACTGGAGCTGGTACACGAGGGCTTTTTACACGACATCGGCAAGACAGGCATTCAGCTACACCATGACCCGCTGACCCTTGAAGCGATGGAAGAAGCCCTTCACGAAGGCAGAATTCCGGTCATCCTGATCAGCACCTGGCAACTGAATCGCAGCCGCGTTCCCCATTGGGTCACCGTCTGCGCGATTGACGACCAGTTCGTGTACCTGCACGACCCGGAAATTGATACAGAACTCGGCGAAACCGTGGCCGACAAGCAGTACCTGCCAGTCGACCGCCGGGTGTTCAGCCAGATTTCACGGTACGGCAGGAACCAGCCATTGCAGGCTGCGATCATCGTAGGGCCCAAGCGACCGGCCTGATCAGCCGGTCCGCAGTGCCGCCTCTTTCAGCTCGGCGATATCATCCCGCAGACGCGCAGCCGTCTCGAAATCCAGTTCGGAAGCGGCCTTGTACATTTCATCCTCAAGCCGGGACACCTCCTTGAGGACCTCCTCCGGCGATCGATTGCCAGCCTTGGCCCGATACTGTTCCGCCTCTTCGGCTGCTTTCTGCCCCGGGCGCTCGGCCTTGCGACGGCCACGGCCGCCGCCTCCGGCACCTTCCATGATGTCGGCAATTTTCTTGTTCAGGCCCTGCGGGGTAATGCCCTGCTCCAGATTGTGAGCTTCCTGCTTGGCCCGGCGACGCTCTGTCTCATCAATAGCCCGCTGCATGGAGCCTGTAATCCGGTCACCGTAGAGAATGGCCTTGCCGTGAACATTCCGCGCCGCACGACCCATGGTCTGGATCAGTGAGCGCTCGGAGCGCAGGAAACCTTCCTTATCTGCATCCAGGATGGCCACCAGCGAAACCTCGGGCATGTCCAGACCTTCCCGCAGCAGGTTGATGCCCACCAGCACATCGAATTCCCCCCGCCGGAGGTCCCGGATGATCTCCACCCGCTCGACGGTATCGATGTCCGAGTGCAGATAGCGAACCTTGATGTCGTGTTCCATCAGGAAGTCGGTCAGATCCTCGGCCATACGCTTGGTCAGCGTGGTCACCAGAACCCGTTCCTTTACCTTCACCCGCGTGTGGATTTCCGAGAGCAGATCGTCCACCTGGGTAGACGCGGGACGCACCTCGATTTCCGGGTCCAGCAGGCCGGTGGGGCGCACCACCTGTTCCACCACCTGACCCGCATGCTCGGCCTCGTAAGTGGACGGGGTTGCGGATACGAAGATCATCTGGGGCGCAATTCGCTCCCACTCTTCAAACTTCATGGGTCGGTTATCCAGCGCCGATGGGAGGCGGAAACCGTACTCAACAAGGGTTTCCTTCCGGGACCGGTCGCCCTTGTACATGGCGCCGATCTGGGGAATGGTCACGTGAGATTCATCCACCACCAGCAAGGCATTGGGCGGCAGGTAATCAAACAGTGTCGGCGGTGCCTCACCTGGGCGGCGACCCGAGAGATAGCGCGAGTAGTTCTCGATGCCGTTGCAATAGCCCAGTTCCAGCATCATTTCGATGTCGTACCGGGTGCGCTCTTCCAGGCGTTGTGCTTCCACCAGGCGGTTGTTGTCCCGCAGCTGCTGCAGCCGCTCATCCAGCTCAACCTTGATATGCTCGACCGCATCCAACACCGTCTGCCGGGGCGTCACATAGTGCGATTTCGGGTAGATGGTGACCCGTGGCACTCGGCGCAGGACCTCACCGGTCAACGGGTCGAAATAGCTGAGATTCTCAACCTCGTCATCGAAGAGCTCGATGCGGATAGCTTCCTTCTCGGATTCCGCCGGGAATACATCGATCACATCGCCCCGAACCCGATAATTGGCCCGGTGGAACTCGATATCGTTCCTGGTGTACTGAAGTTCGGCCAGGCGCCGGAGGATGTATCGCTGATCGATCTGATCGCCCCGGTCCAGATGCAGCATCATCTTCAGGTAGGACTGGGGGTCACCGAGGCCGTAGATAGACGACACCGTCGCCACAATGATGGCATCCGGTCTTTCCAGCAATGCCTTGGTAGCAGATAGACGCATCTGCTCAATGTGCTCGTTGATAGAAGCGTCTTTCTCGATAAACGTGTCCGACGAGGGCACGTAAGCTTCTGGCTGATAGTAGTCGTAGTAGGAAACGAAATACTCCACCGCATTGTCGGGAAAGAACTCCTTGAACTCACCATAGAGCTGGGCGGCCAGGGTCTTGTTATGGGCCATGATGATGGTGGGCCGCTGGACCTGCTGGATGACATTGGCGATGGTGAAGGTTTTACCGGAGCCGGTTACCCCCAGCAACGTCTGGTGTGCCAGACCGGATTGGATACCATCCACCAGCCCTTCGATTGCCTTGGGCTGATCGCCCGCTGGCTGGAACGGCGAATCAACCTGGAACACACCCTCTCTGGCGGAAACGTTTGCCTGATTACTGGCCATAACTGGCGGAAACCTCCGGTAAAACCGACGCACGGGCGAAACAGCCCCTGCCATTCGAGAAATTTAGCGATACACTGGCTTCATGATACCATCAGTGCGATCGACGGCTGGGCGTAAATCAGCCAGCAGCTCTGGCACCCGGCGGTCGCAGCCCTATCAGACGCAGCTTTAAGGAGCGCAAGTTTGGACCTTCAACTTTCCAGCCGAGTACAGGCTATCAAGCCCTCTCCCACCCTCGCAGTCACCAACAAGGCCGCGGAACTCCGCGCAGCAGGCCAGGACATTATCGGCCTGGGTGCCGGCGAGCCGGACTTCGACACACCTGATCACATCAAACAGGCAGCCATTGAAGCCATCAATAACGGCCAGACAAAATACACTGCCGTGGATGGTACGCCAGCCCTGAAAAAAGCGATTATTGCGAAGTTCAAACGGGACAACGGCCTGGATTACGAAGCCAACCAGATACTGGTAAGCAGTGGTGGCAAACAGAGCTTTTTCAACCTCGCACTTGCCACACTGAACCCGGGTGACGAAGCCATCATCCCTGCCCCGTACTGGGTTTCCTACCCGGATATGGTGCTGGTGGCTGAAGGCAAACCCGTGATTATCGAAACCGGTGCTGAAACCCGCTTCAAGATCACTCCGGAGCAGCTGGAAAACGCGATTACCGAGCGTACCCGCCTGTTCGTGATCAATAGCCCCTCGAACCCGAGCGGCATGGCCTACACCCTCGAAGAGCTGCAGGCCATCGGCGAGGTGCTGAAGAAGCACCCGAACATCATGATCGCCACCGACGATATGTATGAGCCGATCCTCTGGACCGGCAAAGCGTTCTGCAACATCCTGAACGCCACGCCTGAGTTGTATGACCGCACCTTCGTCCTGAATGGCGTATCCAAGGCCTACTCCATGACTGGCTGGCGTATCGGCTACGCCGCGGGCCCGGCGAAAATCATCGGTGCAATGAAGAAGATCCAGTCCCAGAGCACCTCCAACCCGGCCTCCATCTCCCAGGCAGCGGCACAGGCTGCGCTGGATGGCGATCAGGGCTGCGTGGGCGAGATGGTCAAGGCCTTCAAGGAACGCCACGACTGGCTGGTAGAAGCACTGAACAAGCTGCCAGGCGTTGAATGCCTGAACGGCGACGGTACCTTCTATGTGTTCCCCAGCTTCCAGGGCGCCATCGATGCGGATTCCAGCGTCAGCACTGACGTTGAATTCGCCGAGAAACTGCTGACCGACGCCGGCGTGGCACTGGTCCCGGGTTCCGCCTTCGGTTGCCCTGGCCACATGCGCCTGAGCTTTGCGACCAGCATGGAAAACCTGGAAAAGGCTGTCGAACGCCTTCAGAAAGCGCTTGGCTAAAAAGTTCTGGCCAGGGGTTGACGGGGCGGTATTGCCAACTTAATATACGCGCCTCGTCACACGACGACGTTCCCCGATAGCTCAGTTGGTAGAGCAACGGACTGTTAATCCGTTTGTCGCTGGTTCGAGCCCAGCTCGGGGAGCCACTATTCTAAAAGCCCGCTAATTCTTTGAGTTAGCGGGTTTTTTATTGCCCCGCTTTTGATTCTATCTTTTGTTTTTGAGGTTTACTCCTGCCCTAGCCTGCTCGTTGGCGGGACTGGTGCGGCTGTCATGGCTTTCCAAAACACGCTACAAGCACGTCCGTGTGCGCTTGTTTCGGGCCGTCCATGGCCCTCTACAGTTTTGGAAAGCCATGACAGCCACACCGTTCGACGGTGTACGTATCCGCAAAACAGACAAAACTCTCACAGAAAGCAGATAGTCAGCAGATTGCAGTAGCCCACCGAACTCTGATGCAAGATATATCTGAGGAAGTTAGAAGAGGTGGTGTGGGGCCTCCCTCCCAAAAATGTCTGTGGCCAAGGATAGCCACAGCCAAGCGCACATGGATGTGCTCGTAGCGGTTTTTGGGAGGGAGGCCCCACACCACCAGACTCCAAACCATGCAAGCTAGGAGCCCAAATCAGACAAGAACCTAGAAACTAGGCGCCAATAACCTCAGAGTGAATAGCCTCCAAGGAAGCCAGCGGGTCAGACGCCTGAGTAATCGGACGGCCGATCACGAGGTAATCGGAACCGGCTTTGAGGGCATCTGTGGGCGTCATGATGCGCTGCTGGTCGCCTTTATCGGCCGTCAGGGGGCGGATACCCGGTGTGATCAGTTTGAAGTCGGCGCCCTGCTCGACTTTAAGCTTCGGTGCCTCCTGGGCGGAGCAGACGACGCCGTCGAGGCCGCAATTTTTGGTGAGGGTTGCCAGTCGGGACACCTGTGCTTCCGGGGAATCGGTGATGCCGATGCCGACGAGGTCGTCGGCGTTCATACTGGTGAGGACCGTGACGGCGATCAACAGCGGGCGATCCGCGCCAAAGCTTTCCAGACGTTCCCGACAGGCGGTCATCATTTTCTCGCCACCAGAGGCATGCACATTGACCATCCATACACCGAGATCGGCAGCGGCAGCAACTGCAGCTGAGGTGGTGTTCGGGATGTCATGGAATTTCAGGTCCAGGAATACGTCGAATCCACGCTTCTGAAGCCCTTCCACCAATTGCGGGCCGGAACGGGTGAACAGTTCCTTACCCACTTTCAGGCGGCATTTACCCGGGTCCAGTTTGTCGACCAGCTCAAGGGCAGGATTCTGGGAGGGAAAATCGAGGGCGACGATGATCTTGGGATCGTTAGCGGTTTGCACGTTCACTTGTCCTGCAGAAATTCAGTAAAGGTTTATTCGGCTTCAACACCCTGGATCGGGCGCACGGTTTCCCATTGCTTGCAGCTTGGGCAAAGCCAGTGCAGCTGACGGCCAGAGAAACCACAGCTGACACAGCGGTAGACGGGACGATTGGCGAGAATCAGGTGGCCAATACGGCTCACCAGCCTGCCCTCATCAGTGGTCATGCCCTTCTCATAGCCGGCCATTTCCACCAGCCTGAGCAAGCCACGGACACTCGGGCGGGTTTCCAGTTCCTGCCTGAGCAAGTCGATAGCAGCCGGTCGCCCCGAGGCGCGCTCGACAGACTCCACCAGAGCCAGCAACAAACTGGTGCTCGGGTAGTTTTCGTAAAGCTTGCGCAGTTTTTTCGCCAACCGGCCAATGTCGCCGTGCTCGTGCTCAAGCTTCATGAGCCGGTCGATGGCTTCCGGCCCAAACTCGGGGTTCTGTTCGAATACTTTCAGGCACTGGCTGCCTGCCTCGCGATAGCTGCCCTGACGAACCAGCAGCTTCATCATAATCAGATTGGCTCGCACGCAGGAGCGATCGTACTCAAGCGCCTCCTTGGCCAGTTTCTGGGCAGCCCAACGGTCGTCCTGTTTCAGGGACTCTTCCGACAGCTCGCATGTCAGGTAGGCCAGCACCTTGAACATTGCCGGGTCGGCGTCCCCACGTGTCAGCGTTCGGGCCACTTCGGCAGCCTTTGCCCATTCCTTTTCCTGTTGGTAGAGGTCGATGAGCTGCTGGGAGGAGTGCCGTCCGTAATCCTTGTCGCCCATCAACTGGTGCAGCAATGCCTCGGCGCGGTCAAGCAGCCCCGCGTTCAGGTAATCGCGGGCAAGCTCGAGAGTCACCTGCGGGGAGAATCTCGGGGGTAATTCGGGCCTGGCCAGTAGGTTCTGGTGGATCAGTATGGCGCGATCGGTTTCGCCCTTGTTGCGGAAATGGCTGCCAATGGAGAGGTGGAGACTGACAGTATCCTTGTTGACCGCAAGGGACTGGACGAAATTCTCAACCGCCTGGTCGGAGTAGTTCGTGAACAGGAACTGGAGACGGTCCTTCACCGATTCCTCATCGGAAATCGTTTTGCCGGATCGCCTGTCACCGCTTCCCAGCCGGCCCACAAGCCAGCCAACGGCGACTGCAACTGTCAGCAGCAGCCACTGTAATACGATATCCATTAAAGAGTCCGGTCGTTCTGGGCCCTGGATTTCTCCAATGCCTGCTCGGCGCGATCAAGTCGTTTCTGAAGGGTTCGCCGGGACACCGAGTTGCGAACGGTGGCCAGCATGGTCATCAGCACGCCAACAAGGGCACCGACAACAAATGCCATGATAATCCAGACAGCGACACCATGAGGTTGGGTTTCAAACAGCAGGAAGTTAAGGGAGACTGCCATTTGATTGTTGAGCGAGAATACCAATGCCAGCAGAACCAGGACCAAAACCAACAGAATAATGAGGATCTTCTGCAATCCTGCCATAGCAATAGCACTCCCAAAGGGCTTTTATGCCCGAATTATACGCGTTCCCTGAGCAGCTGTTAAAAGCCTTTCTTCAAGCTGTCGTTGACCTGCTCTCTCAATTCCTTGCCGGGTTTGAAGTGCGGCACATATTTGGCTGGCAACTGAACAGCCTCACCGGTTTTCGGATTGCGCCCGGTACGCGCGGCCCGGTGATGAAGGGAAAAACTGCCAAATCCCCGGATTTCTATTCTCTGACCATCGGCAAGCGACTGGGACATGTGCTCGATGATGGTTTTTACAGCCAGTTCGACATCTTTAACGGAGAGCTGAGTTTGCTTGGAAGCAATCAGCTCGACCAGTTCGGACTTCGTCATGAGGCGTTTCCCTCTTTCATTTTTATTCGGCCGTCGGTTACCGGATTCCCATGACTACCTAGTTTAGCCAAACCAGAAAAAAACACAAAAAAAACGGGCTCTTAGAGCCCGTTTTTTTCGTACCAACCGGAAGATTAGTCCTTGTTGGCGTTTTGCTGCTGCATCTGCTCCTTGATGAGATCACCGATGGTGGTCGCACCAGAGGAAGTTTCCGCAGTTTTGGTCCGCACGTTTTCCAGTGCCTGCTTGTCGTCCTCAACATCTTTGGACTTCACAGACAGGTTGATGATGCGGTTCTTGCGGTCGATGCTGATGATCTTCGCTTCAACTTCTTCGCCTTCCTTCAGCGCGTTGCGTGCATCTTCAACACGGTCACGGCTGATTTCAGAGGCTTTCAGTACCGCTTCAACTTCGTCGTTCAGAGCAATGGTAGCTGCCTTGGCATCAACTGCAGACACGGTGCCCTTAACAATAGAGCCCTTGTCGTTCAGCTGTACAAACTCGGCGAACGGATCGCTCTCGAGCTGCTTGATACCCAGGGAGATACGCTCACGCTCCGGATCAACAGACAGGATAACGGTTTCAACTTCGTCACCCTTCTTGTATTCACGAACCGCTTCTTCGCCAGTCTCGTTCCAGCTGATGTCAGACAGGTGAACCAGACCGTCGATGCCGCCATCCAGTCCGATGAAGATACCGAAGTCAGTGATTGACTTGATCTTGCCGGAGATGCGGTCGCCCTTGTTGAAGTTGCTGGAGAAATCTTCCCACGGGTTGGATACGCACTGCTTGATACCCAGGGAGATCCGACGACGCTCTTCGTCGATATCCAGAATCATCACGTCCACTTCGTCGCCAACCTGGACAACCTTGGACGGATGGATGTTCTTGTTGGTCCAGTCCATTTCGGAAACGTGAACCAGACCTTCAACACCTTCTTCCAGCTCAGCAAAGCAGCCGTAGTCGGTCAGGTTGGTAACGCGTGCCTTGACCTTGGAACCTTCCGGGTAACGACCCTTGATATCAACCCAGGGATCTTCGCCCAGCTGCTTCAGGCCGAGGGAAACACGGTTGCGCTCACGATCGAACTTCAGAACCTTGACGCTGATTTCGTCGCCAACATTAACGATTTCGCTCGGATGCTTGATGCGCTTCCAGGCCATATCGGTAATGTGCAGCAGGCCGTCAACACCACCCAGATCCACGAACGCGCCGTAGTCGGTCAGGTTCTTGACGATACCCTTGATTTCCATACCCTCGGTCAGGGTTTCCAGCAGAGCTTCACGCTCGGCACTGTTCTCAGCTTCCAGAACGGCGCGGCGGGAAACAACCACGTTGTTACGCTTCTGGTCGAGCTTGATAACCTTGAATTCGAGTTCTTTGTTCTCCAGGTGCGCGGTGTCGCGAACCGGACGAACATCTACCAGCGAGCCAGGCAGGAAGGCACGGATGCCGGCCAGATCGACGGTGAAGCCACCCTTGACCTTACCGTTGATGATACCTTTAACCACTTCCTCAGCTTCGAAGGACTTCTCGAGTACCTTCCAGGCTTCTGCACGCTTGGCCTTTTCACGGGACAGACGGGTCTCACCGAAGCCGTCTTCAACAGCGTCGAGAGCTACATCGACAACGTCGCCGATAGCAATTTCCAACTCGCCTTTTTCGTTAAGGAACTGGGAGGCGGGGATAACGCCTTCGGACTTCAGTCCGGCGTTAACGGTGACCCAGTCGTTATCGACGTCTACAACGGTTCCCTGGACGATGGAACCCGGTTGCATGTCAATTTCTTTTAGGCTTTCTTCAAAAAGATCCGCAAAGCTCTCGCTCATTATGAGTCCTATATGATCAACGCAAGTGTACTCCGTGCCACCAGCAACACGGTCTGTTAACAAGTTCCGGATTAAGCCTGTGGCTGGCAGATAACGCTACATCCGGCATTTCAACGACAAAAAGGTGTAGTCAGGCCTGACCTGCTGCGGCCATACACCTGTCTAACACCTCTTCTATACTCAATCCCGTAGAATCAATGACTTGCGCATCATCTGCGGGCTTGAGAGGGGCTGCGGAACGGTTCATATCCCGTTCATCACGAACCCGTATCTCCTCTAAAAGGGCGTCAATATTAACATCGACACCCGCGTCCTTCAACTGGCTATAGCGCCGTTGAGCCCTCTCCTCGGCGCTTGCCGTCAGGAAGATTTTTACCGGCGCGTCCGGAAACACCACGGTCCCCATATCACGGCCATCGGCCACAAGGCCCGGCGCCTGCCGGAAGTCCCGCTGGCGCTGCAAAAGGGCGTCACGGACCGACTGGATCACAGCCACCTTTGAAGCATTGTCGCCCGCCGATTCTGTACGTATATCTGCGGTCACGTCCTGCCCTGCCAGAACGACTTTTACCGGCTCACCTGCCGGCGTGGGCTCAAACGCCACATCCAGTCCGGCGGCGACTTTTACCAGCCCGCTCTCATCATCCATGGACACGCCCTGGCGAGCCGCGGCCAGCGCCGTCAGCCGATAAAGAGCACCACTGTCCAGAAGATGCCAGCCCAGCTTTCGGGCCAGCATCTGGGTAATCGTGCCTTTGCCGGAACCCCCGGGACCATCCACGGTGATCACCGGCGCACTGCTATCAACCATTATTCAGCCCCCTCGGCCGAGATATTGATTCCCGTTCCTTGCGCAAGTTCCACAAAACCGGGGAAAGACGTAGCCACATTGGCACAGTCGTTCACTGTAATGTCACCCGCAGCGCGCAGGGAAGCGACCGCAAAGGACATTGCGATGCGGTGGTCGCCGTGACTGTTCACGGTACCGCCACCGATGGTCTGACCACCATCGATAATAATGCCGTCCGGGGTTACGGTAGTGTCCACGCCCAATGCAGCAAGGCCATCTGCCATCACCTGGATCCGATCGCTTTCCTTGACCCGGAGTTCCTCAGCGCCACGCAAAACCGTGCGACCATTGGCGCAGGCCGCGGCGATGAATAGCACCGGAAATTCATCGATGGCCAGGGGCACCTGATCCTCAGGGATGTCGATACCCTGCAGCTCCGCCGAGCGGACCCGAAGGTCAGCAACCGGCTCACCACCGATTTCGCGCTCGTCCAGAATCTCGATATTGGCGCCCATCTGATTCAGGATGTTGATCACACCAACCCTGGTCGGGTTCATTCCAACGTGGCGAAGGATCAGATCGGAGCCCGGGGCGATACTGGCCGCGACCAGGAAAAATGCAGACGAAGAAATATCGGCAGGGACGTCAATATTGGTCGCCGTCAATTTGCCGCCGCCACTAACACTGGCGGTCGCGCCGTCCCGGTGGACGTGGTAGCCAAAGCCCGCCAGCATGCGCTCGGTATGATCGCGAGTAGGCGCCGGCTCGGTCACCGATGTACTGCCCTCGGCATAAAGCCCGGCCAGCAGAAGACACGATTTGACCTGGGCACTGGCCACCGGCATTTCATAGTGAATACCGGACAGCTTCTGGCCACCACGGATTTTCAGTGGCGGGCGCCCCCCTTCTGCGGTATCGATAACGGCGCCCATCGCCCTGAGAGGATCGGCAACCCGCCCCATCGGGCGACCGGAGAGACTCGCATCGCCGGTCAGCTCGGAATCAAAGGGCTGGGCCGCCAGCAAACCGGCGAACAGCCGCATGGCGGTTCCCGAGTTACCCAGATACAGAGGCCCGCGGGGGGCCTGAAGCCCGTGCATGCCAACACCATGGATGCGAACAAAGCCGTCGTCCGGGCCTTCAATGGTAACGCCCATATCCCGGAATGCCTGGAGCGTCGCCAGGCTGTCTTCACCCTCCAGAAACCCTTTCACTTCGGTTACGCCATCTGCCAGAGCACCCAGCATGATGGACCGGTGCGACATTGACTTGTCGCCGGGCACCCGGATATCACCGGTGATCGCGCCACCGGACTGAAGACGGAACGTTACCTGCTTTTCACTGTTGTTTGTCACGTAAGCCTGTCCTGAGAGCATCTTCGAAAAATGTTCACGCGCCGCCTTGGCGCGACTGAAAACCCGCAACAACGTGGCACTGTCCTGATTGGCAATGGCAGTGCGCAGTTGTTCGAGGTCGTGGGTAAAGTGGTCAATGACACGAAGAACCGCATCACGGTTCGACAGAAAAATATCGTGCCACATCACCGGATCGCTGGCCGCAATCCGGGTGAAATCCCTGAAGCCACCGGCGGCGTACCGGAAGATGTCCATGTTCTCATCTTCACCCGCCAGGGTATCTACCAGGGAGAACGCGATCAGGTGAGGCAAGTGGCTGGTGGCTGCCAGCACCTCATCGTGATACGCCACCGACATGGTCAGCACCGTGGCACCGCAGCCCTCCCAGAGCCCTTGCAGGCGAGCCAGGTGGGGCTGGCTGACATTGTCCGGCGGCGTAAGGATGACCTTGTGGTTGGCGAAAAGCTCGGGATTTGCCGCCCGGATGCCACTCTTCTCGGAACCGGCAATGGGATGACCGGGAATAACCAGAGGCGACAAGCCGCCGAACACGGCCTCAACATCGGCTACGAAGCTGGATTTGGTACTACCGACATCGGTGAGTATCGCGTCCGGCTCCAGAGACGGGCGAATCTGCTCAAGAACCGCGCGTGTTGCTCGTACCGGAACGGCAAGCACAACCAGGTCCGCGCCACGAACTGCATCAGACACCGTTGACGCCGCCTGATCGATCACACCCAACTCTTTACCGAGCTGCAGTTCCTCAGTGCGATGATCCGCACCAACAACCGTACCCGCAAGCCCATTGCGACGGATCGCGCAGGCCAGGGAGCCGCCAATCAGCCCCAGGCCAATCACCGCTACCCGTTTAAACAGAGGCTCGGACGGCGCCATATCAGTCGCTCAACCCCGAGGCCGCCAGGGCCTGCGCCAGTGCATCAATAAAGCGCTCGTTTTCTTCCTGAAGCCCGACAGAAACCCGAAGATGCCGGGGCATACCATAACCGCCGATGGGCCGAACAATCACGCCGTGGGCCAGCAGGGACTGGTACACGCCCATGGCCTGCTCCCCCACTTCCACGGCAACAAAGTTCCCGGCTGACGGGATGTAACTGAGCCCCATCCGGTCGAATGCCTCCTGCAACTGACGCAGACCGGCTGTGTTCACATCCCGGGAACGCTGGAGATAGTCTTCATCCTCAAGCACAGCCGTGGCCGCAGACAGGGCAACCGTATCCACGTTGAATGGCTGACGCACCCGGTTAAGAATGTCTGCGATGGCCGGCGAGGAGATACTGTAACCTACCCGCAGAGCCGCCAGCCCCCAGGCTTTGGAGAACGTGCGGCAAACGATGAGATTCGGGAAACGGGCCAACAGCTCGACACCGTCCGGGTATTGATCACCGGTCAGGTATTCACAGTAGGCCTCATCCAGAACCACAAGCACGTTCTCGGGGATTTTCTTCAGGAACGCCTCGATGGCGTCCGCCGTGTGAACGGTACCCGTCGGGTTGTTCGGGTTGGCGACAAACACGAGGCGAGTGCGATCAGTAACCGCTACGGCCATGGCGTCCAGATCGTGCCCCCATTCCCGGGCAGGCACAGACACACCCCTGGCACCGATGGCCTGTGTCACCAGGGGGTAGACAGCGAACGCGTACTGGGAGAAAACCACTTCGGAATCTGCATCGGCGAAACAACGGGTAATGACTTCCAGTACATCGTTGGAGCCGTTACCAAGGGTAATCTGATCCATCCCGACGTTCAGACGCTTCGAAAGCGCCTGCTTCAGGTTGAATCCGTTGCCATCGGGATACAGACAAAGCTCGGAGAGGGCCTGCCGCGCGGCCGACAGCGCTTTTTCGCTCGGCCCCAGCGGGTTTTCGTTGCTCGCCAGCTTGATGATCTCTGCCGGATTGAGGCCAAGCTCACGGGCCAGCTCTTCAATCGGCTTGCCCGGCTGATAGGGTGAGAGGGCCTGTACGCCGCGAACCGCCAGGCTCTGATAATCAATAGCCATAAATCGTCCTCGACACTCTTTGCTCAGAAACGCAGGTGCAGATACTTACAGAACGCCAATCGGGTAGGAACCCAGGCGTTTGAGCTCAACGGCCTCTTCATCCACTTCTGCCAGCACCTTCCGGACCTGTTCGTCTTCCATGTGTCCCTCAAAATCGATGTAGAACACATAGGCCCAGGTGCCACTTGGCGAGGGCCGCGTTTCGATTCTGGTCAGGCTGAGCCCGTGACGATGGAACGGCTCGAGGAGCTGATACAGAGCCCCCGGTTTGTTGCGCATGGACACCAGGATAGACGACTTGTCGTGGCCACTGGCCGGCACTTCCTCCCGGCCAATGATCAGGAAGCGGGTAGTATTGTCCGGGCGATCCTCGATACTGTTCGCCAGCTTCTGCAGGCCATAGAGCTCGGCCGCCATATCACCGGCAATGGCCGCCGTGCCGGGCTCCTCGGCTGCGCGCCGGGCCGCTTCCGCATTGCTGGAGACGGTAACCCGCTCGATGCCGTAGCGGTGGGTGTCCAGCCATTGCCGGCATTGGGCAAACGATTGCTGATGGGAATAAATCCGTGTGATTTCCTGGTCGCCATGCTTCGGAGACACAAGCAGGTGATGGTGAATCCGCAGCTGAACCTCGCCGCAGATCTTCAGCGGCGAGGACATGAACATATCCAGGGTGTGGTTGATCATACCCTCGGTCGAGTTTTCGACCGGCACCACGCCGTAATGAGCAGCGCCGGATTCGACCTCCCGGAATACCGCATCAATGGCCGGCAAAGGCACGCTGACCACCGAGTGACCAAAATGCTTGAGCGCTGCCGCCTGTGTGAAGGTGCCAATCGGACCCAGGAAGGCAATGTGCATGGGCTTTTCCAGCGCCAGGCAGGCCGACATGATTTCCCGGAACAGACGGGCCATTTCCTCACCCGACAGCGGCCCCGGATTCTGTTCCTTGATGCGGCGAAGCACCTGGGCCTCCCGCTCGGGGCGATAGAAAAAGACGTCCTGCCCCGGATTGGCGGTCATTTTAACGTGCGCCACTTCCTGGGCACAGGCGGCCCTGGCACTGATCAGCTCCATGATCTTCTGATCAAGTTGATCGATCTCGTCCCGCAGCTCTCCGAGCCGAACCTGCTCATCACTCATGATCAGCCACGCTCCTTCGCAAATTCGGTCATGTAGTCGATCAGTGCATCGACACCGGCTTCTGGCATCGCGTTGTAGATGCTCGCACGCATTCCGCCAACCGACCGGTGGCCGGCCAGGTTCAGCAGGCCACGGGCATTGGCACCCTTCAGGAATTCACCGTTCAGGGCATCATCCGCCAGCGTGAATGGTACGTTCATCCAGGAGCGGAAGCGCGGATCAATCGGGTTGGCGTAAAACTCGTTGGTATCGATGAAATCGTAGAGCTTGCGGGCCTTGCGCAGGTTGATTTCACCCATGGCCTTCACACCGCCCTGCTCTTTCAGCCACTTGAACACCAGACCGGCCAGATACCAGGAATAGGTCGCCGGCGTGTTGTACATGGAGCCGTTATCTGCGATCACCTGATAATTCATCATGGTCGGGGTCTCCTGGCGGGCCTTACCCAGGAGATCCTTGCGGATAATGACCACCACCAATCCCGAGGGACCGATGTTCTTCTGGGCACCGGCATAGATCACACCGAACCTGGAGACGTCCACCGGCCTCGACAGCATTGATGAGGACATGTCGGCAACCAGCGGCGCGCCCGGGCTATCCGGAATAAAACCGAATTCCAGGCCACCGATGGTCTCGTTGGGCGTGTAGTGCAGATAAGCCGCGTCGGCACTGGTCTGCCACGAGGATTGATCCGGAATCGTGGTAAAGCCACTGTCTTCCGAACTCGCCACCACGTTCACCTTGCCATAGCGACTGGCCTCGGCAATGGCCTTCTTGGACCAGATGCCAGTGTTCACGTAGTCCGCAGAGCCTTTTTCGCCCAGCAGATTCAGAGGAATGGTGGAAAACTGGCTGGACGCCCCACCCTGCATGAAAAGAACCGCGTAGTCGTCCGACACGCCGGCCAGTTCACGCAGATCTTTTTCTGCAGTTTCGGCAATCTGGACAAACTCGTCGCTGCGATGGCTCATTTCCATCACCGACATGCCGGTACCGCGCCAGTCGAGCATTTCATCCCGCGCCTGACGAAGCACGCTCTCCGGCAAGGTGGCCGGACCTGCACAAAAGTTATACGCCCTGCTCATGTTGCTGCTTTCTCTCAAGTCTTGCTGAATCTGTCCGTGGCAAGTGCCGGCTTATTCGTCGCCGGCACTCTCGCCTTCTTGGCCTTGCTGGCCTTCTTCCGGGCTCTCGTCGGCAACAATCGGATTGCCTTCACTGTCGAGCTCTTCGTCGTCGGTTTCCGCAATCCGCTCAACGCCAACCAGCCGCTCGTCTTCTTGGCTCAGCTTGATCAGGCGCACGCCCTGGGTATTCCGGCTAAGAACCGACACTTCGTCTGTCCGGGTACGCACGAGCGTGCCCTTGTCAGAGATCAGCATCATTTCGTCACCGTCGAACAGCTGCAGGGCTGTCACCAGGTTACCGTTACGCTCGGAGCACTGCATGGCGATAACGCCCTGGCTGCCACGGCTGTAGGTCGGGAACTCGTCAATGGCGGTACGCTTGCCGTAGCCGTTTTCGGAGGCAGTCAGGATAACCCCACCGTCCTGCGGGATGATCAGCGACACCACATGGTGACCCTGCGGCATCTTGATACCGCGAACACCACGGGCTGTCCGGCTCATGGGACGAACGGCTTCTTCGTTGAAGCGCACCGCCTTGCCAGCGGTCGAGAACAGCATGACCTCGGCATCGCCTTTGGTAATGGCTGCACCGATCAGGGTATCGCCCTCATCCAGTGACAGGGCAATCAGGCCGCTGCTGCGCGGACGCGAGAAGTTCGGCAACGGCGTTTTCTTGACCACACCGGCAGAGGTGGCCATCAGCACGAACTGGTCTTCCGGATAATCCCGAACCGGCAGGAACGTGGTAATACGCTCGCCTTCGTCCAGCGGCAGGATATTCACCATGGGCCGACCGCGGGAGGCACGGCTGGCGCGTGGAATCTCGAACACCCGCAGCCAGTACACCTTGCCACGGTTGGAGAAACACAGAATCGTATCGTGGGAGTTGGCCACCAGCAGCTTCTCAACGAAGTCTTCGTCCTTCATAGAGGTTGCTGCCTTGCCCCGACCACCACGACGCTGGGCCTGGTAGTCTTCCACTGCCTGGGTCTTGGCGTAACCACTGTGGGAAATGGTCACCACCAGGTCTTCTTCATCAATCAGGTCGGCGATGGTCAGGTCGCGACGGGAGCTGGTGATTTCGGTACGACGCTCGTCACCAAACTCGGTAACGATCGCTTCCAGCTCTTCCCGGATCACCTGGAGCAGCCGCTCGGGGTCGCCCAGGATGTCCAGCAGATCGGCAATCTTGTCGAGAATTTCCTTGTATTCGTTCTGGAGCTTCTCGGTTTCCAGACCGGTCAGGCGGTGCAGACGCAAGTCCAGAATGGCCTGGGCCTGTTCCGGTGAAAGATGATACAGACCTTCACGCAGCCCATAGATCTCTGGCAGGTCGTCCGGACGGCAGGCGTCCTGACCGGCACGTTCCAGCATGGCCATGACATCGCCCGGTGACCAGCCCTTGGCAATCAGCTTTTCCTTCGCTTCGGCGGCGGACGGCGAGGCCTTGATCAGCTCGATAATCTCGTCGATGTTGGCCAGGGCAACCGTCAAACCTTCCAGAATATGGCCACGTTCACGGGCTTTACGCAGTTCGTAGATGGTCCGGCGGGTCACTACTTCACGGCGGTGACGAACGAACGCATCCAGCAGCTGCTTCAGATTCAGGGTTTTCGGCTCACCGTTGATCAGGCCAACCATGTTGATGCCGAATACAGTTTCCAGCTGGGTCTGGGCAAACAGGTTGTTGACCACAACGTCCGGGTTCTCACCCCGACGCAGTTCGATCACCACCCGGATACCTTCCTTGTTGGATTCGTCCCGCAGCTCGGAGATACCTTCAAGACGCTTTTCTTTTACCAGCTCCGCGATCTTCTCGATCAGGCGGGCCTTGTTCAGCTGATACGGCAGCTCGGTGATGATGATGGCATCGCGATTGGTCTTGTTGTCGTGCTCGATCTCGTGGCGGGCACGAATATAGATACGACCACGGCCGGTACGGTAGGCCTCAACGATGCCGGCACGGCCGTTGATGATGCCCTCGGTCGGGAAATCCGGGCCCGGAATGAATTCCATCAGCTCATCGATGGTCAGATCCGGATTATCAATCAGCGCCAAGCAGCCGCTTACGACTTCCGTCAGGTTGTGGGGCGGAATGTTGGTAGCCATGCCCACGGCAATACCGGAGGAACCATTCACCAGCAGGTTGGGCACCCGGGTGGGCAGAACCTCGGGAATCCGCTCGGTACCGTCGTAGTTATCGACGAAATCGACCGTTTCCTTGTCCAGGTCCGCCAGCAGGGAGTGGGCGATCTTCTCCATGCGGATCTCGGTGTAACGCATGGCAGCCGCGTTGTCACCGTCGATGGAACCGAAGTTACCCTGGCCATCAACCAGCGGATACCGCAGGGAGAACGGCTGGGCCATACGTACGATGGTGTCGTATACCGCAGAGTCACCGTGGGGGTGGTATTTACCGATAACATCACCCACCACACGGGCGGACTTCTTATAGGCCTTGTTCCAGTCGTTGTTCAGTTCGGACATGGCGAACAGAACGCGGCGGTGAACCGGCTTGAGGCCATCCCTCACATCCGGAAGCGCCCGCCCGACGATCACGCTCATGGCGTAATCGAGGTAGGACTGTTTTAACTCGTCTTCAATATTGACCGGCAGGATCTCTTTGGCTAACTCACCCATCGAGAAAGGTTCCTTTGCGTTATCTGGAAGTCGTATCGGGGCCGTTTCCGGGCCCCATAGTTATTCTTCAACAAGCCGCCAAGTCTACCACAGTCGCACCCTTTCCGGGGCAACTGTGAGGCAGCCTTAATCAAACACCACTGTCTTGTTTTCGTAGGTGATCACCCGGTCTTCAATGTGTGAGCGCAGGCCCCGGGCCAACACGTTCTTTTCCACATCCTTACCCAGGCGAACCATATCCTCGATAGAGTCGCTGTGGGTGATCCGGATAACGTCCTGCTCGATGATCGGGCCCTCGTCGAGATCCTGGGTCACATAGTGGCAGGTGGCACCAATGAGCTTAACACCGCGGCTGTAGGCCTGGTGATAGGGGCGCGCACCGGCGAAGGACGGCAGGAAGCTGTGATGGATATTGATCACCTTGCCGGAGTATTTCTCGCAGAGCTCGCCGGGAAGGATCTGCATGTAGCGCGCAAGGACCACCACATCGGCCTCATATTTCTGGAACAGCTCATCAATATGGGCGAAAGCTTCCTCTTTGTTTTCCTTGCTTACCGGCACGTGGTGGTAGGGAATCTCATGCCACTCCACCATCCGGCGCAGGTCGTCGTGGTTGGAGATGACCGCCACAATCTCGGCATTGATCTCCTTGCTGTGCCAGCGGTGCAGCAGATCTGCCACACAGTGGGATTCCTTGCTGCACATCAGGATGACTTTCTTGGGCTGGGCCGAGTCGGCAATGTGCCAGTTCATATTGAATTCGCGGGCAATCGGCTCAAACGCGGCGCGGAACTGGTCCAGACCGAACGGAATCGAGGTGGCCTTGATCTCGTGCCGCATGAAAAACCAGCCGGTTTGCGTGTCGGAATGGTGACTCGCCTCGGTAATCCAGCCATTGTACGTCGACAGAAAATTACTCACCTTGGCGACAATTCCCACCCGGTCGGGGCAGGAAATCACAAGACGATAGGTATGCTCCATGAAAGCCTTTCCTTAACTGAAATCCGGGAAAGCAGGTGCGTCGGGGAATCACCGCCGACATTAACGGCAGGTTAACGGTACGCACCTATGAAAATGACCGGCTATCATAGCCTATCTGAACGCCAGAAACGAGGAATGGAGATATGGACAGAGGCCTCTACCAACGCACAATCAAAAACCTCGCCACGGGGCGCTCAGGCCGCCTTTCGATTGCGGCCGCCCTGGCCTTTTTCATCACCACCGCGCCGGCCTTCGGACAGGCCATTCTCGAGGGTGAGCGGTTTCACCCGGTTACCGCAACCCAGGGCATGGTTGCCACCAGCCATACACTGGCCACCGAGGTGGCTCTGGAAGTGCTGAAAAACGGCGGCAATGCAATCGATGCAGCCGTTACCGCCGGTTTTGCACTCGCTGTCACCCAGCCCCGTTCCGGCAACATTGGCGGTGGCGGTTTCATGCTGATTTCCAGGGGCGACGGATCAGATCCGGAAGCCATTGATTATCGCGAAAAAGCGCCCGCTGCCGCCACGGAAACCATATTCCAGGACGAATCCGGCGAGGTGGTCAGGAACCGCAGTCGTTTTACCCACCTGGCCGCAGGGGTTCCGGGCACAGTTGCCGGCCTTGCACTGGCGCTGGAGCGGCACGGCACCATTACCCTCAAGCAGGCACTGGCGCCGGCCATCAAACTGGCCCAAGACGGTTTCGTAGTGCCCCAGCGTTTTACTGAAGGTCTGGAGCAGGCCCGGGAGAGACTCGAGCGATGGCCCGCCACCCGTGACACCTTTTATAAGGAAGACGGCAGCGCCTGGCAGCCCGGGGAACGCTTTCGACAGCCGGAACTGGCGGCAACACTCCAGCGCATTGCCGACAACGGCGTGAAAGGCTTTTACGAAGGCGAAACCGCCGATCTGATTGCCAGCGAAATGGAACGGAATGGCGGCCTCATCACGCACCAGGACCTGAAAGACTATCGCCCGGTTGTCCGGGCGCCGGTTCACGGCAACTATCGCGGGTACGATATTTTCTCGATGTCGCCGCCCTCCTCCGGCGGCACGCACATTGTCCAGATCCTGAATATCCTGGAAGGCTTCCCGATGGCCGAGTTTGGCCATAACTCCGCTGATGCGATTCATCACATGGCCGAAGCCATGAAACTGGCCTACGCGGACCGTTCAAAATACCTCGGCGACACGGATTATGTGGAGGTGCCGCTGGCGGGGTTAACCAGCAAAGGCTACGCAGAAGAACTGCGCAAAGGCATTGATCCAGACAGGGCACGACCGGCCAGCGACATCAATCCCGGCCAGCCAGCTGCCTGGGAAAGCCCTGAAACCACCCATTTTTCCGTGGTGGATAAATGGGGCAACGCCGTGTCCAACACCTACACAATCAATTTCAGTTATGGATCCGGCATTACGGTGGAAGGCGCTGGATTCCTGCTTAACAACGAAATGGACGACTTCAGTGCCAAGCCCGGTGTGCCCAACGCTTATGGCCTGATCGGTGGCGAAGCCAACAAGGTCGAGCCCGGCAAACGCATGCTGAGCTCCATGTCGCCCACTATCGTTAAGAAGGATGGCAAGAACGTTCTGGTTACCGGCAGCCCCGGAGGCTCCCGGATCATTACCACCACCTTGCAGGTGATCCTCAATGTGATTGATCATGGAATGAACGTCCAGACCGCCGTGAGCGCGCCGCGCATGCACCACCAGTGGCTGCCGGATGAAATCCGGATCGAACAGGGCATCAGCCCCGACACCATCCGGCTTCTGCAGGAGCGGGGGCACACGGTGGTCGGTGGATCAGCCATGGGCGCCATCCAGAGCATCCTGATTGACGAAGAGGGTGTTCTCAATGGTGGCGCGGACCCGAGGAGGAGCACTTCGTCGGCCATGGGCTATTAACGGGCAATTGACCAGGGTCACTGACCTGAATGGAGGCTTTATGTATCTTTCTGTACAACTGAGCTGCTATCCCCTGAAAGAGGAGTACAAGCAGCCAATCAAAGACCTGATCGCGCGCCTGGAGCAGACCGGACTGGAAGTCTACCCGGGGCGAATGAGCACCGAGATTTTCGGCGACTATGATGAGGTTATGGGCGTGCTCTCGGACACCATGAAATGGTCGTTCGAGACCTACGGCAAATCTGTCTTCGTGGCGAAGATCATGGAGGGCGACCGGAGACCGAAATGACAGCACCGAGTGGGCCAGACAACCAGCAACAGAAACCGGATCAGAACCAACAACCGGTCATTCCGAACCAGTATGCGTTCCTTTGGCTGAGCGCTGCCATCTTCCTGATGGTGCTCTGGCTGCAGGATGGCGGACAACCGCGGCTTCAGGACCTCGCCTACTCGGAATTCAAGACGGCTGTTGTGAACAATCAGGTGGCAGAAGTCACGTTGAAAGAAGAAGCCATTACCGGCTTGTTCACCGACAGCGGTGCAGCCGATTTCAGCTCTGACAGCCCACCCCACACCAGCACGCCCGGTTTCCATACCATCCGCCCGCCCATGGAAGACCCGTCGCTGCTCAACCTTCTTGAAGAGCACAGTGTCACCATTCGGGCCACGCCATCAGGTCTGCCCTGGTGGCAGGAAATGATTCGCGGCTTCCTGCCCTGGATCCTGCTGCTGGCGCTGATGTTCTGGTTCTGGGGTGCAGCGCAGAAACGCATGACACAGGGTGGCGGCCCGTTTGATTTCAGCCGCTCCAAGGCACGGCGGGCCCACAAGGAAACCTCTACCGCCACCCTGGACGACGTGGCCGGCATTGAATCCGCCAAGCGGGAAATTGCCGAGATCATCGATTTCCTGAAATCTCCCGAAAAATACCGGGCACTGGGTGCCGTCATGCCCAAGGGCGTGCTTCTGGTCGGCCCGCCGGGCACCGGCAAGACACTACTGGCCCGGGCCATCGCCGGCGAAGCCGAGGTGCCCTTCTACAGCATCAGCGCCTCGGAATTCATCGAGATGTTCGTGGGTGTCGGCGCCGCGCGGGTTCGGGACATGTTCAAGGAAGCCCGGAAAGACGCGCCGGCGCTGATTTTCATCGACGAACTGGATGCCATTGGCCGATCACGTGGTGCGGGCCTGGGTGGTGGCCATGATGAACGCGAGCAGACACTGAACCAGATCCTCACGGAAATGGACGGTTTCGAGGCTCACGAAAATGTTCTGGTACTGGCTGCCACTAACCGGCCGGACGTACTCGACAGTGCCCTGCTCCGCCCGGGCCGTTTTGACCGCAAGATCACCCTCGACCGCCCCCACAAGGAGGCCCGTGCGGCGATCCTGGCCGTTCACGTGCGAAAGGTGCCCCTGGCGAATGATGTCGACCTGGATCAACTGGCCGCACGCACCATCGGCTTTTCCGGGGCGGATCTCAAGAACCTCGTAAATGAAGCGGCGCTCACCGCAGCCCGCGAAAGCCTGCATGAGGTGAATGCCCATTGCTTTGATCTAGCCCGGGACAGAATTATTCTCGGTGAAGAGCGCGACACCAAGCTGAACCCGCAGGAGCGTGAGGCTGTTGCCTACCACGAGTGTGGTCACGCCATCATGGCCTACTACATGCCGAACGCGGATCCCCTTACCAAGTTGACCATCATTCCCCACGGCATGGCCATGGGAGTGACGGAACAAACCCCGCGGGAAGATCACTACACCTACACCGAAAGCTATCTTAAGGATCGCATCAAGGTGATGCTTGGCGGTCGCTGCTCGGAAAAGCTGATCTACGGAGAAGTCAGTACCGGCGCCCAGAACGACCTCAAGGAGGCCACCGCGCTGATACGCAAGATGATCGGCCAGTGGGGCATGAGCGAAAAGATCGGCCCGCTGGGCCTGAACATCGGCGAGGAACATGTTTTCCTGGGCCGGGAGATGGGCATGCCGAGGGAGTTCAGCGAAAAGATGGCTGAGATGATTGACGAGGAAATCCAGTCCCAGCTCCTGGCCCTCGAGAAGGCAACCCTCGACTTCCTGACCGAGCACCGAAACCAGTTGGACGCATTGGCCAAAGCCGTGCTGAAAAAGGAAACGCTGTCAGCAGAGGACGTCGAGGAAATCCTGCGCAAGGAAGATGCACGGAAGATTGCCTGATACTCAAGTCATGGCCTAGATCACCAGGTCATGACTGAACAGGGTAATACAGAACCCAAGGACCGCTCCCAGAGGTGGCCCCCAATGCCGGTCAAGCCTCGACTGAGGAGCGATGTCCTGGAAAATCAGGTACAGAATACCCCCGGAAGCCATCAGCATCAGTGAGCCCAGTAATACGGGGCGCTCCGACAAGAAGAAATAGCCAAACAGGCCGGCCACCGGACCTGTGATCACCAGGCTAATCATAAAGACCAGCGTCTTTCGGGAGCTGTGGCCTTTCAGGTAAAGCAACTCCCGATAGGCGTTGAACCCTTCCGGCAAGTTCTGCAAGGCAATGAGTAACGCCATGAGCAGCGCAATCTCGGTGTTCACCACGGCGAGCCCGCCCAGCGCGGCAGCTTCCGGAATAAAATCCAGCATCACACCCAGGAGCTGCGGAGATTCACGGCGTTTCAAACCGAGAACCCGCTCTATCAGGAAGAACATGAGCCCGCCCGCAAGAATAGCCGGAATCGCAAGAAGGGATCCTCCCATGCTGGATCGGCCTTCCGGAATAAAAACCACAGCGACCGCGCCAAGCAGGATGCCGCCACCGAGCGCGATCACGAAATGGCGAAACTCCTGCTCCAGCCAATTGGGTCGGATCCGTTCAAAGCTGGCGAGCAGTCCGCCCAGTGGAATGCAGGCGCCGGCAAGGACGGTCAGTCCAACAATGGAGAGAACATCTATAAACATCAGCTAATCAAGACCTATGGAGCAACCGATGGGATTCAGGGCGTGACCGTGACGGGAAGGTTCAGGGCCACCAACAATCGCTCTGCGCCGGGCTCCTGGAGCAGTGTGCATTCCCGGCTTAGCACCAGCTCTACCGCCCTTTCCTGTCGTAGAATTCCGGCCACAACAGCCGGATCCGTTGATGGCAGAGACCTTACACGAAGCTCCGATTCCTGAATACCCAGGTCCTGCGCGACGCCTTTAAGATCGTCGGCTGAGACCGTCGAGTCAGCGCCCAACAGTAGTGTCACGGGCCGGTGGGAATGACGAACCACCTCAGCGGTTGCCTGGACAGCGCGGCCGTTAGCGCCATGATGGTCATTGAGAAACACCACAACCCTGCCCAAAGGTTCGGCCCGACTTTCACACCAGAGCAAGACCCTTCCCCGGGAACGACGAACCAGCCCTTTTGCCGTCGAGCCCAAGCGCGCACCGGGCTCGGAGGACCAACCAACGCGGCCCAGCACCAGAAGATCCTGAGGGCCGGCGAGCGCCAGCACCTCATCAATCACATGGCCCCGGGCGACACTCAGGGATTGCCTGCCACCGTATGACGCGACGGCACCTGCAAGAGCACGGCGGGCCTCGCTCGCCAACCTTTGCATGCGCTGTTCAACGTCGCCAGCAGCCAGGGGGCGGCTGATACCGGACGAACCGCCCACTTCGCGGGCAAAACCATAGCCGGCGCTTCGCAGCTGATTCAGCTCCTCAACAAACACACCGAGCACATCGGCACCGGTATTCGCGGCAATCCCGACCGCAGCCTGCAAGGCGGCGTAACTCATCCTGGAACCATCGAGAAGTACCAGTACACGACCGGTTGTGGTGCGGGGATCAGCCTGGTCTGCTGGCCTATCAGTCACGATCCTTGCCTCCGCTGCTGTTCGCTTCTCCGTTCTCGTCCCGTTTCTTGCTGGCCTCCGCGAACTTCTCCAGGCGTTCGGCAACCCGGTGATTGAAGCTGTTCTCGGGGAACTCGCCATTACTATCCGGTTCTCCGGGCTCAAGACCGGTTAGCAGCTCAATTGCCTCATTGATGCTTGAAATCGGATAGATCCGGAACCGGTCTTCAGCGATCGCCTGCCTCACATCGGCTCTCAGCATGAGGTGCTCAACATTGCTTGCGGGCAGCAAAACGCCCTGCCCGCGAACGTCGCCGGCTTCCTTGCAGACATCGAAAAAGCCCTCGATCTTCTCATTCACACCTCCTACGGCCTGGACCTCGCCATGCTGGTTCATCGAACCGGTGACCGCGAAGGATTGCTTGATTGGCACCCGGGCAATGGCTGAAAGCAGTACACAGGTTTCTGCCACCGACGCGGAATCGCCCTCAACCCCACCGTAGGATTGCTCGAAGGCAAGACTCGCCGACAGGGAAAGTTCGCCGTCGCCGGCGTACCGGCTCGCCAGGAAGCGGGAGAGAATCATCACAGCCTTGCTGTGAATGGGGCCGCCGAGTTTGGCCTCCCGCTCGATATCCACCACCTGCCCCTTACCGGGACGGGCCGTGGCGGTAATCCGGGTAGGCTGCCCGAACATCGACGCCCCAAGCCTGAGCACCGAAAGACCATTTACCTGAGCTACCTCCTCGCCAGTAGTGGCTATCATCACCACACCCCGGCTGATTTGCTCGCGACTTCGTTCCCGGACCCGGCTGGCCCGGTATTCCCGTTCATCAATGGCCTGCTGGAGATGGCTGGCTTCAACCGTATCGGCCCCGGCCTGTCCCGCCCAGTGGTCTGCCTCGCTCAGAATGTCGCGGAGCACCCGGTCGTGGGCGGTCAGTTTGCGCTGGTCTGCTGCCAACCGGCTGGCATGTTCAATCAGCCGGGCCACGGCGCTTCGCTCCAGCGGTCGCATTTTCAGGCCCCGGGCCATGGTGGCGATCATGCGCGCGTAGAGTTCATAGCATTCTTCATTGCGGTCCAGGTCGTCCTCGAAATCCGCTTCTACTTTGAACAGGTCCAGAAAGTCGGGATCATAGTGGGACAGCAGGTAATAGAGCATCCGGTCCCCGAGCAGAACCACCTTGACCGACACCGGAATGGGCTCCGGCTGCAGGCTGACGGTACTCACCAATCCATAGAGCCGCTCCAGGGACTCGATGCGGATTTCGCCGGAGGACAGGATCCTCTTGAGGCTTTCCCAGGCCATCGGCTGGGTTAGCACCCGGCGGGCGTCAATGATCAGATAGCCGCCGTTGGCACGGTGCATGGAACCACCGCGAATCAGCGTGAAGTCGGTATAGAGATTGCCTTGCCGGGCCCGATGTTCGATTTGCCCCGCCAGGTGTTGATGATTGGGCAGATCCTCATAGATGACCGGCGCGCCTACGGTTTCGGCATTATCCACCAACAAGTTGACCTTATAACGGGCCAGCAGCCCTGCCGGTGGCCCGTTATCGCCGTCCTGAAAGGCTTCGGCATGCTCCACCACGTCTTCGCGGACCGCATCCAGATAGTCCACAATATCCGGGAGGTGGGACCACTTTCCCCTGAGTTCCCCGATCGGGCCGCCGAGTGTCAGCTGGACCATCTCTTCATTCAGAGCGTGGACGCGCTCCCGAACTTCTTTCCGCATCCTGGGAATCTGCTGGATGGTCTGCTGCAGCTTCTTCTGAAGCTCCTCAACCTTGGATTCAACCAGTTGTTTCTCTTCATCCGAAAAGTTCTTGTATTCCTCGGGATCGATCACCTCACCCTTGCGCATGGGGGCAAAGGTAAAACCGGCTGGCGTTGTGATCATGGCAATGTTGTTGCGGTTGGCCTCTTCCTGGATCTCGAACAGGCCCTGGTGCTGCCGCTTGGCCATTTCTTCCTGCAGCTCCTGCAAGCGGGCCTGGTATTCCTCGCTTTCAAAAGCCGCCGGAATGGCCGTGCGAAGCTCTTCTGCCAGCTCACTCATGTCTTTCTTGAATTGCTGCCCCTGCCCCGCTGGCAGCTGGATTGCGCCCGGCCGATCTGAAAAGCGGAAGTTATAGACATGGCACCAATCTGGAGGAACCGGTTGCCTGGCTGCATTCAGGGAAAGAAAGCGTTCGACAAGTTCGTGTTTACCTGCCCCGGAGGGTCCGAGGACAAAGAGATTAAAACCCTCTGCCCGAATACCGGCGCCAAATTCCAGCGCTCGCAAAACCCGGTCCTGACCGTAGGGTTGATCCAGGTCTTGCAGGTCATCGGTGGTTACGAAATCCAGCTTGTTTTCCGGACAAACGTGGTAGACCTGGTCTCCGGTTAAGGGGGTGGGTAGTGGCATTACATCCTCCTGATGGTTTCCACCCGAAGGTGGAGTACGCCGATTACGTCGAACGAGTAATCCGGGGGCAACGCCCCCTCATCAGGAAACTATAGATTATGGCTGGGGCCCTGCTCCAACAATCGGGGGGCCCTAACGCCACTCGAGGGTCTTGGGCTCCACCGCATGTTCACAGAACAGATGCCCGACATCCGGCACCGCAAAGCAGCGGTCGCCCCGCTGGGGCTGGCGGGCGTTGAACTCAGTATGGCTGATGCCAACCTCCCACAACTCTTCACACTCCCACCCATCGGGCTTGAGTTCGATCCGCACTTCCGCACCAATCAGGTTGATGGCCTCTATGCGAAATGGCAGGTGGGCCTGATCACTGGCAGCCTGAGTCAGCCGCACCTCGTGGGGCCGCAGATAGAGTTGGGCGTCGTCGTTTTCACAGCCTTCGGGCAAGCGAATCCAGGCATCGCCCTGGCGCATAACACCATCACGGATCTTGCCGGAGAGCACGTTCACCTGGCCAAGAAACTCAAACACAAACCGGCTGTCCGGACGGCCATAGAGCTCCAGGGGCGTATCAACCTGTTCAATCCGCCCATTGCTCATCACCACCACCTGGTCGGAGAGTTCCAGGGCTTCTTCCTGATCGTGGGTAACGAACACGCTGGTGAAATGCAACTCATCGTGGAGGCTGCGCAACCAGCGGCGCAGGTCTTTTCGCACCTTGGCATCAAGTGCGCCGAAGGGCTCATCCAGCAGAAGAATCTCTGGCCGCATGGCCATGGCCCGGGCCAAAGCGATGCGCTGCTTCTGCCCCCCGGAGAGCTGCGCCGGGTAGCGATCGGCCAGATGTTCCAGCTGCACCATTTCGAGCAGGTCTTTGACCCGCTTGCGGATCTCCGGCTTGCCCGGCCGTTCCTTACGTGGAAGCACGTTGAGGCCGAAGGCCACATTCTCGGCCACCGTCATGTGCCGAAACAGCGCATAGTGCTGGAAAACAAAGCCAACACTCCTGTCCCGAACGTGCAGATCGGTCACGTCCTTGCCGCTGAACCGTATCCGGCCCTCTTCCGGTGTTTCCAGGCCCGCGATAATCCGCAACAGCGTGGTCTTGCCCGAACCGGAGGGGCCCAGCAACGCCGTGAGCTGGCCGTCAGGGATGGTCAGATTGATGTCATGCAGGGCCTGAAACTTGTCGAAAAACTTGTTGATACCCTGTATCTCGATACTCATGGGGAAACCCTTAATTACGACTCTGACGCCATTCAACAATGGCTTTCACGACAAGTGTGATCAGCGCGATGCCTGCCAGTAGCGACGATGCCGCGAACGCGCCCACGGTGTTGTAATCCTGGTAAAGCAGCTCCACCTGCAGTGGCAGCGTATTAGTCTCGCCCCGGATATTGCCGGAGACCACCGATACCGCACCAAACTCCCCCACTGCCCGGGCATTGGTGAGGATCACGCCGTACAGCAGCGCCCAGCGAATGTTCGGCAGGGTAACCCGCCGGAACAGCTGCCAGCCGGATGCGCCCAGCACCACACCGGCCTCTTCCTCTTCCCGACCCTGTTGCTGCATCAGCGGGATCAGTTCTCTGGCCACAAACGGACAGGTCACAAATACGGTAACCATCACGATGCCCGGCCAGGAGAACATCAGTTGAATATCGTACTCGCCGAGCCACTGGCCCACCCAGCCATTGCTGCCGTAGAGCAGCAGGAACAGCAGGCCGGCAACCACCGGAGACACGGCGAACGGGATATCAATAAGGGTGGTGAGCAGTTTGCGACCGGGGAATCGGAAACGGGTCACCAGCCAGGCCAGGAACACGCCGAAAACCATGTTCAGCGGCACGGTGAGCAGAGCAACCACCAGCGTCAGACCGATGGCGTGAAGCGTGTACTCATTGAGAATATTGCTGACGTAACCGGCCCAACCCTCGGCAAACGCCTGCACAAAGATCAGCACCAGGGGCATGAACAGCAGAAGCACCGTCAGGCCGACGGCAATTCCGATCAGAGTGCGACGAACCAACGGGCTGTCGCCAACGCGGCGATGTTTACGCGCAGCCATGCCCTAACCTCCATGCAAGCGCTTGAGATAGCGCCCCTGCCAGACATTGATCGCCAGAAGCAGCAACAGCGACACCGTCATCACCACCGCGGCGATGGCACTGGCCGCCGGAAAATCGTACTCCTCCAGGCGAACAAAGATCATCAGACTGATTACTTCGCTGATGTAGGGGGAGTTGCCGGCAATAAAGATAACGGCGCCGTATTCGCCAAGGCTGCGGGCAAAGGAAAGTGCGCCACCGGTCACGACTGCCGGCCAAAGCGTGGGGAACAGGATTTTCCGGAATACCGTCATGTCCGAGGCGCCCAGACTCATGGCCGCTTCTTCGTCTTCCGGTGCCAATTCTTCAAGCACCGGCTGAACCGTGCGCACCACGAAAGGCACGCTGGTAAACGCCATGGCGACAACAATACCGAGCGGCGTAAAGGCAACCTCAATGCCCAGCTTGGCCAGGTACTGACCATACCAGCCGTTCTCGGCAAACAGGGTCGCCAGCGTGATGCCGGCCACTGCGGTTGGCAAGGCGAACGGAAGATCCATAATGGCATCCAGCAGCCGCTTGCCGGGAAACTCGTAACGCACCAGCACCCAGGCCATCAACAGGCCGAACACGCAGTTGAACAGTGATGCCGCCAGCGCCGCCAGTGCGGTGACCTTGTATGAGGCCACCACACGCGGATCGGTGATCACGAACCAGAACTGCTCCCACCCCATGCCTGCGGCCCGGATAAACAGACCGCTGATGGGCAGAAGCAGCACCAGGCTGATAAAGAAAAGCGAAATGCCGAGGCTCAATCCGAACCCCGGCAATACGCGTTTGGTGGCAGGAGCGCTCAGCCGTTTTGCCGGGCGCTCCGAAAGGTCAGTGGTGGCCATGGATCAGTTGCGCATCCCTTAGCGGCGACGCTGCAACTGGTCCAGCTTACCGCCGCTGGCAAAGTGGGTTTCCATGGCGTTTTCCCAGCTGCCAGCGATGTCCTGAATCGGCATCAGCTTCAGTTCCGGGAACTTGTCAGCCACTTCCGCCTTCACGGTTTCGTTGTGCACCCGGTAGTTGAAGCCGGCCAGCATGCGCTGGGCTTCTTCAGAGTACAGGTGCTTCAGATACGCCTGAGCCAGCTCCTCGGTCCCCTTCTTCTGGATGTTCTTGTCAATCCAGGTCACCGGAAACTCGGCCAGGAAGCTGACTTTCGGAACCACAACCTGGAAGTTCTTGTCCGGGTTCAGCACCGGAATATTGTTTACTTCGGATTCAAACGTGAGCAGCACATCGCCCAGACCACGCTCAACAAAGGTGGTGGTGGCGCCACGACCGCCGGAGTCGAATACCTTTACCTGGCCCAGCAGATCGCTCAGGAAAGCATCAATCTTCTCCTGGTCGTCACCGAACTTGTCCTGGGCAAAACCCAGAGCCGCCAGGTAGGTGTAGCGACCGTTACCGGAGGTTTTCGGATTCGGCATGATCAGTTCGACATCCTCACGGATCAGATCATCCCAGTTCTGGATATTCTTGGGGTTACCCTCACGCACCAGGAACGCCATGGTGGAATAGTAGGGAGAGCTGTTATTGGGCAAGCGTGACGCCCAATCCTCGGGAATCAGATTGCCGCGCTCGGCAAGGATGTTAACGTCAGTCACCTGATTATAGGTCACCACATCAGCACCCAGCCCCTGCAGAATGGCACGCGCCTGCTTCGAGGAGCCGGCGTGGGATTGCTGGATGTTCACGGTTTCGCCGGTCTTCTCTTGCCAGTAGTCCTGGAACATAACGTTGTATTCCGCGAACAACTCCCGGGCAATATCGTAGGAGGAGTTCAGAATCTCCCGCTCCTGGGCGGAAGCCGGCCCAGTCATTGAAAACGCCAGCGCCAGTGCACTGAACCACAGGCCCTTACGGGCTTTGGAACCGGAAAAGATCGAATTCGGCATAGTAGGCAGAGCTCCCAGTTAACTCGGAATCTTGATATACGCCAGAAGAATAAGGATGGCGCTTTGTTAGAACACAAAGATAAGGTAGGAGCCTAAGAACAACAATGCCCTGACTAGATAATTTACGACTGTCTTAAAAGCTTTTGGTTATAACGCCGCCCCTGAGAACCGGACTCTCGAGTTGGCTTTTCTGCCGTGATGGGGATTACAGCCAAACGAGATAGAGCACTTGCATACCGGGCGTCCATTAAGGACACAATGGCCATGCAACCAGAATGGCAAAACGTGTCACGGGAATAACCCGCATTGAGCCTCTATACTTTCTGGCACGGGCCAGGGACAGCCTGGACAACATCCGGCAACGAGGGATCGCTGAATTCACCTAAACATGAATATTGAATATCAGAACCCTTAACACCCTTAAAATCCGATTGGTCCTGTCTTTTGGCATCCTGATTCTGGCTGCCACCACTGCCACCATCGTTGGTACCTGGGCGACAAGCGACCTTGCGGTCAACGCTCTCCGCAAATCTACCAGGCAAAATCCGCAGGAGGTGGCCGTCCAGCTCCGGGACAAAATCGAGCTGGACCTTCATGAGCGCTATAGCGATCTGACGGTGGCAGCGGCGCTGTCTGGCCAGCACCGGCGATCTGCTCAAAGGCATGAACGTGGCGCACCGTCCGTGGTTCCAGGGAGCGCGGGATAAACCCTACCTGGGCGATGCTCACAAGGCCGTGCTGCTTGAGGAAAAACTCAACAACAACTCCAACACTCCATTACGCTTTGTCGATGTGGCCGTGCCGCTCCAGAACGCTGAAGGAAACTTCGCTGGTGTTCTTGGTGCTCACCTCTACCTTGACTGGGTGGCCAGCCTGGGTGAATCCCTGCTCGCTCCGCTTCAGGAAAGACTGCAGGCTGAACTGATTCTTGCGGACAAAAACGGCGTGGTCATCGTTGGTCCGGAAGACAGCGTGGGGCGCACTTTGAATGAATCGCTGGTGCAGCCGGCCCAATCTCTTCGCAACACGTTAATTGTCTCCGGGGTGTTGCTGGCCCTGCTGCTGATCGTATTTGCCGTCTACACCGCCCGCCGCACGACTCGTCCACTGCTGCAAATGGCACGGGAAGCGGACCGGCTGGACCCGGGCAATCCGTCCTCGCCAATACAGCTGCGCGATGACTACGAAGAAGTCCGGGTTCTTTCCTCTGTATTACGGGATCTGGTTCAGCGGCTGACGAATAAGACTCACCAAATGAACGAGCTGAATGCCAGCCTGGAACATCGGGTTGCAGAGCGCAACCGGGCACTGGAGGAAGCCAACCAGCGCCTGGAGGGAACCGTCCGGACGGATGCCCTGACCGGATTGAATAACCGGCGTTTCTTCTTTGAACTGGGCCAGACTGCCCTGAAAAAAGCCATTCGTGCCGACAAACCGATGGCGGCGCAAGAGGCTTTACGCGACACTGACATTCTGGCCCGCCTCGGCGGCGAGGAGTTTGCGGTATTACTGGAGAACACCGATGAGGACGCAGCTTCCGAGGTGGCCGAGCGGCTGCGCCAAAAAATCAACGACATGCCGCTATCACTTGAAAGGGGCCAGATCACCCTGAGCATCAGTGCCGGCGTAGCCTGCCTTTGCCCGGAGGGTGGCGACGACCTGGACACGCTTCTGGTGCTCGCAGACAAGGCCCTCTACGTCGCCAAATCCGGCGGCCGAAACCGCGTGGCCCGCTATTCGCAAGTCAACGTCGAGAACACGCCACCCGGTGACTAACCTGACGGGTCAAGCGGCCGATGTGTGCTGGCATCCGGTACTGGACTGGTGTCCAGCGCATCTTCCACTACTATCAAGGTAAGTCAGCGCTGGAGAAGACGTTGCCGTGGGACTGTCGATCAAGACAACAGAATTTGCTCCAGAAGAGTTTGAGCGTTTTGCGGCCAAGGTCCGGACGGACCTCAAGGCGCTCACTCGGCTTCTGAACCGGCCCGGCTTTGGCGAGGGAGAGAGCTCCATTGGCGCCGAGGTGGAGTTCTACATCGTAAATTCTGACCTGCGGGTTCAACCCATCAACACAGAAATTGCCGCCAGCGTTCAGGATCCCCAGCTCACGGTTGAACTCAACCGCTTCAATCTTGAATACAACCTCAGCCCCCAGGCTTTCAAGGGCTCTCCATTCGCCAGAACGGAACAAGAGCTGCTCGCGGCGATCCGGCGAATCAACCAGCACGCCGCGGCACTGGATGGGGAGCTGGTCCCCATCGGCATTCTGCCCACACTTCGCCAGTCCGATATGGGCGCGAAGGTAATGACAGACGAGCCCCGCTACCATGCGCTCTCCAACGCGCTACTCAAGCAGCGGGGCGAGCCTTTCAGCATCCATATCGGGGGCAACGATGTTATCAATCTGGAGGCCGACGACGTCTACATGGAAGGCGCCAATACCTCTTTCCAGCTGCACTGGCGTGTGCCTGCCCATCGTTTTGCTGATTATTTCAATGCCGTACAACTGGTCACGCCGATTGTCCTCGCTCTGGCCAGCAATTCACCCAGCCTGTTTGGCCACCACCTGTGGGACGAAACCCGGATTGCCCTGTTCAAGCAGTCCATTGACAGCCGGTCCCCCAACCATAAAACCTGGCGCCATCCGCCACGGGTATACTACGGAAACGGCTGGATACGCAGTGCCTGGGAACTGTTTGCCGCCTCGGCATCGTTGTATCCCCCCATCATTCCACTGATGTCGGAGGAAGATCCGATGGCCGTGATTGATTCCGGCGAGGTGCCGAAACTGGCAGAACTGCGACTGCATCAGGGATCCACCTGGCCCTGGAACCGGGCCATCTATGACGATACCGAAGGCGGCCACCTGCGTATCGAGATTCGCTCAATGCCTGCAGGTCCTACAGCCGCTGATATGTGTGCGAATGGCCTGTTCGTGATCGGAGCTGCGCTGGCAGTGCTTGATGACATTCAGCATCTGACGTCGATACTCCCCTTCCACTACACCGAGCACAATTTTTACCGCGCGGCCAAATATGGCGTGGGCGCGGAAATCATCTGGCCTCAAAAGGACCAGGTGCAGTTGCAGGATACGCCCCTGTTAACCGTGGCCCGGGAGTTGCTGCCCCGCGCCCGGGAGGCATTGCAACAAACAGCGGTGGACGAATCAGAGATTCAACGCCTGCTGGGCATTATCGAAGGCCGCATTGAAACCGCCATGTCGGGCGCCCGGTGGCAACGCCACATCACAGAATCTCTATTCAGGTCCCAGAGCCCCGATGAGGCATTCCGGAGCATGCTGGCCCTTTACATGGCCAACCAGAAGAAGAACACGCCCCTTCATGAATGGACATTGTCACCGTGAGTTATTCGAACGTACTTGATTATCTGAATGACCCCTCACCCCGGACGCTGGGCCGCTCCCCTCTTGAGTGGCTGGACCAACTGCAAAAGCCCACGGTTATTCGTGTCGCCGGTCGCGATCGCTCCCGTACCCGAGCCATGGCAACACTTCTTCACGGCAACGAACCATCCGGCCTATTTGCACTTCATCGGTGGCTGCTTGAGCAGCACACCCCCGAAGTCAACATGCTGTTTCTCCTCGGAGGCGTTTACCCCGCGAAAATCCCGCCCACCCTCACGATACGCCAGCGTCCCGAAGGGCGTGACCTCAACCGGTGCTTCAAAGAACCTTTCGAGGGAGAGGAAGGGGCGATTGCCGAGGCCATGCTGGCAGAGCTTCGTAACGCGAACCCCGAATGCCTGCTGGACGTGCACAACACGTCAGGCACAGGCCCCGCCTTCGCTGTAACCGTCACCAATGACGCAGCCCATCAGGCACTGACGTCGCTCTTCACGGATCGCCTCATTATGACGGATCTGCGTCTGGGGGCGCTGATGGAATATTCTGAGCAGGAGGTACCCACGGTAACCATCGAGTGCGGTGGGTCCCAGGACGACCATGCTCATGAACTGGCTTATGAGGGACTCGTTCGGTATTGCTCGAGGCCAGATGTGCTGTCACTGGAAAAAGCGGAGTGGGACGTAACGGTACTGCGAAATCCGATCCGGGTAGAGCTGGCGCCCGAAGCGACCATAGAATACCGGCTTGAGCCGACTGGTCGGGCTGATCTTACGCTGCCGCCAAACATCGAACACCGCAATTTCGGCATTGTTTCGCCGGATGAGCCGCTTGGATGGGTTGGAAAAAATGGTCTTGCCATACTTACAGCGATCAGCCACAACCGAAAGGAAAACATGGAGCAGGTTCTTCGGGTCAAGGATGGGCAGATCTACGCCGCCCAGGCCATCCGGGCCTTTATGATTACCACCAACCCGGCTATTGCGAAGAGTGATTGCCTGTTCTATGCAGTCAAGGCAACGGGCGAGCCTATTTTCTAGGAGCCGAAGAGCAACAGGCCACAGATTGCCGCCCTTGAATGTGTAGGCCTCTAGCGACTCTGGGCATGGCTTCCGGCTGACCGCCTTGTGATACATGCCCCGGCAGCCTTTCCCCCCTTATTCCCGCTCAAACTCCAGAAGGCCGCCAAGAAGCTCGGCATTTGTGGGGTACTTCTCAAGCAGCTCAACCAGCCTTTTTGTGCCCTCTAGCAGCCTGTCGGACTTGCACCTGACAGACAGCGTTTAAAGTGATCTTGTTCGCTTGGCTCCCGACTTTCACCGCAAGTGGCCATCGGGGTGCACAGATTGGCCTCAATGGCACCTAAAGTACACCATGAAAGGCCTTAAAATGGCGGCAAAAGGCCCTCACACCGCCATTTTCAACACGCTCATACGCTTTACGTTCCATGCCAGCGTGGCTAACGTCCATTCGCCTGCAACCTTCTTCAGCCCCCTCATCGAGAACTGCCTCAGGCCCATCACCTGCTTGATAATTCCGAACACGGGCTCCACTGTTTGTTTTCGCAAGGCGTACAGCGCTCGCCCAGATTGGGTAGTGAGCCGGTGTTTCATCTGCACCACCGGGTCGTTCGTGACAGGCGCTGGTTCATCGGCTGCGAATCGATCAAATACGGACAGATGGTGTTGATCGCGGGCCACCGCCAGTGACGGCTGGATGTTATTTTCCCGGCACGCCTGAACATTGGTTTTACTGAAGTAGCCCGTGTCGGCCAGCAGATCAGTGACGGTGCCCAGGGCCTGCGGCAACGCACCTATCTGGGTCAGGGCTGGAGTAATCTGCTGTTTGTCGTTTGTCGCCTGGGTCATGTGGGTACTGACAACCAGCATCGTCTCGGTATCCACTCCGGC
>MRWF01019340.1_pt1 | contig 39118 bp, 36 predicted proteins | sample 1013331 | NCBI WGS metagenome assembly MRWF01 (sample SAMN06117577, study PRJNA244670) | biofilm metagenome | biome: Water; feature: Cathode Biofilm; material: Biofilm; isolation source: microbial consortium enriched at the cathode of a solar microbial fuel cell | place: USA: District of Columbia ... | reverse complement strand
AAAGCCACCTCGTCCCTGGCAGCGTCACACCATTCGGAGGCCAGTGCGCTGCGGCTTGAGCTCGACCGGGCGATTCGGGGGATTCGCCCATGAAAACCACATACGGAAAAGGACCTTCTCTGGGGGAGACCATCATGGAACAGATTCGTCGCGCCGGTGCGCTGTGCCGCACCGTGGCCCTGGCAACCACTATTCTGCTGCTTAACGCCGTGATCTGGCCGTCCTGGGCGCTCGCCATCGAAACCGAGCGCCATAAGGAGCAGCAGGAACAGGCCCGCTGGGAAGCCCGGCATCAGACCTTCGAGCAGGTCTTGCGCGGCATTCGCGACCAGGCGCGCGAGCAACAACAGACTATCAACGAGCGACTCGGCGAGGACTCCGGAATCATGGCGCGCGCTGCCCGGGCGCTGGGGCTTGGCGACGAAGCGCTGGCTACGGAGCGCCTTGTCTGGCTGCAGGAAAAAGCGAAGGCGATGCACCAGCAAGCGTTGGCCGGTTTTGAAGAAACCGGGGCCCGGCTGGAGAAAACCAACGCCAGTGCTCGAATTCGGGACAGGCATGAACGCGCGGTGGCGGACTATCGCCAGCGTTATCAACGTTTGCAGGAGCAACTGCGGTCGGTAACCGGCTCAGCGTCACTGGCCGCCCAGAGCGACGCCACCGCGGAGCTGGTCGGCTTCCTGGAGCAGTTCCGCATGGAGAAGCCCCGGGACCCCTTCGACCCGAACAAGCTTCCCTGGCGGACCCCGGACCCGGACCAGACCCGCGCCCCCGCGAACAGCGCTTCCGAGTTAAGCCGCAGAACCGGCCTGCCCCTTTTCGATATGGGGACCCAGGTCGCCAGTTCATCGGCGTCCATGGACGGCATCCTGTTGGAAAGCGCGGTGGCCCCCGACGAGGAGCATCTGGCGAGTACCCTGGACGCGGATATCACGCCGGCCGTCGAAGCACTGGCGGAGGAGCTGAATCACGAGCCCGTGGCGATCTACCAGTGGGTGCGCAATAACATCGAGTTCGTTCCCAGCTACGGCTCCATCCAGGGTGCCGAATACACCTTGGAAAGCCGTCGCGGTAACGCTTTCGACACCGCCAGCCTTCTGATTGCGCTGCTGCGTGCCTCTGAAATACCGGCGCGCTACGCCATGGGCACCGTGGAAATACCCGCGGACCAGGTAATGAACTGGGTGGGTGGCGTCCGTGCTCCCGGCGCGGCCGGCAACCTGCTCGGCCAGGGCGGCATCCCGAATACAGCCATGACCCGTGGCGGCCGTGTCGACAGCTTCCGCTTGGAGCATGTCTGGGTGGAAGCCTGGGTGGACTTCCACCCGAGCCGCGGCGCGGACCATCGCCAGGGCGATAGCTGGATCCCCATGGATGCCAGCTTCAAGCAGTACGACTACGGCGACGGCATGGCGCTGGATCAGGAAGTGCCTTTCGACGCGCAAGCGCTGGCCGACACCATCGAACAACAAAGCACCATCAATGAAGAAGAAGGCTGGGTGCAGGGCGTGCCCGGCGGTGCCATCGAAGACAGCCTGGAGGACTACCGCGCGGAACTGGAAGCCTACATCGACAGCCAGGCCCCGGACGCCACCGTGGGCGAAGTGTTGGGCAGCAAGGGCATCAAGGAGGTCATCCACAAACAACTGGCGCCTTCCCTGCCGTACCGGCTGATGACCCGCCAACTGACCACGCCGGAGCTGTCGGATTCACTGCGCTGGAAGTTCAAATACCAATTGCACACCGGCGCCAATGGCTACAAAGGCACCGAGCTATTCACTATTGAGGAGCCCACCGTGGCGCTCGCCGGACGAAAGCTCTCAGTGTCTTTCTCTCCCGCCACGCAGGAAGACGAAGACACCCTGACAGGTTACCTGCCACAACCGGATGAAGATGGTGAACTGGATCCGGGCCAGCTCCCCGACACGCTGCCCGGCTACCTGATCAACCTGAAAGCTGAGCTCGCCGTCGACGAAGACATCGTCGCCAACCCGGACGTGGAAGTGACTATGGGCTCCGGCTTGATCTCCGAGATGGGCTACTGGCAACCCGGGCGAGGCTGGGATACATCGGAAAACAACCCGATCGCTGGCGAATACCGCGCGCTGGCCCTGGACCTGCAAGGCATAAGCGCGCAGGCCGCCGAAGATCTCGAAACCAGCCTGGAAGCTACCCGCGCCAAGCTTGATGCCGAGGACTACGCCGGCCTGACTAAACAACAACTGGTGGGTGACATGCTTTACAGCACCATCCTTGGCTACTTTGCGCTCAACGACATGCAGGACCAAGTCGGCGAACGGCAAGCCAACAGCGTCGGCTACAGAGCGCCCAGCTACGGCCTTTTCAAAACCAGCCTGCAGCCGCAATACTGGTTCGGCATGCCCAGGGACGTAAAAGCAAGCGGCCTGACCATGGACGTGGACCATATGAGCAGTATCCGGGTCGACAAGGACAACAACCGGGAACGCTGGGTCGCCCTGAACCGCGCCAACGGCGCACGAATGTCCGCCATGGAGCACCTGGTGCCCGAAGAGATGTACAGCACCGACGACAACCCCGCCCACGGCATCAGCGCCGTAAAGGCCCTGCAGCTGGCGGCGGCGGAAGGCCAGAAAATCTGGACCATTACCCAGAGCAACCTGAGCCAGGCCATGGCCGCCCTAAACCTGAGCAGTTCCGTGGAAGCCGACATCCGCAATGCCGTGCGCGCCGGCAAGGAAGTCACCGCCCACGAAGACACCATCAACTTCCACGGCCGCCCCTCCGCCGGCTACATGGTCATCGACCCCGAAACCGGCGCCGGCGGCTACCTCATCGCCGGCGGCGAAAACGGTGGTGACCTGGTCGTAGATTTAATAGACATGCTGGCAACTATAATAGGCGCGCTTGATCATCTAGGTGTTATTGGTGATGCGCTGCGAGCGATTGGTAAGTATTTGGGGGGTGGTGCTGGTATCGTGGGCTTCGTCATGGGGCTTATAAGCTTGTTTGATAAGTGTATGGGTGTTAACGGCTTCGTCGCCACCGTTATTGTCTACTCGGTCGTTCAGATAGCCTTGGCTGCTCTTGTGATGTTCTTGGCGTTCTCTTTGATTGGGATTTTGGTTGGGGTTTTGGTGTCCGTATATACTAATCTTGTTGTGAATGCTGCTGTTGACTCACTATGTGGCGCCAGGAGAGCTCTGCGTGAATATTGAAGTGGTCGGGATTGTTGCTTTTATATGCGCTGTTGTTATCGGAGTGTATGTAAGAATTCTCACCAAAAGGAAAAGGCGCAGGGTCGATTTTTTTCTTGGAATGGGGTTTTCGAAACCAAGCCCGAAAAAAAGCAGGCGTCTTGTCGAGCAGTTAAAGATAAAGTCTCGAGGCTCTGTCTCCTTGCCTTTTGGCGCTGCTGTTTACGTGGCCCCGTATTTAGGCGGAGAGCTTATCGTATGCGATCTAGTGGTTTCTGTAGGATTAGGGAGGTACGCAGGATTTTCCAAGATCACGGTTCTGGGGTTTTCTGGGGATCTCGGAGATGAAAGCAGTTTTTTAATGCGGAAGCGGCACATTATGGAGACTCGATTGGAGCTAGGGAATGCGCAGCCTCTGGAGTCTGGCTGGTATGTATGGAGCACAGTTTTGAATCGGGAATACTTAGATGGTTTGTCGCAGCGTATTGACGAATTTGGTGGTGAGGCGATTCTGAGAAAAAAAGGTCCTTTAATTAGTTTGTACTTTAAAAATAAGTATCTTAGGCAAAATGAGGTTGAGGATAAGCTGTCAAAATGGAGGGGCCTCTGTAAAATGTTTGTGGTGTCCCGTGCGTAGCGGGTGCCTTTCGGTGTGGCACTTCGATTAGATAAAGTGATTGGAATTTTGGTGCGCCCACAAGATGCCGCATATTGCATCGGAATTGTATGAGCTCTCAGTTGTTTGCGCTTTTCTCCGTGCGAAACCGGCGAGCTTGGTTTGTCATTGTCGTTTTTGGGTTGCCGGATTTAGGCGGGAAAGGCTAATCGCTTTTTCTATTTCCTTAGCGTGTACTTTTACGTTGGGCTCGATATAAAATTATGCGCATATCCGTTCTTTGGGCTCTTTGTTTTCTGTCTTCCTTTGTCGCAGCGTCTGGCGAATTTAATTTTTCGACCGTCCAAAACCTGGCTATTTCCGTTGCCTTTGCATCTGCTTCGATTTGGGCATTTATATATGGTCGATATCTTGTATTTATTCGTGCTAATAGTGAATCAAAGGACGAAGGGCTATTTGGTAAGTTGATTTTGCCAGCTATGGCAGTTTATCTCTTTGCGTTTCCGGTTGCAGGGTTGGACTTCTTTTCATGGTTTTATATCGCTTTGATGGTGGCTGCGGTTCTTGTCGTCTGGGACCCCGGCATGAGTTTGACAAGGAAGCTCTGGATGCACCGGTTCCACGAATTCAGGGAGTTTCCTGATGATGGATCAGTTGGCCAGGAGTCTATAAGGAAATACAAAGCCATCGTTTATATTTGCGCTTTCGTTTTTCCTATAGCTGCAATATTGATGAAGAGTGCCTATTAGAAGGTTGGGATGCTTTAGAACATGGAATCTCGCAACGTGGGCTGCCCCGTTTGGGTGATACGCCTCCAGGCCGGGCCGCGCTAGCGTCGGCTAAGCCGCGAATACTAAAAGGAGAAATACCATGAGGAAGCTGAAGGCTTGTGTCCTGTCCCTGTTGATCGCCGCGCCGGTGCTGGTGTCGGCGGAGACGCCGAACGTTAATCCGGGGCAGTGGGAGTATCAGACCACCATGACCATGAGCGCCGGTGGCCAGGCGATGCCGGCCCGCACCGCCAAGAACAAGGATTGCGTGCGCCAGGAAGACGTTACCGATCCGGATCTGTTCGGCGGTGATGAGCTGAAGGACTGCACGGTGTCCGGGCTGGAGCAGAGCCGCTCACGGTTGCGTTATACGCTGAGCTGTCCGGGGCCGGACGGTTCGCCTTACACGATGTCGGCGGATCTCAAGCTCCAGGGCGACAGCATGAACGGCACCATGAAGGGGGATATGCAAAGCCCCATGGGGCCGATGAACATGCGCATGGAGCTGAGCGGCAAGCGCATCGGCGACTGCTAAGGGTTGGCTGTCCCGGCGGGTTATTCGAACTCGCCGTGGCGGCCAGCGCCTTTGGCGAAGCGTTCGGCGCCGGCGATGGCTTCTTCGAAGACGACCGGGTAGCCGCCGGCGCCTTCCCGGGCCAGCGCGTCCGCCAGGGGCTGGTCCCATTGCTGGTACGCGGAGAGCCGGTCGGCGCGCAGGCAGCGTTGCGGGAAGCCGGCGATGCTGTGCGCCAGGGCCTGGGCGGTGTCCAGGCCTTCGCCGTCTTCTACCACGCGGTTGGCGAGGCCGATGCGCAACGCTTCGTCGGCGTGGACCGGGCGGCCGGTGAGGATCATGTCCATGGCGTGGCCCTGGCCGACGATGCGCGGCAGGCGCACGGTGCCGCCGTCGATCAGCGGCACGCCCCAGCGCCGGCAGAACACGCCGAACACGGCGGAGGCCTCCGCCACGCGCATATCGCAGAACAGCGACAGCTCCAATCCGCCGGCCACGGCGTAGCCCGCTACCGCGGCAATCACCGGTTTATTCAGTAGCATGCGCGACGGGCCCATGGGCCCTGGGCCGGTGCCTTCCGGTTCCACTTCATTGCGGCGTTGCGGGTCGCCGAGCGCGGCCAGGTCGGCGCCGGCGCAGAAGTTGCCGCCGGCGCCGGTGAGCACCGCCACGCTGACGCTGTCGTCGTCCTCGAATTCCTGGAAGGCGGCGCGCAGCGCGTCGGCGGTGGGGCGGTCTACGGCGTTGCGCTTGTCCGGCCGGTTGATGGTAATGGTGCGGACCGGGCCGTCGGTTTCGGTGATGATCAGGGAAGCGGTCACGGCGTTCTCCTTCTTTGCGCCATGCGGCGTTGTTATTCGTTATGGACCCGCAGTATCACCTATACCGCGCCTTTCGTGTACGCCAGGGCGGCGATTACCCAGGCGTAGTGTCGCCGCCGCGTTTACAGCGCTTCCAGGATCGTGGCCACGCCCTGGCCGCCGCCGATGCACTGGGTGGCGAGGGCGTACTTCACCTTTTCCCGTTGCAGCAGCGCCGCCGCCTTCCCGGTGATGCGCGCGCCGGTGGCGCCCAGCGGGTGGCCGATGGCCAGGCCGCCGCCGTCCAGGTTGACGGTGGCCGGGTCCAGGCGCAGCTCGCCGATGCAGGCCAGCGCCTGGGAGGCGAACGCTTCGTTGATTTCCACCACGCCCAGGTCGTCGGTGGTCAGGCCGGCCCGGGCCAGCGCTTTTTGCGTGGCCGGGATCGGGCCCAGGCCCATCACCGCCGGGTCGCAGCCGGCGCTGGCCACGGCGCGGATGCGCGCGCTGGGGTTCAGGTTGTGGCGGGTGGCGAAGTCGTCGCTCGTGACCAGCACGGCGGAGGCGCCGTCGGTGAGCGGCGACGAGGTGCCGGCGGTGACCACGCCGTTGTCGTCGAACGCCGGCGGCAGTTTGGCCAGCGCTTCCAGGGAAGTGGTGGGCCGGATGCAGCCGTCTTCGGTGATCCACTCGCCGGTGCCGGTCTGGATGCGCGCGATCTCGTCACGCAGGCGCCCCTGTTCCCGGGCGGCGGCCGCCTTGTGGTGGGATTCCAGGGCCATCTGTTCTTGTTCGCCGCGCGGGATGCCGTAGCGTTGCGCCACGTTCTCGGCGGTGCGGCCCATGGACACATAGGCGTCGGTCTGTTCTTTCAGCCAGGGGTTGGGCGAGAAGTTAAAGCCACCCTGCGGGACCATGGTCATCGACTCAACGCCCACGCACAGAAAGGCATCGCCCACGCCCGCTTCGATATAGGCGGCGGCGATATGGATCGCCGACATGGACGAGCCGCAGAAGCGGTTCACGGTCATGCCGCCCACTTCCTGGGGCAGGCCGCTGAGCAGGCCGACAATGCGCGCCAGGTTGTTGCCCTGGGACGCCTCCGGGTAGGCGCAGCCGAGGATCACATCTTCCAGCAGCGCCGGGTCCAGGTCGGTGCGGGCGAGCAGCGCCTTGACCACCTGGCTGGCCAGGTCGTCCGGGCGCACCGGTGCGAGCAGGCCCTTGTTGGCGAAGTGAAACGGGGACCGGGCATAGCCCGCGATAACGGCTTTCATACCACTACTCCTGGCGTGGTGTGACCACGCGGTGGGCCCCGCCGCCGGCATTCCTCAGCCAGGGCAGGGCGTTGAACACAGCCATTGCGATCAGCGCGACCACCATCACCGCGCACAAAGCGGCCAGATTGCCCGGCAGCCACCAGGCCATCAGGGCGCAGCCCAGGGCCAGCACGGCCAGCCGCACGCCGCCGGCGAACAGCGGCCAGCCCATGCGCCCGGCCCCCTGGGACGCGAAGTACAGCGCCAGGCCGACGCCCAGGAAGGCATAGGCGGGGGCGACGATGCGCAGGTAGAGCGCGCCGGTGGCGATCGCCTCCGGGTCATCGGTGAACAGGCCCAGCCAGGCTTCCGGGAACAGCGCCGCCGCCAGGCCCACGGTTTCGGTGGTGACGGCGGCCACCGCCGCGCCGGTCCAGGCAATGCGCCGGGCGCGTTGAATCTGGCCGGCGCCCAGGTTCATACCCACCATCGCCACCAGCGCGGTGCCGAAGCCGAACACAATCGGAATCTGCAGATACTCGATGCGGATGCCCAGGCCGAAACCGGCCAGCGCTTCCATGCTGGTGCGCGCCACGAAGAAGGTGGCCACCACCACGCACAGATTGGACAGCACGGTGTTCAGCGACGACCACAGGCCGACGCCGAGGATCTCGCCGAACAAGGCGCGCCGCAGAGGGTGGTGCAGGCTCAGCCGCACACCGCCGCGACCCCGGATCAGAGTCGCCGCCAGAATCACCGTGGCGATCAGGTAATAGCTGGCCAGGGCCAGCCCGGCGCCGGTGATGCCCAGCGCCGGCAGCGGGCCATAGCCGAAGATCAGTAACGGCGAGAGCACCAGCAGCAGGGGCACGCCGCCCACCATCACCATGGCCGGCAGGCGCATATTGCCGGCGCCGCGCAGCACCGCCGACAGGCCGTTCATCAGCCACAGAAACACGACCCCGGAGAACAGGGCGTTGGAATAGGCCACCGCCGCGCCCAGCGCCGCGCCTTCGCCGCCCAGCAGGGCGTAGATTGGGGCGGCCAGGCCGATCACGATGGCCGAGCAAATGAAGCCGAACACGACGACGATGACCACCGCGTGCAGGGCCAGGGCGTCGGCCTTGTCCTGGTCGCCGGCACCCAGGGAGCGGGCCACCGCCGAGGAGATGCCGCCGCCGATGCCGCCGGCGGACATCATCATCATCAGCATCACCAACGGAAACACCAGGGCGGCACCGGCCAAGGCGTCCACGCCCAGCAGGCCGACGTAGTAACTTTCCAGGAAATTAGCCAGCGCCTGGGCCAGCATCACCACCAGGTTGGGGGCCGCCAGCGCCAGCAGGGTGGGCAGCACCGGCGCCTCCAGAATCATCCGGGTGCGCGCGTTCGGCGCGGTGCGGGGCGGGCTCAGGGTGGCGGCCTGGTTCACGGTGGTCACCGCTGCATGATCAAGAGCGTGGAGGTGGCGCTGGCGTAGAGCTTGCCGTCGCGGTCGGTGAGGCGGGCCTCGGCGAAACCGAGCCGGCGGCCCAGGGTGATCACCGTGCCTTCGGCGCGGACCGGGCCGGTGTCCTTGGTCATGCCCCGGTGGTAGGCGACCTTCAGTTCGGCGGTGGTGTAGGCCTGGTCGGCGTCCAGGCTGGCATGCACCGCACAGCCGCAGGCGGAATCCAGCAGCGCGGCGGCGTAGCCGCCATGCACCGAGCCGATCGGGTTATAGACTTTCTCCGAGGGCGTGCCTTCGAACACCGCGCGGCCTTTTTCCACTTCCACTAATGTGAAATCCAGGGTGTCGCCGATGGCCGGGTTACGTTTTTCCCGCATCAGCTTTTGCAGGGTTTCCAGGCCGTTCAGTGCGGCGTCGCTCATGGTGTGCTCCAGTGTTCGAGTTAAAAAATCCGGGGTTAGTGCGTGCCGGGCAGCTGGGCGGCCACGGCGTCGAGAAATTCTTCGGAAAGCGCCGCGTCGTCCACCGCCCGGGACAACACCAGCGCGCCCACCATGGCGGCGCAAGCGGCCACCGCCTTCTGCCGGCGGGCGGCTTTGGCGCGGGTGGGGATGGCGTTGCCCAGCAGGTCGATAAAGCGCTTCACGCTGCCGGTGAAGGCGGCGCGCACCGGCGGGCTTTGCCGCGCGGCATCGCCGGCCAGGGCGGCCAGCACGCAGCCGTCGCCGGGGGCGTCGCGGTGACGCTTGGACAGGTAGCGGTGTGCCAGGGCGTCCATGGAGGGGCCGTCGGTGTCGTTGACCAGCCGTCGCCAGCGTCGTCCGGTCACGCCGATGGCGTATTCGCAGGCTTCCGCCATCAGCTGTTCCTTGGAGTCGAAATGGCCGTAGAAGCCGCCATGGGTGAGGCCGGCGTTCTTCATCAATTCGGCCACGCCAATGCCGTCGAAGCCCCGTTCGCGAAACAACCGGGCGGCCTGGTGGACGATCTGTTCGCGGTTGGCTGCAGCCTGTTCCTTGCTGACTCTCATGGTCGGACCTCGTGCGCTTGTCGGTCGCTTTTGGATGATGATGGTCATTTATATAATGATGATGGTCGTCATGTAAATAGTCTTTGCGAAAGAAAATGCTTTGGCGGGCGGAAAGCGGACTGTGGATGAATAGCGAAAGTGCGGGCCGTCTGCTTTTCTTTTAGGCGGCAAAACCGTTCAATAGGCTGCAATAACAGTTACTTCTAAACGAGAGGAGGGAATATGCAAAACGCTGATTTGGGCAAACTGATTCTGCGCCTGACCCTGGGGCTGCTGTTGTTGTTGCACGGCATTGCCAAGCTGGAAAGCGGCGTGGGCTGGATCTCCGGTTCTCTGCAAGGCTATGGGCTGCCGGGCTTTCTGGCTTATGGGGTGTTTATCGGTGAAGTGATCGCCCCGGTGATGATCATCATCGGTTACTACACCCGGATCGGCGCGGTATTGATCGTGGGTAATATGCTGGTGGCGCTGTTGATGGCGCACATGAACGAATTGTTCGCGCTCAGCAAAACCGGTGGCTGGGCCATCGAGTTGCAGGCGTTCTACCTGTTCAACGCGGTGGCGCTGTTCTTCCTCGGCTCCGGCAAATACGCCATGAAGAACTAAGAGAAAAAACTGTGGGAGCGGGCCTCGCCCGCGAAAGGCAAGCAAAGCTTGCCGGCGGGATGCCAGAGACGTATGGAATCCCGCCGGCCGGCGTAGCCGCTTAAAGCGACCCGTGCATCATATTCTTGCTGCTGATCTGCCCGTTCAGGGTCCAGTAGTCATAGAGAATCCCCAGCCCGAACAAACCCAGCGTCAGCAGGTAGATGATCCCCGTGATCCATTTCCCCATGTAGAACCGGTGCAGGCCGAAGATGCCCAGAAAGGTGAGCAGAATCCAGGTGATGTTGTAGTCCGTGGGGCCGGAGCGGTAGCGAATGTCCGCGGATTCATCCATGCCGGGAATCAGAAACAGGTCGATGATCCAGCCGATAAAAAACAGACCCAGGGTGAAGAACCAGATGGTGCCGGTGATCTGGCGTCCGTAGTAGAAACGGTGGGCGCCCATGAAGCCGAAGATCCAGAGCAAATAACCAATGACCTTGCTGTGCGTATCCTGATACATGAAAGACCTCTCCGTTGAATTGAAAACGCCGGGCCGTTAAAGCTCGACCTTGATGGCGGCAATCACTTTGTTCGCTTTGACGCGGGCGCGTTCAACGCTGTCGGCGCGGGCCACGGCGACGCCCAGGCGGCGGCTGCCGCTCACCTCGGGTTTACCGAACAGGCGCAGATCCGTGTCCGGTTGCGCCAGGGCTTCGTCCAGGTTGCCGAAGCGCATGTCGGTGGACTCGCCTTTCACCAGCAACACCGAGGACGCCGACGGGCCCCGTTGTTCGATCAGCGGCACCGGCAGGCCGAGAATGGCGCGGGCATGCAGCGCGAATTCCGACAGGTCCTGGGACATCAGCGTGACCAGGCCGGTGTCGTGGGGGCGCGGTGACACTTCACTGAACCACACCTGGTCGCCTTTGACGAAAAACTCCACGCCGAACAGGCCGCGCCCGCCCAGGGCATCGGTGACCGCGCGGGCCTGGCGTTCCGCCTCCACCAGGGCGGCGTCGTTCATCGGTTGCGGTTGCCAGGACTCGCGGTAATCGCCGTCCTCCTGGCGGTGGCCGATGGGCGCGCAAAACGAGGTGCCGTCCCGGTGGCGCACGGTCAGCAGGGTGATTTCATATTCGAAATCCACGAACCCTTCCACGATCACCCGGCCCTGGCCGGCGCGGCCGCCGGATTGCGCGTAATCCCAGGCGGCGTCGATGTCCTGGTCCTGTTTCACCAGGCTCTGGCCCTTGCCAGAGGACGACATCACCGGTTTGACCACACAGGGCAGGCCGACGTCGCGCACCGCCGCCAGGTATTCCTCCCGGGTGCCGGCGAAACGGTACGGGGACGTGTTCAGCCCCAGCTCTTCCGCCGCCAGCCGGCGGATGCCTTCCCGGTTCATGGTCAGGCGGGCGGCGCGGGCGGTGGGCACCACCGTGATGCCTTCCTGCTCCAGCTTGAGCAGCTCGTCGGTGGCGATGGCCTCGATTTCCGGCACGATAAAGTGCGGCCGTTCCTGTTCCACCACGCGGCGTACGGCGGCACCGTCGAGCATGTCGATCACATGGCTGCGGTGGGCCACCTGCATGGCCGGCGCGTTGGCGTAGCGGTCCACGGCGATCACTTCACAGCCCAGCCGCATCAGTTCGATGCTGACTTCCTTGCCCAGTTCGCCGGAGCCCAGCAGCAGCACGCGGGTGGCGCCGGGCGCATTGGGGGTGCCCAGAGTGGTCATGGTGGCGGCTCCTTTTTGCATAGGGTTACGTCGCCCGGAGGCGCGTCGAGGGCTGATTGTAGCTGAAAGCGACGACCTGGGACCGTACCATGTCGGTAAGCTGAAACGGAGAAGCCCGCGATGGCGCAAGACGATGAATTGTGGATGGCCCGGGCGCTGGCGTTGGCGGAAAGCGCCGCCGGGGAAGGGGAAGTGCCGGTGGGCGCGGTGGTGGTGCGCGACGGCGCGGTGATCGGCGAGGGCTGGAACCGGCCGATCATCGCCCACGACCCCACTGGTCACGCGGAAGTGAACGCCCTGCGTGACGCTGCCGCCCGGGCGGGCAATTACCGGCTCTCCGGCGCCACCCTCTACGTCACCATCGAACCCTGCACCATGTGCTTCGGCGCGCTGATGCACGCCCGCATCGCGCGGCTGGTGTACGGCGCCCGGGAGCCCCGGGCGGGGGTCTGCGAGAGTCAGTTGGGGTTGCCTGAGCGGGGCTTTTATAACCACCGCATCGAAGTCACCGGCGGCGTTTGTGCCGAAGAGGCCGCCGTCATGCTGCGCGACTTTTTTCGGCAGCGCCGTTAATTATAGGTCTCTGGGATCCTGCCGGCCGGCTTTGCCGGCCTTTCGCGAGCGGGGCTCGCTCCCACAGCCCGCTCCTACAAGGGCGGGATTAGTCGGCGAGAGCGACCATGTTGGCGCGGTGGCGGTCGGAGTTGTTGGCCCACACCAGCAGGTCGTAGTAGCGGCGGATATGACGCACGTACACCGCCGCCTGGCCGCCGGGGGCGGCGCCGTAGCGCAGCTGGTTCACGTAGGCCGGGTCGTCGAGCAGGGTGAGGCGGGTTTTCACGTCCTGCCACAGGTCCGGGTCGTCGCCCTGGCGCTCGGTGAGCACGCGGGCGTCTTCCAGGTGGCCCATGCCCATATTGTAGGCGGCCAGCGCCATCCAGGTGCGGTCCGGCTCCTGGATGCGGTCCGGCACCCGGTCGTGCAGCTTGCGCAGGTAGGCGGCGCCGGCGCGGATGCTCTGGGCCGGGTCGGTGCGGTCGGAGACGCCCATTTCCCGGGCGGTGCGGTTGGTCAGCATCATCAGGCCTTCGACCCCGGTGGGGGAGATCGCCTGGGCATCCCACAGGGATTCCTGATAGGCCATTGCCGCCAGCAGGCGCCAGTCGAAGCCGGCGTCCACGGACGCTTCCTGGAACTGGGCGGTGTAGCTGGGCAGGCGGTCGTCCATATGACGGATAAAGCTGCGCGCCGCGTACAGGTTGAACTGATCCACATGGCCGTAGAAACGCTCCGCCAGCCGCTCGGTGGTGCCGTCCGCCTTGGCCTGGGTCAGGAAGCGTTGCGCCGCCAGATAGAGGCTGCGGTCCGCGTTGCCTCGGAACGCCCAGGCCAGACCCTGATCCACGCTCAGGGTGAAGCCGGACGCCAGGTCCGGGAACAGGGAACGGTGAATCGCGTAGGCGTTGGAGTTGATCAGGGCGTAGTCGCCGTCGCCTTGCTCGACCAGGGCCAGTAATTGTTCGGCGGTGGCGTTCTCCACCTGCTCGAAGCTCAGTTCCGGATGGTCCAGCTGCGCCGCCACCAGCATGTCCGCGTGGCGGCTGCCGGCGCGCACCAGCACCTCTTTGCCGATCAGGTCGGTGACGTCGGTGGGGCGCTGGTCACCCAGGCGGTACATCACCAGGGTGTCCACGTTCTGGTAAGGGGTGCTGTAGCGCAGCGCCTGGTCGCCGTCGTTGCCGGCCAGCAGGGCGGACGCGGCCAGGTCGGCCTTGCCACGGCGTACCGCGTATTTAAGGTCGGAGGTGCTGTCCACCTCCAGCAGGCGCAGTTCCACGCCCAGGCGTTCGGCGAAGCCGCGCGCCAGTTCGTATTCCATGCCGGTGAGGCCATTGGGATCACGGTAGACGGTGGTCAGGGAGGGGCGCGTGGCCACCACCAGCTCACCGCGCGCCTGGACGCGTTCCAGGGCGGTGGGGGTGGGGCGCATGGCCACCATCAGGCCGACCGCGCCAAGCAGCGCGAGCGGTGCAATAAGGTGCCGGCCGGGGCGGATCATGCCGCGAAGCCGTTGTAGCACTGTCATATCCGTTGATACCTCTGCTGGGTGTGCTCCAGACAGGTCGGTACGGCCCGTGCCGTCCATCGCCGGACCCGGAAATCGGGGCGCTCGCCCCCGGGTCGGCTGTGACCTACATCACGTGTGCGCGGCGAATCTACCATCGGAACTGGTCAAAAATCCATCATTTTTGTCCAACAATCATATTTGCTTGCATCTTTTCGGCCCCCGCGGTGCGCGCATAGGAATTCGGCCGGCCATCCCTTATCATTGCGATCCTTATTTCTCCCCCTGCACGTAAAGGAAAAGCCGACCCCATGCTGATCCTCCCCGGTAGCCCGGCCCTATCCGCGTTTAGAAAGGAAAAACTGCTGGAAGCTCTGCCCCAGGTAGAGGCTCTGTCCGCCCGTTTCGTGCACTTCGTGGCGCTTTCTCGAAAAGAAGGCGACGCTGAACTGGACGAGCGCGAACGGCAGGTGCTCGACAGCCTGCTGGAATACGGCCCCAGCCTTGAGGACGCGGCCGTGGACCCGGCGGACAGCGAGACCTTCGTGGTGGTGCCGCGCCCGGGCACGGTGTCGCCGTGGTCGTCCAAGGCCACCGACATCTGCCACAACGCCGGCCTCGCCAAGGTGGCGCGAGTGGAGCGCGGCATCGAATACCGGCTCAAGCTCAACGGGCCGGCGGCCCGGGGCGAGTTGGCGGCGGCGCTGCACGATCGCATGGTGGAAGCGGTGCTCGACCGGCTGGACGACGCCGAGGTGCTGTTTACCCACCACCGGCCGCGCCCGCTGACCAGCGTGGACGTGATCGGCGGCGGCCGCGAGGCGCTGGCCACCGCCAACGGCGAGCTGGGCCTGGCGCTGGCGGAGGACGAAATCGACTACCTGGCGGAGCGCTTCACCGCCCTGGGCCGCAACCCCTCGGACGCCGAACTGATGATGTTCGCCCAGGCCAATTCCGAGCACTGCCGCCACAAGATTTTCAACGCGGACTGGAGCATCGACGGCCAGGAGCAGGATCTCAGCCTGTTCGCCATGATCCGCAACACCTACAAGCACGCCAGCGAAGGCGTGCTCAGCGCCTACAGCGATAACGCGGCGGTGGTGGCCGGCCCGGTGGCGGACCGCTTCTATCCGGATCCCGGCAACGCCGGCTATCCGTGTGAGTACCGCTACCGCAACGAGCCGGTGCACATGCTGATGAAGGTGGAGACCCACAACCATCCCACCGCCATCGCGCCGCGCCCCGGCGCGGCCACCGGCGCCGGCGGCGAGATCCGCGATGAGGGCGCCACCGGCCGGGGCGGCAAGCCCAAGGCGGGCCTCACCGGCTTCTCCGTGTCGAATCTGTGCATTCCCGGTTTCCGCCAGCCCTGGGAAGACGACTACGGCCGCCCCGGCCGCATCGCCTCGCCGTTGGACATCATGATCGACGGGCCGCTGGGCGGCGCCGCGTTCAACAACGAGTTCGGCCGTCCCAACCTGTGCGGTTACTTCCGCACCCTGGAAATCCAGGCGCCGGGCGTGGCCGGCGATGAACGCCGCGGCTACCACAAGCCGATCATGATCGCCGGCGGCCTGGGCAACGTGCGTGACGGCGACGTGCACAAGAAACCGATTCCGCCGGGCGCCAAGATCATCGTGATCGGCGGCCCGGCCATGCTGATCGGCCTGGGCGGCGGCGCCGCCAGTTCCATGGCCAGCGGCGAATCCGATGAAGCGCTGGATTTCGCCTCGGTGCAGCGCGACAACCCGGAAATCGAGCGCCGCGTCCAGGAAGTGATTGACCGCTGCTGGGCGCTCGGCGAGCACAACCCGATCGTCTCCATCCACGATGTGGGCGCGGGCGGCCTGTCCAATGCGCTGCCCGAGCTGGTCCACGACCACGACCGGGGGGCCAAGCTGTCGCTGCGCGCGATCCCCAGCGCCGAGCCGGGCATGAGCCCGGTGGAAATCTGGTGCAACGAAGCCCAGGAGCGCTACGTGCTGGCGGTGCTGCCGGAGGACCTGGAACGCTTCGAGGCGCTGTGCGAGCGTGAGCGGGCGCCGTTCGCGGTGCTCGGCGAGGCCACCGAAGCGGAACATCTGGAAGTGGCCGACGACCATTTCGGCGACGCGCCGGTGGACCTGCCCATGGACCTGCTGTTCGGCAAGCCGCCGAAAATGCAGCGCGCCTACGACCGGGAAGATTTCGAGCGCCAGCCGTTCACCACCGAAGGCATCGAGCTCAAGGACGCCATCGAGCGGGTCATGCGCCTGCCCACGGTGGCGTCCAAGAATTTCCTGATCACCATCGGCGACCGGTCCGTGACCGGCCTGGTGCACCGCGATCAGATGGTCGGCCCCTGGCAGGTGCCGGTGGCCGACTGCGCGGTGACCGCCACCGGTTACAACCAGCGCACCGGCGAAGCCATGGCGATGGGCGAGCGCACCCCGGTGGCGCTGGTCAACGCCGCCGCGTCCGGGCGCATGGCGGTGGCCGAGACCCTCACCAACCTGGCCGGCGCCCACATCGGCTCGCTGGGCCAGATTCGCTTGTCCGCCAACTGGATGGCCGCCGCCGGTCACCCGGGCGAGGACCAGGCCCTGTTTGAAACCGTGAAGGCGGTGGGCATGGAACTGTGCCCGAAGCTGGGCATCGCCATTCCGGTGGGCAAGGACTCCCTGTCCATGCGCACCCTCTGGCAGGAAAAAGGCATCGATAAAAGCGTGGTGGCGCCGCTGTCGTTGGTCGTGTCCGGCTTTGCCAACGTCACCGACATCGGCCTGACCGCCACGCCCCAGCTGAAGACCGGCCTGGACAGCGAACTGCTGTTGATCGATCTGGGCCGGGGCAAGAACCGCCTGGCCGGCTCGGCGCTGGCGCAGGTGTTCGGCAAGGTCGGTGATGTGGCGCCGGATCTGGACGACGCCGACGACCTGATCGCCTTCTTCGAGGTGACCCAGCGGCTGCTGGCGGAAGAGCGCTTGCTCGCCTACCACGACCGCTCCGACGGTGGCCTGTTCACCACCCTGGCGGAGATGGCGTTCGCCGGCCGCACCGGCGTGGACATCGTGCTGGACAACATCGCCGGCGACGGCCCGGAAGCCGTGGCGGCCCTGTTCGCCGAGGAAGCCGGCGCGGTGATCCAGGTGCGCGCCGCCGATGTGCAGGCGGTGCGCCAGCGCTACCAGGACGCCGGTCTGGGCGGCTGCGTGCATAGTGTCGGCACCGTCAACGACGAGGACGTGGTGCGCCTGCGCCTGGGCGGCGCGGTGTTGCGCGAACGCCCGCGTTGGGGCCTGCAGCGGCTGTGGTCGGAAACCAGCTACCGCATCCAGGCGCTGCGCGACAACCCGGACTGCGCCCGCCAGGAGTTCGAATCGATCGCCGATTCCAACGACCCGGGACTGAACGTGCGGCTGACCTTCGACATGAGCGAGGACGTGGCCAGCCCGTTCATCAACACCGGCGCTCGCCCCAAGGTGGCGATCCTGCGCGAGCAGGGCGTTAACGGCCACATGGAAATGGCCGCCGCCTTCGACCGCGCCGGGTTCAGCGCCATGGACGTGCACATGAGCGACCTGCTGGCCGGCCGCGTCAGCCTGGATGACATGAAGGGCCTGGTGGCCTGCGGCGGCTTCTCCTACGGCGACGTACTGGGCGCCGGCGAGGGCTGGGCCAAGAGCATTCTCTACAACCCGGGCCTGCGTGACGCCTTTAACCGTTTCTTCTTCCGCGAGGACACCTTCTCGCTGGGGGTCTGCAACGGCTGCCAGATGCTGTCCAACCTGAAGGATCTGATTCCCGGCGCCGAGCACTGGCCGCACTTCGTGCGCAACCTGAGCGAGCAGTTCGAGGCACGCACCTCACTGGTGGAAATCCAGGACTCGCCGTCGGTATTGCTGCGCGACATGGCCGGCACCCGCCTGCCCATCGCCGTGGCCCACGGCGAGGGCCGCGCCGAGATCAGCGACCAGGACCTCAACCGCAACATCGAGCAGCGTCTGCTGGCGCTGCGCTACGTGGACAGCCTGGGCAACCCGGCGGAGCAGTACCCCGCCAACCCCAACGGCTCCGCCCAGGGCGTCACCGGCTTCACCTCCCGCGACGGCCGGGCCACCATCATGATGCCGCACCCGGAGCGGGTGTTCCGCGTGTTGCAGAACAGCTGGATCCCGGATGATTGGCGTCGGTTTGAGAACGGGCCCTGGTATCGGTTGTTTGCTAACGCGCGGAAGTGGGTCGGGTGAAGGCAGTTGATAGTTGATAATTGATAGTTGATAGCGAAAGGCAAAGTCAAAAGACTGAGCGCTTTCGCGGGATTTGGAGTGGGGGAGTATGGCGGACGAGATGTATAACTATTTCGATATGTTGATTGCGGAGTCGCCGGAGCCTACGGCGGTGTCCGAGCGGCGCCGGGAGTTGGCGGGCGAGTTGAAGGCGATCAGTGAACAGTTGATCCGGCTGGATGCGGATGAGGCGGCGCTGGCGGAATACACCGCGCAGGCGCGGGCGTTGCGTGAGCGTCTGGAAGGCCACGGCCATCGCAGTATGCGTGACATTCTCGGCCGGTTGATCGTCGGCAAGGGCAGCCGCCAGGACGCGCTGGACATGGCCGACTTTGAAATCCTTACCGGCCAGGCGACGCCGCTGTCGCCGCCGCTGGAGCTGTGGCTGGACGGCGACACCGTGCGTGGCCGGGCCACCTTCGGGCGGCTGTTCATGGGTCCGCCGGGCAAGGTGCACGGCGGCGTGCTGTCCCTGGCCCTGGATATGCTGATGGCCAAGTGTCAGGATTTCGTCACCGGCCTGGGCATGACCGGCACGCTCAACATCCGCTACATGGCGCCCACGCCGCTGAACACGGAGATCCGTTTCGAGTCCCGGGTGGCGAAAGTGGAAGGGCGCAAGCTGCTCACCGAAGCCAAGGTGTTCGCCGGAGATACCCAGACCGTGTCCGCCACGGGAGTTTGGATTTCATCCCAGGGCGACTACCAGTTGCGCGACGCTTACGCGCACCTGGCCGAGCCCGCCGACAACGACCGCGAGACCGCCTGAACCCGGGCGGTCCGCCAGGGAGGCCCGATGACCGTCTACAAGCTTTGCTTCTACGTCCCCGAAGACCATGCCGAAGCGGTGAAGAACGCCGTCTTCGAGGCCGGCGCCGGCCGCATCGGCAACTATGACTGCTGCAGCTTTCAGGTCGCCGGCCAGGGCCAGTTCCGGCCCCTGGAGGGCAGTGACCCCTACATAGGCGGCCAGGGCGAGGTCGAAACGGTGCGCGAATTCCGGGTGGAAACCATCTGCATGGAAGACCACCTGCGCGCGGCGATCAGCGCCCTGCGGCTGGCGCACCCCTATGAGGAGCCCGCCATCGACCTGTGGAAACTTGAGGACCTGCCTGGTTAGGTTCAGTCGTCCAGCGAAGGTTTGCGCTTCAAAGGCGGTATGTCTTGAGTGCGCACCGGAAACTCACCGCCGTTGGCGCGGTCCTGGATAAAGAACTTGAGCGTCCGGCCGATGGTCGGGAACGCCAGCTCGTCCCAGGGAATCTCGTCCTCGGAGAACAGGCCCGCGTCGGCGCTTTCGTCGCCCACGCCGTAGTCGCCGTTGACCATCTCGCTGAGGAAGAACATGTAGACCTGGTTGATGTGCGGCAGGTTGAACACCGTGTAAAGGTCGCCGATGGCCACGGTGGCGCAGGCTTCTTCCCAGGTTTCCCGGGCGGCGCCCTCCTGCAGGGTCTCGCCGTTTTCCATATAGCCGGCGGGCAGGGTCCAGTAGCCCACGCGCGGTTCGATGGAGCGTTTGCAGAGCAGGAAGCGGCCTTCCCAGACCGGGATCGCGCCGACCACGATCTTCGGGTTCTGGTAGTGGATCACGCCGCAGTGGTTGCACCAATAGCGGGGCCGGTTGTCCCCTTCGGGGATGGAGAACAGAATCTCTTCGCCGCACTGGCTGCAATATTTCATTGATGCTCTCGCCTGCTTATGGAGCCTCACCGGAGAGCCTGGCCGCTGGCCGGCATAATGAGGAAACGACAGCCTAATGGCTTGGCGGTGGATCGGCAATTAGGGCGTTTTGCGCAGGCACCGCCGTGAATAGAGGGCATCCGGCCTTGCCCGGTGCGCGACGCCTGTTCAAACTGGTGTTTGAAACAAGACTGGGAGTACTCCGTGCTAGAGAAACTCCGGCAGCGTATGCCGGCCTACCCTTTCAATGACTTACCGGTGGATTTGCCGGAAGCCGCCGTGCTGATGCCGTTCGTGGACCAGCCCGACCCGGAACTGATACTGACGGTCCGCGCCCAGGGCATGCCCACCCACGCCGGCGAGGTGGCGTTTCCCGGCGGCAAACGGGACCCCGGCGACCGCGACCTGTTGCACACCGCTCTGCGCGAAAGCCACGAAGAGGTGGGCTTGTCCCAGCGTGAAGTGGAAGTGGTCGGTCAGTTGTCGCCACTGGCGTCCCGGTTCGGTATGAAGGTGACCCCGTTCGTGGGGGTGGTGCGGGTGGGGGTGGATCTGACGCCCGAGCCCGGCGAGATCGAGACCATCTTCCAGGTGCCGCTGAGCTTTTTCCTGGAGGAGGAACCGGAGCTGTCGCCGCCGATCGATTTCTATGGCCGCCGCCTGCGCATGCCCAGCTACTATTACGAGGACAAGCGGATCTGGGGCCTGACGGCCTTTATGATTCTGGATTTGATCAACCATGTGTACGACGCCGATGTGCGTTTCGACCTGACGGGTGAACAATGATCTATAAACTGGAAGGCCGCCGCGTGGAAATGCGCGGTGAGGGTCAGTGGGTGGCGCCCAACGCCACGGTAATCGGTTCGGTGGTACTGGGCGCCAACAGCAGCGTCTGGTTCGGCGCGGTGATCCGCGGCGACAACGATTTGATCGAGATCGGCGACAACACCAACGTGCAGGAAAATTCCGTACTGCACGTGGACCCGGGCGTGCCGATGAAGATCGGCAACGGCGTCACCGTTGGCCACAAGGTCATGCTGCACGGTTGCACCATTGGCGATAACAGCCTGATCGGTATCAACGCGGTGGTGCTGAACAAGGCCAAAATCGGCAAAAACTGCATCATCGGCGCCCACGCGCTGGTGCCCGAGGGCATGGAAATCCCCGACAATTCCCTGGTGATGGGCGCGCCGGCCAAGGTGGTCAAGGAGATTTCCGACGGCCACAAGGCGATGCTGACCATGAGCAGCCAGCACTACGCCGCCCACGCCAAACACTTCGATGAACACCTGGAAGTCGATGAGCGCTTTCAATAAAGACCCGGATTTTCACGACGCTCCGGCGGCGCAGCAGGATCCGGTATCGCCCTGCGTATCGATCTGCGCCCTGGATGGCGACGATATCTGCGTGGGGTGTTTCCGCACCGGCCGAGAGATCAGCTACTGGGGCCTGTTGCCGGTGGAGGAGCGCCGCGAGGTGCTGGTTCGTTGTCAGCAGCGCATGGCCGGCGAGCCGGCGCCGTGCATGGTGACGAAGGAGCAGCCGTGAGCGAGAAGGAACAGCTATTACTGCCCGCTCGTCCTCGCGTGGGGCTGGCGCTGGGCAGCGGGTCCGCCCGGGGCTGGGCGCACATCGGCATTATCCAGGCGCTGGAAGAGCGCGGCATCGAAATCGATGTGGTGGCTGGCACCTCCATCGGTGCCCTGGTGGGGGGCGCCTACGTGAGCGGCGCCCTGAAGGAGTTCGGTGACTGGGTGCGCACCCTGACCACCAAGGACGTGTTCGGGCTGATGGATTTCACCTTTTCCGGCGGCGTGGTGAAGGGTGAGAAGCTGTTCGGCTTTTTCGAGAAGCTGCACAGCAATCCGAATATTGAAGACCTGGATAAGCGTTTCGTCACCGTGGCCACGGACATGAAAAGCGGGCGCGAAGTGTGGATCAGCAAGGGCCCGGTGCTGGACGCCGCCCGCGCGTCCTGCGCGTTGCCCGGGCTGTTCTCGCCGCTGCAGCATCAGCGGCGCTGGATGCTGGACGGTGGCCTGGTCAACCCGGTGCCGGTGTCGGCGGCGCGGGCGTTCGGCGCCGACGTGGTGATCGCGGTCAACCTGAACGCCCAACTGGTGGGCGCGCATCTCTCCCGGCAGACGCCGCCGGACGGCGGCGACAGCGAAGAAGACCGCAGCCTGTGGCAGAAGATGACCCACTACTTTTCGTCCCAGGACGGCGGCCCGCCGGGCTTTTTCGATGTGGTGGCGTCCAGCGTCAATATCATGCAGGACCGCATCACCCGCTCGCGGATGGCCGGTGACCCGCCGGAAGTCACGCTGATTCCGCTGCTGGAGGATTTCGCGCTGATGGATTTCCACCGCGCCGGGGAAGCCATCGATGAAGGCTACCGGCTGGTGGAGCGGCATGAGGGGGATATTTTTGCTTGGGTGGGGGCGCCGGACGCGGATCGCGTTTAGGGGGCGTCGGGTTCGTTTGAGGCGTGGCGGACTTTGGCGGCTTTTACCATGTTGTCCTTCACCTGCAGGATTTCGATCAGGTAGTCGCCGATGCGGATCGAGATATTGGCGTCCGGTATGTCCTGCAGGTATTCCAGAATCAAGCCGTTGAGCGTGCGCGGGCCGCCGGTGGGCAGGTCCCAGTCCAGCGAGCGGTTGATCTCGCGCAGGTGGGTGGCGCCGTCGATCACATGGCTGCCGTCCTCCTGAGGATGGATGTCCTGGCTGGTGGCCGCCAGGTCGGTGGTGAACTCGCCGACGATCTCCTCGAGAATGTCCTCCAGCGTCACCAGACCCAGCACGTCGCCGTACTCGTCCACCACGATGCCGATGCGCCGCCGCGCGTTCTGGAAATTGATCAGCTGGCGGTTCAGCGAGGTGCCTTCGGGAACGAAGTAGGGCTCCACGGTGTGCTGCATCAGCTCCGCTTTGTTGATGTCTTCCTTGAGCAGCAGGCGGCTCAGTTTGCGCAGGTGCAGCAGGCCCAGCATGTTGTTGGGGTCGCTGCGGTACACCGGCAGCCGGGTGTGCTGGCTGGCGCGCAGGGTGGCCATGATCTCGTCCATGTCGTCGTCGATGTCCACGCCCACCATTTCGTTGCGCGGAATCATGATGTCTTCCACCGTGACGCTTTCCAGATCGAGGATGTTGAGCAGCATCTTCTGGTGCTTTTCCGGAATCAGGCCGCCGGCCTCGTTGACCACGGTGCGCAGTTCCTCGGGGCTGAGGTGATCGTCGTCGCTGTTGCGGGCCTGGGCGCCGGCCAGCCTCAGGAACATCATGCTGATGCCGTTGACCAGCCACACCAGCGGCGCCAGCAGCACCTGCAGGGGCTTGAGCACCACGCTGGCGGGGAAGGCAATGCGCTCCGGCTTCAGGGCCGCGTAGGTCTTGGGTGTGATCTCGGCGAACACCAGCATCACCAGGGTGATCACCACCGGCGCCACCGCCGCGCCGCTGTCGCCCAGCCAGCGGATCGCCAGAATCGCCGCCACCGTGGCGGCGAAGTTATTGACGAAATTGTTACCGATCAGGATCACCGACAGCAGGCGGTCGGTGCGGCGCAGCAGGCCCTCCACCCGCACGGCGGCGCGGTGCCCCTGGCGGGCCAGATGCCGCAGGCGATAGCGGTTGATCGCCACCATGCCGGTTTCACTGCTGGAGAAGAAGGCGGAGCCGAGAATCAGGATGATCAGGGCGGTGATCAGCCACCCGTCGGAGAAACTGTCCAAGAGGAAGTCGTTTCGTTGCTTATTGGCAGCACATTGTTTGGGGGTGGGGAAGGGCTGTCAAGCTTAGCCATGGCCCAGCCAGAGGGCGGTCAGCTCCGCGCGGCTGCGCACATTGAACTTACGGAACAGGGTTTTCACGTACTGGTGGGTGGTGTGCGGGCTCTGGCCCATGGCCTCGGCGATGTTCTTTTCGGCGCTGCCGGCCAGCATATGCTTGAGCACGCCGCGCTCGGTGGGGGTCAGCGGCGCGTCGGCCATCAGCTGGCCGTAGCTGAGGTGAACCTGCCGGTTCAGCCAGCCCAGGCTGCGCAGGGCGTAGCTGGCGATTTCCAGGTCCTGCGCGGTGAAGTCGGGCTGATCACGCAGCCGGTCGAACATAAAGTAGCTTTCCACGTCCTCGTTCACCGGCATCACCACGAACAGGCGGTCGGTGATGCCGCGCCCCAGATAATGGTGGATGTAGTGGTCGCCGGAGTAGAAGCCCTCGGAGACATGATCCACCAGCAGGGTGGCGCGGAAGGCTCCGGCGCGCAGCACATGGTTGTAGGTGGATTCGTCCGGGATGCCTTTGTCGAGCCGTTTTACCGCGCCGGTGTAGGCCTGCTGGTCCGCCGGCAGTTCCCCGTAAAAGAACACCGAGCGGGCCCGCCAGCCCAGCAGCGGGTCATTGTCGGCGTCGTCGGCGAGCCGCAGGGAGGACAGCCACAGCCCGTGGGGTGAGTCGATCAGCGCGCTGATCGCGGAGAACAGCTTCTTCAGGCTGACTTCCGGCGCCGAGGCGGGCAACTCGGCCATTTCATCCCAGAGACGGTGGATAATGGCCTGGGTGTGGTCGTCAATACTCATGTCGAAAACTTAAGCCCTGTCGAGAATCACTTCCAAAACCAGTTGCGAGCCGAAGAACGCCACCACCAGCACCGCGAAGCCCGCCAGGGTGAAGCGGACCGCCGTGCGACCGCGCCAGCCGCGCAAATGACGGCCGCCGAGAAGCACCGCGAAAATCACCCAGGAAACCAGCGTCAGCACGGTCTTGTGCACCAGATGCTGGGCGAACAGGTCGTCCACGTACATAAAGCCGAACAGAATCGCCAGCGTCAGCAGGCTCTGGCCCAGCCAGATGGTGTCGAACAGCATCGACTCCATCACCTGCATGGGCGGGAACAGGCGCATCACCCCGCGGATATGGCCGTCCTTGAGCTGGCGGTCCTGGACCATCAGCAGCAGGGCCTGGCAGGCGGACAGCACCAGCACCGCGTAAGCCAGTATCGACAGCAGCACATGCAGGCCGATGCCGTGTTCCAGCGGGTGAGCGTTGTAACCGGTGTCGATCCAGAGGCTGGCGGGGATGATCAGCGCCGCGAACGGAAACACCAGCGCGCCGATCCACTGGAACGGCCGGTACAGGCTGGAGACCAGCACCAGCCCGGCGCCCACCGCCGCCATGCAGGACGCCACCGAGAACAGGCCCAGACGCAGCCCCTGGTCGGTGACCAGCAGGAAATACAGCCCCGCGGCGTGGGCCGCCACCGCCAGGCCGCCGGGCAGCATCAGTACCGCCCGCGACGGCGCCGCCTGACCGCGGAACTGGCGGTACAGCAACAGCGATGAAAGCGCGTATAAAAAAGTGGCGATCAGGCCCAGGGCCTCGGCAGCAGTCATAGGGTGCGATTTCTCCGAAAAAGCCGCCGAAGTCTGGCACAGGTACCCGTGCTTTTGAAGCGCCAGCCATGACGGGCAGGGCATCGGTGCCCTATAATCGGCGGCCTGTCGTCTCGGTGCGCGCGGTCAGCGCCGCCGAGCGCTCGAAATCTGGAGGTTGATGATCATGTTCGAGAATCTCACGGACCGCCTTGGCCAGTCGCTGAAAGGCCTGGCCGGTCAGGGGCAGCTCACCGAAGACAATATCCGCGACACCCTGCGTGAGGTGCGCAAGGCGCTGCTGGAGGCCGACGTGGCCCTGCCGGTGGTCAAGGAGTTCGTGGAGCAGGTCAAGGAAAAAGCCCTCGGCCAGGAGGTGTTGAAGAGCCTTAACCCGGGCCAGGCGTTCGTCAAGATCGTCAACGACGAGCTGGTGCACACCATGGGCGACGCCAACGACGCCCTGGATCTGGCCTCCAAGCCGCCGGTGGTGATCATGATGGCGGGCCTGCAGGGCGCCGGTAAGACCACCTCCGTGGCCAAGCTGGCGCGTTTCCTTCAGGAACGGGAAAAGAAGAAGGTGATGGTGGTGTCCGCGGACGTCTACCGCCCGGCGGCCATCGACCAGCTGCAGACCCTGGCCGGCGAAGTGAAGGCGGAGTTCTTCCCCTCCACCGCTGACCAGGACCCGGTTGAGATCGCCAATAACGCCCTGGCGGCGGCGCGCGGCAAATATATGGACGTGCTGATCGTCGATACCGCCGGCCGTCTGCACGTGGACGAGCAGATGATGGGCGAGATCAGCCGTTTGCACGGCGCCATCAACCCGGCGGAAACCCTGTTCGTGGTCGATGCCATGACCGGCCAGGACGCCGCCAACACCGCCCAGGCCTTTAATGAGGCGCTGCCGCTCACCGGCGTGATTCTCACCAAGGCGGACGGCGATTCCCGGGGCGGCGCGGCGCTGTCCGTGCGCCACCTCACCGGTAAGCCGATCAAGTTCATCGGCATGGGCGAGAAAACCGACGCCCTGGAGCCGTTCCACCCGGACCGGATCGCCAGCCGGATTCTCGGCATGGGCGACGTGCTGTCGCTGGTGGAGCAGGCCGAGCGCACCCTGGACAAGAAGAAAGCCGACAAGATCGCCAAGAAGTTCAAGAAAGGCCGGGCGATGGACTTCGAGGATCTGAAGGATCAGTTCCAGCAAATGCGCAACATGGGCGGCATGGCCAGCCTGCTCGACAAGCTGCCGGGGATGGGCGGCATGATGGAAGCGGCCCAGAACCCGGCCTCCATGAAACAGATGAAGCACATGGAAGCTTTGATTGATTCCATGACCCCCAAGGAGCGCCGCAACCCGGACGTGATCAAGGGCTCGCGCAAGAAGCGCATCGCCGCTGGCGCCGGCCTGGAAATCCAGGACCTCAACCGCCTCATGAAGCAGCAGAAGATGATGGCGAAGATGATGAAGAAGATGCGCGGCAAGGGCGGCATGAAGAACATGATGCGCGGCATGGAAGGCATGATGGGCGGCGGCTCCGGCGGTCCCGGCGGCGGTATGCCCCCGGGCGGCATGGGCGGCGGTGGCGGCATGCCGCCCATGGGCGGTGGGGGCGGTGGTCTGCCCCCCATGGGAGGCGGCCGCTAGGGCTTTATCTCGGCCGCGGATGGGCGTACAATCCGCACCCTTCGCGACCCGACCGGGCCTGTTTCACGGCGCCGGGCGGGTTTTCAAGCGGATACGATGGCCGGCGGCGGGCGCCGCGGGCCGGGAAACCGGATTGAAATAAGGTAATTGAATTATGGTAGTTATTCGTCTCGCCCGCAGTGGCGCCAAGAAACGTCCTTTCTATCACATCGCCGTGGCCGACAGCCGCACCTCCCGCGATGGCCGTTTCATCGAACGTCTGGGTTTCTACAACCCGATCGCCCGTGGCGGCGAAATCCCGCTGCGCATTGACCTGGCCAAGGTTGACGCCTGGGTCGCCGAGGGCGCACAGCCCTCCGAGCGCGTTAAGGCGCTGGTCAAGAAAGCCCGGAAAGAAGCCGAGCAAAGCGCGTAACGCGCTGGTAGCGAGCGCCTGAAGATGGCGGCAGCCGATAACGCCCTGACATCGGAGCAGGTGTTGGTGGTGGGCCGCGTAATGGCGGTCCACGGCGTCCAGGGGTGGGTGAAGGTTTTTTCCCACACCGACCCGATGGAAAACATCTTCGAGTATCAGCCCTGGTATATGCGTCGCGGCGAGCACTGGCTGCCGGTGACGCTCACCGGCAAGCGCCGGCAGGGCAAGGGGCTGGTGGCCGGTGTGGAAGGTTGCAACGACCGGGACCAGGCCCAGGAACAGCTGGTCGGGCGGGACATCGCTATCCCCCGCGACCTGCTGCCCCGTTCCGGCGGGGGCGATTATTACTGGCGCGATCTGATCGGCCTGCGGGTGAAACTCGCCGACGGCCGCGATCTGGGCCAGGTACACAGTTTAATGGAAACCGGCGCCAACGATGTTCTGCTGGTGCGCGGCGACGGCGACAGTCTCGACCGGGAAGAGCGGTTGCTCCCCTGGTTGCCCGAGCAGGTGATTCTGGATGTGGATCTGGAGCACGGCGAGATGCGGGTGGACTGGGACCCGGAGTTTTAGCGAACCGGCTCTAACGGGGGCAAGGCCATGCGGATAACGCTGATCACCCTGTTCCCGGACATGGCGCGGGCGGTCACCGACTTCGGGGTCACCCGTCGCGCGGTGGAGAACGGCCAGCTGGTGCTGGACACGGTGAACCCGCGGGATTTCACCGAGGACCGCCACCGCACCGTGGACGACCGGCCCTTCGGCGGCGGCCCCGGCATGGTGATGAAGGTGGCGCCGCTGGAAAAGGCGCTCGACCACGCCCGGCAACGGGCCACCGGCGGCAAGGTGATCTACCTGTCGCCCCAGGGTCGCCCGCTGACCCAGGCGAAAGCCGAGGCGCTGGCGGCGGAGCCGGAATTGATTCTGCTCGCCGGCCGCTACGAAGGGGTCGACGAGCGGTTGTTGGAAGCGTCGGTGGACGAGCAGATATCCATCGGCGATTACGTGCTCAGCGGCGGTGAACTGCCGGCGCTGGTACTGATCGACGCGGTGACGCGTTTGTTGCCCGGGGTGCTCGGGCATCAGGATTCGGCGGCCCAGGATTCGTTTTCCGGCGACATGGAAAACCTGCTGGACTGCCCGCACTACACACGGCCCGAGCTGTATCAGGGCCGGTCGGTGCCTGAGGTTCTGCTCAGCGGCGATCACGAACGGATCCGCCGCTGGCGTTTGAAGCAGGCACTGGGACGCACCTGGCGGTGGCGTCCCGAACTGCTGGAGGCCCGCCGGGAGCGGGGCTTGAGCAAGGAAGAGAGCGAGTTGCTCGACGAGTACATCCGCGAGTTCGAAGCGCGGGACGACGGGCAGCAATACAGCGATCAATGAACCGAGGAGCCTGCCATGAGCGGCAAAAAACCCCTGATTCAGGAAATCGAACAGGCACAGCTGAAAACCGATGTGCCCGAGTTCGGCGCCGGTGACACCGTCACCGTGCAAGTGAAAGTGAAAGAAGGCACCCGTGAGCGTCTGCAGGCGTTCCAGGGTGTGGTCATCGCCCGCCGTAACCGCGGTCTCAACTCCGCCTTCACGGTGCGTAAGGTGTCCCACGGTGTCGGTGTGGAGCGGGTGTTCCAGCTGCACAGCCCGATCATCGATTCCATCGAAGTGAACCGTCGCGGTGACGTGCGTCGCGCCAAGCTGTACTTCCTGCGTGAGCGTTCCGGTAAGTCCGCACGGATCAAGGAAAAAATCCGCAAGCAATAATCCAGCTTGCGGTTGTTTCGCCGCGAGCCATGTCGTCTCAGCCTTTGCTGTAGGGCAATTCGGAGACGACCTCTGGTCCGGCGGACGCTCCCAAAAAAAGGGCCACCTCAGGGTGGCCCTTTTTTATGCCGGCGGGCTGTGGGAGCGGGCCTTGCCCGCGAAAGGGCGCTAAGCGCCCGGCGGGATCCCAGAGACCGCTATCGAGCGCCTGCTATTTCGAGACTGCCCGGAACACCGCCAGAATCACCAGGGCGCCGATTATCGCGGTCACCAGGCTGCCCAGACTGAATGAGCCCACCGGGCCGCCGATGCCGGCCATGGCGCCCAGCCAGCCGCCGACAATGGCACCGATGATGCCGAGAATAGTGGTCAGAATAAATCCGCCGCCGTCGCGGCCGGGCATGATCCATTTGGCGATAATGCCCGCCAAAAGCCCCAGTACGATCCACGATAAAATGCCCATAAAACGTTCTCCTTGGCCGATGTGTTGATTGCTTTCAGTATGCCTGCGCCAGCGCGCCGGGGCGGGTAATAAAAGGTAAAACCAGAACGTGATTGAAGCGTGAGGGCGAAGATTGTGTTTTGCGCCGTGATTGCCAATACTCGCGGCATGGACTCTCCCCGTAAGCCGCTCGGCGACGCCGACCAGACCCTGATTGACGCCTGGCTGGACAACCAGTGGCTGGAGCGTGGCCTCAGCCGCCACACCCTGGAAAGCTACGGTCGCGACCTGCGCCAGTTCGGCGAATGGCTCGGCGGCGCGGGCCTGGGCCTTGGCCGCTGCGACCGGGAGCGCTTGCTGACGTTTCTCGCCGACCGGCACCGCCAGGGCGTGGGCGCGCGTTCGGTGGCGCGTCAGTTGTCCGCATTGAAAAGTTTTTTCCGCTGGATGAAGCGGGAAGGGCGTATTGCCGAGGACCCGACCCTCAACGTGGCCCGCCCGCGTACCGGCCGGGCCTTACCGAAGACACTGTCCGAAGCCGATGTGGAGGCGCTGATGCGCGCCCCGGACCTGGACGACAGCCTGGGCCTGCGTGACCGGGCCATGCTCGAAGTGCTGTACGCGTCCGGCTTGCGGGTGTCGGAATTGGTGGGCCTGACGCTCAGCCAGGTCAACCCCCGCCAGGGCCTGGTGCGGGTGATCGGCAAGGGCGACAAGGAACGGCTGGTGCCGTTGGGCGAGGAGGCGCTGCACTGGCTGGAGCGCTACCTGCGCGACGCCCGGCCGGCGCTGTTGGGTGAACACCGCGAAGTGCTGTTCCCCAGCCGCCGTGGCGGCTTCATGACGCGCCAGACGTTCTGGCACCGGATCAAGCTGCTGGCGGTGCGGGCCGGGGTGCAAAAGCCGCTATCGCCCCATACACTGCGGCATGCGTTCGCCACGCATTTGCTCAACCACGGCGCCGACCTGCGCGTGGTGCAGATGCTGCTGGGGCACAGTGACCTGTCCACCACGCAGATTTACACCCACGTCGCGCAGCAGCGGTTACAAGAGGTGTACCAACAACACCATCCGCGCTCGGGAACCTGAGGGCGGACCCGGGCTCCAAAGGGCCTGGGAACCCGAACAACTGGAGAACAACGATGAAAGCGATTCTAAGTGCCCGTATGGCGACCCTGGCGGCCACGCTGCTGGCTGTTTCCGCCGTCGCCCAGGGCGCGGGGGAGATCGACGAGAAGGCCTTCAAGAACAACTTCCAGGACGCCTTTCCGCGCACCGAGATCACCGGCATCCGGCCCGCCGCCGAGGGTCTGGTGGAAGTGGAGCTGAACGGTCGGGAGATCATCTACGCCTCCGAGGACGGCCGCCTGGTGTTCACCGGCGACGTCATCGAGCTGCGCGACAGCGGCCCGGTCAACCTCAAGGAAGCCCGCTACCAGAAAGTGCGCACCGCGGGCCTGGCCGATCTCGACCCGGACGCTTTGATCACCTATCCGGCCAAGGGCAAGGAAAAGGCCGAGATCTACGCCTTCACCGACATCACCTGCGGTTACTGCCGCAAGATGCATCGCCACATCGAGGAATACACCGACGCCGGTATCACCGTGCATTATCTGGCGTTCCCCCGTGGCGGCCCGCAGGCCGGCAGCGCCGAGGACATGCGCCACATCTGGTGTGACGACAAACCGGCCCAGGCGCTCACCGCCGCCAAGCTGAATAACCGGATCTCCGACGCCGAGCTCGCCGAGTGCGCCGCCGCCGTGGACGAGCAATATCAGCTGGGTCTCGAGTTCGGGGTGCGCGGCACGCCGGCGGTGTATTCCGTGGACGGTGCTCAACTGGGCGGCTACGTCACGCCGGAGCAGCTTAACCAGCGTCTCGGCCTCTAGCGGCCGGTCGCTCCAGGCCCCGCCACACGGCGCTTTGCGGCGCCGTTCACCGGTTCTTTACATTGACGGCGCAGGGTTGCGCCGTTAATGTGTCCGGCTTCCAATGACCCCGCCCAAGGTGACGCCGTGGAAGCTGATTTCCAGCGCATAAAGCGCCTGCCCCCCTATGTCTTCAACATCGTTGGCGAGTTGAAGATGGCGGCCCGTGCGCGCGGCGAGGACATCATTGATTTCGGCATGGGCAATCCGGATCAGCCCACCCCGAAGCACATCGTCGACAAGCTCACCGAAACCGCCCAGCGCGGCGACACCCATCGCTATTCCCAGTCCAAGGGCATTCCCCGTCTGCGCAAGGCGATCACCGACTGGTACCAGCGCCGCTACGACGTCAGCCTGGATCCGGAAACCGAAGCCATCGTCACCATCGGTTCCAAGGAAGGCCTGGCGCATCTGGCACTGGCGACCATGGGCCCGGGAGATACCGTGCTGGTGCCCAACCCCAGCTACCCGATCCACCCCTACGGTTTCGTGATCGCCAACGCGGACATCCGCCACGTGCCGCTGGTGCCCGGCGTGGACTTCTTCGAGGAGCTGGTGCGCGCGATCAAGGAAGCCTGGCCCAAGCCCAAACTGCTGGTGCTTAACTTTCCCGGCAACCCCACCGCCCAGTGCGTCGAGCTGGAGTTCTTCGAAAAAGTGGTGGCCATCGCCCGGGAATACGGCATCTGGGTGGTGCACGACATCGCCTACGCGGACATTGTCTTCGACGGCTACCAGGCGCCCTCGATTCTGCAGGTGGAAGGCGCCCGCGAGGTGGCGGTGGAGTTCTTCTCGCTGTCCAAGAGCTATAACATGCCCGGCTGGCGGGTCGGTTTCTGCTGCGGCAACCCGCAACTGATCCAGGCCCTGGGGCGGATCAAGTCCTACCTGGATTACGGCACCTTCACGCCGATCCAGGTGGCCGCCATCGCCGCCCTGGAAGGCGATCAGAGCTGCGTGGGCGAGAGCCGCGACATGTACCAGCGGCGTCGCGACGTGCTTTGCGACGGCCTTAACGAACTGGGCTGGACGGTGGAGAAGCCCCGCGCCACCATGTTCGTCTGGGCGCGCATCCCCGAAGCCTACCGGGAGATGGGCTCGCTGGAATTTTCCAAAAAGTTGCTTCAGGAAGCGGGCGTGGCGGTGTCACCGGGCATTGGCTTCGGTGAATACGGCGACGACCATGTGCGCTTCGCACTGATCGAAAACGAACAACGCACCCGGCAGGCGTTGCGCGGCATCAAGAAGATGTTCCGCGCCGACGGCGTGGCCGGCGAATGAAGAGAGAGGACGCCAAGGTGAATGCGGTAAAGGTCGGCATAGCAGGTCTGGGCACGGTGGGCTCCGGCACGGTCAACGTTCTGCAGCGTAACGCCCGGGAAATCGCCCGGCGCGTGGGCCGCCCGATCGAGATTTCGCACATCGGCGCCCGCCGCGACAACCCGGCGTGCGACATCAGTGGCATCCGCGTATCGCGGGATATCTTCGCGGTGGCCACGGATCCGGAAATCGACATCCTGGTGGAACTGATCGGCGGCACCGACACCGCCCGCGAACTGGTGCTCACCGCGATCAAGAACGGTAAGCACATTGTCACCGCCAACAAGGCGCTGATCGCCGAACACGGCAACGAAATCTTCCAGGCCGCCCATCAAAACGGCGTGGACGTGGCGTTCGAGGCGGCGGTGGCCGGTGGTATTCCGATCCTGAAATCCCTGGGTGAAGGTCTGGCGGCCAACCACATCAACTGGGTGGCGGGCATCATCAACGGCACCGGCAACTACATCCTCACCGAGATGGAGCAGGGCGGGCGTGCCTTCCAGGAAGTGCTGGAAGAAGCACAAAGCCTGGGCTACGCCGAAGCGGATCCGACTTTCGACGTGGAGGGCGTGGACGCCGCGCACAAGCTCACCATCATCGCCTCCATCGCCTTCGGTATTCCGCTGCAGTTTTCCAAGGTCTACATGGAAGGCATCAGCCGCATCACCATCGAGGATGTGAAGAGCGCCGCCCAGTTCGGTTACCGGATCAAACACCTGGGCATCGCCAAGGACACCGGCCACGGTATCGAATTGCGTGTGCACCCCACCCTGATCCCCCGCGAGACCATGCTGTCGGCGGTCAACGGGGTGATGAACGCGATCATGATCGACGGCGACGCGGTGGGCCCCACCATGTTCTACGGCGCCGGCGCCGGCGCCGAGCCCACCGCCTCGGCCGTGGTGGCGGACATCATCGAAATGGGCCGCGCCCTGACCGTGGACCACAACGAGCGGGTGCCCTACCTGGGTTTCCACGCCGACCAGATGTCCGACGATCCGATTCTTACCATCGACGACGTGTCCTGCAGCTTCTACCTGCGCCTGCACGTTCAGGACAAGCCCGGCGTGCTCGCCAACATCACCCGTATCCTCAGTGACAACCACATCAGCATCGAAGCCCTGGTGCAGAAGGAAACCGAGGAAGGCCTGGTGCCGATCGTGATGATGACTCACAAGGTGCTGGAAGGGGACATGAACGCGGCTCTGGCGGCGATCTCCGCCCTCGACACCGTGGACAACAATATTATGCGCATCCGCGTGGAAACGCTGGACGCTTGACGCTTAAGAGAGATACGACATGCCATTCCGTGACCGCTACACCGGCCTGATCAATCGTTACCGTGACCACCTGCCGGTTAACGACGACACCCCGTTGATCAGCCTGGGCGAAGGCAACACGCCGCTGATCCGTTTGAAGAATATCCCCCGCCTGCTCGGCAAGGACGTGGATATCTACGTCAAGTACGAGGGTTTGAACCCCACCGGGTCGTTCAAGGACCGGGGCATGACCATGGCGGTGACCAAGGCGGTGGAAGAGGGCAGCAACGCCATTATTTGCGCGTCCACAGGCAACACCTCCGCGGCGGCGGCGGCCTATGCCGCCCGTGCCGGGATCACCGCTTTCGTGATTATCCCGGAAGGCAAAATCGCCATGGGCAAGCTGGCCCAGGCGATGATGTACGGCGCCGTGATCATGCAGATCCGCGGCAACTTCGACCAGGGCATGGAACTGGTCAAGCAAGTGGCCGAGAAAGCACCGGTGACCATCGTTAACTCGGTGAACCCCTACCGTTTGCAGGGCCAGAAAACCGCCGCCTTCGAAATCATCGAAGAGCTCGGCCGCGCCCCGGACTACCACTGCTTGCCGGTGGGCAACGCGGGCAACATCACCGCCCATTGGATCGGTTACTGCGAATACTCTTCCACCAAAACCGACATCGTCACCGAGGCATGCGCGTTCTGCGAAGGTCATTGCCGCTACGCCGGTGGCCCGATGATCGGCGACCGCCCGAAGATGGTCGGCTACCAGGCGGCGGGTTCGGCGCCGTTCCTGCGCGGCGAACGGGTCTCCGACCCGGAGACCGTGGCCACCGCCATTCGTATCGGCAACCCGCAATCATGGGATAAGGCCTGGAAGGTGAAGGAAGAATCCGGCGGCTGGTTCGACGAGCTCAGCGATGACGAAATTCTCGCCGCTCAGAAGTTGCTCGCCGAGAAAGAGGGTATTTTCTGCGAGCCCGCTTCCGCCGCTTCCATCGGCGGTGCCATGCGTGACATCAAGTCCGGCAAGATCGCCGAAGGGTCCACCATTGTTTGCACCCTTACCGGTAACGGTCTCAAGGATCCGGACACCGCTATTGAGCAGTGCAAGGACTCCCGCATGGTGACCATCGACGCGGAACTGGACGCGGTGCGCGACGCCATCGTCAAAAATATGTGAAGGCCCGACGTTCAATATCGAACGTTTTTAAAAGGCGTGGCACCGAAAGGTCCACGCCTTTTCTGCTTTTTGCACAAGGCGAATTTCCACCTTGGCCTTGAAACCTGCGTCCGATTGGGGGATATATAAAGAACGAAAAGCAGCCTGTGGCAATAAGTTCATTGGATTTTTCAATTTTTTTATATTGCTGGAAAGCCAGAGACAATAAGGGTTTTTCGGTGAAAGTCTGAGCAAGAAAAAGGTCACCGGTTTGACATCAGTGCAGTGATCTTTAGGCTGCGTAATGACTTCTGCTGGGGAGACCATAATGAGAAAGTCTATTTTTGCGAAGTCCGCACTGGGCTTATTCGCGGCGACCGCCGTATGCACACCGATCACGGCCACCGCTGGCGCGGAATTAAGCGCCGGTGTTTGGTGGGTCTATCAGAACGTAACCAATTCTGATTTCAATTCGACCTCGTTCAACGAGGATCTCGATAATGAAACCGGCGGCAATTTCGCCGATCCGGCGCTGATTTTGTACGCCGATGACGACGGCAGTCACGGCCCTTGGCATTTCAGCGCGGAAACCCGCATCGGTACCGGTTCCTTTACCAGCCCCGCTAACAATAACAGTGGGGACAACTTTACCCTTCACAAGGCCTGGATCGGTTATGACCTGACCGAAGACACCAGTCTCAAGTTGGGTAAAAGCCAGGTACCGTTCGGTTGGAAAACCACTAACTTCTGGCCCGGCGACGGCCTGCAGGGCGGCTACGGCGACCAGATGGACGTGGGCCTGAAACTGAGTGGTGATGCCGGCGCGATCCATTATGACGCGGCCTATTACCACCAGGACGACTGGGGCGAGGACAGTACCGACACCGTTGACGACAACGGTCACTGGGGTACCAGCGCCACCTACCGCAAGATCAAGACCGGCGTACTCAACGTTGACTGGACCTTCCTCGAGCATCACACCATCGGGGCCTCCGCCCAGTACGGTCGGATGCAGGATCTGGTGCCGGTGGCCGCCGGTAATCCGTCCGCCAGTAACGACGAAGGCAGCCACCAGGCCTACGATCTGCACTACATGTTCGAGATGGATAACTGGACCGCCAAGTACCGGTTTATCAGTGTCGAGCGTGATTTCGATGGTATGGACGCGCTGCTCGCCTCCGCCGATGCGCCGGTGGACGACAAGATCGAAAACCAGCGCCATGTGGTGGAAGTGGGCTACAACCACAACAACTGGTTCTACTATGTGGACGCCGGCGTGGCCAGCACCGACACCACCGGTAATAACGCCGATGACGTTCAGTTCATCGCGCCCGGTATTCGCTATCAGTACGGTCCCGGCTGGATCTACTTCGAGTACCTGCAGTCCGACGGCGACATCAATGCCTATGGCGATGTCTACGAATCGGATTTCGATGCGGCCTACGTCGCCTTCGATTTCTACTTCTAAACGCAATGCCGTCAAGCCGGCCCCGTGCCGGCTTCAGGGTTCGGCAACACCGAACCGACCGCGCGGCGCCGCCTTTCTGGTTCTGAGCCGGTGCCGCGTGACACGGAAAATGGAGTCATGCCATGAGCGTGGAATACGAAACAGACTATGAAGCGGGTCAGGATAATGTGCAGGTCCTCGGGATGGACATGCACAATCCGGTCTTCTTCATCAGTGCGGTGCTGATCCTTGCGTTCGTGATCGGTACCCTTATCTTTCCCGCCGAGGCCAAAACGGCCCTCGACGGTGCCAAGGGCTGGACCATCGACAACTTTGACTGGTTGTTCATGGTCGGCGCCAATATCTTCGTTTTGTTCTGTATCGCCCTGATTTTTCTTCCCGTCGGCAAAATCCGCCTGGGCGGCGACGACGCCCGTCCGGATTTCTCGACCCTGTCCTGGTTCGCGATGTTGTTCGCCGCCGGCATGGGCATCGGCCTGATGTTCTGGAGCGTGGCGGAGCCGGTGGGCTACTACACCGACTGGTTCGGTACGCCCCTGAATGTGGCGCCCAACACCCCGGAAGCCAAAGACATGGCGCTGGGCGCGGTGATGTACCACTGGGGCCTGCACCCCTGGGCGATTTACGGCGTGGTGGCACTGTCCCTGGCGTTCTTCGCCTATAACAAAGGCATGCCGCTGACGATCCGTTCCGCCTTCTACCCGATACTGGGGGAACGCTGCTGGGGCTGGCCCGGCCACATCATTGACGTGCTGGCGGTACTGGCGACCATCTTTGGTCTGGCCACGTCCCTGGGGCTGGGCGCCAAACAGGCCGCCGGGGGCATGCACTTTCTGTTCGACACCCCCAACGCCATCAACGTGCAGATCGCGATTATCGTGGGCGTCACGGCGGCGGCGGTGATCTCGGTCATGCGCGGCCTGGACGGCGGCGTCAAGCTGCTGAGTAACATCAACATGGGCCTGGCCGCGCTGCTGTTGCTGTTCGTGATGATCGCCGGCCCCACCCTGTTGATTTTCACCAGCATGGGCCAGACCGCCGTGGATTACGTGGCCAATATCATTCCGCTGAGCAACTGGATCGGTCGTGAAGACCAGGGTTTCCTGCACGACTGGACCGTATTCTATTGGGCCTGGTGGATTTCCTGGTCCCCGTTCGTGGGCATGTTCATCGCCCGGGTTTCCCGGGGTCGCACCGTCCGTGAGTTCCTCACCGCGGTGCTGCTGGTGCCCACCCTGGTGACCGTGGTGTGGATGGCCACCTTTGGCGGCTCTGGTCTGCACCAGACCATCAACGGTATCGGCGAACTCGCCAACGGCGTCGGCGACTCGTCCCTGTCCCTGTTCCAGATGCTGGCCGAACTGCCGCTCACCGCGATCACCTCCTTCCTGGCGATCGTGCTGGTGCTGGTGTTCTTTATCACCTCCTCGGATTCCGGCTCCCTGGTGATCGACTCCATCACCGCCGGCGGCAAGCTCGACGCGCCGGTACCCCAGCGGGTGTTCTGGGCGATTATGGAAGGCCTGATCGCCGGTGCCCTGCTGTATGGCGGTGGCGAGCAGGCGCTGAACGCGCTGCAGGCCGGTGCCATTACCACTGGCTTGCCGTTCACGGTGGTGCTGTTGGTGATGTGCTTCAGCCTCTACAAGGGCCTCTCGGCGGAGCGCAAGCTGATGACCGCCAAACCCTGAAGGCTTCCCGCAAGCCTCGAATAAAAAGCCCGGCCTTCGCGCCGGGCTTTTTTTGTCTGGCGGATAATCAAAGAGCGAGCTGAGATGTTGGCGTCTTCGTAGCCCGGTTCGGTCTCGGTGCCTGTGTCCAGGACCCGCCGTGAATACGTCCCTGTAGGCTTGTGTTCGGCTCCCTGCCTCACACAGTCCTGGACACAGGCACCGAGACCGAACCTCCCTTGGGAGCGAACCGCCGAGCTCAGCTAAGAAGCCAAGCTTGTGCGAGTTGGCCTTACCAAGCTCGCCCCTCCCCAAAAATTTTTCAGAGAGGTTCGGCGCCGGTGATAACCCGGAGCGCTGGAGTCTCACTCCGGAGCGGGTCTGTGTTAGGCCCTTCCGGGACCCTGGAGAACAGGACGTTCGACAGGGAGTCTACAGGGACGTATTCACGACGTTCCCGGAAGGGCCTAACACAGACCCGCTCCGGAGTGAGACTCCAGCGCTCCGGGTTATCACCGGCGCCGAACCTCTCTGAAAAATTTTTGGGGAGGGGCGAGCTTGGTAAGGCCAACTCGCACAAGCTTGGCTTCTTAGCTGAGCTCGGCGGTTCGCTCCCAAGGGAGGTTCGGTCTCGGTGCCTGTGTCCAGGACTGTGTGAGGCAGGGAGCCGAACACAAGCCTACAGGGACGTATTCACGGCGGGTCCTGGAC
>MRWF01009180.1_pt1 | contig 41029 bp, 38 predicted proteins | sample 1013331 | NCBI WGS metagenome assembly MRWF01 (sample SAMN06117577, study PRJNA244670) | biofilm metagenome | biome: Water; feature: Cathode Biofilm; material: Biofilm; isolation source: microbial consortium enriched at the cathode of a solar microbial fuel cell | place: USA: District of Columbia ... | reverse complement strand
GACAGGTTCCGATGTGTTGCGCAGATCAACTGGAAACGGACCTGCTTTGGGGTAGCACTTCCAAGACGGGTCACTTCACGGGTTTCCAACACTCTCAATAAACGGGACTGGAGCGCCAACGGCATGTCACCAATCTCATCCAGAAACAGGGTGCCACCATCTGCCTGCTCGATCTTACCTGGAGCACCGCCTCGTCGCGCACCTGTGTAGGCACCATCGGCGTGACCAAAGAGCTCACCCTCAATAAGCGACTCCGGGATGGCCGCACAGTTAATCGCAACAAACGTGCCGGAAGAAAATGCGCTACCGTTATGAAGTGACGTTGCCATCACTTCCTTTCCGGTCCCGGTCTCACCTAGTATAAGCACCGGCAGCCCCTTCTCCATTGCTCTGCTTGCTTGGCTTACCTGACGACTAATTGCATGATCACCAAAATCTGTGGATTCTGGTACACGCTTAGCCAAAGGCGCGGAAGCCGTACGTCTCGCGGTTTTTCGCGAACCAGCATCGACCGGTCGTAGCGAGAATGACAGCCCAGAGTGCATCCTGGCCGTTATAGGGTGATTCCGGCCACGGAACCCATCAACGAGTGCCTCAAAGCGCAAATCAAACAAATCCTGAAAGCGCAACGTCCCATCCGTTGAGGCCAACCCCGTCAGTTCGCGCACCCGGGGCGACAAACCAAGCACTTGTCCGTCCGGTCCAAGCGCCGCCAACAGGTCACTCGTGGCATGAGGATCACTCTGCTCCCACCCTAGACTAATCATGAGCCAAGGCGACAACATACCCATCAACTGGCGTTCAATCCTAGCTGAACATTGTTGCACTAAGGAAAGCGCGCTTCCCGGCTCCAACGGATTTCCACGAGTAATATCAATGGCCCCCAATACCCTGCCCATGGGGTCCACAATGGGAGAGGCCGCACAATTGAATACTCGATTTGCATGCAAGTAATGCTCGACTCCGGCAACTAGCACTGGACGACGCTCCAACACAGCACAAGACATCGCGGAAGTGCCAATATTCGCCTCGGAGAGGTTGACTCCCTGTCGAAAGGCGTCATTAATCAGTGTATTGGCGCACCGACCCGAACGTCTCGCTGCCAGAGCAACCCCTTTGTCATCCGTAAGCAGAACGGAATAGCCTGCGCCATTAACGGTTTGGCCCAACTGTTCCAGCGGCTGGGTGGCTGCCTCCAACAAAATTCGGTTGTTATCCATCAGCTCTATTAAACCGTTTCTGGACACGGTGTCGAACTGAACACGCTCACTCACGTTTTTTCTCGCCGCGGAACAACGCTGCCAGGAATGAACAATGGCATCATCGATCAGGCCCGTTGGAATCTGACCATGCTCAAAAAAGGTTTCACGTGCCTTGGCACGCCTCTGGTCGGCAGGAATAAGTGCGCTCATTGATTTACCTCTATCGCAGGACTGATTATTGTCGTTTGATGCGACCCTGCGCTTTGGCCTTATTGGCTCTTCTTGTCATGTTCTTGAAACTTTAACACGTTCTTTAATAAGGACCGCCTGCAAATTCGTTGGCATGCCACTTACTGTCTCATTCTGAGACAGTGTCTCCCTGTTTCCCCGATTGAAACATTCATAGCCTCGCCTAACGATAACAAAAATCCCTTAATCAAATGATTTAAAGAGCCTTTTTTATAGAAACGAACTGTTGGCATGATCGTCGCTAACCGTTTTCGCGTTGACAACAACAACACGAAATTTGGAGAGCAACTATGCGATCGACCTCGAAGTACACACCACCAAAATCACTTGCTTTGGGCTCAACCCTGATACTGGCCATGAGCATTTTCTCGGTTCCAACCCAAGCTGCCGAAATTGCCACTGACCCCGGCGACTACACACCGCTGCCAGCAGGTGTAAACCTTGGGATTCTATACGGCCAATATGCCACCCGCGACGCAGCTTACGCCGATGGCAACAAAGTCCCCGCCGAGGCTGGACTGGACACCACTATAGGATTGGCACGCTTCGTCCACTACATGGACATTGGTGGCATTATTGTTGATCCCCAGATCATCGTTCCTTTCGGAAAGGTGGAACTGACAGAGCCCTTCGGTCCGCTTCAGCCGACCTCAGAAAGTGGTATCGGTGACCCGATCATCGGCGCAACTGCTTGGGTTCTCAACAACCCCGATGATCAGCAATGGGTTGGCCTGTCCGCTTTCGCATCCGTGCCGGTCGGCCAATACGACGAGGCCAAAGGTCCAGTAAATATTGGCGAGAATCGTTGGAAGGGAATTTTTCAAGCTGCCTACGTGAAACATTTAAGCCCCAGTGTAGTGCTGGACCTGATCGCAGAGTATTCAGTATACGGCGACAACGACGACTTCCTCGGCTTCAAACGCGAACAGGAAGATGCGCAGAGCCTGCAGAGCCATCTTCGTTACCTCTTGTCCAAGCAAAGCCACGTGGCACTTTCTTACTACCATTCGTTTGGGGGTGAAACCACTGTTGGCGGCCAAAAGCAGGACGACAGGGTGAACACCAATCGCTGGCAGGCAACCTACGCAACTTTTGTTGATCCGACTGTGCAACTGCAATTTCAGGCTGGCCAGGACATCGACGTGGAAAACGGATTCAAAGAAGATACCCGCGTAAATCTGAGAATATTGAAGGTATTCTGACCCCCAAGAACATGAACATGCCTTTCGAACACAGGCAATAATTCGGAGAACACCATGAGTCAGATGAGCGATCAAACAAAAGAAGCCATCGACCAGATCAATGGCCTAAGCCGCCGAAGCTTTCTGAAAGCGGCAAGCGGCCTTGCGGTTGCTGCGACAGTCGGCACCGGACTTCTGGGGGCAGCGCACGCTTTCGCCTCAATCCCAGAAGGCATAAATGTTATGTCCGCCAGCGAATACCACGTGATGAATCGCCTGATGCAGGTTCAGCTGGCGAGCGAGGGAACCGGTCTAGTTCCGGCAAGTGAAATCCCGGTCATGCAGACATTGGACGCCGCACTTATGGCGACTATGGCACCCCACATTCTCGAAGGCCTGAAAGGTGGTATCGCCTACTTTAATGACGGACCTAAGACCTTTTATGGCAAACCTTTTGTGGAACTGTCCGACAAGCAAGCCGCAGCATTCTGTGACACTTGGGCCAATTCCGACGAAGTACCGCAAAGAGCACTTGCTATGGGCCTGAAAAAGCTGATCGGGCTGGCCTATTGGGCGAATCCCCCGACCTGGGAGCCTCTCGGCTACGGCGGACCGGTGACTGAAAAATGGAACCTGGTGTCTCTGGGCAATGCACCCTTACCAAAAAGCTGAGCGGCAGGAGTAGATCATGCAAGAAACAATCGAAGCTAAAACAATACCTGCCCACGGTTTGCAGGTAACCCAAGCGTCAGACGTGACCAGCGACAACATTGAGCTCAACGCCGATGCTGTCGTAATTGGATCAGGTGCCGGCGGAGCCATTGCAGCTTATGAGTTGGCCAAAGCCGGAAAAAAAGTGGTGGTTTTGGAAGCCGGCCCTTATGTGCCATCTGAACAATTTTCAGAAATGTTGGCCGTTTCCATGGATCAGCTTTATGCCGACCACGGCGGTCAGTCCAACTCCGCCGGTGACATCTCAATCTTGCAGGGTGCCTGCGTTGGTGGGTCCACAGTCGTAAATGCTGCCCTGTGTTTTCGAACCCCGGATTACTATCTCGACCGATGGGGGAAGGAGTTCGGGCTGACCAATCTCACACCGAAAGTCATGCTGCCCTACTTTGAGAAAGTCGAAGAAAATCTCGGCATTGCACCGAACAAGTCCTTTGAGACCAGTCCAGGCGCCCAACTGCTCAGAGGCGGCATGAAAAAGCTGAACCTTCCCGAAGGTAATGCCAAACGCAATATTCGCAATTGTGCTATGACTGGTTTCTGCTTCGCTGGCTGCAAATCCGACCGTAAACAATCCATGATGGTCACCTACCTGCCCTGGGCCGTGGCCTATGGTGCGACCATCTATTCTGACACGCGGGCCACACAGATCCTCGCAGAAAATGGCAAAGCCACTGGCGTATTGGCCGAAATTGTTGACCAGCAGAGCAAAACGGTAAAGAGCAGGCTCAAGGTCAACGCTCCGATCGTCGTCGGCGCGGCTGGACCGATCCAAATGCCAATCCTGCTTCAGAAAAGCAAACTAGCCAACAGCAATGGCCAGGTGGGCAAGAACTTCGCCTGCCATCCAACCATGTCTGTGACCGGCATGTTCGAGGAGAACGTTGATAACTTCTACGGTGCCACCCATTCCCTATACATGGATAAACATGTAATGCCTGGGGATGGAAGCTACTTGCTGCTCGATGCTATCCAGGAACCCGTGGAGGCCAGTTTTCAGGCCGAGCCAGGCACTGGTAAGCCGTACATGTCCTACATGTCGAAATATCGCAACACAGTTCGCCTAATCACCCTCATCCACGATCAAAACGTGGGCGAGGTAAACTGGAAAGACGGCGTGAAAGAGATCAAATACTTCGTCGACGACGGCGATTTCGAAATCATGAAGAACGGCCTAAAGACCAATGCTCGGGTACTTTTTGCCGCCGGTGCGAAGCAACTGTTCATTCCGACATCCCACAAGCTGACCATCGACAGTGAAGATCAGATTGATGCTGTCATCGATGGGCTCGACAATGAGCCCGCCCGCTATCGCTACACCTCGTTTCACCCCCAGGGTACCTGCCGTATGGGGGCAGACCCGAAATCCACAGTGGTTTCTCCCACGGGCGAAACCCATGAGATCAAGAACCTTTACATCGTGGATGCGAGCCTGCTGCCGACATCGATCGGTTACAACCCCTCGGAAACAGTTTACGCGCTGGCCCACTATATAAGCGACCAGATCAACCGGGCGCACACCTGATTACAGTCGAAAGCATTGAGGAGAAAATACCATGGATGTGCCAGTAAACTCTGTTTGGCAACAGAACCTTTTCCTGGGCTCATGGCAAAATGGCGACGGTGAGCAGGTCGATATAATGGAACCAGCGACCGGGGAGGTGATCACACAATTGAAAGCGGCGACGCCTCTTGACGTTGACCGGGCCGCCATCATCGCCAAAGACGCCCAGAAAAAGTGGATGGCAGTGCCCTTTGATCAGAAAGCCGAGATCCTGCGCAGGGCCGCAGCCCTCCTCAAGGAGCGCGCGGAAGAAATCAACGGATGGAATACCCGCGAGTGCGGCTCAATCGGTCCAAAAGCAGATTGGGAGTTACAGGCTACCTACGAACAGGCTCAGATGGCTGCAGCCATGCCAATGCAGCCCAATGGCGAGATATTCCCGTCAAGCATTCCCGGAAAGCGGAATTATTGGAAGCGGGTACCACTTGGTACCGTAGGTGTTATCGCACCCTGGAACTTTCCCATCCTTCTTTCAATGCGTTCCGTGTTTCCGGCCCTGGCCATGGGTAACTGTGTGATACTCAAGCCGGATCCCAAAAGCAGTATTTGTGGCGGTGCACTGATGGCTCAAATTCTCGAAGACGCCGGACTGCCCGAAGGGGTGTTTCATGTTCTGCCGGGCGGCCCTGATGTAGGCCAGGCTCTCGTTGAACATCCGCTGGTCAAAATGATCTCTTTTACCGGTTCCACCGCGGTTGGGAAAAAGATTGGCGAGATCTGTGGTCGGATGCTTAAGAAAGCCTCGCTGGAGCTAGGTGGAAACAACGCACAGGTGGTTCTCGAAGACGCCGACCTGGACATTGCAAGTTCGTGTGGTGCCTGGGGCTCTTTTCTGCATCAGGGGCAAATCTGTATGCAGACCGGTCGACACCTCGTCCAAAGTTCGGTGGCAGACGCTTATATTGCTCGCCTGGCCGCTCGCGCCGGAAACCTTGCCTGCGGAAACCCTGCGCAAGAACAGGTTCATATAGGTCCACTGATCAACGAGGTTCAGGCAAAGCGGGTAGAGGGTATCGTCAACCGCTCTGTCGAAATGGGCGCACGCATCGTCGTCGGCGGCAGACGTAATGGCAACTACTATGAGCCCACAGTTATAGCCGACGTCACCTCGGACATGCCAGTCTTTTCCGAGGAAGTCTTCGGGCCTGTAGCACCAGTGATGACCTTCGACTCGGATTCAGAAGCTCGTGATCTGGTCAATGAGTCTCCCTATGGTTTGGCTGCAGCGATTCATTCAGGCTCGACAGAACGAGCACTGAAGATTGCCAATCAAATCCAGGTTGGGATGATTCATATCAACGATCAAACTGTAAACAACGAGTTCCAGGTACCCTTTGGCGGCATGGGCAGCTCGGGTAACAGCGGCCGCTTTGGTGGTCCAGCCAACATTGAAGAATTCACCACCAGCCAATGGGTGAGCGTGATGGAAGAGGGTATGCAGTATCCTTTTTGAACCATGAGCTCGCCTGTCATTTCTTGTTGAGCGTCGGTTCCCGTTGGGAACGATCTGCCCTTGCCTGAAGAACGCCCGGTTCTTCAGGCTTTTTTATCGACCAAGCTACTGAATTTGAAAGGTCTCGCAATACCTCTGCAATAACCGGACACGCCTATGCAGAAAACGGATATCTCTGCAGCCCCCACACGCCTCTAATGACAGAACCCACAACAACAATCTGAGGTGTTGAAATGAGCAAGATCAAAACGCTTGCCGGTGCTGTACTGGCAACCACCCTTACCGCCGGGCTCTCAACCTCTGCCCTAGCGGCCGCTGGTGACCCGGTAAAGATCGGTGTCATGCTTCCGTTCAGCGGCATTTACGCACAACTTGGTGAAGCCGGCCGAGATGGCCTGAAGCTCGCTCTGAAAGAGCATGCCGAAAAACTTCACGGATCAAAAGTTGAGTTCATCGAGCTTGATACTGAAGCCAAGCCCTCACGCGCTCCGGAGCTAGCATCTTCGCTGTTGAACCAGCACGAAGCAGATTTCGTGATTGGTCCGGTTCATTCCGGCGTTGCCATGGGCATGATCAAGATGCTGCGCGGTAAAGATACCATTATGATTATCCCCAACGCGGGTTCTGCCGCGGCGACCGGTCCTCTTTGCTCTCCCAACGTATTCCGCACTTCCTTCTCATCCTGGCAGCCGTCCTACCCCATGGGCGAAGTGGCGCTTGAAAAAGGCTACAAGAAGGTTTATGCGATCAGTTGGAACTACGGCATGGGCCGCGAGAGTCTCGACGCCTTCGAAGAGTCCTTCACCGCCGGTGGGGGTGAGATTGTCGAGAAGGTACTGCTGCCTTTCCCGTCCACCAATTTCCAGTCCCACGTCAGCGACATAGCTGACGAGAATCCTGATGCGGTGTTCACATTCTTCGCCGGTGGTGGCGCCATCAAGTTTGTGAAGGATTACGACGCCATGGGCCTGCGCGGCAAGATTCCGCTGATGGGGTCCGGCTTCCTCACCGAAGGTACACTGCAGGCACAAGGTGATGCTGCCGAAGGCGTGATGACTGGGCTGCACTACGCAGAACAGTTGGACGTTCCGAAGAACCGGGAGTTCCGGGAAGCCTTCAACACCGAGTATGGCCACTACCCGGATATCTACGCCGTTCAGGGGTATGACGCAGGGCAGGCCATCGCCAACACCATCGACCAGCTTGAAGGTGATATTTCAGACAAGCAGGCGGTGATCAGCACCATGGAAAAGTTGACCATCGACAGCCCGCGTGGGGAATTCACCTTCTCCAAGGCACATAACCCGATTCAGAACATCTACCTGCGGGAAGTGAAAGATGGCGTGAACGTGGTGCAGAGTATCGCCGCCGAAGCGCTGGAAGATCCCGCCCGTGGCTGCAAACTCTGAGCACGGGCTCTGTTACCCCCCGGCAAGAGCCGGGGGCTTACCTGAAGCTCCCTGCCCATACCTGAATTGACTTATCCGTAAAACCGTTGGGTATTACTATGTCTACCGAACTTTTCTTCGTGCAACTTATTAATGGCATCCAGTATGGGTTGCTTCTTTTCCTGATCGCTTCCGGCCTGACCCTAGTGTTCGGCGTCATGGGCATCCTTAACTTGGCCCATGGTTCCATGTACATGGTCGGCGCCTATCTGGTGTGGTACTTCGTCGCTGTGACCGGCAGCTTTACGGTATCGGCCATTCTGTCGGCAGTGATCGCGCTTGGCCTGGGCATACTCATCGAGCGGGTATTGATCCAGCGACTCTATAACCGCAATCACCTGGACCAGGTACTGCTGACCATAGGCATGATCTTCGTGTTCAACGCTTTGCAAAGCATTCTCTGGGGCAATGATCCCTATGGTGTTGCCGTTCCGGAAGCACTGAGCGGTTCGGTGCCTTTTACCGACAACTCAAGCTATCCGGTGTATCGCATCTTCGCTGCAATGGTCTGCATAGCCATCGCCGCTGCCCTGTACTTCGTGGTGAGCAAAACCCGGCTGGGCATGTTGATTCGCGCCGGCGAATCTAACCGAGAAATGGTAGAAGCTCTCGGAGTCAACATCAAAAGCCTCTATACCATCGTGTTTGCCATCGGAGTCATGCTTGCAGCCGTTTCGGGCATTATTGCCGCACCAATGCGCTCCATCGTTCCCGGCATGGGCGAAAGTGTATTGATCACCTGCTTTGTCGTAGTGGTCATAGGAGGCATGGGCTCGATTAAGGGCGCCTTCGTGGGAGCCCTGCTGGTCGGTGTTATCAGCACTTTTGCTGCGGTTCTAATACCGACCATGTCCAACATGATTATCTACATCTTTATGATCCTGGTGCTGCTGGTGAAGCCCCAGGGCCTGTTCGCCAAGTAAGCGGGAGCCGAACATGATTTTCGAAAAACGCACCGAACGGATTTTCCTGGCGATCTTCTTTGTCATCGCCCTCTGTATTCCCCTTTTCCTGGAGGAGAACTCCTTCTTCGTGGGCAAAGCCACCACCATCCTGATTTTGGCGGTGTTTGTAATGTCTCTGGACTTCTTGGTTGGGCGAGTTGGCCTGGTCACCTTGGGTCACGCCCTGTTCTATGGCCTTGGCGGCTATTTATTCGTGATCCTCACGCCGGAGTATGAGGCAGTCAATTTCTGGATCTACGCCTTTTACATTATGGGGCTTAATGCCCTGATTGCGCTGGTGATCGGTGCGGTGGTGCTACGCACCTCCGGAATCTACTTCATCATGATCACCCTGGCCATCTCGCAGATGGCCTATTACTACTTCTTCGATTCCCTGGAGTTCGGCGGCAACGACGGTCTGTTTATCTTCATGAAGCCAGAAACCAGTATCTTCGGACTGAGCTTCCTGAACCTGGACAACCCCACCCACTTCTATTACCTGGCATTGCTGGCGGTGCTGGTCACCCTGTTGGCCATCAAGATCATCCTGCGTTCGCGCTTTGGCCGCATCGTCGAAGCCAGCCGCCTGAACCCGGAACGTACCGCGGCGCTGGGCTACAACATCTTTGCCTTCCGCCTGATCAGCTACGTCATTGGCAGCACCCTGGCGGCCTACGCCGGTTTGCTGTTTGCCCTGCAGTACGGCTATGTAAACCCGCAATTCATGACCTGGGAAATGTCTGGAACAGCGCTGGTGATGTCCATCCTCGGCGGGATGGGCACGATCTACGGCGCCATTATCGGCACCATAACCTATGAAGGTCTGCAGTATTTCTTCGAGCACATGAGCGAAGACTGGATGCTGTTCATGGGCGGCGCCATCATCCTGATGGTCCTGCTGCTGCGCAAAGGCCTGGCCGGATACCTTGAAAAGCTGCTGGAGAAATAATCATGGCCAACGACATCATTCTGGAAACCGAATCCCTCAGTAAACACTGGGGCGGGATCAAGGCACTCAACGACATTTCCCTGCAGTTTCATGATCGACAACTGCACGGCGTGGTCGGCCCGAACGGCGCCGGCAAGAGCACGCTGTTGAATATGCTGTGCGGCACCCTGCAGCCAACCAGCGGATGTATCTTCCACAAGGGCGAGCAGATTGAAGGCATGAAGCCGTGGAAATTCGTGCGCCGGGGCATCGGCCGCAGCTTCCAGAAAACCAACATCTACGCCGATGTCACCTGCCTGGAAAACTGCGCGGTGGCGGCTCAGCGCCGATTTGCGGGTAGCTTCAATTTGTTCGCGTCGCGTCATTCCAACAAGCTTGTTCAGGAAGCCGCTGAAAAGGCTTTATGTCAGGTGGGGCTCGAAAGCCGCATCCATACCGTTGCGGCGGAAATTTCATACGGAGAGCAGCGCCAGCTCGAACTGGCCATGGTGCTGGCAACCGATCCGTGCATCCTCCTTCTGGATGAGCCCATGGCTGGCATGGGCCACGAAGAATCTCAGCGCATTATCGCGCTGCTGAACGAGCTCAAACAGACCTACTGCATTGTGCTGGTAGAGCACGACATGGACGCAATTTTTGAGCTGTCCGACCAATTAACCGTGCTGGATAACGGCACCCACCTGATTACTGGCACCGTGGATGAAGTTCGCAACGAGCCCCGGGTGAAAGAAGCCTACCTGGGCAAGGAAGACGAGGAGGAAGCGGCATGAGCAACAGCCTTCTAGCAGTTAAGAATCTCAATACACTTTATGGCCGCAGCCACATCCTCCACGACCTGTCCTTTAAACTTGAGAAAGGGCAATCCATGAGCTTGATGGGACGCAATGGCATGGGCAAGACCACCACGCTTAAGTCCATTCTTGGCATCGTGCCACCCCGCAGTGGTCATGTTTACTTTGACGGACAGGACATTAGTAACCTGCCGACATGGAAGCGGATGAGAAGGGACATTGCCTACGTTCCCGAGGGCCGGGGCATGTTCCACAACCTTACGGTGAAAGAACACTTACAAATGGCCGCACGCCCGGACAGCAATGGAAAATCCGGCTGGGACTTCGACCGAGTTATGTCGACTTTCCCTCGCCTTCAGGAGCGCTTGTCTAATTTAGGAACGGAACTCTCTGGGGGTGAGCAGCAGATGCTGGCGATCGGACGGGCGCTGGTCACCAATCCGAGACTGATGATTCTTGACGAAGCCACCGAGGGCCTTGCACCGCTGATCCGAGAGGACATATGGAAGGTTATCGCAACCATTCGCGAGTCCGGCATTTCTACATTGATCGTGGACAAGAACATCAAGGCCCTGAAGAGGCTCTGTGACCGTCATGTCGTTATTGTAAAAGGAAAAGTTCATTTCGACGGCAGCTCTGAGGAGCTGGACCAGAACCTAGAAAAAGTCGAAACGGCACTCAGTGTGTAAATTTACAGAAAACGGATAGGGATGTTCATTAACCGGATATTTGACCCCGCCGTAATAACCGATAGTTCAAGTGCCAAACAACAAGGAGAAGGCAAATGAACTATCGTAACTCACTGCTAGCGCTGGCGATCGCTTCCGGTCTCAGCGCAACACCTTCCGCTCATGCTCTCGAACTCGGCGAGTTCAACGACACCAAATTTAGCATCGGTGGTTATTTCAAAGCCGAAGCCATCTATGAAAAGGTCGATGATGGGGACTCGCGCATCTTCGGTCGCTCAAACCAGTCTCGCGTGAACCTCAAGACGGTGACCCAGAAGGAAGGCCATACCATTGTCGGTTTTGTGGAAGGCGACTTTTACGGCGGAACCTATCCTGGGGAGAACAACGACCTGCGTCTTCGCCACGCGTTCATCAAGGTTGACCAGACCACCGTAGGTCAAACATGGACCGGCCAATTCTGGGCCGTTGCATACCACGACTACCTGGATTTTCTCGGTGGGCCACGCGGCACCTTGGGCGGGTTGAACTTCCGCACCAACCTGATTAGCCATGAGGTGGCCGGATTTCGTTTTACCGCACAGGATCCAGTAAACAACGACGCAGACACCCCCGATCTGGCCGTCAACTACAACCTGAACTTCGACGGCGGTCACCGTGTTATCCTCACCGCATCCGGTCGCGAAGTTGAAAACGGCGACTTCGTGGGTGGCGGTGCCATTGGATCAAAGTTCATGATCGGGCCGCACAGCATTAACTTAAACGCCCACTACGGCGAAGGACTTGGAGCGTTCACCGGTGTAGGCGTGAACAACAGCCTGTCATCCCCCGATGTAGAAAACGGCGATGCTGTAAGCCAGGCAGGCGTCGACGTCGGATTCCGCTACGTCATAAACAGCGATTGGCGAGCCAATGTAGCCTACACAGCCGTTGAAGTGGACGATAACGCCGACACCAACTACGAGGCCCACCGCGTCAACTTGATCCACAACATTACGCGGGATCTGGAAGCCGGGATAGAGTGGCGCAAATACAACCTCGCCTTCGGCCCACTTCTACCGGAGGGCCAGCAGGTTGAGGTAATGGCCAAATACAAGTTCTGATCCAGACCTTCAGAATTGGTACTTTGAAAGAAACCGGAAAGGCGGGCGTCCTCGTTCCCCAGGGCGCCTGTTTTCCACTGGCACACGGCAGAACCAGTCATTCGAAAACGGTAACGTCAATGGCAGAAGAGACCACAAAGCGACAAGGAATCGGTTCGCTGGAAATTGGATTACATATACTCAACTACATATCCGTAGCATCTAGACCCCCGACCCTGAAGGAACTTTCGGGCGCTCTGGACCTTTCGCCTAGCCGCGCTCACAAGTACCTCGTCAGTTTGCTGAGAGAGGGCTATATAAATCAGGTGAATCAGACCCAGTATACTCTCGGCAACTCCAGCCTGACTCTCGGTATTTCTGCGCTCCGGCGCATTAACCCCATTCAATTGAGTTATGCGGCTGTTGATCGGCTTAATGAAGAAACAGACAAAACGGTTTCCGTGACTGTATGGAATGGTAACGGCCCATTGATCATCAAGTGGTTGGATTCAAGCCAGCCAATCTCGGTCAACGTGAGGTTGGGCGCGGAGTTATCGCCACTGAACTCTGCGTCAGGAAGGATTTACCTGGCCCACTTACCAGACAAACGACGCAAGGAGTTGATAGACCAGCACTACGAGAACTCCAAGTCACTCCCAAAACATCGGGGCAAGCCCGTCACCCGAGACGAACTGCAACTTCATCTGGACACCATCAAACGGGATAACTACTGCGCGTTTTTCAGCGATTACCTTCCCGAAATCAATGTGCTTAGCTGTCCCGTGTTCGATATTAACGGCAGCATTGTCACCGTCATCACACTGTTGGGTCTTGATAGGGACACAGATATTAGCGAAGGCTCATTTCTGTTCGAAAAGGTCTTGGAGTGCAGTAAACGGGTCACTCGCCAGATTTGCGGGCAACAACGAGAAGGCAATGGCCGGGCTTAACCGGCCATTCGCAGGGTTTCAGAGGGCAATTCGCCGAAGGATTTTCGATAATCCGACGAAAACCGGCCCAAGTGGCTAAAGCCATAGTCCAGCGCGATCTCGGTAACATTGCGGCATTTTCCCTGTATGAGATCTTCCCGCAACTTCTGCAATTTCAACTGCTTAATGTAACACTTCGGAGTCGTTGCGAAGGCTTTTGAAAAGGCATTGTAGATGGATCGAACACTCATATTAGAGACGCTGGAGAGTTCTTCGATATCAATATTGCGATGCACGTTCTGTTCTATGTGCCTCAGCATCTTACCCAGCATGGGCGTATGAGCAGTTTCGCCCTCTTCAATTGACCAGTTACTCGGAAAAGCTTTCAGCAGCTTCTTGAGTATGATGTCCCGGTAAGGCGCTCCGACTGCGCTTATTTCCTCATCCTCAGCATCATCAAGCTCCGAAAAAACGGCTTCAATAATTTTGATGAGTGCCGGACATAATTTGAGATCGACGGGAATCCGATCAAAACGAATACCATTTTCTGGCAACCGCCGAAGAGACACCTCCCGGGCGTTGATCAATGCTAACTCAGGAACTTTGATGATTAACTTTTCGCAATCTTCTGAATATTCGAGATCAATTTTCTCATAGGGGTTCACCATAAGACCCTGGCCACTGCGAACTTTCATCCGTTCGCCAGCCTGGTGCCAGACACACTCCCCTTTGGTGACTATTTGCAGGTGGTAAATGGATTCTAGTTCAGGACTTTTTACCCGGACGCAATTTCCGTAGCTAATTTGAGACAAACCAAATCCGGCAAACTCCCTGAAACTTAGACGTGACTTTTGTTCCTGCCCACCTACCATTTCGAGTCTATGATGTCCGATATGCTTATTGACGAAGGATGACACTTCTTCCGGGTGTGCCCCATGGAGGATTGTTTCGCCTGCAAGTTGTTGACTAAACATCAGCTGCCTCATTTACTTATTATTAATTCGTTCACTTTAAAGAAAACGGCATGATCAATCAACAACCAATCAAGCGCCCTTCTCTCATTGGCAAGCCCCCGATAAACCAAACGCCTGATGGCGTTGCGTCGAACGCAAATCTGCAGGTGCTGGCAATGAACTGAGAGCGGATACTGCGAGGAGTTAAAAATCGAAGCGGTCAGAATGCTAGAGAAATCATGATCGGTATAAAAGCAAGGGCGAAAATTGTAGTCAGTAGAACCGTTCCAGCTGCTTGGCTCGGTGACACATCCATCAAGGTGGCGATAACAACAGCATTCGCGGGTATTGGCGTGATTGAGACCAGGAAAATCGCTTTGTGGGCAGCTGAGTCGTATATATCCAGGAATGTTGCATCCAGCCACCAGAAGGCAATCGCAACCAAGGGCCAGATCACGAACTTTCCAAAAAAGGCCATTGCCGTAAAACGAATGTTGCCTGCCAATCCACGGAAACTGATGATGCTCATACCGATAATCATCATGCCCAGAACACTGTGAGCTCCTCTGAAATTATCGAAAAGCGGAACGAAAATTTCTGGAATGTCGACCCCAGAAAGATTCATTGCCATAGCGGCAATAAAGGCATACACGGCTGGGAGCCTCAGAACCCGGAACAGGGCGTCTTTAATTCCGAACTGACCTCGTGCGGCGAGATAAAAACCCACCGAGTTTTCGAAAAGCGTTGTTCCGAGCATGCACATGATGTAAAGCCCCAGCCCCTCTTTTCCAAAAAGTAGTAGCGCTACCGGCACTCCAAAGTATCCGTTGTTTCCTGAACCGACACACAAAGGGATGATGTTGGCACTGCCATCATTGAGAAACTTACTTGCTACTTTCATCTGGACAATACCTAGTACAGATGCAATCGCAAAAATGAGAAAGGGCAACAGGATAACTTCTGTTGAAAGCGGCGCGGCCATCACACCGGAAAAAACGACCGATGGCGTCACGATGTAAAGCATGATGCCCGCTATGTTTCGGCTGTTGGCCTCCAGATAGCGGCACGCAATCCAGCCCAGAGCAACCGTTACGTAGAGCGGAATTAGCTTAAGAAAGAGAGCAAATCCAGCCGTCATAGGCATTCCGGGTCGAGCGAATATTTACCGCTAGGTAAGTCGCGAAGTTTATAGTGCAAGAGAAAGCTGAGGAGCTTTAAAAAGGCTAGGGGTCTTTGAGGAGTTAATCTATCCGCTCAGTGCAGACACTTATCCAGGCGCTGAAACTGCACCATAAGCAATCACGACAGAAACAGGTCCGAACATAGAAAACTCGGCGGACCTTCTTTTGAAGAAGGCCCAGCGTGACAAGGATATTATTGTTTATTTAATTCAACGATGTAGTCTTACCCAGACCCTTAAGTGGGTCCGGTTTCCGGACACTAAAATCCTGACAATTCTGCACTCCTCGAACTGACAACATCGGCTCGAAATATCCGTTCAGAGTGCCTGGGGGGCACCGATCAAATGTCCTGTTTCCGGACATCAGTTACCTGACAGATGTGTGCCACACCTAGGTGTAAATAGGCTTAAAATGCTGATATATCGGGGTTTTAGAGGCTAGCGGTTTTTGCTGTAGGCATTTGATCTTTGAGATTTTTCACCGATTTAGACCGGTTGCTGCCTACCTTTGAGCGTGCCCTCCGGAGGCAAAGGTCATAGGTTCGAATCCTATCGGGCGCGCCATTATTTTCAAAGGCTTGCGTGAAAACGCAGGCCTTTTTTATTTGCCTGTGCCCAAATTGTGCCTTGCTGGAGCCCAGTCACTTTAGGCCGCTGCTATATCACTCAGTAAAAAGACCATTGCACGGTTTCCACCTCACCATCTCCAAGGCACAGCCACTCCGCGTTATCTATGAATCCAAAACGCCTTGTTGTCGAAACCTTTGGTCGCAAAGCGGACGTTCAGATCTCAGTTTCAGCTGCCGGCATCATCGGCGAGGTTTAATGATAAGACGCCCCGTAGGCTAGCAGCGGGCCTATCCAAATTGCGAAAGATACGCAAAGTCCGAATTTACCGGGCTTTAACAGTGTGCTTTTCTTCGGGTTGTTCGGGTTATAGAAAATCTTAACCAAGTCCCCGTGCCGATCCACACTTTTGAACTGATGATCGAGAATACCCCTAGCGTTTCGATTGGTGACGAAGATCCAAGGTGAGACACGTTTGCCCTGATACCTTTTGCCATCGACCTCATATTCATAGAGCGCGCTAACAACATATCGAGTATCAGCGTCATATCGATCGCTCCCGCCGGAGGTGCGGGTGCCGCCATCCAGCAATTTGCCTCTGACTGAAGGCCACTGTCGCATTCTCAACTGGCCTATGAGTGAAAGACTCATTACCAAAAAGCAGTAAAGGGCGATGAAAAATACGACACCTTGCTTATCACCGGCTTTAGCCAGCTCCCACATCGAAACGAGGTATTCCACGCTGTTCGCTCTGTTGGTCCAGGATCGATATTTCTATTTTCCATATTTTCTGGAAGGATAAAACGAATTGCTTTTCGTTGCGGTGCACAAATAATTGACCGCTATTTATTCGTAACCGGCGGTCGCAAAGCAAACATTCAGGTTTTAATTCGAACGCATAAGCTTAAGAGCTCCCTGATTAGGGCGCTCAGTGGCGGCTTACGGCCGGAACGGCGCCTAAGCGACTGGTCAGACGGCTTGGTGGCGAAGCTCCGAGAGAGCGCCGCCAGAACCCCGGCCTGCCGAATTAGCGCCCCCTACTGCTTCAATTCGACCCGGAGGAGCCTGAGCCTCTGCGTAGTACTCAGGTTCTCGACGGAATGAGGAGCCTCCGGATCCTTCCACATCGTCAGCGGCAACGTTAGCGGCCCGCTCATCTCCCGGGAGTCGAAGATGACTTCGCCGTCCGCGTTGCGGTCAATAAAGTGACCTGCCTCCGTGATGTGAAGAACGCTGGGCCAACGGTGATGGTGCAGGTTCTCCAGTTCACCGGGGGCGAGGGTAACTTCGAACACGCGCACTCGCTCGTTTTCCAGGAGCACTGTGTGATTTTCCGGCGCGGCGATGACTGCGTCCAGCTCGGGAGGCCATTCGGTGGGGTCGCCTGTCTGGTAGAGAAGCGGCTGTGCTTCTTGATCTTGTGCACCGACGGTGGGCACAAGAACGAGCATCGTCAGGGTGATTGGGAGTAATAGGTTGAAGTGAGTCATACCATTGCCTCTCGTGAGGTTGGTTGATAGAGGGTGACGGGAGGCCGTACAACCCCTATTCAGGGCGGGGGCCTTTAAGTATGACTCAAGAAGTGGGTTTCTTCCTCCAAATAGGTCAATCGGTCGCAAAGCGAACGTTCAGGCAAATAGATTTTGGAATATGCGCAGTAGACGGGTAGGCACTCTGCGAATGATCGTGATAACCGGTAAAGACGTGATAGCAAGGTGCCAGGCCGAATCTTGGCACCTTGCTATCGGCGTTACTCACCAAGAGTTCGCTGTTTCCAGAGATAAAAGAGCACAGGAATCACCAGCAGCGCCAGAATGACAGCGGAAATCATACCGCCCACCATAGGTGCCGCAATCCGGCCCATCACCTCCGACCCTGTACCGGTGCCAATCATAATGGGCACAAGCCCCCCGATAATGGCGGCCGCCGTCATCATGATTGGCCGAACCCGCATACCGGCACCGTGTAGTACGGCATGGCGGAGGGTTTCTCGCCTTGGCGTCAGCCCTTTGTCATCACACGTTTCCAGCATTGCGTTATAAGCCTGATTCAAATACACCAGCATGATCACCCCAATCTCTACCGCAACGCCGGCCAGCGCAATGAAACCGACACCGACGGCTACCGAAAAATTATAACCAAGCAGATACATCAGCCAGATAGCACCGATCATCGCAAACGGTAGCGTGCCCATAATAATCCCCACTTCGGCAAAACGGCGGAAGTTAAGAAACAGCAGGATGACGATGATGGCCAGCGTTAACGGCACCACATAGGTCAGTTTTTCCTTCGCACGGAGCATGTACTCATACTGACCAGACCAGTTGATTGAATAACCGGGAGGTAGATCCAGCTCTTCACTCACGGTAACCATGGCCTGTTCAACATAGGTGCCTACGTCGACACCCTCAATATCCACAAAGGTCCAGCCGTTCAGGCGGGCATTCTCACTCTTAATGGCCGGCGGGCCATCCTCCACGCCGATCTCCGCCACATCTGCCAGGGCAATGCGCTGGCCGGATGCGGTCACGATGGGCAGTTGCTCCAGCTTCTCGGGCGAATCCCGGTAGTCTTCCGGATAACGAAGATTAATGGGATACCGCTCAAGTCCCTCGATGGTTCTGGAAACGTTGATTCCACCAATAGCGGAGGCCACTACCTGCTGAACATCAGCGATATTCAGCCCATAACGAGCGGCACGCTCACGATCAATATCCACCTTGATGTAGCGGCCCCCAGCGACTCGCTCAGAGTAAACGGAGGCTGTACCGGGGATGTCGACCATGACTTCCTCAAGGCGTTTACCGATGTTCTGGATGACGGTAAGGTCCGGACCGGCAATCTTGATGCCCACCGGCGTTTTAATACCCGTTGCCAGCATATCGATGCGCGTGATGATCGGCATAACCCAGGCATTGGTTACCCCCGGGAACCGAATCAGAGTATTGAGCTCCTGCTTCAGCTTTTCGGTGGTCATGCCTTCCCGCCATTGATCCCTCGGCTTGAGCTGGATGAAGGTCTCGATCATCGTCAATGGCGCCGGATCGGTAGCGGTATCCGCCCGCCCCACTTTGCCGAACACGGTTTCGACTTCGGGTACGGTGGCAATCAGCTTGTCCGTTTGCTGCAACAGTTCCCGAGCCTTACCAATGGAGATGCCCGGGTAGGTGGTGGGCATGTACATCAGGTCGCCTTCATCCAGTGGCGGGATGAATTCACTGCCGATTTTGGTGGCTGGCCAAAGGCCCACAGCCAATACCAGCAACGCAGCAATAACCGTCGTTTTCGGGAAGCGTAACACCAGCTTCAGAACCGGCATATAAACGCCAACCAGCAGGCGGTTCACGGGGTTCTTGTGCTCCGGCAGCACCTTGCCGCGAATGAAATAGCCCATCAGCACCGGCACCAGCGTCACCGCCAGGGCCGCACTCGCCGCCATGGCGTAGGTTTTGGTGAACGCCAGGGGAGAAAACATCCGCCCTTCCTGCGCCTCCAGGGCAAACACCGGCACAAAACTGACGGTAATGATCAGGAGCGAGAAAAACAGCGCGGGCCCGACCTCAGAGGCTGACCGTGCAACGACTTCCCATCGGTTCTCAGACGTTAACGGGGTTCGCTCCATGTGTTTGTGCATGTTCTCGATCATTACAATAGCACCATCAATCATGGCGCCGATAGCGATGGCAATCCCCCCGAGTGACATGATGTTGGCATTGATGCCTTGCCAGTGCATGACGATAAAGGCCGCCAGAATACCCACGGGAAGGCTGAGAATCGCCACCAGCGACGAGCGCACGTGGAACAGGAAGACGATGCACACCAGGCCCACCACCAGAAACTCTTCAAGCAGCTTGAAGCCGAGATTATTGACCGCCCGCTCAATCAGACCAGAGCGATCGTAAACCGTCACCACCTCGACGCCTTCAGGCAAACTGGATTTCAGGTCTTCCAGTTTCGCCTTCACGCCATTAATGGTTGCCTGAGCGTTCTCACCAAAGCGCATCACCACAACACCGCCGACGGTTTCACCTTCCCCATTCAGTTCGGCAACCCCACGCCGCATCTGCGGGCCAACTTCAACGGTGGCCACATCTTTCAGCAATATGGGGGTACCGTTGTCATTGAGTCCTAATGGAATCGACAGAAGATCCTCACGGGACTTTATATAGCCAGACGTGCGCACCATGTATTCCGCCTCGGCCATCTCGATGACGGAGGCGCCCACTTCCTGGTTGCCTCTCTTGATGGCGTTCTGGATGTGAGCCAGAGGAATTCCCAGCGCCCTGAGTTTTTCCGGGCTGACCTTGACCTGGTACTGCTTCACCATACCGCCTAGCGCAGCCACCTCAGAGACACCCGGCACCGTTTGCAGTTCGTACTTCAGGAACCAGTCCTGCAGGCTGCGCAACTGGCTTAGGTCCTGGTTCCCAGTGCGGTCTACCAGCGCATACAGGTAAACCCAGCCAACTCCGGTAGCGTCTGGCCCGAGCTGAGGCCTTGCAGAGTCTGGAAGGCTGGGCGCAACCTGGGACAGGTATTCCAGTACCCGGGAGCGGGCCCAGTACATGTCGGTGTCTTCATCGAAGATCACGTAAACATAGGAGTCACCGAAGAACGAGTATCCCCTGACCGTTTTCGCGCCCGGTACCGAGAGCATGGCTGTCGTCATCGGGTAGGTCACTTGGTCTTCCACCACCTGCGGCGCCTGGCCCGGGAAACTGGTTTTGATAATGACCTGCACATCGGACAGATCCGGCAGAGCATCCACCGGCGTTTGTTTCAGCGAATAAAGGCCGAGCCCTGTGATAAGCAACGTCGCCAGCAACACCAGGAAGCGGTTACGAATAGACCAGTGAATAATAGCGGCAATCATGACTCGCCCCCGCCATGGCTCATGGTGCTGTGATCCATGCCTTCATGATCCATCCCCTGCTCATCCATATCCTGAGGGGATGACATCCGTTGGAAGTCCGAGGTTTTGCTGGATTCCGAATCGATCAGGAACTGGGCGGATGTGACCACCGTGTCGCCTGGCGAGAGGCCATTGAGTATTTCCGCATACTTGTCGCCGACGCGCCCAACGGTCACGTTAACCGACTTGAAGGCGCCCTCTTCCATCGCCAGAACCAGTCGGTCGCTCTGTCCGGTGCGGATGACCGACTCCCGTGGCACCAGAAACTGCCGCTGTCCCCGTTCGCCCTGAACATCCAGGCGAGCGAACATGCCTGGCATCAGGACACCATCATCGTTATCAAAGCGCATCCGCACTTGCGCCGTTCGGGTTTTCGGGTTCACTTCGGGGTAGACGTAATCCACGTTTCCGCGCCACTCGCGACCGGGCATGTAATCCAGTGTCATCTGCACCCGGTTACCAGCCTCTACGGCGGAAAGCTGGCTTTCAAACACTTCGCCGATCACCCAGACCTCATCCAGCGCGGCAATCGATAAAACCCGGTTTCCGGGCTTGATGAACATACCCTCACGAACATTCAGATTCTCGATCACCCCGGAACCCGGAGCGTAAACCGTCATGGTTCTCTGCACTTCGCGGTTTTGGCGCAGTTGGCCGATCAGACCAGCCGGTACGTTCAGCGCCAACAATCGCTCGGTAGCAGCATCAACCAGTCTCTGATTGCCACGGTTCATCGCGAGAAGCAGTTCTTCCTGCGCATTCACAAGGGTGGGCGAGTAAAGCGTGTACAAAGGCTTGCCTTGCTCAACAGGCTCGCCCTCGGCTTTGACATAAAGCGCTTCGATCCAGCCTTCAACACGAGGGTGCACATGGGCCATCTCGTCTTCGTTGTACTGCACGTAGCCTACGGTAGTAATGTTGTTAGGCAGGCGCCCCTGAATCACCGGCTCCGTTCGAACCCCAAGGTTGTTGACGACCGTTGGTGAAATTCGGACCGTGCCGACTGGATCCTCAGCTGACCCACCCTCCTCGTATACCGGGATTAGATCCATCCCCATCGGGGATTTTCCGGGTTTGTCACTTTTGAAATTGGGGTCCATCGGGGCTACCCAATGCAGCGGCTCCTTTTGGCCAGAAGCAGTCATTTCAGCTGCAGGCGTCGAAGTCGCGCCAGTGTCAAGCCAGTACGTGGCCCCTGCACCGGCGAGGCCGCCGAGCAATACAAAGCCCAAAGGGCGAGCAAAATTAGCCATGATGGTCAGTCCTGGTAACGATTCAGTGAAAAGGAAGGTATGTCGGAAGTGTCGGACGTCAGATAACGGAAACTCGCCAGATTCTTGGCCCGCTCGGCCATCATCTGTATCAATTCAACCTGGGTATTAAGCTCTGCAATTCGCGCTCGTACCGCTTCGGCGAAGTCGCCGTCATCGTTGTTGTAAGCAGTCAATGCTGCGCTTGCCTGCGCCTCCATTTGCGGCAGCAGGGTCTGTTCATAGAGCTCTATGCGGTCATCCAGTCGTTCGATCCGGGCCACGGCCGCACGGGCTTTGGCCTGAAGTCCCCGGATCTGCAAAATACGTTCTGTTTTTGCCGCCTCCAGTCGCGCCACTGATGCATTCAGTTTTCGATCCTGCCGGTTGCCTGTAAAGATCGGGAGATCAAAGCCAATGCCTACAGAAAACAGGTCGGCCCTGTCCTGACCGTTTGGTGCCCGCTCCCTGTATCCATATTGTGCAGATACTGACCATTCCGGCTTGTAGGCCTGGCGAGCCAGGTCAACGTCAACACTCTGGGCATCAATCAGCTGATCAGTCGCGCGGATTGACGGATGACGGACCAGTGCCTCTGCGGATGTTTCAGCCCAGCCCAGAGGAAACACTCTCAGCAACTCGTTGGGTACATCTTTACTGACAGCCAGCTTGGCCTGGTCCGGGCCTATCCACTCTGCCAGCGCCTCGCGGTTCGATGCCTGTTGCGAATGCAGTACCGTCAGCCGGTCCTCAAGTCGAGTCAATTCTAGCGAGGCACGGATAACATCCTGCTGCCTGGAACCCATGCTTGCTGAGGCATACCCAGCCTCTGCAACATCCTCTAACTGTTGAAACAGAGTGCGGTTATCTTCAATCAGTCCGATGCTTTGCTGGGATCGCCAGACCTCAAGCCAGAGATGGGTTACCGATTCCATGACCTGCGCCCGGCGGTTCTCGCGTCGAAAAGGCTGAACGCCTGCCATTTCCTGTTTTTTTGCGCTGGCCAACTGACGGCTATTACCTCGCGGAATTCGCTGGGTAAATCCAATGGTGGCCTGAGTCATTGGCTCCTGTCCGGTATCAAAAGTATCCGTGGGCAAATTCGCGGCACCAATCGTCATCCGGGGGTCCGGGAGTGCCCCGTCGGCAACAGCTTCTTCCAACAGCGCATCCTGCATCTGCACACTCTGACGCAGCCAGGGATCGTTCTCGATGGCCGCATCAATCGCGCCGGTTAACTCAAGTCTGGGTGCCGTCCAAGCGGGCAAACTGGTCAAAACCAGAGCACCGAGAAAGGCCGGCTTTATAAGGTGAGGAAGAATGGACAACGTTATATCTCCATTGAAATGTTTCTGAATCGCAATCTTATAGCGCTTATCTGAAACCAAACTGAATTGCAGAACGAAAATGCACAATTTGATTTATATCAAGATACTATTATTATTGAAAAAATTTCCTTTATTTTAAATTATTTTGTTTCTTTCAGGATCAATTCAGAAACCGATGTTTTAATTAAATCACCAACCAACTAGGAGGTGTAAAAATGAAAAATTTACTTATATTTGCAGCAGCAGTTACTGTTTCAACGTCCGTACTCGCCGGAAACATGTCAGACAGTAAGGACATGAAGGCCATGCACAGCCAAATGATGGACAAATCATCCATTGAAGAAATACTTAAGAATGAAGAGATGCAGCGCTTACACAGAGACATGACACGTAATGCGATGTCCGAAGGGGGCTTTGAGGCTCGCGTGCAAATGATGACGGAAGAAGGCCGGGCTTATCACAAAGCTCTGAAACAAAGGCAAAAAAATACCGCAGGGTAATCCCTGCGGTAAAGTCAACTCGTGGAGACGCAAGCGTCGGCTGGCTCGGGCTTCGAGCAGTCGACGTCCTGATCACGCTCAAGTAAATCACAGAAAACTGAAACTGAACTGAATTTATTGAACGGTTTAAGGCAATTAAGGAGAGCATCATGAAAAAAATCATTATCGCTGCCGCAGCTGCCACTTTATTTTCTACCATGGCCACTGCCAATTCAGGATTGGCCGATCGGATTAATGAAGCGCGCACTTACCCGAACAAAACAGTCGACACGAAAAACAGAATGATGACCTGTATGAAATACATGCAATCTCAAAAAGATATGAAGGGGTCAAATATCAATCAACAAGAAATAAGATCAGGTAGAAATGCACATCACAATCATACTTAAATAATTCCAGAACGTCAGAGCAAAATCAGTAGTCGACTGTCTCTTAGAACGACAGTCGACTATTTATTCAATTTTTAACATCCAGAAGATACTTTATTTCACTTCCACGGCGCTTCTTCATTTGGCTCTCAGAGTCAACCATCCAAGAAACATCCATTTGACAACCAGGACCGTTATCAGTGGCAAGAAAACCCATTGTGCAAGAGGAAGTACCCCTGTGCCTGTCCATGTGACTACCGACAATAACTCGCTATAATTCCATCTTAAACCTGCCGAACCATCCAGGCCTCCAGATCCAGAATTCGGTTTCGATACGCATGGTGAAACGGCCGTGGTTGCTGTCCGACCACAGGGTGGCCTCCATCCCCTCAATCAATGATTCCGCCGAGGGCGCACCACCCAGCGCATTGCCCGGAAAAACACTTAGAAAAGCCACCACCCATAAGCATTTCATACACTGGCTCCTTGAGTTAATCGTCTGATTACCCAGAGAAATCAGAGCCCACTCCTTTCAGACCACGCCTCATAGATCCGCTTGTCCCATTTGCTCTGGAAATAGGCGATAGCGGCTTTTTGATCTTCCCTGGAGAGCTCGTCTGCGAAGGCCGGCATTTTCCCACCCATGGGGGCGCCACCTTGACTAATTGTACCCATCAGCGTGTCGAAGGAATGGTGCCAGGCATGGCCTGTTCCGTTGAGCGGTGGCGGCGGGTAAGAGCCATCCTTCAGAGCCTTTTTCCAATTGAAAGCGCCTTGGGCATTGCCGCCATGGCAGCTTGCGCAGTTGTCGTCGAACACCACTGCGCCGCGCTCGACCTCAGCCTGTGTGTACCAGCGGTCATCCACCGCCTGTTTACCGCAGCCGCTGATCAGTGCGACTGCAAGAACGCCTACTGAGATAGTTGCCCCATGCATCATTCTTGTTCCTCGATTTCCTTGCGCCTCAAATTCCTCAATTGCGGAATAAAACGGGGAGTTCTGGCTGCATAGGCCCGCCAATCGGAGCCGAACGCTTTTTCTGTTTCACGCTCCTCGTGAATAGACAGGCGCGAGTACATCCACACCAGCACCGGGAACATGGCCAGCGTCAGCAGCGTTGGCCACTGCAGCAGAAAACCGAACATGATGAGCACGAAGCCGGAATACTGGGGGTGGCGAACGTGGGCATACAGGCCGGTTGTGGCCAACTGCCCTGCCTTTTGCGCGGCATACAGGGTACGCCAGCCAGCCGCAATCAGATAAAACCCGAGGCCAATAAACACTGTGCTCAAGAGATGAAACGGCCCAAAGTGTGGGGAACCCTTCCAACCAAACAGCATTTCCAGCAAGTGGCCACTGTCGTGAGCCAACCAGTTCACGTCGGGATACTGGCTCTGCAGCCAGCCGGAGAGGAAGTAGAGCGTCAGCGGGAACCCGTACATCTCGGTGAACAGTGCCACCAGAAACGCGCTGAAGGCACCAAACGAACGCCAGTCCCGGCGGGTCTGCGGTTTGAAAAAACTGAAGGCGAAGAATATGAAAATCGCCGAATTCAGCACCACTAGGCTCCAAAGGCCATAATCCGATGCACCATCAGTCATCACGCTGCTCTCCACTCTTTCCCGGTTTCTCTGCCTGGTGGTTATGTCCTCCGTGCCCTCCGTGCATAAAAATATGGATCAGCGGACAAGCAAGCAGTATCAGCCAGGGCAAGGCGCCAAGCAGATGAACCTTGTGTTCTCCCCAGAGTAGAACCAGTGCGATAACGGCAAACATTGCCAAGGTAATTTTAAAGCGTCGATCCATGAGCGGTTCCTTTGCGAAAAAGCCAGTGTCAGAACAGGGTACTAATGGGCCTCAAGGGATATCTGATGGCCTATGCCGCTCAGCGCGATCTCATCAACCACATCGAGGGATTCCGGGTCGAGCACCCAAAGCTTGTTCTCTGCCCGACTGGTCACCAGTAGCTGGCCATCGTAGGGAGAGACCGCAAGATGATAGGGCGCAGGAGCCAGCGGCCTGGTGTGGCGGGCGCCGCTGGCTAGCTCAATCCGGACCACCTGGTTGCCGCCCTGGCTGGTGGCATAGAGGGTCTGGCCATCTGCGCTCAAGCCAACGCCATGGGGCGCCTCCCCAACCTCGTACCGGTTCGCCACCGCGCCTTTGGCAAGCTCAAGGACAAGAACCTGGCCGGATGCAGCATCATTCACGTAGAGCCGCTGGTTGCCGGGGGCAAGCACCATATGCTCTGGGTTGCCGCCAACTCGCAAATTGCGCTCGACGAACCAGTGCTCGGTATCCACTTCGCTGACCGTGCCATTACCGGTATTGCTGACCAGAAGGGATTGGCCGTCGTCGGTTTGCACCAGATAGTTGGGGGCCGGCCCCGTCGCCACAGTTTTGACCAACTGACCGGAATCCAGATCCACAACGCTGATACTGCCACTAGCAGGATGCGTGGAAACGGCATAGCGACCGTTGGAAGTCACCAGCACATGGTGCACCGGCCCCGGCACTTCCAGTTTGCGGTCAATCGTCTTTTGTGGCCGTGTTCACCAAATAGAGCAGCCCGGTACTCCCTGCTTCCAATTCAGTAGACTTCCCGCCCCCATGATGAGCGGCGTGTTCATCTTCTGAAACGCCTTCGGGGCGACTAACCGGCTCCTGACGATCATGCGCCGACAAACTACCCACCACCAGATGCCGGCCATCCGGGGTCAGTGCCGAACCGTGGGTATTCAGTGTGCCGCCAATGGACGACGTCACCTTGCGGTTTTCCAGATCAATAACGCCGACGGCATCCGCTGTGCCCATGGGAACAAATGCCCGGTTTGTGTCTGCGGCCACCATCAGCGAAAAACTCATAGCGACACTGGCCGTAATTCCAGCAATCCACTTCTTGCGCAACGAATGTTTCATAGCGTGCCCTTTTTGGTCAGAGGGTTTCAGTAAGATTTCCTCGCCCGGTAAGCAAGATCCCGAACAGGCATGGTCATTACTTGGCAGTCCATCACACCAAGCTGAAACAGGCCTGAAAACAGTTGCGAAACATGCATCCGTTTGACCAGAATCAAGGTGGAACGATTCACAATAACCTTGGACGACCAATGCAAGACGTGCCCCAGGAAAACCAGCGAACAACCAAAACCCAAGCCGACCAGCTCAACCGGCAGTGTTACTGCATCACCCTTGACCGAAAAGCGCTCACTGACAGCCTCCGGAAGCAGTTTTCAGACACTGGGAACGAGGCGCCGGCCACTCCCGAGATCCATCATCTCTTTTCAAACACGCCGGTTTTTGTTCCCCAGGCTGACATCGCGACGATGGAGCGGATCGTTCAGGCGATCGAATCCGCAGCCGAGCTTCCGCCCTATAAGGAAAGAGCTCTGTCCTGGGCGCCGGACATCGCCGGATTTGATCCAGGCCCCATCGGGGCCTTCATGGGCTACGACTTTCACCTGGGCCCAGACGGCCCTCAGCTAATCGAAATCAACACCAACGCCGGCGGCGCATTTCTGAACACGCTGCTGGCCCGAGCTCAACACCGATGCTGTGACCCATCCCAGCAAACCGCTGACACCAACCGAGCACTGAATGGGTTCGAGGACGCGGTATTTGCCATGTTTAAACAGGAGTGGCAAAGGCAAGGTCGCAACTCAACGCCTCGTCGCCTGGCCATCGTGGACGATGCGCCAAAGTCCCAGTTTATGTTCCCGGAATTCCAGCTGGCCCAACAGTTATTCCAGGCCAGAGGCATAGAGACCTTGATTCTCGACCCATCGGAGCTTGAGTATCTCGATGGCGCCTTAAGCGCCTACGGCATGCCTATCGACATGGTGTACAACCGGCTGGTGGATTTTGCCTTGGAGGCCCCGGCTCTTGGGGCACTGAGGCACGCCTACCTCGACGGTGCGGCGGTCGTAACGCCCAATCCCCGCGCCCATGCGCTTATGGCCGACAAACGGAACCTGACCCTGCTATCTGATGCCCATACCCTGCGCGACTGGGGACTTAGTGAAGCCGAGGCAGGATATCTGGACAGAGCTGTACCGAAGACCCGGCTGGTTTCAGCAAGTGATGAGGCGGAGTTGTGGAACAACCGGCGTAAACTGTTTTTCAAACCGGTGGCGGGCCATGGCAGCAAGGGTGTCTACCGGGGCGAAAAGCTGACCCGCCGCGTTTTCGAAGAGATCCTGAAGGGTGATTACATTGCGCAGAACTTCGTTCCGGCCGGAGAACGCACCCTGAGAGTGGATGGCACGGTCACCACCAGAAAGGTCGATATCCGTTTGTACACCTATGCCGGGCAACATCTGCTTGCCGCTGCCCGTGTGTACCAAGGCCAGGCCACCAACTTTCGAACGCCGGGAGGTGGCTTTGCGCCCGTCTTTGAGGTGTGAAGGTGAGCCTCAATTGGAAACATTCAAAGGGATTAAGCCGTCAGCAAAAGTGCTCGGATCTCATAGATCCTGCATTCGGCCAACCTGACGAGCCAGTCTCATCGACTCATTTTCCTCCATCGCCAAAAGAGATTCGAACAGCTCTTTTGCTTCTGGAATTTCGGCTTTTCCAATCAGCGTTTTGTAGAGATCAATAATCTGATCATGAAAGTCGAACACTTCCCGGCAGATACCATCAAAATCAAGCTTCGCGTAAGGCTCGTCGCAGGTTCGATGAGTTTTGATCGGATTATGGGACAGGTAGTCGTACACCCGAGTTTCCAGTGCCTTCTTATCCCCTTGGTGCTCAAACTCGTTCACGATCCGCTCTATTTCCGATTCATGATCTGCCAGATAATCCAAAAGCGCACGGGCCCGTTCTTCCTCGTGCTTTGTTGCGCAATGGGACAGACAGCTCGCCAGATGTGAGTGCAGATCGCGCGTCCAGTCGATCAGTTGTCCAAAAGTCTTTATATCCATATCTTTTTTCCTTTTTTCTTCTCCACAATATGACTGACATCAAATAGGTATCCCGTCGTCAAATGAGGAGTCCTATTTGCATTTCCAGTGTTCAGTTGGGCTATGCGCTCGCCTGGCTAATTCGCTAATCCATTGCAAACCGCAGGCACTGCAGCAAATCGACGCCTCTACCGGCTTCAGATCGATTCCACAACCTCAGAGAGCATATCCCTGACCTTCCCGGCAACCTGCTTGAGCTCGTCATTATCGATGGCGCTCATGGAAGCCAATGGATCCACTGCACTTACCTCAATGCCCTCCGAAACCTCACGAAGAATAACGTTGCAAGGCAGCATGGCACCCACGCGAGGCTCCACACCGATGGCTTCCCACGCCATGCCAGGATTGCAGGCCCCGAGAATCCGATAGGCCTGCATATCCTTGTCCAGCTTTTTCTTCATGGTGGCTTTGACATCAATTTCTGTCAGCACACCGAAGCCGTGATCAGTGAGGGCCTGACGCGCTCTTCTGTCCACGTCCTCGAAATCGACATCTTTGATAACTCGATCGATTGTGTATGACATAGCTACCTCCAATGATTCAGAAGTTCATTACTTTGACCCGAGTTTCACCACCCTCAAACGCAGCGCATTCACAATCACGCTGACCGAGGACAGCGACATGGCGGCCGCTGCAAAAATGGGCGACAGCAGTATCCCGAAAAACGGGTACAAAACCCCTGCCGCTATCGGAACACCGGCGGAGTTGTAAACGAAGGCGAAAAACAGGTTCTGACGGATATTGCGCATGGTCGCCAGAGACAAACGGCGCGCCTCGACAATGCCCATCAGGTCGCCGCGCAGCAGCGTAATGCCGGCGCTTTCGATGGCGACATCGGTCCCGGTGCCCATGGCCACACCGACATCCGCCGTTGCCAGTGCAGGCGCATCGTTTACGCCGTCACCCGCCATCACGACAACACGGCCTTCGTCTTTCAGGCGCTGTACGATCTTGCCCTTATCTTCCGGCAGGACTTCCGCTTCCACTTCGTCGATATGCAGTTTTCGGGCAACTGCTTCAGCTGAAGTGCGGTTATCGCCGGTCAGCATGACCACCCGGATGCCGTCTTTTTGCAGCGCGGAAATAGCGGCTTCGGTGGTTTCCTTGACCGGATCGGCAATCGCCAGCAACCCTGCGACGTTTCCGTCGACAGCAGCAAAAATCACGGTAGCACCATCTTTTCGGAGCTGGTCGGCGTCGCCGTCAAATCGCGTGGTGTCGACATTTTCCGACTCCATGAGAAGGCGGTTACCAAGTAGCACCCGCTTGCCGTCTATTCGACCGGTAACCCCTTTACCATTCGGAGAGTCAAAGTCTTCCGCATCCGGAAGCTTCAGGTCCATGCCCTTGGCTTTATCGAGTATGGCGTGAGCCAGTGGGTGCTCACTGCCTTTCTCCAGGCCGCCTGCATAACGCATGAGACTACTGTCATCGAACCCGTTGGCCGCGACAAGCCGGGTGACTTGCGGCTTGCCCTCTGTCAGCGTGCCGGTTTTATCCACCACCACGGTGTCCACCTTCTCCATACGCTCCAAGGCTTCCGCATCGCGAATCAGAACGCCACTTTGAGCACCGCGTCCGACACCCACCATGATGGACATGGGCGTCGCCAAGCCAAGTGCGCAAGGGCAGGCAATGATCAGAACACTGACCGCTGCAATCAGCCCGAACGCCATAGGCGGCGTGGGCCCGAAGAATGACCAGGCTATAAAGGCGATAATGGCGATCACGATCACCGCAGGCACAAAATAACCCGCCACCTTGTCGGCCAGGCCCTGAATGGGCGCGCGGCTGCGCTGGGCGCTCGCCACCATCTGCACAATCTGGGACAGCATGGTGTCACGGCCAACCTTGTCGGCCCGCATGATAAAGCTGCCCTGCTGGTTGATACTGCCGCCGATCACCTGGTCGCCGGATTTTTTGCTGACTGCCAAAGGCTCACCGGTCACCATGGATTCATCCACGTTGGAGCTGCCTTCAAGCACCTCGCCGTCCAACGGCACCTTGTCTCCCGGACGTACCCGCAAGCGGTCACCGACCTTGACCTGATCAAGCGACACATCGGATTCGCTGCCATCGTCGTCCAGTTTTCTGGCCGTCGCCGGTGCCAGATCCAGCAGGGCCTTGATGGCACCAGAGGTTTTCTCTCTGGCGCGCAATTCCAGCACCTGCCCCAGCAGCACCAGCACCACGATGACAGCAGCCGCCTCGAAGTAGACGGCGACCGACCCGTCTTCCTGCCGGAAGGCGCCTGGGAAGATCTGCGGCGCCAGGGTCGCCACCAGGCTGTAGATCAGCGCGACGCCGGTACCAATGGCAATGAGCGTAAACATGTTCAAGTTACGGCTAACCACGGATTTCCAACCCCGGACGAAGAAGGGCCAACCGCACCAGAGCACCACAGGCGTTGCCAGCACCAGTTGAATCCAGTTGGACATCTGCGGGGCTATAATGTGATCGAGTCCGGTGAGGTGCCCACCCATCTCCAGTACCAGTACAGGCAGGGCCAGCACCAGGCCGATCCAGAATCGGCGGGTCATGTCTTTGAGTTCTTCCGAAGGCCCGTCGTCCAGGCTTACCTGCTCGGGCTCTAGGGCCATGCCGCAGATTGGGCAGTCCCCTGGCCCTTGCTGCCGAATCTCGGGGTGCATGGGACAGGTATACATAGTGCCCGGCGCTACCGGCTCTTGCTGTTTCTTTTCCCAATCGAGGTACTGCTCAGGGTCCTCGTCGAATTTGGACTGGCAACGCGACGAGCAGAAGTACCAGGTTTTACCGCCATGCTGGCTGCGGTGTTCCGCGGTATGCGGATCGACTGCCATGCCGCAAACCGGATCCTTGGCGGTGTGCCCGCCAGGTTCTTTATCGGCGTGGTGATCGTGGTCATGGGCGTGATGGTGCTCAGCCATTCTGATCTCCTGTTTTATCGGCGGGCCAGTCTGCAAATGCAATGAAATACAGCAGAACCAGATTGACGATAGGGATCAGTATCAGTACACCCATCCACCCCGGATACCCCGTGCGCTGGCAAATACGCCAGGCCGGAATGACGACCACAATGGCAATCACCAGCATCCACAGCCAGTGGCCTGCCCACATGGTGTTCCCGAACATGTTATCTCCCATCATGGCAATAGCCTCTCTTCCTGATTCTGGTTAATGGTGACGATGCGCGTGACTCTCTTCCTGTTTCGCTTGCGCGGATTCCGGCGATCTTTTCAGGAAAATCTGCTCGGAGACTGCAAGCACAATCATGGTGACCACTGCCACGCCGATGACGAACGGGTCCGTATTCAGTTTTACCCAGACAAAGCCGCCCAGAGCCAAAAGATCCAACAAGATGGCTGTAGTTGGCACCCAGGTGTTGGCCTTGATGTCTTTGCGAAGATAGCGCAGTACACCCCAGTGAATGGCAATGTCCATAATCAGGTAAAACACGATACCCAGCGCGGCAATTCGTGACAGATCAAAGAAGGCGGTGAGGATCAGCCCCAGGACAACGGTATACACCAGTGTGTGTTTCTGGATGCTGCCGGGCATGCCAAAATGCCGATGTGGTACGAGCTTCATCTCCGTCAGCATCGCCAGCATGCGGGATACCGCGAAGACGCTGGCGAGAATACCGCCCGCCGTGGCCATCATGGCAATAGCGACAGTAAACCAGACACCGTAATCGCCGAGAGCGGGACGCGCAGCAGCAGCGAGGGAGTAATCCTGCGTTTCGATAATTTCAGCCAGTGACAGGTTGCTGGCGACCGCGAAGCCCACCAGCGTGTAGATCACCACGCAGGCGGCAATGGAAATCACGATGGCGCGCCCGACGTTTCGCTTTGGGTCTATTACTTCCGAACCACTGTTGGTGATGGTCGTAAAGCCTTTGAACGCCAGAATCCCCAGTGCGGTTGCGCCCAGGAAGTTGCCCAGCGCTCCGGCTTCACCGGGCTCCGAAAAATCAACCGAGACTGAGTCGGCAATCCAGATCCCGACCAGACCGAAAATCAGTATGCCGCCGATTTTCAGGATCCCGATAAAGGAAGCCACCCCCTGAATCATCCGATTGCCGAGCAGGTTGATCACGAAAGCCACGAGGATTAATGCCACCCCCAGAATGGGCACCATACGGCCGCTTTCGTCCCCTCCGAATAGTTGCATGGTGTAAGAGCCAAAGGTGCGGGCCAGGAAGCTCTGGGCGATCACCATGGAAAAGTACATCAACAGGGCGTTGAAAGCCGTTGGCAGCCGGTTTCCGTAAGCCTTGTGCAGGTACATGCCGATACCGCCGGCGGACGGGTAGGCATTGGAGATCTTGATGTAGGAATAGGCGCTGAAGCTGACAATCACCGCCGCCGCGAGAAAGGCCAGCGGGAAAAGGACACCGGTCATCTGGGCCATCTGCCCGGTAAGTGCAAAAATACCGGCGCCAATCATGACGCCGGTACCCAGCATGACTGTCCCTGGTAAAGTGAGACTGCCCTCCTGGTAGCGGGTAGTTCGATCTTCCTCCCTGTTCATTCAACCTCCTGTTATTTTTTCATGGGTGGAATCTTGGAACAGCAGAACGGCTCATGCTTGGCATTTGCCCGGACGTTGTCGTCGGTAACCCGGTACCAAGCCAATTTGCGCCGGGTCCACCATCCGGTTTTCAATTGGCCACCGTAAGCCTTGATCAGTTCCAGTAATTCATCGACGGACCAGTGGGTTCCGTCGTACGTCACCTGCAATGTGCCATTTGGCTTACGCTCGGCGAAATCAACGCAGGGGTGGCGATTAAGATCGTGGATGAGCCCATCCCACTGATCCTCTCCAAGCCCCTCGACGGCCATTTTTCGGCGCAACAAAAACTGCTCCTGATTGGTTGCTTTGTGTGCTTTGGTCATGGGGTGACACCTCTCTTCCTGATGACTTCTCCCTGTATCAAAACACTTCAATCTGAACTGCGGCTGAAAATGGACACAGACTTTCGGTGGATTTGAGTTACATCAAATCATAGACGAAAAAGGGCCGTGGGTTTCCCCATGGCCCATCAGCATCAGAATGCGATTCGAGCGCCGATCACGGCAAACCAGTCTTCTGTGCCACCGCCGTCCGCCTCGGCCAGGTCGGCGCTATCGCCATACTTACGCTCGTGCACCACACCCACGTAGGGTGAGAACGCACGGTCGATCAGGTCGTAGCTGAGCCGGAGGCCGGTTTCGGTGGAAACCAATCCCTTGCCGACGCCGATCTCTTCATCCTCACTGAACGCTACTGAGGCATCCAGCGTTGCCGCCAGAATCCAGTAGTTGGTGAACAGCAATTCGTACTCAGCGTCCAGTTCAGCTGACGTATCGCCATCCTTGCTGACATACAGATTTGCATCGATCTCAAACCATTGGGGCGCCAGCCCGGCCACACCGAGAACCGCATACGTACGGTCCGGCCCCTCGGGCGTATCGAAACGCACGCCCGCTTTGGCGTCGAAGAACTTGGAGATAGGGATCTGGCCGACCAGCTGGTTTTCCAGCGTTTCGTAGGCCTGCTCCTCTATCTCGTACTCCCCGGTTGTGAGCAGCCGGACTTTAAAGTCGTCGGTGCCATAGAAGGCATCCGCATTCCAGACGCCCAGCTCCTCGTCATCGTCGCTGTAGCGGTACTCAAATTCCTCGAATTGAACGCCCCAGGTTGTGAGCGGCTGTTTTCGAGCGGTCGTGTCGGAGATCATTTCCTGAGCTGTCACCGCCGTTGAGACACCAATAGAGGCAAGGAAGCTGACTGCGACAATTGATCGAATACAGCTCATACCTCACCTCCATCTTTGGCAATCACGTCTGTTTTGGCCTGCGTCGACTCTGGCCCACCTTCAACAATGACCTTGCGGAACATACCAGCGGCCGCGTGATAGGACAGGTGACAGTGGAACGCCCACTGACCGGGCTCGTCGACCTCGGTTTCCATGTAAACCGTGGTGCCTGGCTGCACACTGACCGTGTGCTTGATCGGGTTCCATTGGTCTGCACCAACATCGAGAATGGACCACATACCGTGCAGGTGCATAGGGTGAGTCATCATGGTCTCGTTCACGAATTTGAAGCGAACTCGCTCACCGTATTTGAGACGAATTGGGTCTGCGTCTTCGTACTTGACGCCATTAATGCTCCAGGTATAACGCTCCATATTGCCGGTCAAACGAAGCTCAATTTCCCGGGTCGGTTCGCGGTCTTCATACAGTGGATCTTGGGCCTTCAGGTCAGCATAGGACAGGAACTTGCCGCCATTGGCTGCCGTGGGTACAAGGCCACTTCCCTTGGCGTAAAAGGGGTCGCTTTGGCCGCCTTTTCCCATCGCCATGGAACCATGATCCATGCCTTCCATGTTGGAATGATCCATTCCGGACATCCCTTCTGAGCTATTCATATCCATGTCGCCATGATCCATACCGGCCATGTTGCCATGGTCCATGCCGGGCATACCGCTCATGTCTGCCATAGTCAGGCGCGCCGGATCACGCAGTTGCGGAACAGCCGCTTCCATACCTTCTTCGGGGGCCAACGTTGCCCTGGCATAGCCGGACCGCCCCATGGATTCAGCAAAAATGGTGTAGGCCTGCTTGTCTCTCGGGCGAACGATCACATCGTAGGTTTCCGCCACACCAATCCGGAATTCGTCCACATTGACCGGCTGAACGTTGTTGCCATCAGCCTGGACAACCGTCATGTCCAGACCAGGAATCCGGATGTCGAAGTAGGTCATCGCAGAAGAGTTGATGAATCGCAGCCGAATGCGTTCGCCCGGCTCAAAGAGTCCCGTCCAGTTCTGGTCCGGGCCTTTGCCGTTGATCAGGCCCGTAAAGCCCTGCACGTCTTCAACGTCTGCCTTCATCATCCGCATACCACCCCAGGCCATACGGTCACTGACGGTGTTCATCAGGCCATTCTTTGACACGTCCGAGAAAAACTCGCCGACAGTTTGCTGCTCGCGGTTGTAGTAATCCGGCATCATTTTCAGGTTGCGCATGATGCGGTCACCGGAATGGGGGTGCTTGTCAGTCAGCTGCACCACGTATTCACGATCGTAGCGGAATGGCTCACGGCCCTCGGGCTCGATGACAATGGCACCATAGGCGCCGTCCGGCTCCTGAAAACCAGAGTGGCTGTGGAACCAGTAGGTGCCTGCCTGCTGGATAGGAAACTCATAGGTAAAGGTTTCACCCGGCTTGATGCCCGGGAAACTGATACCAGGCACACCGTCCTGGTTAAAAGGAAGGATCAGGCCGTGCCAGTGAATGGACGTCATCTCATCCAGGTTGTTGGTCACGTTGATCCGGACGTTCTCGCCTTCCTTGAAACGCATTACCGGTCCCGGAGATGCGCCGTTGTATCCAATGCCTTCCTTCACAAAATCGCCGGTATCAATTTTTACCCGGTCGACCGTAAGGTCGTACTCACCGGCCATAACCATGGCTGGCATCAGCAGGCTCAAAAGCCCTGTCAAAAAGCGTGTTTTCATCTGTGTTACTCCAAACTACACGTCATTGAAGCCGGGCCGAGAAACGTGTCTCAGCCCCGCGCTCGCGGACCTCAGTTAAGCGAGTTATTCGAAATTGACCTCACCGTACATCCCGGCCTGATAGTGGCCCGGCACGTTGCAGGCAAATTCGATATTGCCTTTATCAGAAAACTTCCAAATCACTTCTTTGCTTTGGCCGGGTTCCAGCAACACGCTGTTCGGGTCGTCATGCTTCATGGAATGGCCATTCCCCATATCCATATTCATCATGTCGTGGTTCAGCTTGCCGCCCTGGATGACGCCATGCTCAACCATCATCATCATTTCCTCTTGATGAGCTTCGTGCATGTCGGGAGTGCCAACATTGAACTCATGGACGAGGTTTCCCTTGTTCTCCACCACGAAGCGAACGGTTTCACCCGGCTTTACACTGATTTCTTCGGGTTCGTAGTAGTTGTCGTACATCTCGACAGTTACGGTTCGGCTGGCCTCCGACGCTTTGCCAGGTTCACCGCTTGTAGCGCCGTGCCCGTGGCCACCATCATGGGCGCCAGCCGCAAACGCTGTTGCCGACATTGAAAGCGCCATACCCGCTACGAATAGTTTTGATGCATTCATCTTTTTATCCTCTGTAAAATATTGCTCGAAAAACACTGCAGGATTGAGCCCCAATCTTGAGCAATGTCCAGAATCGGTTGTTACCTTCTCTCACTAACCTGAATTCTTTCTGAAAAACTCGAACTATTTTCCGTTCAGGCTGAATTCAGGTTAATCAGTCACACTTTCGACCGCGGACCATACAGAGAAGGAAAGACTCATGCGTTTACTGCTCGTCGAAGATGACCGCTTGCTTGCTGAGGGTCTGGTCAGGCAGTTGGGAAAAGCAGGTTTCAGCGTTGATACAACTCCCAGTGCCCGAGAAGCCGTCGTTCTGGGTGAGCAAGAGGATTACCGTGCTGTTGTTCTGGACCTGGGTCTACCTGATGGCAACGGGCTGGACGTATTGAGAAAGTGGCGAACGAATCACGTCAGCTGTCCGGTCTTGATTCTGACCGCGAGAGGCGATTGGCAGGATAAGGTTAACGGCTTAAAAGCCGGGGCAGACGATTACCTGGCAAAACCTTTTCAGACAGAAGAGCTAATCGCACGCCTCAACGCACTCGTGCGTCGTAGTGAAGGAAGGGTCCATGCTCAGGTCAAAGCCGGCCGCTTTGAACTGGACGAAAACCGCCAGAGCCTCAAGATGGACGACGGCGTGGAACATACACTTACCGGCACCGAATTCCGGCTGCTACGTTGTTTGATGAGCCGCCCTGGCCACGTCTTTTCCAAAGAACAACTAATGGAACAGCTTTACAACTTGAATGATAGCCCGAGTGAAAACGTCATTGAGGCGTATATTCGGAGGTTAAGGAAGCTAGTGGGCAGCGAAACCATCTCAACACGACGCGGCCAGGGGTACATTTTTAATGCGACTCCTTAAAAAGCCTGCATCCGTAAAAGGAACCTTGCTTGCGCTGTTACTGCCCGCCGGAATTGGTCTAATGGGGGTAGCGTGGTTGGTCCATGGCTTGCTGCTCGACCGAATGTCCCGGGAGTTCGTTGAAAGCCGACTGAAAGATGAAGTCGCTTTCCTCGAACACCAGGTTCGCGAGGCGAATGGTCAAGTGGACACTCTCCAGACGGGCGATTATTTCCAGGATGTTTTTCATCATGCCTTCGCCATACATACACCCGAACAGACCATCATTTCACCCGATGCTTGGGCGCCCTTGTTGACGCCTCTGATTGAGAACGAAGGTGACGGAACCGTTCGCGTAGAAGATGCCGAGAGCACTGATACTCCCTCAAACATCCTCGCCTACCGAAAGTCTTTTCAGGTCGGCGAAACACCCATCGTCGTAATCGTTTCTGAAGATCTGGGTGCGCTGAAACGCAGCCAAGCTGCACTTCATGCCTGGACCGCAGTAGTATCAGTTCTGTTGATTATGCTCTTGGTCGCCGTGCTCTGGTTCGGTATCACGATGTCCATGCGACCGGTTGTCACACTCAAAGCCGCATTAAAAAGACTCCAGGACGGAGAGATCTCCCGAATCAACGTTCAGTCGCCAGAGGAGTTCCACCCGCTGGTTCTTCAACTAAATCAGTTGCTGGACTCCTTAGATCAGCGACTGGAGCGCTCCAGGGACGCTCTCGCAAACCTGTCTCATAGCGTCAAAACCCCCATCGCAGCCGTCCGGCAGATACTGGAAGACGACACACGTCCCCTCAACACTACTCTTAGGCACCAGATGGTGGAACGACTAAGCGATATCGATAGGCAATTAGAGGCTGAAATGCGCCGAAGCCGTTTTGCCGGGCCCCAGATTGGGAAAAGCGCCTACCCCATAAAACAGGCACGGGATCTTTTGTGGATGCTCGGTCGTTTATATCCGGAAAAGTCGTTTGAACTATCGAGTTCTCTGCCTGAAGACAGCCGATGGCCGATAGAAGAACATGATCTTAATGAAGTATTGGGCAACTTACTGGACAATGCTGGCAAATGGTCTTCGAGATGCGTAGAGCTCTCTGTGGAACAAGGCAGCGGCTTCAAGCGAATAGTTGTTGCTGATGATGGCCCAGGGGTTAATCACAAGGATTTAGCCAGTTTGGGCCAAAGGGGTCTGCGGCTAGATGAGCAAACACCTGGGCACGGTCTCGGCCTTGCTATCGTTCGAGATATAGTGACTCGCTATGAAGGTAAAATCAGCTTTTCGACTAAGTCCTGTAGCGGTTTACGCGTTTCTATCGAATTATTAAGATAAACTCGAATGTTCGCTTTTGTTTATAAGCTGACAATCAGATATCGCAGCCCTCCGCCGTTTCGAGAATCATGTCAGCAGCCTTTTCGGCAATGGCAATCGTAGGCGCGTTGGTATTGCCGCTAATCAGCCGTGGCATGATGGACGCGTCCACCACACGGAGGCCTTCGAGCCCACGCACCCTCAGTTGTGGGTCCACTACCGCCATCCTGTCAGTACCCATTTTGCAGGTGCCCACCGGGTGGTATACTAGGCCCACCTTTTCCTTCACCTTTTCGATGATCTGCTCATCGGACTGGCGATCTGCGCCCGGGTGGAGTTCCTCACCCCGATAATCGTCAAAGGCCTTCGCCGCGAGAATCCGGCGGGCCTGGCGGATACCATCCACCATGACTTTGCAGTCATCGGGATCGGCAAAGAAGTTGTAGTCGATTTCCGGCGCCGCAAACGGATCGGCCGACGTTATGGTTACGGTGCCTGAGCTCTTCGGCCGCAGCACACAGACATGCACAGAATAACCGGGGTTGGACATGAGCTTCAGGTCACGGCCGCTGTCATCAAACAACAGCGGCAGCATGTGAAGCTGGACATCCGGGCGATTAACGCTGTCACTGGACCTGATAAAGCCGCCAGCCTCGGTGATGGATTTGGCCAGCTTGCCCTGCTTGCTGAGGGTATACCGAATGGTATCCGGGAGCATTTTCAGCAGGCCACCGAACGAGGCAGTGAAGCCATTGTTCTTCCTGCTTGAGACCAGGACGCAGGCGTCCACGTGCTCCTGAAGATTCTTACCCACTCCCGGTAATTCGTGCAGGCACCGAATACCCAGGTTTTCCAGGATGTCGCGGTCTCCGATGCCTGAAAGCTGAAGCAACTGGGGCGAGTTGATCGCTCCACCGCTTAGAATGATTTCCCGGTTTGCCCGCAACACCCGATCTCTGCCCTTGTGGCGGAGCTCTACCGCAACAGACCGTTTGCCCTCGAACACCACTTTTTTCGCCTGTGCGTCGGTGAATACAGTCAGGTTCTGGCGAGTCATGGCCGGCTTCAAATAGGCGTCGGCGGCACCGAATCGACGGCCATTCTTGATGTTCAGGTGGAAATAGCCCACGCCTTCCTGGTTGGCGCCGTTAAAATCGCTGTTGCAGGGAAAACCGGCCTGCCGTGCCGCATCTACGAAAGCTTCGGACATCGGGTACTCCGCTGTTTCCGGTGCACTGATGTGAAGGTTGCCACCTTTGCCGTGATAAGGGGTTCCGGAAAGCGTCTCGTGGTGTTCCGATTTTATGAAGTAAGGCAACATCTCCCGATAGCCCCAGCCTTCATTACCGAGTGCCTCCCACTCGTCGTAGTCCTCTTTCTGACCGCGCACGTAGAGCATGCCGTTTATTGACGAACTACCACCAAGCCCTTTTCCCCTGGGGGTAAACAAGGGCTCACCATCTCGCAGTTTCTGGTCGGGCCTGGCGTTGAATGCCCAGTTGTACTTCTTGAGAAACATGTGGGCGGCAAAGGCGCCC